>Ga0265342_10000178_pt1 | contig 70648 bp, 63 predicted proteins | sample 4CB327metaG_FD_203125 | JGI IMG/M metagenome (GOLD analysis project Ga0265342, IMG submission 203125) | Rhizosphere microbial communities from Carex aquatilis grown in University of Washington, Seatle, WA, United States - 4-CB3-27 metaG | ecosystem: Host-associated > Plants > Roots >...
CCCCCCCCCCCCCCCCCCCCCCCCCCCCCCCCCCCCCCCCCCCCCCCGCGCCCCCGCCCCCCCCCCGCCCCCCCCCCCCCCCCCCCCCCCCCCCCCCCCCCCCGGGTCGACGCCGATGACGTAGCCGCGCGGCCCATGACGCAATGTCCTAAAACATCGGGGTGCCGGCCGAAGTCGCCCTAACGCATTCGCCGCAACCCTGATAGGAACCTCCGATCCAACTCTCCAGGCAGCACTGATATGGCTCCCCCGCTGGTCCAATTGAAGGACATCGTGCTGACGTTCGGCGGCACGCCGCTGTTGAACGGCGCTGAGCTGTCGGTGTCGACCGGCGAGCGGGTCTGCTTGGTCGGCCGCAATGGTTCAGGCAAATCGACCCTGCTGAAGATCGCGGCCGGGCTGATCGAGCCGGACCGCGGCACCCGCTTTGTCCAACCGGGCGCCACCATCCGCTATCTGCCGCAGGAGCCCGACTTTGCCGATGCGGCGACCACGCTCGCCTATGTGGAGGCGGGTCTCGGTCCCGGCGACGACGTCTACAAGGCGCGCTATTTGCTGGAGCAACTCGGCCTCGACGGCAACGAAGATCCCGAACGCTTATCCGGGGGCGAGGCGCGCCGGGCGGCGATTGCGCGGGTGCTCGCGCCGGCGCCGGACATTCTGCTGATGGACGAGCCCACCAATCATCTCGACCTGCCGACGATCGAATGGCTGGAACAGGATCTCGGCTCCCGCCCGTCGGCGCTCGTGACCATCAGCCACGACCGGCGTTTTCTCGCCAACCTGTCGCGCAGCACAGTATGGCTGGATCGCGGGCAGACCCGCCGGATCGAGCGCGGATTTTCCGCGTTCGAGGCCTGGCGCGATGAGGTGCTGGCGGAAGAAGAACGCGAGCAGCACAAGCTCGGCCGCAAGATCGTCGATGAAGAGCATTGGCTTCGCTACGGCGTGTCGGGGCGGCGCAAGCGCAATGTGCGCCGGCTCGGCGACTTGCAGGCGATGCGGCAAGCGCGCCGGGACTATCGCGCGGCCGCCGGCAGCGCCACGCTGACGGCAAGCGAGGCCGACAAGTCCGGCACGCTGGTGATCGAGGCGGTGAAGATCTCCAAGTCGTTCGGCGAGCGTCCGATCATCAACGATTTTTCCACCCGCATTCAGCGCGGCGATCGCATCGGCATCGTCGGCCCGAACGGCGCCGGCAAGACCACGCTTATTCACCTGCTGACCGGCGCGATCCAGCCGGACGCCGGTCGGGTGCGGCTCGGGGCTAACCTTTCGGTGACGACGCTCGACCAGGGCCGGGCGCAGCTCGATCCGACGGCGACGGTCGCCGAGACGCTGACGCGGGGCCGCGGCGACACCGTCATGGTGGGCGGGCAGCCGAAGCACGTGGTCGGCTACATGAAGGACTTCCTGTTCGCGCCGGAACAGGCGCGCACGCCGTTGTCGGTGCTCTCGGGCGGCGAACGCGGCCGTCTCATGCTGGCGCTGGCCTTGAGCACGCCGTCGAACCTGCTGGTGCTCGATGAGCCGACCAACGATCTCGATCTGGAAACCCTCGACGTGCTGGAAGAAATGCTGAGCAATTACGCCGGCACGCTGCTGCTGATCAGCCATGACCGCGATTTTCTCGATCGGGTGGTGAACGCGGTGATCGTCCCGGAGGGTGAGGGACGCTGGGTTGAATATGCCGGCGGCTATTCCGACATGCTGACGCAACGCGGCGCCGATCTCGTGCGCGGATCGAACACTCCGGCGGCAACAAAAGGGGCAAAGGCGCCGCGGCGCGAGCCGAAAGCCAGCAAGCGCCGGCTGAGTTTCAACGACAAGCATGCGCTGGATACGTTGCCGAAAGTGATCGCGGGCTTGCAGGCCAAGATCCGCGCCAGCCAGGAGCAGTTGGCCGATCCCAATCTCTACGTGCGCAACCGCAAGGCGTTCGACGAGGCGTCGGCGGCGCTCACCGCCGCGCAGGCGGACCTCGCGGCGGCAGAAGAGAAATGGCTGACGCTCGAAATTCTGCGCGAGGAAATCGACGGCGGGTGAGTCATTTTTTGTCGGCTTGAGCGAGCCATGCCAGCGCGCCATGTCCGGCCGCCACACCGGTCGCGAATGCGGCCTGCAGCAGGTAGCCGCCGGTCGGGGCTTCCCAGTCGAGCATTTCACCGGCGACGAACACGCCGGGCTTATGTCGCAGCATGAAGTGCGCGTCGATGTCGGCGAATGCGACGCCGCCCGCACTCGAGATCGCGCCGGCGATCGGCGCCGTCGCCGTCAGGCGGATCGGCAGCGCCTTGATGAGGCTGGCAAGTTCTGCCGGCGTCAGCGCCGACTGCGGCGTGGCGGTCGCCTCATGCAAGAGGCCAATCGCGACCGGCGACAGCTTCGCGCTCTTGCGCAGGAAGGTCGACAGCGATTGTTTCAGGCGTGGGACGACGAGACGCTGTTCGAGGGCCGCGACCGTGAGGTCGGGGCGCAGATCGATGGTGAGGATCGCTTCGCCGGTCGCAGCAATCGCGTCGCGCAACGGCCCGGACAAGGCGTAGACGCCGCCGCCCTCGATCCCGGCTCGAGTGATGGTGGCTTCGCCGCGGACCCTTTGATCCTCGAACGAGAGCGTGATGCGCTTCAGCGGCTGCCCTTCGAAGCGGTCGCGGAAAACATCGGACCAGGCGACGACGAAGCCGCAATTGGCCGGTCGTAGCGGCGCGATCGCGACGCCTTTACGCGCGAGCGGTTCGACCCAGCCGCCGTCGGAGCCGAGGCGCGGCCAGCTGGCGCCGCCCAATGCGAGCACAATGGCATCGGGTTTGATGCGGAGTGGGCCGTCGGGCGCAGCAAACAGCAGGCCGCCATCGTCATCCCATCCTTGCCAATGATGCCGCGGCTTGAACACGATGCCGGCAGCGCGCAGGCGGACGAGCCAGGCCCGCAGCAGCGGCGATGTCTTCATCGCGGTCGGAAATATGCGTCCGCTGGAGCCGACGAAGGTCGGCTGACCGAGGTCCTCGCACCACGCACGCAACGCGGTGGGGGGAAACGCCTCCAGCGCACGGCGCAGCGCGATGGCCGCTTTGCCATAGCGCTCCAGCAGGTGTTCGAACGCTTCGCTGTGGGTGAGGTTGAGGCCGCCGCGGCCGGCGAGCAGAAACTTGCGGCCGAGCGAGGGCATCCGGTCATAGACGGTGACGGTCGCGCCGCCGCGCGCCAGCACCTCGCTCGCCATCAATCCGGCCGGGCCGCCGCCGATGACGGCGACCTCGCGACGCGCTGCGCTCACCCGCGGACTTTCGGCATGTGGATGAATTCCCACGGCGAGGGCATCGGTCCGACCGGCACCTCGATCAGCGTCGGGCCGTCGCGGCGCTTGAACGCGCGCTTGAGCGCCGCGCGCAATTCCTTCGGGTTGCGAGCGCGCTCGGCTTCCGCGCCAAAACTTTCAGCAAAGCGCACGAAATCCGGATTGGCGAGGTCGCAGGCGATCTGTCGGTTGCCGTAACGCTCCTGCTGGATGCGGCGGACATTGCCGAAGGCGCCGTCGACGAACACCACGCTGACCAGCGGAATGCGATGGCGCATGGCGGTGGCCATTTCATTCGCGGTGTAGAGAAAGCCGCCGTCGCCGCTGATCGACACCACCGGAGTGTCGGGCCGCGCATGCTGGGCCCCGAGCGCGGTGGCGAAGCCCCAACCGAGATTGTCCTGATAGCCGGGCGACAGAAAAGTTCGCGGTGTGTAGACGGGGAATGCCAGCCGTGCGGCGAAGCCGAGCTGGGTGACCTCGTCGACGAAGATGCCGTTCTCCGGCAACTCGGTGCGGATGGCCTGCAGAAATGCGACCTGCGGCGCAAGCTTGCCGAGCTTCTTCTTCCATTCGGCCTGGCGCTTTTGCATGTCGGCCTTGCGCGGGCGCCGTTTGGCGTTGTGCGCAGGCAGCACGTCGATCAGCCGGGCGAGGATCGGCTTGGCGTCGCCGACGAGGGCAACCGCCGGCTTGTGCACGCGGGCGGGTTCGCTCGGATCGGAATCGATATGGATGACCGGCAAATCGTCGTCGATGCCCCATTGCTTGTATTGCATGAACAGCCGCGTCCCGACCGCGAGCACGGCATCGGCCTTGGCCCATAATTCGTGGCCGAGCGGCAACGTGACACTGAGGGGATTGCGACTGTCGAGCACACCGCGGCCGCGCCGATAGGCGAGCACCGGCGCTTGCAGCATCGCCGAGAGCTCCCCGACTTCCGCGGCGGAATCCTGCGCGCCGCCGCCGCAGATGATCATCGGACGCTTGGCTGAGCCGAGCAGCTTGGCGGCGGCGAGCACGCCATCCTCGTCGATTGGGGTGGTGCGCGCGGGCAGCGGCGCGACCGGCGTCACCGCGCCGGACTGTCCCCAAATATCCATCGCGCATTCAAGTGCGGCCGGGCCGCGCCGGCCCGAAGCCATGGTGCGGAAGGCCTCCGCCACCAGCCGGGGGGCGGTGTCCGGGGTGCGGATCCGTGTGGAATAGTAGACCAGGCGTGCGATCAGCCCGGCCTGGTCGCGGATCTCATGCAGATGTCCGAGGCCGCGGCCGATATCGGCCTCGGGGATCTGGCCGATCAGGGCGAGCACCGGGGCGTTCATGGCATGGGCGGTCAACAGGGCGGCGCTGCTGTTGAGCAGGCCGGGGCCGGGCACCACCGCGTAGGCTTGCGGTTTGCCGGTGGCGAGCGCCGCGCCGAGCGCCATATAGGCGGCGCCCTGCTCGTGCCGGGTATGCACCGTCTTTATACTGTTCGCCGCCTGGTAGAGCGCGTCAAACAACGGGTCGTTGTGCACGCCGGGCAACGCATAGAGGGCGTCGAGGCCATGGGCGAGGAGCGCGGCGACGGTCGCCTCGGCGGTGGTCATCGTCTGCATGGAAGGGTCGACCGGATAAAATGTTGCGGACCGGCGGAGTTGTGCAGATTACCGCCGTTCTGTCGAGGGTTGCGCGGCGGGCGCTGGCCGGGGTGGCGCGGGGCCAGGGATCACTTGACAAGCCAAGGGAGGGCGTGCGTTTTCGCCTCTCGATTTGCCGCCCGCGCCGGCGCCTGAGAGCGCGGTTTTCCCGATGAGAGGCCGATGCATCGTTATCGCACCCATACTTGCGGCGCGCTCCGGGAGAGCGATATCGGCAAGACCGTGCGGCTGTCCGGCTGGTGCCATCGCATCCGCGATCACGGCGGGCTGTTGTTCATCGACCTGCGTGATCATTATGGCCTTGCCCAGATCGTCGCCGATCCCGACAGCCCTGCCTTCAAGGCGGCGGAGCAGTTGCGCTCGGAATGGGTGGTGAAGGTCGACGGGTTGGTGCGGCGGCGCCCGGAGGGCACCGAAAACCCGGATCTGCCGACCGGTGCGGTGGAAGTGTTCGCCCAGGAGATCGAGGTTCTCGGACCGGCCGGCGAATTGCCGATGCCGGTATTCGGCGACCAGGAATATCCCGAGGAAACCCGGCTGCGCTATCGGTTTCTCGATCTGCGCCGCGAGAAACTGCATCAGAACATCATGAAGCGCGGGGCGATCATCGACTCGTTGCGCCGTCGCATGAAGGAGCAGGGCTTTTTCGAATTCCAGACGCCGATCCTGACGGCGTCGAGCCCGGAGGGCGCGCGCGACTTCCTGGTGCCGTCGCGGCTGCATCCCGGCAAGTTCTATGCGCTGCCGCAGGCGCCGCAGCAGTTCAAGCAGTTGCTGATGATTTCGGGCTTCGACCGCTATTTCCAGATCGCGCCTTGCTTTCGCGACGAAGACGCCCGCGCCGACCGCTCGCCCGGCGAGTTCTACCAGCTCGATATCGAGATGAGCTTCGTCACCCAGGAAGACGTGTTCCAGGCGGTCGAGCCGGTGCTGCGCGGCGTGTTCGACGAATTCGCCGACGGCAAGCCGGTGACGCCGAAATTTCCGCGCATCGCCTACGCCGATGCCATGCGCCAATACGGCACCGACAAGCCGGATCTGCGCAATCCGATCAAGATGCAGGACGTGACCACGCATTTCCGCGGATCCGGTTTCAAGGTGTTCGCCGGCATGATCGCGTCCGATCCGGCGATCGAAGTGTGGGGGATCCCGGCGCCGAAAGGCGGCAATCGGGCGTTTTGCGACCGCATGAACGAATGGGCGAAAGGCGAGGGGCAACCCGGCCTCGGCTATATCTTCTGGCGCGAGGGCGAGGAGGGCGGCGCCGGACCGGTGGCCAAGAACCTCGGTCCCGAGCGCACCGGTGCGTTGCGCGACCAACTCGGTCTCGGCGTCGGCGATGCCGTGTTCTTCGTCGCCGGCAAGCCGCGCGATTTCGTCAAGTTCGCCGGACCCGCGCGCACCAAAATCGGCACCGAGCTCGGCTTGGTGGCCAAGGACCGCTTCGAATTTTGCTGGATCGTCGACTTCCCGATGTACGAATGGAACGAGGAAGAGAAGAAGATCGACTTCTCCCACAACCCGTTCTCGATGCCGAACCTGCCGGTGGATGAATTCCTGGCGCTTGATTCCGGGGACCAGGACAAGATCATCGGCCTCAAGGCGATCCAATACGACATCGTGTGTAACGGCATCGAATTGTCGTCGGGCGCGATCCGGAACCACCGGCCGGACGTGATGAAGAAGGCGTTCGCGATCGCCGGCTACGGCGAGGACGTGCTGGAGCAGAAATTCGGCGGCATGTTACGGGCGCTGTCGCTCGGGGCGCCGCCGCACGGCGGCATCGCACCCGGCGTCGACCGCATCGTGATGCTGCTGTGCGGAGAGGAGAATCTGCGCGAAGTGGTGCTGTTCCCGATGAATCAACGCGCCGAAGACCTGCTGATGGGCGCGCCGTCCGAGGTCTCGCCGAAACAATTGCGCGAATTGCACATCCGCCTGAATTTGCCACAGTAGGCGGGGCGACTCAGGCTCTGTTGCGGTATGCCAAACGATGCGCTGGACTTGGTTTCTGCGTTCGAACGCAGCATCCTCTGACGGAGCGGCAAGGGGGAAGACCGTGGCATCCGACCTGTCCGACGATCTGCGTTCCGGCGCACTGATTTATCACCGCCTGCCGAGGCCTGGAAAAATCGAGATCCAGGCGACCAAGCCGCTGGCCAATCAGCGCGATCTCGCGCTCGCCTACACGCCAGGGGTGGCGGCTGCCTGCGAGGCCATCGTCGCCAATCCCAACGACGCCGCGGAACTTACCGCCCGCGCCAATCTGGTTGCGGTGGTCTCCAACGGCACTGCGGTGCTCGGTCTCGGCAACATCGGCCCGCTGGCGAGCAAGCCGGTCATGGAGGGCAAGGCGGTCCTGTTCAAGAAGTTCGCCGGCATCGACGTGTTCGACATCGAGATCGATGCGCACGAGGTCGATCGCATGGTCGATGTCATCGCGGCGCTGGAGCCGACCTTCGGCGGCATCAACCTCGAGGACATCAAGGCGCCGGAATGTTTCGAGGTCGAGGCCAAGCTGCGCGAGCGCATGAAGATCCCGGTGTTCCATGACGATCAGCATGGGACCGCCATCATCGTCGCCGCCGCGATCCAGAACGCGCTGTTTCTGACCGGCAAGTCGCTCGACAAGGTCAAGATCGTGACCTCGGGCGGCGGCGCGGCCGCGCTTGCCTGCCTCAATCTGCTGGTGTCGCTCGGGGCCAAGCGCGGCAATATCTGGGTGACCGATATCGAGGGCCTCGTCTACGAGGGCCGGCCCGCGCTGATGGACCGCTGGAAATCGGTCTACGCGCAGAAGAGCAGCAAGCGCACGCTCGCCGAAGTGATCGAGGGGGCCGACATTTTCCTCGGCTTGTCGGCGCCCGGCGTGCTCAAGCCGGAGATGGCGAAGCGCATGGCCGCGCGCCCGCTGATCATGGCGCTCGCCAATCCGAACCCGGAGATCACGCCGGAAGAAGCGCTGAAGGCGCGGCCCGACGCGTTGATCTGTACCGGGAGGTCGGATTATCCGAACCAGGTCAACAACGTTCTCTGTTTTCCCTACATCTTCCGTGGCGCGCTCGATGTCGGCGCGACCACCGTCAATGAAGAGATGAAACGGGCCGCCGTCGACGCCATTGCCGCGCTGGCGCGCGAAGCGCCGTCCGACGTTGCCGCGCGGGCCTACGAGGGAGAGGCGCGCACATTCGGCACCGGCTCGCTCATTCCCAACCCGTTCGATCCGCGTCTGATCCTGCGGATCGCGCCGGCGGTCGCCAAGGCCGCGATCGCGTCCGGGGTGGCGACCCGCCCGATCACCGACTTCGAGCAATATCAAAGCCGCCTGGTCGGCTTCGTGTTCCGTTCCGGCTTTGTGATGAAGCCGGTGTTCACCCAGGCGAAGACCGCGCCGAAGCGGGTGGTCTATGCCGAGGGCGAAGACGAGCGCATCCTGCGCGCGGTTCAGGTCGTGGTCGAGGAGGAACTCGCCAAGCCGATCCTGGTCGGCCGGCCGGCGGTGGTGGAAGCGCGATTGGCGCGCTACGGATTGTCGATCCGGCCCGGCCGCGAATTCGAACTGATCAATCCCGAGGACGATCCGCGCTACCGGGATTTCGTGCAGACCTATGTGGAGGCGGCCGGACGGCGCGGCGTCACACCGGATGCGGCGCGAACGCTGGTGCGCACCAACGCAACCGTCATTGCCGCGCTCGCGGTCCGGCGCGGCGAAGCGGATGCGATGATCTGCGGGGTGGAGGGCAGCTACATGAGCCACCTTCGCCACGTCCGTGACGTCATCGGCTATGCGCGCGGCGTTCACGATTACGCCGCGCTGTCGCTCGTCATCACCGCGCGCGGAGCGTTTTTTCTCGCCGATACGCAGGTGCGGCCGGAGCCGACGTCGGAAGAAATTGCCGAAGTGGCGGCGCGCGCCGCCGTGCACGTGCGTCGGTTCGGACTGGTGCCCAAGATCGCGCTGCTGTCGCATTCGGATTTCGGCAGCTACGACAGCGAGTCCGCGCGCAAAATGCGGCGGGCGACCGAAATGCTTGCCGTCTCTCACCCGGAACTCGAGGTCGACGGCGAGATGCACGGCGACACCGCGTTGAACCCGTTGTTCCGCGACCGGGTGTATCCGCACTCGCGCCTCAAGGGCGAGGCGAATGTGCTGATCATGCCTAATCTCGACGCCGCCAACATCGCCTACCAGATGGTGACCGCGCTCGCCGACGCGCTGCCGGTCGGGCCGATCCTGGTCGGCGCGGCCTATCCGGCGCATGTTCTGACGCCGACGGTCACCGCCCGCGGTGTCGTCAATATGACCGCCGTCGCGGTGGTGGAGGCGCAAAACCGTTAACGGCACACGGTTTCCGGCGCGCGGGTTCGGTGAATCTTAAAGAAACTACTTGATCATCAAAAAGCTTAGGCTTATTTGGACCCGCCGCTAGGATTTGTCCCCGCGGGGACCGATCGGCGGCATTCGCTTTCCGTGGCGCCGGTTCGCCGGCCTCTCGGGTTCGTACTCGGATTGGGGAGGACGGCATGCGCCAGAACGCCCTCTTGCGATCGGGGAAGGGCTTGAGGATCCCGAAAGACGTGGCCATCCCAGGTTCCGCCCGAAAGAAGAATGCCGAGGCGAGCGCGACACCGGTCGCGACCTCGCAGACGGCAGACGAGCGCGACGATCATTTCGTTGTCAGGAATGGCGTGCGCTGCGCCGGCGTGCATCTCATCGTCGATGTCTACGAAGCCGATCATCTCGACGACCTCGATCACATCGAACGGACGCTGCGGCGTTGCGTCGACGCTGCGGGCGCGACGCTGCTGCACATCCACCTCCATCATTTCCAGCCCAACGGCGTGTCCGGCGTTGCGGTGCTGGCGGAGAGTCACATTTCCATTCACACGTGGCCGGAAGCCGGCTACGCCGCGCTCGACGTTTTCATGTGCGGGAAGGCCGATCCGGACAAATGCGTCCCGGTGCTGCGCGAAGCATTCGGCGCCAAGCGCATCGCGGTCAGTGAATTGCTGCGCGGCCAGGGCGCTTAGTTGCTGCGCTGTTGGATCGGCACTCCAGAGCATGGTCGGATGGAGTTCAGGCGCTCTCTCGGTCATTGCTGGGCTCGACCCGGCAATCCATCCTGATGCGAAGAGGATGGACCCGCGGGTGACGCTTGAGCTGAATCGCATTCGCCGGAAAACTTCCTAGGTGTCACATGGCTGCCAAACGCTGGATTCCCGAAACGTTGTTCGACGCGCTCGGATTCCGCATGACCTTCGCGGTCGAGCGGGTTCTCTACGAGACCCAGACCGAGCACCAGCACCTGGTGCTGTTCGAGCACAAGCATTTCGGCAAAGTGCTGATGCTAGACGGCGCCACCCAGGTCACCACCCGCGACGAATTCATCTACCATGAGATGATGACGCACGTGCCGATCCTCGCCCACGGCAAGGCGAAAGAAATTCTCATTGTCGGCGGCGGCGATTGCGGGATCGCCGAAGAGGTGCTGAAGCACAAATCGGTCAAGCGTCTGACCCAGGTCGAGATCGACGCCTCGGTGGTGGAATTTTCCAAGCAGCATTTCCCGGAATTCACCAAGCCGGTGCTTGCCAACAAACGGTTCAATCTCGTGATCGACGACGGGATGGAATTTGTGCGGCGCACCAAGCAGCGGTTCGACGTCATCATTGTCGATTCCACTGATCCGGAAGGCCCCGGTGCCGTGCTGTTCACCTATGATTTCTATGCCGCCTGCAAACGCTGCCTGACACAAGGCGGCGTGCTGGTGACGCAGAACGGCGTGCCGTTTTTGCAGCCGGATGAACTCGTCGCATCGGTCGGGCATTTCCGCAAATTATTCAAGGACGCCGGTTGCTATGTCGCGGCGATCCCGACCTATGTCGGCGGCCACATGGCGATGGGGTGGGCGAGCGACAACAAGAAGCTGCGGCAGGTGTCGGCGAAGACGTTGGCCGAGCGCTACAAAAAGGCGGGGCGGTTTTCGACCCAGTACTGGACCCCGCAGGTCCACCAGGCCGCCTTCGCGCTCCCACGTTTTATTGCGGAGCATTTGGACATGAGACAGCGGCACTCACTTTAACCTCTCCCCGTCGGGGAGAGGTCGGCGCACGCGTGCGCCGGGTGAGGGGGCCTAGCCCCAAGTGGGCGCGTAACCCCTCACCCGCCCTCGCTTCGCTAAAGCTCGGCGCTAGCGCCGAGCGTCCAGATGAGATTCCGAAGGCCGTTGGCCTTCGGACGCGAGCTCCCTGCCGAAGTCGGATGTTTTCGACTTCGGCAAATTTTTGGTGTCGAACTCGGGAACACCCGAGTTCGACGGGAGAGGTGAAGCAGAGATCAGACCGCGAGCGTGCCGGTCTTCGCGGCCGCATAGCGCTCGGCAATTTTTCGCCAGCTTACGGCGTTCCACCAGGCTTTGAGATAGTCGGCGCGGCGGTTCTGGTAGTTGAGATAATAGGCGTGTTCCCAGACGTCGTTGCCGAACAGCACGCGCCCGCCGTCCATCAGCGGCGTGTCCTGGTTCGGTCTGGTCTCGATCGCCAGCTTGCCGTCGCGGGTGATGGTGACGAAAACCCAGCCGGAGCCGAACAGCCGCAGTCCCGCATCGTTGAAGCGCGTCTGCAACGTCTCCAGCCCGCCGAAGTCGCGGTTGATGGCGGCGAGCAAGTCTCCCTCGGGTGCGCCGCCGCCCGGACCCATAATCTGCCAGAACATGGTGTGATTGGCGTGGCCGCCGCCATTGTTGCGGATGACGGCGCGGATGGATTCCGGCAATTCGCCGATGTTGCGCAGCAGCTCCGGCAGCGGCAGGGAGCCGACCGCGGAATAGTCCTTGGCCACGTTGTTGAGGTTGGTCACATAGGCCTGATGATGGCGGTCGTGGTGGATCTCCATGGTCTTGGCGTCGATCGCCGGTTCGAAAGCGTTGGTTGGATAGGGCAGCGGGGGAAGGCTGAACGGACCGGCGGCGGCTTGGGCAAAGACGACGCGCGAGGCCAGCGAGCCGGCGGCGAGGGCGGCCGATCCGAGGACGAGATGACGGCGGTTGATGATCATGGCGGTGCTCCTTGGTGTGGGTGCGGCCGGCGGAGAGGCGGTCGGTCCGCAAATCAGGATGTCCATGAGGTAGCCGGCGCATCGGCCGGCCGATGTGACAAAAGCCACAGGGTTGGCGCGAAAGCAGCCGGGTAACGCGGCCGCGCGATGAGTTGACCAGTGCAAACTGACGGGATCGGCCGCAGCGCTCAGGCGGCCTCGGCGGCGGCGTCGTAATTGAGCTCGACGACGACATTGTTCGGATCGGTGATGAAGATCTGCCAGAGGGCGCCGCCGGGGACTTCCACGGTATCGAACGCGACACCTTTCGCCGTGAGATGCGCTTTCATCGCCTGGAAGCCGCGGCTGACGAAGGCGACGTGGTGGACCACGCCGGAATCCGGCTTCTGCACTTCGGCGGTCGGCGAGATGTCGACGAGGTGCACGACCGCCTTGCCGTCGCTGTACATCCAGGCGCCGGGGAAACTGAAATTCGGGCGCGCGCCGTTCTCGAGGCCGAGAATGTTCTCATAGAAATGGACGGTCTCACTGAAACGCCGGGTGCGAATGTTGTAGTGGTCAAGGATGCCCACGCTCAACGGCTGTGTCATGACCTTCTCCCCCGCGCCCGTTCAAGGACGATGGACGCCATCATCCGCAAGGTTGGCAATGCTTGCAAGGTTGCCGCTGTCAGGACAGGGCCGTTCAGCTGCCGGCGGCCATCGGAAGGCTCGCGGTCGGCTCGCCCATCAGCTTGCGGCGGGTGCGATAGAAGCCGATGACGCGGCGGGCGGTTTCCGCCTGCAGGCGGCCGAAACTCTTCATCGCCTGCTCGAGATCCTGGGCCGACATGCCGCGATCCGACGCCTGCAGCAGCAGGATCGCCTTCGCCGTGGTCCATGACAGCCCGGCGAACTTGGCCAGGATCAGCGAAATCTCCGAGCCCTGGTCGAGCAGGGCCCGCTCGACCGCGTCCGGCTCGATCCCGCACATCAGCGAGATCGCGATCGCGGTCTCCTCGAACTTGCGCTCGCGCGCGAATTGATAGACCTCGGCCTCGCCGAGCTTGCCGGCCCGGTGCATGGCTTCCACCTTGGCCTTGGCGGCAGCATAAGCCGGAGACGAGTTGCGGACCTCGCTGCGGATGCCGCCAACGACTTCCGCGACCACGTCCTTGACCGCGAGCGCGGCCTTGGGATTGGCCGCCGTCAGCTTGTCGCGGACGTTCGCCGAGGCCTGTTCGATCAGCATGAGGAAATGCTGGCGCGGAATATCGCGGCGCATGCCGACGTGGGTCGCAAGCACATCGTCGCCGTTCGAGCGGTTGACCAAAACGCGGAAGCCGGCATCGGAGAAGCGCGCGCCGTTGTTCCTGGCGACCGAGCGCACCACGTCGTGATTGCCGCGTTCGACCAGAACGTCGGTGACGATTTCGCTGAGCGCCTTGCGCTCGGAAATGGCGAGCAGATGCTGCTGGCTCTTGGTCTTCGCGTTGACGAGCAGGTCGTTGTCGTCGAGCCGCTCCGACAGGCTGAGCACCGGTCGCGCCACCGCGATGTCGTCATGGAACGCGAGCTGCTTCATCACCTTGGCGGGGGCATGCGGAACCGCGGCCAGCCGGTTGGCGAGTTTCGCCAGCGTCTTGGCTTCAATGCGCGCGGCAATGCGGAGAATGACGTCGTCGAACAGCCCGATCTGCTCTTCGCTGTAGCGGCCCGAGCTCGCGACAAACAGGTCGGTGACGCGCGCCAGCGCCTGAATACGCTGCTCGTTGGTGCCGGAGGCGAGCGTACGCTCGAGTTCCTCGATGAGAGACGTAGGGGTCGACATGAAGGCTAACGATCCGGCGCTCGGAACCAAAGTGCGATCGATTGCCGAATTATGCGGCCCCAAGGGTGAACAAACGATTGCCACCGGGGTCCAGCGGGCATGCCGCGGCGGCGGTAGTCGGATCCGCATATAGCGTCGGCGATAGGGTTAAAATATAAATTATTACAATGGCTTAATTGGCGGTATCGAAACCGTCTGATGTGCCGGCCGCCAGCGGCTAGGGAAACACGCCCATGCGATCGCGCACGTCGGGCGGCACGGCATAGTCGCGCATCACCTGCCGGGAGTCGCGCAGGCCGCAGCATTCCCGTTGGACCACGAATTGCCAGAGTGCGCGGGCGGCATCCGCGACCAGCCGACGGCGCTGGGCTTGCGCTTGCGGCGACGGCGGTGCGCCCGACAATGAAGCCGCATCAAAGTCGGCGAGCATCTGCAGCGAACGTTCCAACGCCCGGCCGAGACGCCCGAGCGCGCCGGCCATCTCCTGCGCAATCTCGTAGTCGAGGGCGTCGACCGGGTTGCTGATCTTGCTGTTCGCGAGCGGCGCGGGGGGCAGGCGGAGCGTCATTGTCGCTTTACGGGTCGGCGCCGCTTTACGAGGTCGGCGCCGCTATGCAGGTCGGCCAACGGAAGCCGAACTGATGTCAGGCCGGGCTTCGTTCAGACCGAGCCCACGGAAGCCGAAGGCTGCGGCGACATCACCCGGCCGGATCGGATCAGATCGGCCAGGCGGAAAGATAGCGCAACAGAGACAGGACGCCAATGATGATGACCACGATGCGTGCGATCTGCTTTGCCCGACCGTCGATCGGCAGCATGTTGATGAGATACAGCACCAGAATGACGACCAGAAATGTAATGAGCACACTGATGGCGAGAGACATGATGCAATCCTTTCATCGCTGGACAAGATTTAAATCGCGCCGGACGCGTGCTGCTGACGCTGCGCTGGGTAAGCGAGATACAGCGCGAGACAAATATCGGAGGTTGCGGATTGGATCGTCATCGCCCCAAAGCTCGTTGCCTCAGCATCCAGGCACTAGCCAACGCCGATTGTGACAATTGGTTCCAGAAATGAAAACGCCCTGGACGGCTTGCTTGCAATCGGCTCTGATCGGTATTCGCGGAAGACATAAAAACAAGTTCAGAGGGGAGAAACGATCATGACGCGGAGAGACCTCTTCACGGCACTGGCCACGCTGGTCGCGCTTGCCGGTCTGGCGCAGTCGGGGCGCGCCGAGGAGACGATCAGGGTCTCTGTCCCGCAGCGCGGCGCCTGGGACACCGGCGTCACGGAGCTCGGGCTTCGCGGCGGCTTCTTCAAGAAGCATGGTTTGGCCATCGAGATTCTCTATACCCAAGGTGGCGCTGAATCGGTGCAGGCGGTGATCTCGGGCAGCATGGACATCGCCACCGGCGTCGGCGTGTCAGCGGCCATCAGCACCTATGCGAAGGGTGCGCCGATCCGGATCATCGGCAGTGAAATGATCGGGTCTCCCGACCTGTTCTGGTATGTGCTGCCCAATTCGCCGGTGCAGAAAATATCCGATCTCAGCGACAAGACGATCGGGTATTCGGTCAATGGTTCGTCGAGCCATGCCGGGCTGCTGGAATTGCTGCAGCAATACAAGGTCACCGCCAAACCGACCTCGACCGGTGGAATGCAGGGGACCTTGACGCAAGCGATGACCGGACAGATCGACGTCGGCTGGTCCGCGGCGCCGTTTGCACTCGAAGCGCTCGATGACGGCAAGATTCGCCTGGTCGCCCGCGGCACCGATGTCGACGCCTTGCGCGGCCGCACCGTTCGCGTCAACGTCACCAACGTCGACATGCTGAGCAAGCGCCGCGACGCGCTCGATCGTTTCATGCAGGCCTACCGCGAGACCGTCGATTGGATGTACAGCGATCCCGCGGCATTGAAGCACTATTCGGAATTTGCCGGTCTGCCCGAAAAGATCGTGCTGCGCGTGCGCGACTTCATTCCGAAGGACACGATCCTGCCGGAGCGGATCGTCGGCATGGATCAGATCGTGTCGGATGCGGTGAAACTCAAGTTCATCCCGGCGCCACTGACGCCGGAGCAAATCAAAGACATGGTCCAGATCGCGACGCCGGTGAAGTAACGGTCGCTTACTGGCCTTCGATGGTGCGGATGACGCTGGAGACCGGACGACTGCTGACGGTCTGCAGGCCGCCCGGAACCTCTTTGGGAATCATCTCGTCGTATTGCGCCAGCGTGGTCGCGTTATCCTTCGGGACCATGTGCACGACCCGGTAGCCGCCAGACTTGAGCTGCGCCAGCAGGGTCGGAAGGCCGAGCGAGGTGGCCTTCTGGAAGTCATGCATCAAAATGATGCCCTTGCCACGCTTGGCGAGCTTGCTCATGACCGAGGAGACGACCTGCTCGGGCTTGTGCAGTTTGAAATCGAAGGAGTCCATGTCGGTCGAGAAGATGGCGATGTTGCGGGTACCGAGATAGGTGACCATTTCGGGCGGATGCCGCAAATCCGGGAAGCGGAAAAACGGCGCATGCGGGGTGCCCTGCAAGGCCCAATGCACGGCGCTCAAGCCCTTCTCGATTTCGTCCTTGGCCTCTTGCTCGGATTTCTTGGTGAGCGCGGCAAGATCGGCATGCGACCAGGTGTGACTGCCGACGGTGTGTCCGGCGGCGGCGACTTGGCGCAGGATTTCCGGATAATAGGTGGCGTGTTTGCCGATCGGGAAGAAAGTGGCGCGGACGCATTGGTCCGCGAGTGCCTTGAGCACCGCCGGCGTGGTGACCCACGGTCCGTCATCAAACGTGAGCACGACCTCGTGGTCGCGCAGGAAGTCGAGTTCCTTGAAATGTTCAAATCCGAAGCCCGGGCCACCGGTGGTGTCGATCTCGACCACGCGGGACACGCCGAGCGCATTGGGATTGGCGCATGGCGGCGCGGCCGGACGCGCGGTCTGCGAAGCAGAAGCCGTCGGCGCCGCGGGCGGCGCCATTTGGGCCACGAACTGCGGCGGGACGACGGGGGCGGGATTGGCCTCGGCCATCGGCGCCGGAACAGCCGTCGATGTCGCCGGCGCAATCGGCGCGACGGGCGCTCCGTTTTTTTGCACCAGGACCGCACCGAATGCTGCCGCGGCACCCGCCACGACAACCACGCCCGCCACTAGAGCTATCCGCATGACCTGCCTCCGTCCGCCCGCGCTGGGTCGCGCATCAACCAATGCCTGAATCATTGCGCGGGATTTCGGTGATTCAACAGGCCAAACCACCCGAGAGTCAATGAACGATCGGGGCATTGCCGCGGGATTTGATATTAATATTATTTTCCAGAAGGTTGGCGGAGCGCTCGGGCACCGCGGCCGGCCTGGCCTGGCTGCCTGGCGCGGCAGCGTCGCTGAGGCACTGGACGCGCGCCATTCGATCGGTTTTCATCGCGGCCAACGACAACAGGACGCGGCGATCCGCGCACGGGAGAAGTACCATGGGGAGGAGAGGGGTCGGCCTCGCGCTTGCGGCAGCCTGGCTGCTCGGCAGCATCGCTTCGGCGACGGCCAATGATCTGTTGCGCGCCGCCATCCCCCAGCGCGGGCAATGGGATACCGCCGTCACGGAATTGGGCAAGCGGGCCGGGATCTTTCAGAAGCACGGGCTCGATGTCGAGATCCTGTTCACCCAGGGAGGTCCGGAGGCCTATCAGGCGGTGATTTCCGGAAGCATGGACGTGTCATGCGGCGGCGGGATCGAAGGTGCGATCGGCGCTTATGCCAAGGGCGCCCCGCTGCGCATCATCGGCAGCGAAATGGTCGGCTCGCCGGATACCTACTGGTATGTGGTTGCCAATTCGCCGATCCGTTCGCTGCAGGATGCCGCCGGCAAGACCATCAGCTATTCGCAGAATGGGTCGTCCAGCCACGCGGCGCTGCTGTCCCTGCTCGACCAGTATCATGTTGCGGCCAAGCCGGTGGCGACCGGCGGTCATCCCGCCACCTTGACCATGGCGATGACCGGACAGATCGATATCGGACGCGGCGCCGCCCCCTTTGGTCTCGATCTCGTCGACAACGGCAGCGTCCGCATTGTCGCGCGCGGATCGGAGATCAGCGCGCGCGCCGACCAGACGGTCAGGGTGTGCGTCGCTAATGTGCAGACCCTGCAGCGCGGCGACGTGGTCGCGCGCTATGTGCAGGCCTATCGCGAAACGCTCGATTGGATGTACTCCGACCCGGCCGCCTTGGATGCCTACGAGGCGTTCTCAAAAATTCCCGCGCGCTCGATGCAGAAATGGCGGGATGAGTTCTTTCCGAAGCGCACGATGTCGCCCGACAACATCCGAGGGGTCGATCTGGTGCTGGCCGACGTGTTGAAGAACAGGTTCATCGCTGCGCCGCTGTCACCCGAACAGGTGCACGAGATGATCCAGATTCCCGCGCCGGTGAATTAGCGGCGTCGCCGGCGCCGCGCGTTCGACAAAGAATTGCCATACTTGCGACACGCCGCCGGAAATGCGGTCAAAACGAAACACGCGAGGGCACCGCACCGATGCGCCGCTCAACCCTGCGCTGTGGTGGAGGCATTTAAGCGGAGCATGGCTGCTGCACTTTCAGTTTCTTGCTTCGCCGCATCACATACCACCGATTTTCGGTGAGGGGCGCTATCACTGTTCAACTGTCATCAGTGTGCGAATGAGTCGCTCGTCGTGAGCGGGATGCGGATTGTTTTTGCATCCTTTTGGGCCGTTCGGCACTGCATGAATCGGATCGGAACAAGAGGTTCGCAGCGCCATGCCAACCGCAACTGATTTTCGGAATTTTGCCGAGGCGTGTACGCGCCTGTCGCAGACAGCGGAGTCCGAGACGAGCAAGATGACGCTGCTCAGCATGGCCGCGAAGTGGACCAACATCGCCGCGCAAGCGGAACGCGTGAGGCAGTTGGTGCGGGAGGCCGACGCGGTGTTCAATGCGCCCGCGACCGCAACGGCGCCCGAGACGGAAAAGCCGAGACTGCGCGCGCGCACCACGGACAAATCGGCGCAAGCCGCGCACGCCTGACCGATCGACGCCATCGCATCCCGCTACGTGCCGGATGCGTGTTTTTTGAAGATGACTCCGCATTTGCAGCGTCTGATCTACCGGAGAAAGCGGAACGATGTCGGATCCTGCTGATTTCCTGTCGCTTGCCGCACAGTGTTTTCAGATGGCGGACAACGTCAAGGTTCCGGAGGATCGCACGACGCTGTTGAACATGGCGCAGGCGTGGCTCGATCTTGCGATCGAGGACGAGCAGATCACCAAATTGGTGCGGGAGGCCGACGTCGCCTTCGAAGTTCGCGCATCCAACGCCGCCCGAGGCGCGCCGCTCTGGGCAATGGACTTCAGCACGCCGCGCTCGAATTAGCGCGGCGGCGATGTGCCGGCGACCTGACGACTGTGCGTTCAGCTCAGGACGTTGTACTTCTTGAACCACGCCTGCAATTGCTTCCAGCCGTCCTCGGCGGCTTCCTTGCGATAGCTCGGCCGGTAATCCGCATGAAAGCCGTGCGGCGCGTCCGGATAGATCTTGAACTCGGCGGTCTTGCCCGCGGCCTTGAGCGCCGCCTTCATCTGCTCGACCTGATCGACGGTGATGCCGGTGTCCGCGGCGCCATAGAGTCCGAGCACCGGCGCCTTGACCTCGGTGGCGAGATCGAGAGCGTTCTTCGGCATGGCTTCGCTGTGCGCGTCCGCCAGGCTGCCATAGAAGGCGACGCCTGCCTTCAGATTGGGATTGTGGGTGGAATAGAGCCAAACCGAGCGGCCGCCGCGGCAGAAGCCCATGATGCCGAGCCGATTGCCATCGCCACCCTGCGCCTTGGCCCACGCCACCGTCGCATCCAGGTCGGCGAACAGTTCGCTGTCCGACTTCGCGTTCACGATCGGAAACAGGTCCTTGAGCTCTGTGACCTTGGTGAGATCGCCCTTGCGAAAGTAATAGTCGGGGGCGACGGCAAAGGCGCCGAGCTTTGCAAGCCGACGGGTCACGTCGCGGATATATTCGTGCAGGCCGAACACTTCCATCGCCACCAGGACGATCGGCGGATTGGTCACGTTCGCGGGCCGCGCAAAATAGACCGGCATCTCACCGCCATCGACCTTGACCGTGGCCGCACCGGCGTTGAGGCCGCTGGTGTCGGTCGTGATCACGTCGGCACGGACCGGGCCGGCCAGCAGCGTATAGCCGGCGGCGGTGGCGGCGGAGACGGTCATGAAGCCCCGCCGCGATAAATCCGGCGCGGTGTTGGTCATGCCTTTAAAATCGGACGTCAAATTGGATCGGACGGACATCGGCTTCTCCTCTTTCTGCCAGTTCGGCTTGCTCTCGTTGAAAACCCGCGGTCGGGCGTTTTATTGCCCGCAAATTGTTGCTCGTGCGAATTGTTCCTAGTGCGAAAGTTTGACATCGCCGATTTGAATCACCGGCTCGATGTCGGTGTAGTTCGGAATGTCCCCCTGCAGCGCCTCGGCGTTCGGCCCGAACGCGGCATAGAACGCGTCAAGCGATTCAAACAGGAAATGGCACGTGACGAGGTAGGGCGGCGATGAGTCCGGCGGTCCGCCGTTGACGCCGAATTCCACGCTCATCCCCTTGAGCGCCGCGCCGAACAGGCGGCGCGACATCGGCATGTGCCGGTCGAGATAATAGTCGCGGTCGAACCGGGCGTCCGGCTTGTTCGGGTAGAGCACGCTCAGGCGGATCATGGGCGGTCGTTCCTGCTTTTGCCACCATGCTTCTACGTCAGGTCGGGGGCCTCTGCGTCAGCAAGATAATGTGAAGGGGTGCGGGTGCAACCGCTCCCGCTGCGGTGCACCATATTGGCTTGCGGCGCCGGCATGGTAGAAGACCGGCGGGGGCAATCGAGAGGCGAGGAACGCAGGATGCCTGAAGTCGTGATCTACGCGCTGGGTGGTCGTTCGGTCGATCAAAAGCGTGCGCTTTGCAAAGATGTCACCGACGCGCTGGTCAAGAATTTCAAGGTCGAGCCCGCCGCTGTGGTGATCACGCTGGTGGAAACGCCGAAAACCGACAAGGCAAAGGGCGGCGTGCTGTTCTCCGAGATGGGACAAAAATAAATCGCCGGCACGCCTGCAAAAGCATTTCTGCTTTTGCTGTCTGCTTTTCCTGCGGTCGCACAAGATCCGGACGGATTGTGGTGCCGCGAGCGCTCGGCTCGCGCGTGCGGCTCCCGGCTTCGCAGGCGTTGGTCGCTGGACGTCGTGATCGCAGGTCGTGGCCTTCTGCAGGACCGCGGAAGATCTGAGGGCGGGCCCCGTGTCCGCATGCTTGGTGCTGTTCCGTCATGCTACTCAGAGTTGAGTCGCGCCATTGACGGGGTGCCTCCGCGGCGTGGTGTTTCAGCGATATCGTTGATTTTGATTAACGATATTGCCCGCGATAAACCGCCACCAAACGCTTGGCGCGCCGGCTTTGTCACGCGCTCTGGTCTTAAATTTAGCAGCTGCAATCAATGAATCTTTCAAGGCTTTTGGCTAGACCCGCACGACAACGGGACATCGCGGACGAAGAGAATGGATTTCGCGCTGCGAGCATCGCAATCCTCTGCCGAGCACGATCTGCCGCCGGAAATCTACATTCCGTTGGTCGACTCTCTGTACAAGGAGGGGCGAACGCTTTTTGTCGGCTCTATCATGGTGATCGGGTCCGTCCTGATCACCTATTGGAAGACCGGCGACGGTTTGCTGCTCGCCTGCGCGGTGGCCTTGGCGGCCGTCGCCTGCGTCCGCGTTCAGCAGATGCGGTCTTATCAACGCGCCCAGAGCGGCATCAAGAACAGCGCGGATGCGCGGCGGTGGGAGCATCGCTACGTGACCGGCGCGGCGATGACGATGCTGCTGCTCGGCGCTTGGTGCTATCTGTCTTTTGCGCAGACCGTCGATCCGTTCGCGCAACTCGTGAGTTTTTCGATCACCATCGCCTATGCGGTCGGCATCTCGGGCCGAAATTTCGGCAGCAGTCGCTTGGTGACGGCCCTGATCCTGTGCACCGGGCTGCCGATGATTGCCGGGCTGCTGCTGCACGGAACCATCTACCACTGGTTCTTTGCCGCGCTCCTGCTGCCGTTCTTTCTGGCGGTGAAGTTCATTTCCGATCGCTTGCGGCACACCTTGCTCGACGCCGTGATCGCGACGCGGAATGTATCATTGCTCGCCGACCGTTTCGACACGGCGCTCAACAACATGCCGCATGGTCTGTGCATGTTCGACTCGCTGCGGCGCATCGTGGTGGCCAATCAGCAGCTCAACGACCATCTCGGGCTGCCGCCCGACCGGCAGCTGAAGCAACTGGGACCGCGCCAATTGATCGCCGCCTGCGTCGATGCCGAGACATTGTCGCAGACTGACGCCACGCGGCTCGTCCGGGAACTCGAGGAGCGATTGGCGGGCGGCGACAACAGCGATTTCTTCGCCGATCTGCTCAACGGCCGCTCCCTGGAGTTCACCGTGCAGCCGATGGAAAACGGCGGCATGGTTCTGCTGGTCGAGGACATCACCGAACGAAAGCTGGCGGAAGCCAAGATCAACCATTTGGCACGGTTCGATCCCCTGACCGGGCTTCCGAACCGGACAATTTTGCGCAATCGGATGGACGAGGTCCTCATCCAATGCGGGGCCGGGGACCGTTGCGCGATCCAGTTCATCGATCTCGATCAATTCAAGCAGGTCAACGATACGCTCGGACATTCGCGCGGCGACATGTTGCTGCAGGAGGTCGCCGATCGGCTGCGGGCGACGGTGCGGCAGACCGACGTGGTCGCGCGCTTCGGCGGGGACGAATTCGTCGTGCTGCAGTCTGCGATCCAAGACGCGGATGAAGTTTCGCAATTGGCCAGCCGCATTCTGAAGGCCCTCGGCGCCAGCTACGAGATCGACGGCAAGGACGTCGCGATCAGTGCGAGCATCGGGATTGCGTTTGCGCCCAAGGACGGCGTCGAGGCCGATCAGCTGCTCAAGAAAGCCGACATGGCGCTCTACCGGGCGAAAGCGGAGAGCCGGGATACCTGGCGGTTCTTCCAACCCGACATGGAAGCGCATGCGCAGGCGCGCCGAAGTCTGGAACTCGATCTGCGCTCCGCGCTCGAGACCGACGCCTTCGAAATCTATTATCAGCCGATTCTGGACTTGAGGACGCGGCGAGTCCTGGCGTGCGAGGCGCTGTTGCGCTGGCCGCATCCGGAACGCGGCATGATCTCTCCGGCGGAATTCATTCCGGTGGCGGAGGACATGGGCATCATCACCGAGATCGACCGGCGGGTGCTGCGCAAAGCCTGCCTCGAATGCCGGCAATGGCCCGGCGACACCAGGGTGGCGGTCAACCTGTCGCCGATCCAGTTCAGCCGCGCCAATATTCCTCTGCTGGTGCGTGACACGCTCGCGGCCGCAGGCCTGCCGCCGCAGCGACTGGAGATCGAGATTACCGAAACGACGTTGCTGAAGGATACCGTGCGCAGTCGCACCGCGCTGCATCAGCTGCAGGCGCTCGGGGTGAGAATTTCGCTCGATGATTTCGGTACCAAATATTCCAACTTGAGCTACTTGCACAGCTTCCCGCTGCACAAGGTGAAGATCGATCAGTCGTTCGTGAAGGACCTCACGACCAATGACCGCATGTTGACGTTGCTCCGCGGGGTCGCGCGTCTGAGCGCGGAACTCGGACTGCGCGTCGCGGTCGAAGGGGTGGAAACCGAGGAACAGCTGCTGCTGATTTCGGCGGAATCCAGCGTCGACGAAGTGCAGGGCTATTTGTTCGCTCCGCCGCTGCCGGCGTCGGCGGTCCGCAAGCTGCTCTACGGCGCGCCCATGCAGGTCGAAAAAGTCGCCTGAGGTCGTCTTCGGGGGCGCCGTCCGTGCGCGGACCCGCGCCAAAAAACGTCATCCACTCATACAGTTGAAGCGTGTGTCGGACGCGCGTGCAGCGTCTCGTCCAGGCCTTGGCGCAGGCATTTCACCTTGCTGTCATGGGTAATTCACCTTGCTGTCATGTGTATTGGCGGTGGCGCATGCGGCCGAATTCCCGCGTCCGTCTCTATCGGCAGTAAAATAGTGTGGCATGGGTGCGGCTTTTCTCTGCGGATGCTGGGGCTACCGCACGTTCCTGTGAGCACAAACCTTACGAAAGCCTAAAGTTATTGTCTTTTCGTTAAGCAATTGGTAACCTTTTGCTCCGCGCTGGGCCGCAGGTCTCGGGGGAGAAAAAGGGTTTCGAATGAGTACGGTCGCCTTGGCCTTTGCGCCGCAGGTCAGTTTTTCCGACCGCGTCGCCGACCTCCTCAACAGGATCGATTGTCGGGTGATCGACGGCGACGACGACCGCGAGGCGGTCGCCCGTTTGCGCTATCAGGCCTACCTGCGCGAAGGCGCAATTTCCCCGAACTTCTCCAAGACCTTCTCCGATTCCTACGACAATACCGACAACGCGTGGATTTTCGGATTATACCTCGATGACGAACTCGCCAGTTCGATCCGGATCCATGTGGCGAGCGAAGATGACCCGGTGTTTCCGAGCTTCGATGTGTTTTCCGACCTGTTGGAGCCGGAACTCAAGGCCGGCAAGACCATCATCGATCCGACCCGGTTTGTCACCGATCCGAAGCTGTCGCGGCTTTATCCGGGTCTTCCCTATGTCACCCTGCGACTGTGCTGGCTGGCGGCGGAACACTTCAGTGCGGAGCATTTTATCGTCGCCGTCAGGGCCGAGCATCAGGCCTATTACAAACGGGTATTCAATCATCGCTCGATTTGCGGACCGCGCGCCTATCCGTTGCTGAAAAAGCCGATCACGCTGATGACCGTGCAACAGGCGGAGGTCGCCGATCAGGTGCATCGACGCTATCCGTTCTTCCGCTCGACGTTCTTCGAGCGGCGCATGCTGTTCGAGCGCTATCTGCCGGTTCCGGGCGTGGCGTTGCCGTCGCCACCCGACCTGCGTGCACAGCCGACCAAAGAGGTCGAAGTCCACGCCAGCTAAAGGCCTCGGGCTTGACAACGGTAACATTGTATTGCCGTCAGCCGTAGCCGACTTCTCCCGATCGTGGCGGACGCCAAGGCCCTGAACGCAGGTGCGCTGTTGCTCGTGCGCCAGCACCGCATTTGTGCGTCGGATCGGGGATTCGTCAGTGCTTAACAAAACATCGGTGCTGTCTTGGCAGCAACTTCGGAATTGAATTCTCGGTCGATGTGTAGTTGTCTCCCCGGATTAAATAATTAAAAAGCTCAAAATTAACATAACGTATCATTGTTGATCCAAAGGATACGCTTCCACTTAACAAAAAACGAAGATTTCTGCGCGAATATTACCTGTGGGTCGAGGAGGGCCAGGGTTAATGTCTGCGACGCGCCGCAGGTCTGCCAAGTCGAAGGGATCCTTGCCGAAAGGCCAGGATGCGTCGGCGTCTGTGGCAAGCACCCGGGCAGAGCGTCGTTCTCCCAATCGTCCGAAATTCAGCGAAGGTTGGCGCAAGACCCTTGAGCCCGACGCGGTCGGTGCTGCGGTCGCAGCTTCGGACCAGGTGGATCTCATCGACATCTGGGTCGCTCATCCCGATTCATTGCTGCGGGCGCATTCCTGCCTCAAGCTCCTGACCGACGACGACTGGGTCACCCTGCAGCAAATTCAGGACCCGGCGATCCGTCACAGCGCGACGGCGGCGCGCGTTTTGCTGCGCCTCGGCCTGTCGCGGGCCGTCGATCGCGAGATCGCCCCGTCGGATTGGAAATTCGAACGCAGCGAACACAGCAAGCCGTTCGTTTCGAAGGACTTGCCCCAGATCAATTTCAGCGTCGCGCATGTGGACGAACTGTCGGTCGTTGCCATCTCGCAAAATCTCGAAATCGGCGTCGATGTGGAAAGCGTCGACCAGAACGTCAGCGAAGGCGTGATGGAAGGGTTTTTCCACGCCGATGAACGCGACGCCGTGCGGGATCTGCTGCCGCGCCAGCGCGTGCGCGAGTTCCTGCGGTTTTGGACCCTGAAGGAAGCCTACACGAAAATGATCGGCGTCGGTCAGTCGCTCGACTTCGACACCATCAAGTTCGTTCTCGATCCGCTGGCGCTGAAGACCGCCGGAGACACTGCGCGAAAAAAGATGCCGCCGGAGTTCGAGAGCTTCTACATCCCCGTCGATCACGGTCTGTATCACGTGTCGCTCGCCATCGAGCACCCTGAGCTGCGTGCGGCTACGAGCGAAGTGCAGATCATCAGTCTCGCCAAACCCAAGGGGATCGGCAGCGCGGCGTACGCGCACGGACGCAACTAGAGCCATTCCGCCAACGCGAACGTCGGTTCGCGCGAGGAAACCACATTTTCTGAGAGGGGTCGCCATGAGGCAGCCAGCCGCCGCGAAATTGAATGTGCATCACGCCGTCGATCACGACGAGCCGAAGCTGCTGCATGAATTTTTTGAGCGACAGGTCGCATTGCGGCCGGGTCACCCGGCGGTCGAATGCAATGGCGTGACGCTGAGCTATGCCGAGCTCGATGAGCTGGCCAATCGGATCGCCGCGTCGCTACACGCCCGCGGCGTTCGTCCGGGAGCGCTGGTCGCGCTCTATCTGGAAAAATCCCATCGCCTGTACGCCGCCCTGCTGGGCGTGCTCAAGGTCGGCGCCGGCTATGTCCCGCTTGATCCCAAGTTTCCGATCGGCCGTATCCAGAACATTCTGGAAGACGCCGGGATCACCACGGTGATCAGCGAAGGGGAACTCGGGCAGGCGATGCAGCCGCATGTTTCCGCCGGCGTTATGCTGCTGGAGACGGAGTTGGCGGACGAGGGGTTGCGGGCCAGTCCGCCGATCGTGCCGGTGGTCGTGACCCCGGCCGACGCCTGCTATGTCATCTACACGTCGGGCTCGACCGGCCGCCCGAAGGGCGTCGTCATCGAGCATCGCAACGCGGTGAATTTCGTTCGCGCATTGCACAGCGTCTACAAGCTCGAACCGCGAGATCGCGTCTATCAGGGCTTCTCGGTCGCCTTCGATGCGTCGGTTGAGGAAGTCTGGGGTGCGTTTTCGATCGGCGGCACGCTGGTGGTTCCGACCGAGGACATTTCCCGGTCGACCTTCGACGCGGCGGAGTTCATCAACGCCAAGCGCGTCACCTTCTTTTCAACGGTGCCGTCCTTCCTGGCGATGATCAATACCGAACTGCCGACCGTGCGGCTGCTGGTCGTCGGCGGCGAGGCGTGCGTGCCGGAATTGGTCAGCCGATGGGCGAAGCCCGGGCGGCGCATGCTCAACACCTATGGTCCAACCGAGACGACCGTCGTCGCCACCGCGACCGAGTGTCTTGCCGGACAACCGGTCAGCATCGGCACCGCGTTGCCGAATTACGTGACCTGGGTTCTCGATGATGAATTGCGGCCGGTTCCGCCCGGGGAGAGCGGCGAACTCTATGTCGGCGGTGACGGCGTGGCGCGCGGCTACCTGAATCGTCCGGAACTGACCGCCGAACGCTTTGTCGAGATGTCCGGGAAAGCGGCAGGGGAGCCGGCGGGCCGGCTCTACCGCACCTTTGATCTCGTGCGTCTGGCCGAGAACGGCGATCTGCAATTTCTTGGCCGGGCCGATGCCCAGATCAAGATCCGAGGTTTCCGCGTCGAGCTTTCCGAAATCGAAGCGGTGTTGATGGAGCACCCCGCCATTCAGGCGGCGGCGGTCAATCTGGTCGAGTTCGGGAATTTGAAGGAGCTCGCCGCCTACGTCGTGCTGGAGGCGGATGTCACCGACCTCGACCGCGACGGCGTCGCGGGCCTGCTGCGCCGACGCATGCCGGAATACATGGTGCCGCGCTATCTGGATATCATGAGCAAGCTTCCGTTCATGACCAGCGGCAAGGTGGACCGGAAACTGCTGCCGCCGCCCAGTACCCTGCTGGTGGGCGCCAATCGCAATGTCGTGCTGCCCGCCACCGACCTCGAGCGCGCGGTCGCCGCGATCTGGGAAAAGGTGTTCCAGATGTCGCCGATTTCGGTTGAGGACGATTTCTTCCTCAATCTGCGTGGCCATTCGCTGACCGCGGCGCACGTGGTCAGCGAAATGCGATCGCAGATGAACACGTTGCAGGTGTCGGTTCGCGATCTCTACACCCACCGGACCATCCGGGCGCTGGCGAGCCATTTGCAGAAACTCGGCGTCGGCGTGAAGGCCGAGGGCGCCGAGGATATGGCGAACCGGGTCGCGTCGTCAGGTGCGGAAGCCAAGGCGGCGCTGCCCTGGATGCGGTGGCCGTGCGCGGCGTTGCAATTGTTCGGGGTGCTCGCATTCTACACCGTGGTCGCTTCGCCGGTGCTGTTCCTGGTGATCGCGGTGTTGAAGGTGCTCAACGACGAGATGACGATCGAGCGCGCGGCGCAGCTCGCCACAATCGTCGGATTCCTGCTGTGGCCGTCGTGGCTGCTGCTCAGCATCGCGCTGAAGTGGATCGTCATCGGCCGCTACAAGCCGGGCCGCTACCCGGTCTGGGGCTTCTATTATTTTCGCTGGTGGCTGGTGACGCGGTTCCAGGCGCTGAGCTGGTCGGAGATGTTCGTGGGTACGCCGCTGATGAGCCTGTATTATCGCGCCATGGGTGCCAAGATCGGCGACAACTGCACCATCAGCACGCCGATTTGCGCCGCGTTCGACCTGGTGAGCGTCGGCCGCGACACCAGTATCGGTGCCGACACGCAGATGCTCGGCTATCGGGTCGAGAACGGCTGGTTGGTGTTTGATACCGTCACCATCGGCGAGGATTGCTTTGTCGGCAACCATTGCTGCATCGGCCTTGGCGCGACCATGCAGGACCGCGCCCGGCTCGGCGACATGTCGCTGCTGCCGGACCATGGGGTGATTGAATCCGATCAGGATATGTGCGGCTCGCCGGCGGTGCCGGCCGAGATCGATCTGCCGGAGATCCACGGCGCGCGCGCAGGACTCGGCCGGAGAATCCTGTTCGGCCTCATTCATCTCAGCCTGATCTATGTGATGGGTTACATCCTCATCGCCAGCGCCGTGCCGGCGCTCGCCATGGTCGGCTATGGGCTCTATGCCGGCGGACCCTGGTGGGGCATCGGCGCGGCATTCGCCACCGTCCCGGTTTCGCTGGTCTGGTATCTGGCGATCGTGGTGGCGGTGAAACGGATTGCGATCGGCCGGATCTATCCGGGCGTCTACTCGGTCTACAGCATCGCGTATGTCCGCTACTGGTTCCTGAACTATCTGCTCAACAATACGCGGCATATCGTGCTGCCGGTGTATGCGACGCTGTTTCTGCCCAGCTTCCTGCGCATGCTGGGAGCCAAGATCGGACCCGGGGTCGAGATCTCGACGGCCATGCACATCATGCCCGACCTGCTCGAAATCGAGGAAGGCAGCTTCCTCGCGGACGCCTGCATTGTCGGCGGTCACAAGATCCACCGAGGCTACGTCGATATCTGCGCCAACAAGATCGGCAAACGCACCTTTATCGGCAACAGCGCCCTGGTTCCTGCCGGCGTCGATGTCGGCGACGACAGCTTGATCGGCGTGATGTCGATGCCGCCGGCCGGCGTGACGCGTGCTCCCAATGGAACGCGCTGGCTTGGTTCGCCGAGTTTCGAGCTGCCGGTGACGGAGAGCGTCACGGGCTTCAGCGACGCGCAAACCTTCCACCCGAGCACCGGCGTGGTTTGGCTGCGCGGGTCCATCGAGGCGATGCGCGTGATCCTTCCGGGTCTGATTGCGGTGGGGAGCCTGGTGGGTTTCTGCACGGCGATCGTGATGGCCTACGGCGTGTTGCCGCTCTGGGGCATCGTGCTGATGGCGCCGGCGGTGATGTTCGGCTTGTCCCTGGTGTCGATCATGGTGGTGGTGGCATTGAAGAAGATGCTGATCGGGACCTTCGAGCCGACAATCCAACCGCTGTGGTCAAGCTATGTCTGGCTCAATGAGGTCGTGAACGCCTTGTACGAGGTCGTTGTCGCGGCGGCACTGACGCCGTTGATGGGTACGCCCTACATTTCGCCTTGCCTGCGGGCCATGGGGTGCAAGATCGGGCGCTGGGTGTTCATGGAGACGACTTTGTTTTCCGAGTTCGATCTGGTGGAGATTGGCGACTATGCCTCGCTCAATCTGGGATCCACGATCCAAACCCATCTGTTCGAGGATCGGGTGATGAAGGCCGACCACCTCAAGATCGGCGAGGGCTGTTCCGTCGGCAACATGACCGTGGTTCTCTACGGCACGGAAATGCAGCATCGCTCGGCGTTGGCCCCGCTCTCGGTGCTGATGAAGGGCGAAGTCTTGCCGGCGTTCAGCCGCTGGTCGGGAATTCCGACCAAACCGGTGGAAACCATGGCGCCGGCCGAGGACGTCGCTCAGAGCGTCATGCTGGGTCTCGAGCGCGCACTCGGACTGCTGCCTGAGCCGGTCGCAGTTCAGGGTTCGTCTGCGCGATACCCGGTGGCGATACGGGGCAAGTTCGACGTGGATCCTGCGGGACGCATCAGCTTGCACTGAGCGACGTCTTTCAACGCCGGGTTCAGGCGCCAGAACCATTGTACAGGTGGCACGCCACCTGCTGACCGACGGTGTCGCGGTCAGAGGAATCCTGCGCCAGGCGTGGCTCTTCGATGTGGCATCGCGCGAAATCGCGGGGGCAGCGGGTGTGAAAGCGACAGCCGGTCGGCGGATGCGCCGCGCCCGGCAACTCACCTTGCAGAACGATGCGCTCTCCCCGCGTTGTCGGATCCGGCGCCAACACCGCGGACAGCAGCGCCGCGGTATAGGGATGTTTTGGCGCCGCGATGATCTGTTCTCGGGTGCCGATTTCGACAATCTTACCCAGATACATCACTGCGATGCGGTGCGCGATGCTGTCGACGACGGCGAGATCATGGCCGATGAACAGCAGCGCCGTCCCCAGGGTTCGCTGAATCTCCTTGAGCAGGTTGATGATCGCAAGCTTGGTGAAAGTGTCGAGTGCCGACACCGCTTCGTCGCAGACGATCAGATCCGGACGGGGAGCGAGCGCGCGGGCCAATCCAACGCGCTGGCGCTCGCCGCCGGAGAGTTGGTGCGGCCGGCGACGGGCATAGGTGCGGGCCAGGCGCACGAGATCGAGCAGGTCGGCGACCCTTTGTTCGGTTTGTTGTTCGCCACCGACAAGGCCAAAATTGCGCAACGGCTCGGCGATGAGATCGCCGACAGTCATGCGCGGATCGAGGCTGCGGTTGGAATCCTGAAACACCGCCTGCACCTGCCGGCGCAACGGGCGCAATGCGCCGGCCGACAAATGATCGATCCGCCGGCCGTTCCAAACGATCCGGCCGGCGGTAATGCCATGAAGGCCAAGGACCGAGCGGCCCAGGGTGGTTTTTCCGCAGCCGGATTCGCCCACCAGCGCCAGGGTTTCTCCACGCGCGATGGCAAAGGAGACGCCGTCGACCGCATAGACGATCGGCTTCGGCGCGAACGCCGGCGCGGGCTTGACGAAGTGTTTCTTGAGATCGTGGACCTCGAGCAATGCGCTCATGCCGCCGACGCCTCACGCGATGCAAAATGGCAGGCGACGAAGTGTTGCTGCGCCTTCGTTTCGACGACCGGCGCGAGGGTGCGACAGAGATCCGTTGCCAGCGGGCAGCGCGCGGCGTAGGTGCACCCGGAGGCGCTGATCCGGCTTGCACCGAACGCCGGCGATCCCGCGCCTTGGTTGCTCTCGTTGCCGCTCGATCGTTGCAGCCGCGGCGCCGCAGCGAGGAGCGCCAGGGTATAGGGATGGCGGGGAGAGCGAAACAGGTCGGCGACCGGGGCGTCTTCAACCTTGCGCCCGGCAAACATGACCATGACGCGATCGGCGATCTCGGCCACGACGCCGATGTCGTGGGTGATCAGCAGGATGGCGACGCCTGTGCTGCGCTTGAGCCGGGTGATGAGGTCGAGGATCTGGGCCTGAATCGTGGCATCGAGCGCGCTGGTCGGCTCGTCCGCAATCAAGAGCTTTGGATTGCAAGCCATCGCCAGCGCCAGCGTCACCCGTTGCTGCAATCCGCCCGAGAGCCGATGCGGATAATCCCGCAGGCATTGGTGCGGTTCCGGAACGCCTACGAGATCCAGCAGGTCGACGGCGCGTTCGGTTGCGGCCCGGCGATCAAGCTGTTGGTGCCGGCGCAGGATCTCGCCGATCTGATGGCCGATTGTCAGCACCGGGTTGAGGCTTGCCGAGGGATCCTGAAAGATCATGCCGATCTCTTTGCCGCGAATGTCGCGCATGGCGCGATCGCCGAGGGCGAACAGGTCGGTGCCGCGCCATCGGACGGTGCCGGCAATGACGCCTTGCGATGGCGGAATGAGACCCAGCAGCGACAGCGCGGTCGCGGTTTTTCCGCAGCCGCTTTCGCCGACGAGCGCCACGGTCTCGCCGTCGGCGACATGAAACGAGAAGCCGTCCACCGCACGAAGGAAACCAGCGGCGGTGCGAAAGCTTGTCTGCAGGTTTTCGACCTCGAGCAGCACGCGGCCTCACAATGTCCCGGTGGCACGCGGATCGAGCGCATCGCGCAAGCCGTCGCCGAGCAGGTTGACGGAAAGCACGGTGACGGACAGAAACAAAGCCGGGAAAAAGATGATGTACGGCTTCACCTGCCAGAGCGCGCGCCCGTCGGCCATGATGTTGCCCCAGGAGGGAATGACCGAGGGAATGCCGGCGCCGATGAAGGAGAGAACGGCCTCGATGATCATGGCGGCGGCGCAAATATAGGTGGCTTGCACCGCGATCGGAGCGACAGCGTTGGGCAGCAGATGGCGCCAGATGATCATCGCCGGTGGCGTACCCGCGACAATGGCCGCATCGATATAGGGTTGCTCGCGCAAAGACAGGACGGTTGCGCGCACCAGGCGAGCGACACTCGGGGTCTCGGCGATGGCAATCGCCAGGATCACGTTGGCGATGCTGGCGCGGGTCAGCGTCATGAACGCAATGGCCAGCAGCACCGGAGGGATTGCCATCAGGCCATCCATCACTCGCATGATGAACGCGTCGGACCAGCGCACCGATCCCGATACGAATCCGATGATCGATCCGAACAGCGAGGCAAGCAGCGCGACGGAGAGGCCGACGGTCAGCGAAACGCGGGCTCCGTAGATCACGCGGGAATAGAGGTCGCGTCCCAGCATGTCGGTGCCGAACCAGAAGCTCGCCGATGGCGGCAGCGTCCGGTTGATGGGCGAGGGGACCGACGGATCCACGGTTCCGAGCAACGGTGCGAGGGCCGCGATGGCCATCAGGACCGCGAGCAGGGTGGCGCCGAGAGCAAGGGGGGGATAGCGGTGAACGATCCGCGATAGTCCAGATTTCGGCTGCTGTGTCTCGGAGGCGACGGGCGCCGCGGCGATTCCCGGCGCCGGTGTACTTGCCGCGCTCATCGCCTGATCCTCGGATCAAGCAGCGGATACAGCAGGTCGACGAGGAGATTGATCAGGATGCAGGCAAAACTGCCGAGCAGCACCACGCCCTGGATGGTCGGATAGTCGCGGCGCAGGATTGCGTCGACGGTCAGACGGCCGATCCCGGGAATTGCGAACACGGTTTCGGTAACGACAGCGCCGCCAATCAGAACGGCGATGCCGCTGGCGACCACAGTGGCGATCGGCACCGAGGCATTCTTCAAAACATGAACGAACAGGATGGTGGATTCCGGCAATCCCTTGGCACGCGCGGCGCGCACATAGTCCTGTTGCAGGATGTCGAGCATGGCGGCGCGGGTGACACGGGCGATGAGGGCGATCTGCAGGCTTCCGAGCGCCACCGCCGGAAGCACGAGATGGCCGAGCCAAGACCAGAACCCCTGGTCGAGTGGCGTATAGCCCTGCACCGGAAACCAACCGAGTTGAAGCGCAAACACGTAGGCCAGGAGGTAGCCAAGAATGAAGGCCGGTACGGAAAATCCGATGACGTTGAGCGCCATCACCGCGCGGTCGATCCAGCTGCCGGCGCGCCAAGCGGCGACAACCCCGATCGGAATCGCAACAATGACGGCGAAGACGAATGTCACCGCGAGGAGCGAGAGGGTCGGACCCAGGCGCTGCCCGATCATGGTCGAGACCGGCAGGTTGGTGAAGATGGAGGTGCCGAGATCACCGTGCAGGATCTGCCAGAACCATTCCGTCAGTCGCAGCAGAAACGGACGATCGAGACCAAGGCCATGACGGATGTGCGCGATCGCTTCGGGATTGGCTTGATCGCCCGCGATCAGGGCTGCGGGATCACCCGGCAAGACGTAGAGCAGGCTGAAGACAACAAGGCCCACCACGGCCATGACCGGTATCGTCGCTGCAATTCGTCCCAAGACGTAGACTATCATGATCGGCGCCGGCCTTAGGTTGACTTTTGGCCTTAGGTTGACTTGGAGACGCCCCAGAAGAACGGCAGCGGCCCTTTGGCGACGCCCGAGATGGTCTTGCGCCACGCCTGATACGCCAGAAAGAAACCGGTCGGGGCAAACACGACATCATCGAAGGCGGCGCGGTTGAGGCGACCGGCAACGACCCGTTGCTCCTCCAGGGTCTTGGCGTCGAACCAATGGGCGATTTCGGTCTCCACCGCCGGACTGTCGGGCCAACCGAACCAGGCGCCGTCGCCGTTGGCGCGCAACGCGATATAGTTTGCCGGCGTCGTACAATCGTCGCCGCCGTGATAGGTGTGGAACATGTTCCAACCGCCTTGCGCCGGCGGCGCTTTCTGAGCGCGGCGGGCGCCGACGGTGCCCCAGTCCACCGCGGCATAGTCGACGTTCATGCCCAGTCGCTTCAGCAAGTCGGCGGTAATCTCGCCCATCGCTTTCACTTCCGGCTGATCTTGCGCCACCAGGCAGGTGACCGGCTCGCCGCAATAATTGCTGTCGGCCAGCAATCGTTTCGCCGCATCGACATCTCGCGGCGCTTTGAGAATCTCGCCGCCTTCCTCGGTGTAAAGCGGTGACCCCGGCGTGAAAAAGCTCGCCATCGGTTTCCACAGCCGCTCGTCATTGCCGACCGCCGCCCGCATGTAATCGTCCTGGCTCATGGCCATCAGCACGGCGCGGCGCGCGCGCACGTCGTTGAACGGCGGATGCAGATGGTTCATCCGAAAGCTGCCGACCCGGCCAAGCGGATCGGCGATATCGACGACCAGATCGGACTTGGATCTCAACAACGGTACCAGGTCGGAAATCGGACTTTCCCACCAATCCACTTCGCCGTTTTGCAGGGCCGCAGCCGCCGTCGCGGGCTCCGACATCACGATCCACTCGATGCGGTCGACCAGCATCTGCTTGCCGCCCGCGAGCCACGACGGCGGCTCCTGGCGAGGCACATAGCCGGCGGATCGCTCGAACACCGCCCGGGCACCCGGATCCCATTCGTCGCGCACGAAGCGCATCGGACCGCTGCCGACATACTCGCTGATCTGTTTGAACGGATCGGTCGCCGCGATGCGCTCCGGCATGATGAAAGCGCACGGCGTCGTGGTCTTGGCGAGCGCGAACAGCAATTTGGGAAACGGTTTGCGCAAGACCCAGCGAAAGCGGCGGTCGTCGACGGCGCCAATCTCGGCGCTCAGCGCCCGGATCATCAGACCCATGGAGTCGCGTGCGCACCATCGCTTCAAACTCGCGACCACGTCGCGCGCAAGCACCGGCTCGCCGTCATGAAACCTCAGACCGTCGCGAAGCTGGAAGGTCCAGGTCAGGCCGTCGGCGGAGACGTCCTCGCTCGCCACCATCTGCCGTTGCGGCTGCAGCTTGTCGTCGACGCCATAGAGCGTGTCCCACACCAGCGCCGATGCATTGCGCACGACATATTGCGTGCCCCAGATCGGATCGAAATTGGCGAGATTGGATTGCGGAACGAACCGGAGCGTATTGGCGGCGGCGCCGATCGACACCGCAGGCATCGGAAAGCTGCCTGCGGTCGCAAGCGCCCCGGTGCTGGCCAGGCCTCGTATGAAGGATCGGCGGTCCAAACTGCACTCCGCGATGTAAGCGCCAAACGACTGATGGGTGGTGTCCGGCGGATCGAAGGCAGTGGTTCCGTTGCAGCCACGGGCCGGAATCGGCCGGTCGATCCGTACATCATACGGCCGGAGGTCTTAAAAATAGGTGTTTTAAGGGGGTATAGGTGACTTGATACCGTTGCTCGGCTATCGTCACGATGCGAAAAGCGGGGACGGGAACGGTATCTGGATGGTGTCGACGGCGAGTTTCCCGCCGGCGGGACAGGCTGCGCTCGGTCGAGGGTCGCCGGGCTTGGTCTTTAAGGTGAGTGACGTCGTCCCCGACAAGCGATGCGAATCTGGCTACAAGCTTTAAGGTCTGATCGCCGGACCGCGAGCAGAGCACCGGAAGGGGATACCCATGGAAAACGGGACTGCAAAGACGCCAATGCGCCCTATCGCCATCCCGGCGCTGTTGTCGATGCGGCGTGCCGCGATCGCCGCATTGGTTGTGGTGGGCTCCGCCAGCGCCAGCGCCCAGGAGGCCGGGGAATATCGGGGAACCCAGGACCAGCAGATGGCCTGCACCGGCGACGTGTTCCGGTTGTGCTGGAGCGAGATCCCAAGCGTCACTCGCATCGTGGGCTGTCTTCAACGGGAAAAGCCGCAATTGTCCGCGGCGTGCCGCGCGGTGTTCGATCAGAATGCGCCGCGGACCGCGTCGAGCGGGTGGTCACGGCGTCATCACCGTGTTGCATCCGCGGCCGGCCGCCATTCGCCGGCGCAATACGAGCGCCACACCGACCGAGCGAACTAGCGAGCTAGCGATTGTTCGCCACCGGCCGAAACCGGATCGGCGGCGGATCGATATCGTTTAAGTGAAGCTGTTCACGCGGTCATTGGCGATGGCGCGGGTCTTGTAGCCGGGCAACAAGAACCAGGCGCGAAAGTTGCGGCCTGCTCGCGGCGTCTCCGCGCGAAACCGGCTGGCCCTCAGCGCTTTCATCACCGCTTCGGGCTTCAAGCCGCGGTAGTCAACAAAACATTTGAACAGCTGCCCGTCGCACGGGATCTGCGCCATCAGGGTCCCGCGATCATCGAGCCGGCGAAAATAAATCTCTCTGTCGGATCCCGCCTCGGTACCGCCGTTTCGGCTGTTGGCATCTGCGCGCAGCACCATGCCGAAGCGCGCTCCGGAATTGACCAGCGTCGATGCCGGCGTGATGTAGATCCGACGTTTGGCGACGCGGGCCGGACGAGATTCCTTCGCTCGCGTCGGAACTGTGATCGCCGGCGGCGAGGCGCGCTGCACTGCGGCGGGCGGGACGGTCGGTCGTTGCGCGCCGCGGGTCGGTCGCGCGAGCAAAACGGCAAACAGTACCAGGGCGGCCGCGGCGAGCAACGGCAGTCCGTTGGCCGATGCGGCGGCGATCAGCTCGGTCTGCTGGCTGTCGGCGCGCCCCGCCAGCATCAGCGTCGTCCAATCAAGGATTGCCGGTTTGAAGAGTGTCCAGGCCGCCGCGGACAGCAAGCCCCAGCAAACCAACAACACCGCCATGGTCCTCTTGCGCATTCCTCCCCCCTCCCGTCTTTGATTATGATGATACCACAACAGGCGGCCGGATGGCTGGGCTCCGACGTTTGAGCGATCCAGCAAAGGATGGAGGCAAAGGTCAAGGCCTCGGACGGAGGCGATCGTCTCAGGGGGCTTTGTCGCTGCCGCCGTGGAGCGGAGCCTTGATGACGATCCACATGGTCATATCCCAGGCATTGCGGATGCCGGCCAGCAGCAGCGTCATGAGTGCGGCGGCGAGGCAATCCAACCCGGTCGCGGTCTGCCTGAACAGCAAGATGGCCGACAGCAACACCAGAAGATGTCCGATCCCCGGGATCAGGGCGTAGAACAGGCGATCGACGACGTCGACGGTGAAGCTTCGGCGCACGAACAGCTGCATCCAGATCCTGGCGGAATAGGCGAGGCCGGCCAATCCGACGACGGACAACAGAACGATGAATTCCTCACCGGTCTGTTCAGGCATGGTCGCGAGAATGCAGACGACCAGCGCGGTGCTGAAATGCACGACTGTCGGACTGATGAAAGCCTCGATCGCTGCTCGGTTCTCCTCCCGGAAGACCTGCGCGCCGACCGAGGCGGCAACGAACATCAGCCCGACCAGGGTGGCGGACGCGGTCCCGACCAACAGATAGAAGTCGTGCCAGGGATGAATGAGTTCCGGCAAGCCAGTCGTCATGCTGCGAGCTCAGTCGTCCCCGGGTTAAAAGGCCTCGACCGGCCCGCGGGCGCGTCTGCGCCGGTGCGAGCCGACACACTCGGGTATTCCCGCGCCCCGGTATTGTCAAACAAGAGAACGACTGGCGCTGATGCGCATGCGCCCGGGATCGACAACAGCATCGCAATTGTCGGAAATGCTCGCTATTTGATGGCCGGATTCGATGGCCACCGGGAGGACGTTTGGCGGCGCCTGCATGACCGAGACGACATCACAAGATTCCCAGTCCGTCATTCAGGCCGCGCTGCAGAGGGCGGGCGCCGCACACCGTGCCGGCCATCTGGCGGAGGCGGAAGCGCAGTACCGGCGCGTGCTTGCAAGGGATGAACGGCATGTCGATGCGCTCCACATGCTCGGAATCATCCAAGCGCAGCGCGGCCATTTGCCGGAGGCGGAGCAACTCATTCGGCTCGCGTTGACGATCGATCCCACGCACGCCGATGCCTACTACAATCGCGGCAATATCCTGCGCGAGCTAGGCCGGTTTGAAGAGGCGCAGGCAAGCTATCAGCACGCGCTTGCGCTGCGGCCCGATCACGTCGGAGCCTGGGTCAACCGCGGCATCGCCTTGTTCGAGCTGGGGCGGTGTGAGGATGCGCTGTTCTGCGATGATCGCGCGCTCGACCTCAGCCCCGACGACGCCCTGATTCATACCAATCGCGGCAATGCGCTGTTCAAGCTTGGGCGCCTTGATGAGGCCATTGCCAGCCACGACCGGGCGGTTGCGCTCAAACCGAATCATGCCGAGGCGTATTTGAATCGGGGAGCGGTGCTGGTCGAACATGGCCAGCCACTGGCTGCCCTGGACGATGCGGAACGCGCCATCGCTTTGAGCCCCGACCGGGCGCAGGGCTATGGGCATCGCGGCATCGTGTTCACCGCGCTCAAGCAATGGGAGCAGGCGGTCGCGAGCTACGATCAGGCCATTGCGCGCGATCCGAAATATATCGAAGCCTACACCAATCGCGGTCATGCCCTGATGCAGCTCGGGCGCCTCGATGCGGCGCTCGCGACCTATGAGAAGATGATCGCGTTGCGGCCGGACTGCGCCGAAGGCTATTACGGCCGGGGCACTGCCGCGTTTGCGCGCGACCAGATCGATGTTGCGCTGGAAAGTTTCGAGCAGGCGACCGTGCTCAACCCGGATTATGCCAATGCCCACCACAACCAAGCGCTGCTGCGGCTGCTCAAGGGGGATTTTGCCCGCGGCTTCGAGCAATTCGAGTGGCGATGGACCAACAAGGATCTGGTCGGGCGCAGGCGCGATTTTCAACAGCCGTTGTGGACCGGCGGCAGCGATCTCGCCGGCAAGACCATCCTGCTGCACGGCGAACAGGGTTTGGGCGATGCCATTCAGTTCTGCCGCTACGTGCCGATGGTCGCGGCAAAGGGCGCGACCATCATTCTCGAAGTGGCGCCGGCTCTGCAGGAGCTGATGCAGAGCGTCGGCGGTGCCGCGCGCATCATCGGATTTGGCGAACGCCTGCCGGAGTTCGACTGCCACTGCCCATTGTTGAGTCTGCCGCGGGCGTTCAGGACGCGGCTTGAAAGCATTCCTGCCGAAGTTCCTTACTTATCGCCGCCGGTGTCAGCGGTGCAGAAATGGCAGGGCCTGCTTCCGGCTGCGAAGGGGTTGCGGATCGGATTGGTCTGGGCCGGAAACCCACAGCACGCCAATGACCACAATCGTTCCATTGGCCTGCCGGCAATGCTGCCGCTGCTGTCCCACCCCGGCGCCGCGTTCATCAGTCTGCAAAAGCAGCTTCGCGACGGCGACGCAGAATTGTTGCGGCAGAATCCCGGACTGCTGCATCTCGGCGCCGAACTGCAGACATTCGCCGATACCGCGGCGGTGGTGTCGATGTTGGATCTGGTTATTTCGGTCGATACGTCGCTGGTCCATCTCGCGGGCGCACTCGCCAAGCCGACTTGGATCGTGCTGCCGTTGATTCCCGACTGGCGCTGGCTGCTCGATCGCGCCGACAGTCCCTGGTACCCGACCGCACGGCTGTTCCGACGCTCGCGCGGCAGCGCCTGGGACGCGGTGATTGCGGATGTCGGCCGTGCGCTCGGCGATCTCTCGCACAGCATGGGCGATCGCCCGACTACGCCGCCTGCGCAATGCGGATGAAATGACTAAAATACGAGAGGTTAGGCACGTTGCATGATCCGCCGACGGTCGCGGGGGCCTCGCAACGAATTTCAATGCGGCTGCGTTATCGCAGGCACTGGCGCGCGAAACCGATGACGGGGACCGGGTCCTTCGCGTCCAGAGAGTTGGACGATGCCTGGATTCGGCAAAGCTGCAACTATTGTCCTCGCCGGCGGAGCCATCGTTGGCGCGGGTGCGCTGTTCTTGCTGCCCGCCGCCGATGGCGCGCGGCGCGCGCTGCCGCTCACCGCGACGATCCGGATGTCGGATTTGCCGCCGGCGCCGTGCAAGCAGCAGATCTGGCCCAACACCGACCGCGCCTGCCAGACCTGGACCACGCCGAAACGCGAGATCGCGAATGTGCTGTCGGCGCAAGCAGCCGATCGCAATGTCGTGCCGGCGGACAATGTCACCATCGTCGCACGCACGCCGGCGCCGGTCGATGACCCACGCGAACTCGCCGAGACCGCGGAGCGCCCGGCGATTGTCACCGATCCACGCCTGGTCGCGAGCGAGACGGTGGGGCAGGTGCGGAGCCAGCGCAAAGCTCAGGACGACAAAACAAGATCGGCGCGCAGCGCACGCGGCGCCGGTGCCGCGATCCCCGTCGCCGCACGCAGCGGCGATGGAACACGACGTCTCATCATGATCCGTCCGACCTCGCCGCAGGATGCGCTGTATTACGCCGCGCGTCGCAACGTTGCGGCGATCAATTCCAGTATTTCGCGCTAGCTGCACATGGGCGCGAATCATCACATCTTTGTGCACGCCGGCCCATCGGCAACGGCCGTTCGGCAACTATCGAGTGCAGACAATGACTTCGGCCCGGTGAAGGGTTGCATCCGCGAGGTGAATAACCTTACCGCGCGGGCGCGGGACCAACATCGTCCCCGCTATTGTGCGGTATCAGCTCCGCGTCGCCGTGGCGCGGAAACATGTTTTTGCATTGCACCATTTCGGTGATACTGACGTTCAACGGTCAGGATAAAGAAGGCCCGGAGATGACGAAGACCTGGAAGACCAAATACGGCGCCCGTCGCGTGCGGAACGATCCTCCGACACTGGAGGAAGCGATCATCGCTGCGCAGGGACTGACCGATACGTTGTCGGCGCAGGTCGAGATCGCCGCGTCGCTGATGGGTCTGCCGCCGGAGCAGGTGCGCGACGCGGTGATGGCGGCCGCTTCGCCGCAGCGCAAGACCATTGATGTGGTCGCGGTCGGCACGCGCGGGCCGCGTTCGGTGATTGTCGAGCGCAAGCCGGTACGCCGCATGGTCGCGAACCGATCGCTGGATCGCTAGACCCGCCTATCCGCACGAGGTCGTGAGTCCACGTATCTCCGGCGCCTGGTTCGCGCTAAGCTGCGACATCAAGTATGTCGTCAGGGAGGCACGGGCATGCATCTGGAATTCACGGTCGGCATCAACATCGCGGGCAAGAGCCTCAGCGTGACGGTACCGGCGGAAGATGCGCTGATCGCCGCCCTCAAGGTGAAGCACGACCGGCCCGAGGCCGTGATCAACTATGTCCGGCGGCGCAACAAGCGTGGCGATGTGCGGCATCCGCACGACGCGATCGTGGAGCGACGGTAATCAGAATCACACCTCTCCGGAGACAGCGCGGCCGCCGCGCCGGCTCGCCTGTTTAGTGTGAACGCGACTTAGATATCCCTCGAGCATCTGTGCCCTCTCCTGGTGGGAGAGGGCAGCGCCGGAGGCCCGGCGGGCGCGATCGGGTGAGGGAGGTAACCGTCTCACTTGAGAGCTAGCACCCTCACCCATTCTTGCATGTTCAAACATCGGACAGCCCTCTCCCGAAACGGGAGAGGGCACAACGATGCGCACTTCGGTTCTCGTGTCACGACGGATCGAGAGATTTCCCCCCCGCGGTCGATGGATCGGCGCGCGTCCGTTGAGTCCCCCTTGGACTCGATCGGCGCCGGGATCTGACGTAATTTTAGTCAATAGTCCTTTATTGTATGCAATAGCGCGGGCACGTGAGAGCCCCGCGCCGAGCCTCGTCCCTGGCTGTTTCTCCGCTATCTCAATGTGTTGCGCGAACGCCACCGGCATCGCGGCGTTGTGGCACGACCTTTGCGGTTGTCCTCCCATCGGTTCGGATCGGAGGTCGACATGAAACGTCGCGATTTCTTGAAGTCAGTGGCGGCCGTGGGCGCCGGCGGCGCGTTTTCCGCGCCCGCCATTTGGTCGTCGGCCAAGGCGCAATCACGGCAGGAGACGCTGCTGATCGTCTCGGAAAGCGGCCCCAATAATCTCGACATCCATGGTGTCGGCACCAACGTGCCGGGCTACGAGGTGTCGTGGAATTGCTACGACCGCCTGATCAGCCACGAAATGAAGTCGGTCAACGGCAGGCCGTATTACGACCGCGACAAATTCAAGCCCGAGCTCGCCGAGGACATGAACATCGGCGACATGTCGGTCACGTTCAAGCTGCGGAAGAACGGGACGTTCCAGGACGGCACGCCGGTCACCGCCAAGGACGTCAAGTGGTCGTTCGATCGCGCCGTCACCGTCGGCGGATTCCCGACATTCCAGATGGGCGCGGGATCGCTGAGCAAGCCCGAGCAATTCGTCGCGGTGGACGACAACACCTTTCGCGTCGATTTCCTGCGCAAGGATCGGCTGACGGTCCCGGATCTCGCGGTGATCGTTCCCTGCGTGATGAATTCGGAGCTGGTGAAGAAGAACGCAACGGCGGCCGATCCCTGGGGCCTCGAATATACCAAGCAGAACACGGTCGGAAGCGGCGCCTATAAAGTCGCGAGCTGGACGGCGGGCACCGACGTGGTGCTGGAGCGCAATGATTCCTGGACCGGCGGACCGCTGCCGAAGGTGAAGCGGATCATCTGGCGGATGGTGCCGTCCGCGGGCAACCGGCGCGCGCTGCTGGAACGGGGCGACGCCGATATTTCCTACGATCTGCCCAACAAGGATTTCGTCGAGCTCAAGAGCGACGGCAAGCTCGACATCATTTCGACGCCCTATAGCAACGGCATCCAATATATCGGGATGAACGTGAAGACGCCGCCGTTCGACAATCTCAAGGTCCGGCAGGCGGTCGCCTATGCGCTGCCCTACCAGAAGATCATGGATGCGGTGCTGTTCGGCCTCGCCAGCCCGTTGTTCGGCGCGCCTGCGGGCAGCGCGACGCAGGTGGCGTGGCCGCAGCCGCATGGTTTTAACACCGACATCGACAAGGCCAAGGCGCTGCTGGCCGAAGCCGGCTATCCCAACGGATTCGAAACCACGATTTCGTTCGATCTCGGCTTTGCCGGAGTCAACGAACCGCTCTGCGTGCTGGTGCAGGAGAGCCTCGGCCAGATCGGGATCAAGTGCACGATCAACAAGATTCCGGGCGCCAATTGGCGCACCGAGCTCAACAAGAAGGTGTTGCCGCTCTACACCAACGTGTTCTCGGGCTGGCTCGACTACCCGGAATACTTTTTCATCTGGTGCTATCACGGCAAGAATTCGATCTTCAATACGATGAGCTACCAGTCGAAAGACATGGACGCCTTGATCGAAGGTGCGGTGACGGCCGCCGCCAACGGCGACACCGCGAGCTACGACAAGGACGTGAAGGGATTTGTCGATCTCGCGTTCACCGACATCCCGCGCATCCCGCTCTATCAGCCCTACGTCAACGTGGCGATGCAGAAGAACGTGTCCGGTTATGCCTATTGGTTCCACCGTCGGCTCGACTATCGCGGTCTGGTGAAAGGTTAGCGAGCGTCAGCCGAGAGGGAGGTGGACCCATGATCAACCTGGTGCTCAAGCGACTGGCGCTGGCGATCCCGAGCCTGATCGGCGTCGTGATCATCACCTTCCTGCTGACGCGCGCGCTTCCCGGAGATCCGGCGGCTTATTTCGCCGGGCCGGCGGCGACCGCGGAGGCGGTCCAGCAGGTCCGGGTGAAGCTCGGTCTCGACAAGCCGCTGATCGTCCAATTCGCCCGCTACGTGGTCGATCTCGCGCACGGCAATCTCGGCAACTCGCTGACATCGGGACAGCCGGTGGTGGCCGATATCAAGAGCCGGCTGCCGGCGTCCGCCGAACTCACGCTGGTCGGCCTCATTCTGTCGGTGCTGATCGCGGTGCCGCTCGGGATTCTGGCGGCGACGCGCCCAGGATCGTTCGTCGATCATCTGTGCCGCATTGTCACGACTGCGGGGGTGTCGCTGCCGGTGTTCTTTACCGGCCTGATCCTGGTCTACGTTTTCTATTATCTGCTGGGCTGGGCGCCGGCGCCGCTCGGTCGCCTGGATATCTTTTTCACCCCGCCGCCTCAGATCACCGGATTCTACCTGATCGACAGCCTGATCGCCGGCAAGATGGATCTGTTCCGCGCGGCATTGGCGCAATTGGTGCTGCCGGCCCTGACGCTCGGGATCTTCTCGCTCGCCCCGATCGCCCGGATGACACGCGCATCGATGCTCGCGGTGCTGTCGTCCGAATTCGTGCGGACAGCGCGCGCAAGCGGCCTGACGCCGTTCACGGTGATCGTCACCTACGCGTTCAGGAACGCGATGCTGCCGGTCGTCACCACGCTCGGAATGGTGTTCTCCTTCCTGCTCGGCGCGAACGTGCTGGTGGAAAAAGTATTCGCGTGGCCGGGCATCGGTTCCTACGCGGTGGAGGCGCTGATCGCTTCCGACTTTGCTCCGGTGCAGGGCTTTGTTTTGACCATGGCCGTGCTGTACGTCGCCATCAATCTCCTCATCGACATTCTCTACGGCGTCATCGATCCGCGCATGAGGGTTGAGGCATGACCATCGTCGAACAGACCGAAGCAGGCTCTGAGGCCGGCGCAGGCGGGCTCGCCGCGACCGCGGTGGTCGCGGATCCGGCGGCGAAGAAGGCGAGCGGCCTGGCGGCAACGATTCAGCATGGGCGCTACATCGTCGCCGAAAATCCGGTGACCGGACTGGCCTTCGGGCTGTTCGTGCTGATCGTGCTTGCCGCGCTGGTCGGTCCTTATGTCGTTCCGTACGATCCGCTCGCCAGCGACACCGTTGCCGCCTTGAAGCCGCCGTCGCTTCACCATTGGTTCGGCACCGACCAGCTCGGCCGCGACATCTTCAGCCGGGTGGTGGTGGCGACCCGTCTCGATTTCATCATTGCGGTGGCTTCGGTCGCGCTGGTGTTCCTGATGGGCGGACTTGCCGGCATCGCGGCGGGGTTTTTCGGCGGCTGGACCGACCGGATCGTCGGCCGGATCGCGGACACCATCATGGCGTTTCCGCTGTTCGTGCTGGCGATGGGCATTGTCGCCGCGCTCGGCAACACCGTGCAGAACATCATCATCGCCACCGCGATCGTGAACTTCCCGCTCTATGCCCGGGTCGCGCGCGCCGAAGCCAATGTGCGGCGCGAGGCCGGCTTCGTCCAGGCTGCGCGGCTGTCCGGCAACGGCGACGTGCGGCTGCTGCTGACGCAGATCCTGCCCAATATCATCCCCATCATGGTGGTGCAGATGTCGCTGACCATGGGCTACGCCATCCTCAATGCCGCGGGCTTGTCGTTCATCGGGCTCGGCGTTCGGCCGCCGTCGCCGGAATGGGGGATCATGGTGGCGGAGGGCTCGACATTCATGGTTTCGGGCGAATGGTGGATCGCGTTCTTTCCCGGGCTGGCGCTGATGATCGCGGTGTTCTGTTTCAACCTGCTGGGCGACGGACTGCGCGATATCGTCGACCCGCAGCGGCGAACCTGAGGAGCCGATATGACAGCCATTCCGCTGCTTGAGGTTCGCGACCTGACGGTTGAATTCTCGACCCGGCGCGGCGCGGTGCGCGCGATCCAGCATGTCGATATTACCCTCGCCAAGGGCGAGACCCTGGCGATCGTCGGCGAATCCGGATCGGGAAAATCGGTCACCTCCTACGCCGTGATGCGCATTCTCGATCGCGCCGGTCGTATCGCCGACGGCTCGATCCGCTTCACCGGGATCGAGGTGCAAAGCGCGCCGGAGAGCGCGATGCGCGACCTGCGCGGCCGTGAAATGTCGATGATCTTTCAAAATCCGCGCGCCGCGCTCAACCCGATCCGAAAAATCGGCCACCAGATCGAGGACGTGCTGGTCCAGCACGTCCAGGCGTCGCGATCGGAGGCTGCCGAAAAGGCGATCGAGGTGCTCGATCAGGTGCGGATCGCGCGTCCGCGCGAGCGGTATCACGCCTATCCGTTCGAACTGTCCGGCGGCATGTGCCAGCGGGTGGTGATCGCGCTTGCGCTCGCCTGCCGGCCGCAATTGTTGATAGCGGACGAACCGACCACCGGCCTCGATGTCACCACCCAGAAGGCGGTGATGGATCTCATCATCGAGTTGACGCGCGCGCGCGACATGTCGACGATCCTGATCACCCACGATCTTGGGCTTGCCGCGACCTATTGCGACCGGGTGGTGGTGATGGAAAAGGGGCGGGTGGTCGAGACCGCGACCGCCGCCGCGGTGTTCAAGCAGCCGGCGCATCCCTATACCCGCAAATTGATGCGCTCGACGCCGCGCCCGGGGGTGACGCTGCGGCAGTTGCTGCCGGATGACGCCGCGGTGCCGCGGGCGTCGACGCCGGACGCTTCGGCGCCAAAAGCAGTATCCAAAGATCCACTGCTGGTGGTCGAGAAGCTGGTCAAGGAATATCCCCGCCAGGGCCTGCAGACGTCGCTCGCCAAGCTGTTCGGGCCGAAGCCGGCGCCGGAGACCGCGACCTTCCGTGCGGTGGATGGCATCAGCTTCAGCATCGATCGCGGCGAAAGCGTCGGGCTGGTCGGGGAATCCGGCTGCGGCAAGTCGACCACCTCGATGATGCTGATGCGTCTGATCGACAAGACCTCCGGCAACATCTTGTTCGACGGCGTCGACATCGGCGAAATCCCAGCCCGTCGTTTTGCCACGCTGCCATTGCGCAAGCGCATCCAGATGGTGTTTCAGGATCCGACCGACAGTCTCAATCCGCGGTTTACCGCGGCGCGGGCGATCGCGGATCCGATCCTGCGGCTCGGCAAGATCCGGCGCTCGTTATTGCGGGCGCGTTGCGAGGAACTGGCGCAGCAGGTCGGCCTGCCGGTCGAACTGCTGGATCGGTTTCCGCATCAGCTTTCGGGCGGACAGAAGGCGCGCGTCGGCATCGCCCGGGCCATCGCGCTCAAGCCCGATCTGATCGTGCTTGATGAACCGACCGCGGCGCTGGATGTGTCGGTCCAGGCGGTGGTGCTCAATCTGCTGCAGGATCTCAAGGAGTCGCTCGGGATGAGCTATCTGTTCGTGTCCCATGACCTGAATGTGGTTCGCCTGCTGTGCGACCGGGTGATCGTCATGCGCGCCGGTCAGATCGTCGAGCAAGGTCCGACCAACGACGTTCTGTTCGCGCCGAGCGCGGATTATACCCGCGAATTGCTGTCGGCGATCCCGCATCCCCCGGTCTGAGGGATGGGGCGACGAAGGCAGGCGGGCAGCGCGTGATGGAACCAAGGCCGTTGTCCGCGTTTGCCCTTGCGCTGCCGGTCGCGCTCGGCTTGATTGGCCTGTCATCGGGGACATCCGGTTGAGTCTCGTTGTGAATTCAGATGCCGCGGCCGCGTCGTGGGGCCGCAAGACTCTCGCGGAAGAGCTGCGGCTGCAGCTCGCCGACGAGATCGTGCGGGGCGTGCTGCGGCCCGGTACGGCGCTCGATGAAACCGAGCTCGCCGGCCGATTCGGGGTGTCGCGAACGCCGGTGCGCGAGGCGATCCGATTGCTGGCGGCAAGCGGGCTGGTGGACGCGCGGGCGCACCGGGCCGCGGTGGTCGCAAAGCCCGATGCCGGGCAATTGGCCGGCATGTTCGAGGCGATGGCGGAACTGGAAGGGCTGTGTGCGGGCTTTGCCGCCGAGCGAATGACCGGCACGGAGCGGCGCGGCCTGGAGGATATTCACGAACGGTTGCGGGCGTTGATCCAACGCGGGGATCCGCAATATTACCACGAGGTCAACGAGGCTTTCCATGCGCGGATCTACGCCGGTGCGCACAACGATTATCTCGCGGACATGACGCTGGCGACGCGGGCACGGGTGCAGCCGTTCCGGCGTGCGCAGTTTCGCAACCTCGGCCGGCTCGCCAAGTCGCATGTGGAGCATGATCGGGTGATGACGGCGATATTGCGCGGTGACCGGAGCGGCGCGGCCGGCGCCATGCTGGCGCATATTCTCACCGTGCGGGATGAATATGAGGCCTACACCGACTCGCACTGACGGCACCGCGCAGCTCTCGGACGATGTCGCGGCGGTGCTGCGGCGGGCGGTCGAGGAGCGGGTGTTTCCCGGCGCCGCTGCCGCGGTCACGCTCGCGGGGAATCGTTGCTTCGTCGCCGCCGGGCACGAGACCTATGATCCATCGGCGCCGGACACCGGTGCGCAGGCCGTGTTCGACGTGGCGTCGCTGACCAAGGTGGTTGCGACCACCACCGCGCTGATGCAATTGATCGAGCGGGATGCGCTGTCGCTCGAGGATCGTGCCGCGCACTTTCTGCCCAAGCTCACGCAACCGGGCAAAGCGGACATCACGATCCGTCAGCTGATGACCCACACGGCCGGATTTCCCGGACCCTACGAGTTCTTCCGCTTTTGCCGCACGCGCGAGCAATTGATCGCCGCGATCTATCAGGTCGATCTCGTCCATGCTCCCGGGACAACCCGCCTCTATGACGACATCAGTTTCATGCTGTTGGCAATGATCGTCGAGGAGATCGTCGGGGCGCCGTTCGATCAGCATTGCGCAAAGTTCATTTTCGAACCGCTCGGAATGGGAACGAGTGCATTCCGGCCTGCGGCGGACGGCGAACAGATCATTCCGACGGAGATCGATCCCGAACGCGGCCTGTTGCGCGGCGTCGTGCACGACGAGAACGCGCGGGTGCTGGGTGGGGTCGCCGGGCATGCCGGGCTGTTCAGCACCTGCCACGATCTGTTGCGGTTTGCCGCGATGATGCTGGGTGCGCGCCCGCGACTTGCCGCCAACAGCCTGATCGAGCCGGTGCTATCCGATGCCAGCATCGTTCGCGTCCGGCAACGGGAATGGCGGGATTCCGAGGGCGAGTATGGTCTCGGCTGGGACCGGGTCCGTCCGCATTACATGGGACCGATCGACGACGAGGACGCCATCGGGCACACCGGATTTACCGGGACGTCGATGGTGATCAGTCCGCGCCGCGACCTGGCGGTCGTGCTGCTGTCCAACCGGGTTCATCCCCGGCGGTCGGATCCTGCCGCGATCAATGCCGTCCGGCGCGCGCTGGTGCAGACCGTACTGCGCCATTGTCATTAGCCCTACACTTTGAAGCTGCACACTCGCCGGCCGCGGTAACCATGCCGGCAGCGCGCGTGCCGATGTTCATTGATGAAGCGGCCGAATGGTAGTTAATATCGTCGCAACCGTTGGTTCGTGGCGCTCGGCGTCGCGATCCGATTGAATCGTTTTGATGGGCCGTAAGTCTCAGAGATTAAACGATAAATAACCACAACGAGGGGGATACGAAATGCTTTGCCAAGCCTCACGAAGTGCCGGCGCCCTGCGCCTGATGACGGCCTCGGCCCTCGTTGTCGCAGCCACAATGTCGCTGGCGCGGGCGCAGGAGCCGTTCGCCTATGTGGTGACCTATATCGAGGCGATGCCGGCGGCGGAAAAGCAGGCAGTGCAGCTGATCGATCGCTACGCGGCGTCCGGCCGCGAGGCGACAGGCAACCTGCGTTTCCAGGTCCTGCAGCGGATCGACCGTCCCAATCAGTTTGCGTTCGTGACCGCCTGGAAGAATCAGAAGGACGCCGAAGCCTATGCGGCCTCGGAGACGTCGAAGCAATTTCACGACAAGCTGGCGCCGTTGCTGAGTGCGCCTTATGACGAGCGCCCGCATGCGGGCCTGGAGGTCGGCGCGACCGAGGCGGTCGGGTCGATCCCGTCGGGGCGAACGACCAAGGGCGCAGTCTACGTCGTCACCCACGTCGACATTGTGCCGACCAAGAAGGACGAGGGCATTGCGGCGCTCAAGGACATCGGTGCGCCCAGCCGCACCGAGGCCGGCAATCTGCGTTATGAGGTGTTGCAGCAAAACAGCCGGGCCAACCACTTCACCCTGGTGGAAGTCTGGCGCGGCCATAAGGCGCTTGAGTCGCATGAAGTGGCCGCACATACGCTGAAGATGCGGCAAACGCTGGCGCCAATCGAGGGCGCACTTTACGACCAGCGGCTCTACCACGCGGTCGATTAAGCCGCCCGAGCGTCGTTGCCGCCAGCTCCCAGGCTGGCGCGGAACCGGGCTGAGACCAGCCTTTTCATCGAGCGGACGCGCGTGAATTTCAAAATTCGCGCGTGGATTTTTGGTTTGTGAGTTCCTATGTAACCTCGCGGCAGCTTTTCCACCACCGGCTGCCACCGTGTCAGCGAGGTCAACATGTCGCTCTTGCTCAATGTGCTCTGGATCGTGTTCGGGGGCCTGTGGATGGCCGTCGGGTGGCTGATCGCCGCATTGATCATGGCGGTCACCATCATCGGCTTGCCGTGGGCGCGGGCGGCGCTGACGCTCGCCGGCTACACCTTGTTGCCGTTCGGCCAGCGCGCGGTCTCGCGCGCCGATTATACCGGGCAGCACGACATCGGCACCGGGCCGCTCGGTTCAATCGGCAATGTGATCTGGCTGGTGCTCGCGGGCTGGTGGCTGGCGCTCGGGCATCTGCTCACCGCCATCGCTCTGGCGATCACCATCATCGGCATCCCGTTCGCCTGGGCGCATCTCAAGCTGGCGGCGCTGGCGCTGTGGCCGATCGGCAAGATCATCGTGCCGGATTAGAGTTTATTCCGCGGCCCGTTCGAGCTCGTCGCGGTTCCACTTCCCAAGTGTCGCGGCGGCCTCATAGGTGCTCTGGCAGAAATCGAGCACGGCGTCGCGCGGGGAGGCGGCTGCCCGGGCATCGTCATACATCAGCAGAAACTCCGACAGCGCCTTCTGGTAAGCGGCCGCCTGCGGGCGCACCGGTGCGCCGGCAAATCCGGCCGGCTCGGGCGCGGCATAGGCATAGAAGGCCGGGCCTTGCACCACGCTGTCGCCCGGCCACCAGCCGACGCTGCTCACCTCGTGCGAGTAGGCTTCGCGCGTGATCCGATCGGCGCCAGGGCGTTCGGGAGCGCGCCGTCCGGAAAAGCGCGTGGCGGCGAGATCGAAACTGCCCCAGAAAAAATGCACCGGGCTTGCTTTGCCGATGAAGCGTCCGCGAAAGGCCTTCAGAATCTCGTCGACGGTCACCAGGATGCGCCAGAACCGGTTGGCAAAATCGGGATCATAAGCGGCGTTGGTCCGGTCCAAGTCGAACGCGATCGGGTTCGCGATCTCCACCGGCATGGTCCAGATTTTGACCGCGATGCCCAGCGCGGCGAGCGCCTGCATCACCTCGGCGTAGAATGCCGCGACCGATCGGGGCGCGAGCGGGAGTGTCTTGCGCGCTCCGCCGCAGGTCTCGATCGTGAGCTGGTGGCCGACGAAGTCGAACAGGATTTCGAAGCTTCCCCCGGCATAGGGGATCGGCGAGGTGGTGAGGCCGCGCGCGCTGACATAGAGCGGCACCTGCCACCAATGGTTCACGGATGGGCTCAGCGCCAGGCGCACCTTGCCGACGATCTGGGTCCACATGTGCAGGGTTGCGCGCGTCGGCGCCCAGTCCGCCAGCGGCAGCGCCGGCCAAGCCTGATCCGCGAAGCTCAGATTTGCCACATCGATCCTCGTCGCGCCTGCGCGGAGGCACAGGCAGGCCGCAAGCGTAGCCGCGCGCACCCAAGAAGCAAACCGAATAGCTCAGGCCATGCCGGGAGGGCGGGCAGGGCGCGTCGATCGAGGGGCGTCAGAACGCGTAGCCGAAGCGGACGCCGTAATTGTTGAGGCCCTGGTTTCGATCGCAGGGGGTGTCGAACAGCGACTTGCCGTTGGAGAGGTGGTCGAACGTGACCATCGCGCTCCACTCCGTGGTGATCGCATAGCCGAGCGAAAATCCGGCGTGAAACAGCGCCCGGCACCCCAGGGCCGCCTCGTCGGGGCCGCCGGTCAGCGATCCGTCATGGACCGCGCCATCAAGGAAGGCTTCGCCGAACACCCGCTCGATCAGCGGCACCGTCCACAAGGCGCCGGCGTAGACCGCGCTGGTGCGGCCCGACACGTTGCCGAGGCCGCCGACATGAGGGCGCGGCACGGCGAAGCTCCACCATTCGGACTGGCCGAACGGCAGGCGCGGAAACACGAACTCCGCGTTGATGTCGACGGTGTTGTGCTCGACGCCGCCGATGCCGTGAGCGAAGGCGCCGAAACGAACGTCGTAGCGATAGGGATCGATGGCGATGGTGGGCCGTGCTGGATCCGGACTTGCCGCCGCCACCTCAAGGTCCGCGGCCGCGGCGATCGGGATCCAGGCTGCTACGGCAAGCGCAAGAACGATCGCGCCCAACCGACCGCCAAAGTGAAAGCCCCCCACAAATCCCCCGGGCCGAGCAATCGGCGAGTTCCGGATCGTTGCATCCACAACGTCCAGCCCGGCGGCGGCAGTCAGACACACTGCGAGGTTAATGCAGCTTAAAATCGGACGGAGGTAGAATGATCGTTCGCACGGACTTTTTCTGCCCGAGCGCGAGAGAGACCGTGGTCCGGAAGAAGCCGCGGATCGGCGAACGGAAAGTTGCGTTGCCACCGTTCTGAAACCTGATGAAGCCGCTCCTCCCACCGATTCCCTTTGATCCCGCAATTGGTATCAGTGTATCCAGCGCGGGCCGCCGCCCTCGGAATTGACGCCCGGCGCATTGGGAGCACATCGCGTGACCGACCTCAGCCAATTGAAAGACGATCTCGTCACCGCCAACCGGATCCTCGCCGACCACAACGTGGTCGATTCCTTCGGTCACGTCTCGATCCGCCATCCCGACAAGCCCGATCATTTTCTGATGTCGCGCGCGCGGGCCCCGATGTGCATCGAGATCGGCGATATCATGGAATTCACCCTGGAAGGGCGGGTCGTCGGCCCCGAACCCGGCAAGCCCTATTCGGAGCGCTTCATTCACGGCGCCATCCTGGAGGCGCGCCCGGATATCATGGCGGTCGTGCACAATCACAGCCCCAACATCGTTCCGTTCACGGTGGTGAAGCAGCAGTGCTTCTGCGCGATCATGCACATGGCGGCCCCGGTCGGCCGCGACGTTCCCAATTGGGATATTCGCGACAAGTTCGGCGACACCAATCTGCTGGTCACCAACATGGACATGGGACGCGACCTCGCGAAATCGCTCGGCGCACGCACGGTCGCGCTGATGCGCGGTCACGGCTGCGTGGTGGTCGGCAAATCGCTGCGCGAGGCGGTGTTCACCTCGATCTACACCGAGATCAACGCGCAGATGCTCGGCAAGGCGCTGGCGCTGGGCGAGGTGACCTATCTGAGCGACGGGGAGATCGCCGCCAGCGGCAAGGGCCGCGCAGGATTTACACTCGAGCGCGGCTGGGAGAACTGGTGCCGCCGGGTCGAGCGTCCGTATTACCCGCTCAATTGGGAAATGGGTCCGGGATTTTCGCTGACCGACAAATGAGCCGCGTCGGGCGCGCGCGACTCACGATTTTCTGTCGCTGTTCAGGATCCAGCCGGCCAGCGTGCGCAGGTGATGGCCGCCGGTGGTGGCGATCACCCAGGCATAGAGCGCGAGGGTAAACGGCAGGATCAGACGCAGTTCACTGTAGACGACCGCGTCCACCACCACGAGCACGCCGGTCGCGACGCCCTGGCGGAACAATTCCGCGCGCCTGTGCCAGAACAGCCAGCTCAGCAGAAAGCCGACAATGGCGACCCCGATGACCAGGTGCCGCGTCCCGCGGTCGTCCAGTTCGCGATAGCTGCGTCCGTCGAGATATTGCGCCAGCACATGGGCGTGCACCAGGACGCCGAGCATGCCATCGTTGGTTCCGACCGACAGCGGCGTGCGATGCCGATCGATGTAGGGCAGGCTTGCGCTCAACAGGACAATGCGGTTCCTGAGCAATTCGGCCTGGCGCGGATCATAGCCAGGGCCGCCGGCGATGATCTCCCGTGCCGAAATGATCGGGAACGGCGAACGGTCGGCGTTTGGCTGGCCGGCACCGCCGGTCGGCGCGGTGAAACTCTGGCCCAGACGATAGAGCCGCGCGAACACGCTGTCGTTCGAGGGCAGCAGCCAGGCGATGCGAACCGACGCCGACGACCGGGACGCCCTGGTGCTCGGATCGGCGTCGATGTCCGCCAGCTGCTGCGCGAAACTATGCGCGTAGGCCGAGTGATCGACCGGCGGTGAGGTGCGGCGCACCACATCGTCGCTGTCGTGGCGGAGGTTGACGTATCCGGCCTGCGCGCGCGGCCCGGCGTCCGCGATGAAATGCTGCTGGTAGGCGAACTGGTCGGCGTTGAATTGATCCGCGCTTTCGTTGACCGTCCCAAGAACGATCTTGGACTCGATGCCGCGGATGGCGTCGCGCAAGGCGCTATCCGCGTCGGCGGTGGTTGCTTTGACAAAATAGAAATCGAGGCCGATGGCCCGCGGATGGGCGGCGTCAACAGCCTGGATAATGCGGGCATTGAGCTCGCGCGGGATTGCCGCGGTCGGGGCCTGCGGCGCAAATTCAGCAATGGTCGGTGCGTCGATGATGACAATGGCGATGCCGGGATAGGACCCATCGATGCCATCGGACAACAGCTTGGTTCGCCAGTCTTCGGTCACGGACTGAAGCTTGAGCACGGCATCGCGAACGGCCGGATAGGACAGTGCGGCGAACGCCAGCCCACACAGCAGAAAGACGATCAGCGAGGCGCGGGGAAACCTGGCTCGCTTGCTCGCATTCATGCCGTGGCCTTGCGGTGCTCGTCGCGTTTGCCGTGGGGCCGCTTCGACGGCGCGGCTTCGGCACGCGATCGATCGCAACCTACCACTCGACACAGCCGTGGTTCCGGGGTGCCGCCCGGTGGTGGATGGCCGAGGTATCAATGAACCGACTTATCCCCGCTGTTCACGGCGAAGACGCAGCCGGCGCCCGAATGTTCGGGGCCTGGCGCCCGGACGACGACCCGGCCGGCGGCGCGCGCAGACGTTGTGCGTCGTTCCGGTTCGGATGCGGTGGTGGCCGAAATGCCGTATTGGCGCGATCAGGGCGGGTTGGGGCTGCCGGGAGGAGAGCCCGGCGGATCGGCAAGCACCGCGGTGGGCGTCATGACGGCGGTCGCGAGCGCCAAGCCGAGGCACGCCGCGAGGATCAACGCTTTCAAAGCAGTCCTGACAGACATCATCGCGTCCCCGTTGGTGTTCACTTGCCGTTTGAGATCAACGCATTATTTGCCGCCGCTGGTGCCGGTCGACGACGATCCGCTGGGCGGCGGCGGGCTGCTGGTGGTGGTTCTGCCGCCGGAGCCGCCAGGCGGATCGGCAAGCGCCAAGGTTGATGTCGCCAGCAAGGCCGCGCTGCCGATCGCCCCGATGAATGCAATCGCAACGATGCCGCGGGAGGTGTGTTTGCGCTTCATGGCGGATGCCCTTTTTCTCGCGTCGCCACCGCTCAATTCCGGATACCGATGATTTCGCAATTGAGCGCGGAGCGCAATGGGTGCGCGCATGGGGCGCCACGCGTGCATCCCATTGACGAGGCGTCAAGCGGGCTTCGGCCGGGCAAAGAGCGCGGGACAATTGTTCGGGCGAGGGCGCTCGAAAAAGCTAGAACGTGGCCGCGCGGCTTGCGCTCTCCGATGAGACGTCGAACGGCTTTGCAAGCAGCCGGTCGTGCTCCTGGCTGACGACGAACATGCCGCCCTGGTCCGGCTCGATCCCGGTCAGCGCCTTGATGTTGCTGCCGTGACTGATGACCAGCAGGACACCGGGGCCGCGCCAGGACGCAATCAGCTTGCGCTCGTCGTTGAGCAGTTCGTCGGCGCGGCGCTTGTTGAATTCGAGATTGTCGAAGGCCGGGGCCAACTCCACCGGACCCAGATTCATCAGTTCGGCGGTGTCATGGGCGCGGCACCATCGCGAGGCCAGCACCTTGGTGATGGGGACGCGGCGCGCCCGCAGCAACGCGCCGAGATCGTGGGCTTCCTCGCGTCCCTTGTCGCTGAGGTTTCGCTGGGTGCGGCAATCGCTGAGATCAAATCCGTCGGGTTCGCCGTGGCCCGGCGCTTCCGCATGGCGGGCGACGATGACATAAGCACCATCGTTCTGCGCCGCCTCGGCGTGCGAGCGTTCGGATGTCAATTTCGACCAGAACAAAGCGGTGGCGGCCGCGGCGGCGACCAACATCAGCAATCCGATTGGGGTGGTCCGTTTGGTCATTGCAACGAACGGTAGAGCGTCATCCTAAGAGAATCGTAAACGCGTAGACGACCCGAAGTTAATGCCCGGTAACGAATTTGGCCGCGCCGATGCGCTCTGACTCGGACGCGCGGATGTTGCGATCGGTGTCGATGCCGCGGAATGCGTGCACGTCCGGTGAGGGATTGGATGTGGTGGCGCCGGTGGGCCGGCCGTGCCCACTCTTCGTCCCACTCAGCGGCCGAAGCGTTGCAGGCTTCTTTCCGCTGCGCGCTTGCTATAGTTTCCGGTCGAAGCCGCCGACTTTGGTTTGTCGTCCAGAACCGAAATGCAGGGTCGCTTAGCAGGCGATCGTGCAGGTCCAACAAACGTTCGAGGGAGCCCCATGCGCCGATTTATCATAGCCGCTCTGGTCACGATGGCGTCGTCGACGCTCGCCCGCGCCGAAGACATTGTGCTGCGCGGGATGGGCTCGTTTCATGTCGGCGGACGTGTCGCCGAGATCCACGGCAAGCCGGTTCGCGACATCGTCCGGGTGCCCGGCGGACCGTCTTCCAAGCTCGATCCCAACGGCGCGTATCAGGTCGAGCAGATGTACGCGCAATATTTCCTGCCGAAAAATCGCAAAGGCAAACTGCCGCTGCTGATGTGGCACGGCGGCGGTCTGACCGGGGTCACCTACGAGACGACGCCCGACGGCCGCGAAGGCTGGCTCAATATGTTCGTGAGAAAAGGCTGGGACGTCTACGTCTCCGATGCCGTCGAGCGCGGGCGATCGGGGTTTGCCGGCGCGGACATCTGGCCGGGCGAGCCGATTTTTATCACCTACACGGATCCGTTCGAGCGGTTTCGCATCGGCGCCGGCGAGGGCTCCTGGGATCCCGATCCGAGCAAACAGAAATTGATGCCGGGCGTGCAGTTTCCCGTGGATGCCTACGCGAACTACATGAAGCAGATCGTGCCGCGCTGGCTCACCACGGACGATGCGGTCATCGCCGGCTATGTCGCGCTGGTCGACAAGGTGTGTCCGTGCGTGCTGCTGCTGCACAGCCAGGGCGGTTCGTTCGGGCTGAAAGTCGCGGAGGAGCGGCCTGACAAGATCAAGGCAATCGTGGCGGTCGAGTCCGCCAGCGCCGGAAACCTCAGCAAGGCGGCGGCGCTTAAGAACATTCCGATTCTGATGGTGTTCGGCGACAACGTCGATTTGCATCCGCGCTGGGTCGCCTACCGCAAACTCGATCTCGAATATGCCAATGCGGTGCGCGCTGCCGGCGGCCAGGTCGACGTGATCAATCTGCCGGACGTTGGAATCAAGGGTAATTCGCACATGATGATGATGGACAAGAACAACGGCGCGGTGGCCGACGTGATTCAGCATTGGCTGATCGATCAGGGGCTCACCACGGACACGGGCGGGAAATCCCGGCCCAAGCGGCGCGCGGTCCATTCCTGAGCGACGCCCGGAGTGCGGCGAGAGCCGTGATGTCTGAGATCGAGAAGGCGAGAGGTTGGGGTGCCATGAGGCGTGCTAGGAAACTGAGCCGGACTCTATGTGTTGGTGCCATCGCGTGCGTCTGCGGCGGCGCGATAATGATTCCGCAGCGGGGCGCGGCGGCGGAGAAATTGCGGGTCGGAATCAACGTCACCACCATCGAAACCCTGCCGATCTATCTCGCCGCCGACGGTGCGGGGGGCGATAGCATTGCGCTGACCGGAGGTGCTTTGCCGTTGCTGACCGAAGGCAAGGTCGACACGGTCACCAATGCCGAGACCCAGGCGCTGCTGCGCTCGACCGCCAATCCCGATATCCGCGTGATCCTGACCGTCGCCGAATACAGCTACCGCATCGTCGCGCGGCGCTCGTCCGGGATCAGCACCGCCGCCGATTTGCGCGGCAAGAAGATTGCGACGTCGCTCAACAGCTCGGCGCATTTCTACATCGTCAAGACCTTGCGCGAGGCGGGGCTGTCGGAAGCGGACGTGACCGTCGTCGGCGTGCCGCCGCCGGAGATGCCGGCGGCGCTGGCGCGCGGCGATGTCGACGCGATCTCGATCTGGGAGCCGGCCTCGGAAAAAGCGGCGCAGGCGCTCGGGACCGATGCGGTGATCCTGAAGGGGCCGCGCTACAGCGAGCGGTTCAATTTGAACACGACGTCGGAGATTGCCGCCGATCCGGTCAAACGGGCGGCGTTGGTGGAATTGCTGCGCACGCTCATTCGCACCTCAAAGGAGGTGCGCGAACATCCGGACAAGGTCCAGCCGGTGATCGCCGCCAAGCTCAATCTGCCGCTGCCGCTGGTGTCGGCAAGCTGGGACCGGTTTCGGTTTCCGGCCGCGGTCCCGGATGATCTGCTCGACACCATGCTCGAGCAGGAGCCGTGGATGGCGCAGAAGCAGAACCGCGCGCCGCGCTCGCGCGAGGCGATTGCGGCGCTGATCGATGCCAGTCTGTGGCGGGAAGCCGCATCCCATTGATGTCCGGAAGTCCCGTCATGCGCTGCTCGATCCGCGTTCTGGTGCTGGCGCTGACAATGGTGTCGGCATCCATGGCGCGGGCGGCCGATTGGCCCGCGGCGCCCATTCACATCATCGTTCCGTTCACGCCGGGGGCTTCGACCGATGTCGTCGTGCGAACGATTGCGCCCAAGCTGTCGGAGTTGCTCGGCACCGGGGTGGTGATCGAAAACCGTGGCGGGGCCGGCGGACTGATCGCGAGCGAGGCGGTCGCTGCAGCCAAGCCCGACGGTTACACCCTGCTGGTGGTGACGACATCGTTCGCCGCGCAGCCCGCGATCATGGCCAAGCTGCCCTACGATGCCGAGAAGGATTTTGCGCCGATTGCGTTGCTGGCCGATCTGCCGGGGGTTCTGGTGATCAATCCGGCGCTGCCGATCAAAACTTTTGCGCAGTTTCTGGATTACGCCAAGACGCACACGCTGACCTATGGGTCGGCCGGGGTCGGGACCTTTCCGCATCTCGGCATCGAGTTGCTCAAGAGCCGCGCCAAGATTCCGCTGGCGCACGTTCCCTATCGCGGCGCGACGCAGGCGCTCACCGATGTGATCGCCGGCCATGTCGATCTCAAGCTCGACGCCTATGTGAGCGCGCACGGGCATCTTGCCGACGGCGCGCTGCGCGCGCTCGCAGTCTCCAGCCTGACGCGGATTCCGGAATTGCCGGAGGTTCCGACTATAGCGGAATCCGGCTATCCGGGATTCGAGACCAATTACTGGATCGGCGTCGTCGCGCCGGCGGCGGTCCCGGACGCCATCCGGGTGCGGCTGGAAAAGGCGTTCGGCGATGCCCTGACGCCGCAGAACAAGGCGTCGCTGGTGACCAACGGCGTGCGGCCGCTCGGCCAGGGGCGGGAGGCGCTGCAAAGCCTGATCGCACGCGAACTGCAACAATGGCGGCAGCTCTCCAAGGAGACGGATCTGACGGTGCAGTGAGGAGTTGTTTGAGAGTTATGTCCAACACTGGCCTTGCGGTGCGCATCGTTGTGCCCTCTTCCGGTTCGGGAGAGGGCGGCTCGGTGTTTGAATAAGCGGGAGTGGGTGAGGGTGCTGGCTCTCAAGCGAGACCGTAACCCCTCACCCGACCGAACGTGTTGCACTCTCAGTGCTGCCCTCTCCCTCGAGGGAGAGGGCGCAGATATGACCGCCGAGTGTGTTGAAGCGGCAGTGACGACCGGAGCGATGCGGTCGTGAGATCAAAACAGAGGTGCGCATCGTTGTGCCCTCTCCCGGACCGGGAGAGGGCGGCTCGGTGTTTCAATAGGCGGGAGTGGGTGAGGGTGCTGGCTCTCACGTGAGACCGTAATCCCTCACCCAACCGAACGCGTGGGCACTGCCGGTGCTGCCCTCTCCCCACGGGAGAGGGCACAGACACGACTCCTGAATGTGTTGAAGCGGCATTGACGACCGGAGCTATGCAGTCGTGATACTCAAACAAAGGTGCGCATCGTTGTGCCCTCTCCCGGACCGGGAGAGGGCTGCTCGGTGTTTGCACAAGCAAGAATGGGTGAGGGTGCTGGCCCTCAAGTGAGACCGTAACCCCTCACCCGACGGAAACCGTGGTAACTCCCAGCGTTGCCCTCTCCCAAGGGAGAGGGCGCAGAGAGAACCGCCGCGTGTGTTGAAGCAGTCGACAACAGAGCAGAGAGACCGCATGCCACCCTTGACGCCGCCGCCGGATGCTCACCCTCGCAAGCCGAAGTTCATGGTGCCGGCGGGCGCGGTCGATACTCATATCCACCTATTCGGTCCGGCCTCGCAGTATCCGTTTCATCCCGACAGCAAATATGTCTCGCAGGATATTTTGCCGGACCATGCCATCGCGCTGCAGGACACGCTGGGGCTCGCCTGTTCGGTCGTCGTCAGCGGCGGCGGCTATGGACGCAGCTACCAGCATCTCGCCGACGTGCTGCGGCGGTTTCCCGACCGGTTCCGCGGCGTCGCCTTGCTACCCGAGCAGGTGACCCGCGAGGAGATCGCGATGCTCGATGGTCTCGGCGTGCGCGGCGCGCGCTTTGTCAGCCCGCAGCATGGCAGGCACTTTCCGCTGCTGTCGTCGGCCGATCTGCTCTCGGTTGTGGTGGAGGCGGGCTGGCACGTGCAGTTCTATCCGCACCGCACCGACCTGCCGGACTTCAAGGAACAGCTGCTGTCGCTCGGGACCGATATCGTGCTCGATCACTTCGCGCATATTCCGGCCGAAGGCGGAATCGATCAGCCGGCGTTTCGCTGCCTGCTGGATATGCTCGACAGCGGACGGGTGTGGGTCAAGCTCTCGGGCCCGATGCGCTGCACGCTGGAGGAACCGCCTTATCCGAGTGTCACGCCGCTGGCGCGGGCACTGGTGCGGCATGCGCCCGAGCGCATGGTGTGGGGGTCGGATTGGCCGCACGTTAACATGGCCGGGCGCACCATGCCGAATGATGGCGATCTGCTCGATCTGCTGCGCGCCTGGGCGCCCGACGAGGGGGCGCGCCGCAAGATCCTGGTCGACAATCCGGCGAAGCTTTATCGGCTGGCGAGCACATAGCCGTCGCCGGTGTCGATGGGTTTCGCTGCGCTCTACCCATCCTACGAAGCCCCTGCACGTTCATCACGCTGTACGTCGCGATTGTTGGTAGGGTGGGTAGAGCGAAGCGAAACCCACCATCGTCGCAAAAATTCGCGCGCGGGCAGGGTGGCAGCATCATCTTATAAAAAATCGTCATGGTCTAAAAAAGCCCCCGCCAAAACGCTGGCGGGGGAAGTGCAGTTCCAGCAGACACCCATGAGGGTGTCATCGAAGAGAACGTCGTTGGCTTGCGGTTATTCCCGCACGGCGCTTAACGCGAAGGAGTTGTCCACGTTGGCGTCAAGCGCCTGCGCGCGCGTGACGTTGCTACGGCGCCAGATTCTCCGCGTTGCCGGGCGCGGTTTTCAGAACCTTGCCGCGGGCCTGGCCGGTGGCGACGTTGACGATGCTGGTGGTGTCGCCCTGCTTGTCGTAGCGGGTGCACGGATTATTCGGCGATTCCTTCCAGTCGGTGCACGCCGTGTTGTCTTTGATGACCCAGGTTCCGTGCCACATCACGCCCTTTGCGGTCTTGTAAAGTGCAGTGCCGTCAGGCGCATAATAGATCACGCCCTGGCCCGGCGTTCCCGTGACCGATGTCGCGTTCAATTCCAGATAGACCGATTTTCCCGCAATCAGGTCCTTGATCTCGGCCCCCGTGAGGTCCGCGGCGGCGGCCGATCCCACCAGACAAACTGCGCCGATGGCCGTGATGACGACGTGCTTGATGTTACGCATGGTCCGTTCCTCTCTGTCGATGTTTATTGATCATCACGGCTGGGTATGAATGGCGTCCGGCCGGTGACGACAGGATTATATTATTGGGCGATCGGGACGTTTCCGAGGCGGGGCGCACTTGCGCCCCACGCTGCGCTGTTGCGCCCGACACGCTGCTGCGGGCCAACGCACAAATCCATTATTATGGCATCGGACAGAGGTGTCGCAGTTTTTTCTCAACGAGGAGGTTTTTATGTCTGACGCACTCACGGTCTCACTGGCACCTGACAAGCTATGGCAGGCGATCAATCCGATCTATGGCGGGCAATTTGGGCTCATCAACATCAATCTGGGTTCGACGTCGCATCCCGATGTAGAACGCAAGATTCTTGATGAGGTCGGCAGTTACGGGCGGCAACTTGGCCGTATCGGCGACGCACTGGAGGTGATCTTGAATCATGTGAAGCTTGAGGGCCTCACGCCAGCCGAGAAAGACGCGCTGAAGATTTTAGGAGGCCAGCTGGCGTCCGTTCGGCAGGCGAAGCAACGGGGCCTGAACAGCCCAGCCGAACCAGCGCGAACATCGAGTCAGTCTGACGGAGGTTGAACCATGTACATTGCGGGCTTCGTGATCCCGGTGCCGGAGGACAAGAAGGAGGCCTATCGCAGATGGGCGGAGAACGGGGCGAAAATCTTCAGGGACTATGGCTGCCTCGAAATCGTCGAGTGTTGGGAAGATTACGTGCCCGACGGCAAACAGACTGATTTTCGCCGCGCGGTCGCGGCCAAGGAAGGCGAGAAGATCGTCTTCGTCTGGCAGGTCTGGCCTGACAAGGCGAGCTGCTTTGCCGCCGAAGCGAAGATGCAGGAGGACGAGCGTCTGGATACGGCCGGGGAGCCGCCGTTCGACGCTAAACGCCTGATCCTCGGCTGCTTCGCGCCAATCTTTTCAATGGGCCGGGGCTGATCGCGGGCGCCGTCGACACCGTTACCTTGCGCGCGGACTATTTGCGCCGCACGCCGGCCATGTCGACGATGGCGGCGTAGATCGGCAGGTCGGTGCGGATATTGTCGACCGCCTGCTCCGGCGTCGAGCCGAGCGACTGGATCCCGAGGTTGGCGAAGGTCTTGATGACGTCCGGGTCGCGCGCCACGGTCTGCAGCGCTTCGGCGAGCCGGGCGCCGACCTCGGCGGGAACGCCTCCCGTCACCGCATAGCCGTTCCAGGCAATGTACTTGTAGCCGGCGACAGTCTCCGCCACGGTCGGAACGTTGGGCAGTTGCGGCATGCGTTCCGGCGTCGATACCGCGAGCGCTCTGACCAGGCCGCTTTTGACCGGCTCGATGAGATCCGACGAATTGCCGAAATGCATGTCCACCGATTTGGAGAGCACCGCCGCCAGCGCCTCCTGTCCGCCGGTGAACGGCACATGCACCATGTCGAGGCCCTCTTTTCCCGCGAGATAGGCGGTCGAGAGATGATTGTTGGTGGCCGCGCCGCCGCTCGAATAAGTGAGCTTGCCGGGATTGGCGCGGGCATAAGCGATGAACTCGGCGAGGGTGGTGTAGGGCGCATCCTTGGCGACCACGAGGATCATGCCATTGGTCCCGGTGATGCTGACGGGCACAAGGTCCTTCAACGGCACGTAGTTCACCTCGCGCGCCAGCGGCAGCACGGTGAACAGCGTGCTTCCCACGAACAGCAGCGTGTAGCCGTCCTGGGGCGCGCGCATGACATAGTCGACGCCGATGGCGCCGCCCCCGCCGGGCTTGTTCTCGATGACGAAGGGCTGGTTCAGCATCTTGGATAAGCGATCCGCCGTCAGGCGGGCCATCGTATCGGTGACGCCGCCGGCGCCGTAGGGCACCACGACTCTGACCATTCGTGTCGGCCATTGCTGCGCCTGACATGTTGGAACCCATCCTAAAATGACCAGGCAAGCGATCGTCGCGATCCAATGTTTCAAAGCCACCATCGTCTCCTTCGTGCGTGACGCGCTGATCCTCGCCTTCGGCATTTGTCTATGCAAGATGAGGGCCGCGGTTCGAACGATCAGACCGCCTGACGGTCGGGGCAATAGACCCACAGGTCGATCTGCAGGCGGGCGTCCGGCACCGGGAGCCACGGCACTTCGATCGGGGAGAGCGGGAGGGCCGCCATCACATCGGACCACACGTCGAGGGTGGCCGGAAGATCGGCGAGATCCGAATGGAATTGCTGGATGCGCACGACGTTGGTCAGGCTGGTTCCGGCGGCGCGGCAGATCGCCTCCGCTTGCGCCAGAATCTCCAAAAGCTCGGCCTTGACCGGGATCGCGTAAAACGGCTGCGTCGGATCGCTCTTTGCATCCGGCACCAGCGCGCCGTCGCGCACCGCCATCAGGCCGGAAATGAACAAGAGATCACCGGCGCGCACCGCGGTTGAGGCGCCGTGAAACAGCGGCGGGACGGGTGCGATCACCTGCTTCGCGGTCTTGCCGTCCTTGGCAAGCGCGATGGTGTTAATCTCGATTCGCGACTCCGGCATGATGAAGCCCGGCGTCGCGGTCGCGATGATGGTGGTCGCGGGTTCGACCGGGAAGTGCCGCGCCCAGACCTCGCGAAATCCCGGAATGTCGTCCTGGTCGCGCAGATAGACCTGCGCCTTGACGACGGTCTCGAGCCCGGCATTCACCGCGGCCAAGGTCGGCTTGAGCTTCCGGTTGATGATAAAGTCGGTTTCAAGCTTGATCGGCGTTCCCTTCCACAGGCCATGGGCGCGCCGCGCCTCCGGATCGATGGGCGCATCCTCTTCGCGCAGCGCCTCGGCGGTTTGACCGGGAACAAAGCGAAAGTCGCCCGCGCTCAGCGCCGGACTGTAGCCGGAGCTCGCATGAATTTTGTAGGCGCCGGCTTTGTCCTCATGGCGGACGTCGAAGTCGGCCCCCGGGATCGCGGCCATGACCTGGACTTCCATGGTCTGCTGCGCGCGGGCAAAGCGCCGATGCAGGTTGGAGGTCGAGGGCGGGATCTTGCCGTTGAAAAATTCCCGCCGGGTCTGATGGTAGGCGTCGACCACGTTCGGCGAGGTGTAATACTGATCGATGCGAACGACGTTGCCTGGCGTCGTCCCAGCCGCAGACAACACCGCATCGAGGTTCTGGAACAGCCGCCGGGCCTCACGATGCGCCTTGGATGGACCGTCGAAGGGATGCCCGGTCTGAAGCACCTCCGGCGCGAGGGCGTGAACATAGTCCGTTCCCGCAAGGCCGGTTGCGAACAGCCACCGACCCGCCCGCATGCCGCGCGCCCATTGGTGGCGCGTATTGGGTACGGCAACCGGAAGAACGGCCGTGGCCGCAACGCTCGCGCTTTTGGGCATGATATCGGTTTCTCGGCTCACGCTATCGATGGTCCCGGCAGCTGCCGGTCTTACAGATAGCCGTGCAGGGCGCAATAGCGGAACCCATTGCGCCGTGCGCTCGCGCATGTCCGGCGAACCGGCCATGATGAGGTCGCCGAGGTCGACTGAAAACAGCCATTCGTTACGCGCCGTGAACCTTACCAATTTTAACGATTGCTGACCTTTGCCACGCCTTGCAGCATGGTCCCGATGACGTCCGCGGCCGTTGCCCGGCTTGGATCCGGCCATCCATCCATGCGTCATGACCCCGCGGGTGACGGCGAGCCTGTGTCAAGGGCGCCGGATGACGGTCGCATCGGCGCGATCAACGCTCGCCATTTATGAATGTGCTTCGAGAAAATGCATCGATATTGAAGGGTCACTTTTCCGCTTCGGCAATCGTTTTGCGGCACCCTGATTTGGACGTCGCGGCGGTTTTAGCCCCCCACCAGCCCGACGATTCTGGCGATGCCCCCGGGGGAAGAGGTTGAAGTCCATGTCGATCCAGTCGGTGTCCCGGCAGGTTGCATCCTTCGCGGCGGGCCGCTCGCCAATGCCGCAAGCGCTTTCCGCTTTGGCGGCCGCCGCGTTGGCTGTCGGGCTTTCGCTCGTCGCCGTGCCGGCGCAGGCGCAGCAACGCATCGCCGAAGCAGCCACCGGCCCGTTCGCAGGGCTCGCCGGCAACTGGTCGGGGAGCGGCACGATCACCATGAAAGAGGGTGGGCACGAGCGGATCCGTTGCCGTGGGACTTATTCTGTCCAGAGCGGCGGCGCCAATCTGCAGCAACAATTGCTGTGCGCGAGCGACAGCTACAAATTCGAGACCAGCACCGACATCACGCAGTCCGGCGGCCAGCTGCTCGGCACGTGGAGCGAAAACACCCACCATGTCGGCGGCCGCGTCAGCGGCCACGCCAATGGCGGCTCAATCCAGGCGAAAGCCGAAGGCGACACCTTCACCGCTTTCCTGTCAGTGACCACCCACGGCGATCGGCAGACGGTCTCGATCCAGTCGCCCGGAAGCGCGCTGACGGGGGTCTTGATCTCGCTCACGCGCGGGTCGCGGTGACGATCGGACACGGAGCTCCCGCGCCAGGTTGACGTGATGCGTCATGATGCGAGGCCGCCCCGTCATTGGCGGCCTCTTCGATTTTGCAGCCGACCCATGACGCGGATGCGAGGGCGTGTCCTCATGAGAACTCGGATGTCGGATCTCAGGGCTTGAGCAGACGTATTTGCTCAACGAGAGCATTGCCGGTTTGGACCCTGAGCCTACAATCCAAAGCGCCTTGCCGAACGATCCGAGCGGCGGCAATCTGATATCCGAAATTGCTCGGACGTTGGGGCCGCGGGCGCAAATTCGCCGACCCTGCATCCGCAGTTCGGAGCAATGGGAATGGGAGGCGCGACATGACCCAAACCATGACGCAATCCGCCGTCGCGTCACAGACGATCGCCATTGAGCATATCAGGATCTCGTCAACACGCTCGTTCGCGGAGGTCCGCCGAAAACTCGAAGACACGGTGCCAAAGCTCGATCCAGGCATCGCCGAAGCGCTCAGTCACGGCGATCAGAAACGCGCAAAGGATTACGAAGAGAACGGTCCAAAGCTGTCGATCTTCGGCGAGCGCGATCATGGCGCGCTGCTGCAAATTGCCGGCAGCAGGCGCAACGCGATGCAGTATGACATCGGCAATCCCCTCACTGCCTCAAAGATGACTCGCCATCAGCTGCCCGCTGCTCTCTACGCGCCGCTGCGGGTGGTCCTGTTTGAGGATGAGCATGGCAGGGGAGTATTTGAATATGACAAGCCGTCGTCGTTCTTTGGCCAGTATGGCGATGAGCGTGTGACGGAGGTGGGGCGCTATCTCGACACGACGCTGGAAGGCGTCTTGCGCAATGCTGCCGAGTGACAGCGGCGAGCCGTTGATGGAGATTGAAGATGGTCTTCGAGACGCTCAACGTGAGCAGGGAAGGGGCCGTTCTGTTCGTGGAAATTGCCGCCCCGCCGATGAATCTTCTAGGGCCTGAACTGGTCCGCGATCTGGTCTCTCTCATTCAGCGAGCCGAGGCGGACGATGCCGTCAAGGTGCTGGTGTTCAAGAGCGCTGACGCCGACTATTTCATTTCTCACGTCGACTTGACCAAGATCAAGGAGTACCGCGCAGAGGCCGCGAAGCTGACGGGTGAGGCTTCCATCGGGTTGTTGTTCCGATATCTGAGCGCAAGCCGCCTTATTAGCATTGCGCAGATCGAGGGTCGCGTTCGGGCCGCGGGCAGCGAATTCGCGCTGGCATGCGACATGCGTTTCGCCGCGCGCGAGTCAGCAATTTTCAGTCAGCCGGAGCCGGCGTTCGGTCAGGTCCCCGGCGCGGGCGGTGTCCAACACCTCGTGCGCCTGATGGGCCGTGCCAGGGCGCTTGAGGTGATGGTGAGCGCGCAGGATTACGATGCGGCGCTGGCTGAACAATACGGCTGGATCAACCGCGCGCTGCCCGCCGACGCGCTCGATGGTTTCGTGAAAGCACTCGCCGATCGGATCGCCAAATTTCCCGCCGCCGGCCTTGTCGCGGTAAAGGATCGCGTCAATGCGATCGCTCTGGCCCCCGTCGAGGACTTTCGTCGCGATTCAGATCTGTTCGGCGAGAGCGCGCGCAATCCCGAGGTTCAAGGCCGCGTGCAGGCCGCGTTGAAGCGTGGCTTGCAAACCCGAGACGCCGAAATGGACTTCGCCCAGCTGCTGGGCGACTTGGTGGACCGTTGATCGGACATCGGGGTGTGTCGGCCGTCCTGATCTCGCTCATGCGCGGATCGCGGTGACGATCGGGCAAGGAGCTCTCGCGCCAGGCTGACGTGATGCGTCACGTTTGGTCGCCGTATCTCTCCGTCACGGCGGCGGCGACGAATTTTTTGCGTCCTTCACGGCCCGGCGTGGTGCCATGGGCGGCGCACCAATCCGGAAATGTGCCGGGCTCGATGCGAACCCGCATCACCGGATGTCCGTAAGCCTTCAGCCCCCGCTCCATTTCCTCGGCCATTTTCAGCCACTCGTTCCAGGTCGGCGGCATTTTGCTGCCGTCGTCAAAAACCGTCAGCAGCGCCGGATAATCGTCTTCCTTGATCCAATAAACTCCGACAGCTGGAAGCCGGTCCTCAGAGTTGGTCATGTGTGTCATTCCCGAGCCACGCTTCGCAAAATTTCCGCTTGTTGCAGCGTGGCACAAAGTTGATGGTCCGCTCGTTTATGCTTGCGATGTCCGCGACGGCGGCGGTGCCTGGATGGTCGGCGCGGCCGCCGCGAGAAGATTGGAGCGGCTCCGCGTCCGTGGCGGATAGATGCGCTCGCGGTTGATGTTCTGTTTGGTCATTTTGGCGGACGCGCCGACCGCATGCACCTGGCGATCCCATCCGACGGTGTACAGCGCGCCCCAGGCGCCGAGATCCAGTATGGTGACATAGGAGTCGATCTGAAGTGGGAGCATCGGCAGACCGAACAGATCAGCCACCACGTTATGTCCGGCGAACCGCCCCATGGGTCTGGCGAACTGGCAAGACATCACGGTCGGATGTGTGCCATCAATGACGCTCGAGGCGACATCGCCGGCGGCGAAGACATGGCTCAGTCCGGTGGCCTGCATGAACCGATCCACAAAGAGGCGGCCGTAGCGGTCGCGCTCAGGAGCCAATGCCGCGCCGACGGGGCTCGCCTGCATGCCGGCGCACCAGACCACTGTTTTTGCCGCGATCAACTCGCCCGAGCTGAGCTTTATTCCGGTGGCATCGACCGCGGCCACCGAGACGTTCAGCCGGGTTTCGACGCCGAGTGCCGCAAGCGCGCCATGGATGGTCTGGCGCGCGTGTTCCCCGAAGGTGATGCCGACATCCGCATGGGGATCAACCAGGATGATGCGACATTGGCCAGAGCAATTTGCGCGCTCCAGCTTGGCGGGCATTTCGGTCGCGACCTCGATGCCGGTAAATCCGGCACCGACCACCACGATTGTGGACTGCCCCTCGGAATACGGCTGCTGACCGAGGTCCTCGAGATGAGCATTGAGCCGAGCGGCCGAGGCAAAGGTGTCGACGTCATAACCATGGGCCGCGAGGCCCGGAATTGCGGGGCGCACCAATTGGCTGCCGAGCGTCAGCACCAGTCGATCGTAAGCGAGGCGCTCCCGGCCGGCGGCGGTTTCAACCGTGACATGCCGGGCGGATGGATCAACCGCCTGGACTTCCGCTCGCATATGCTTGACTCCGATCGGATCGAGCACGTCGGCGAGCGGAATGGCGACGTCGCTCAGGTCGACCTCGTAGTTGCGAACGCGGATGTTGTGATAGTCGTTTCGATCCACAACCAGGATTTCAACGCCCGAGGCTCTCGGACCGATTTGATCGATTTTGCGTGCTGCACCGATCGCCGCCCATAGTCCAGCAAACCCGGCGCCAAGGACCAAAATGCGTGGCAACGCTCTGCTCCCGAATCCATGGTTCGCCAGCGAACGCCACAGATTACCATATCAGACTGATCTGTGCTGCCCTCAGGGCAGGGGCATCTCGGGGGGCAGGGCGATTGGCGGCGAATGGCCGAGAGTGCCGCTAAAACATTATTCTTCGATCGAAATGCCACTGGCCTTGACGGCATCGTGCCAGGCTTCGACCTCGGAACGAACGAATTTTTTCAGATGCTCGGTGGATCGTTGTTCGAGCGAAATCGGCGATACGCCGACCTTGCGCAATCGCTCGATTGTAGTCGACGCGGTCAACACGGTGTTGGTGGCGCCGTTGAGCCTTTTGACAAATTCGTCTGGGGTACCCGGCGGGAAGAAGAAGCCGGTCCAGGAATAAGACTCTGCTCCGGCCGTCCCTTGCTCCTCGGCTGTCTTGAGATCTGGAAACAGCGGGGAGCGCTGTTTTGTCA
>Ga0265342_10000179_pt1 | contig 70615 bp, 67 predicted proteins | sample 4CB327metaG_FD_203125 | JGI IMG/M metagenome (GOLD analysis project Ga0265342, IMG submission 203125) | Rhizosphere microbial communities from Carex aquatilis grown in University of Washington, Seatle, WA, United States - 4-CB3-27 metaG | ecosystem: Host-associated > Plants > Roots >...
AACAGGCCAACACCCGCCGATATCGCGAGCTTCAGATTGCGCGGAATCGCGTCGATGATGATTTCGCGGATCCGAAAGATCGAAATCAGGAAAAACAAGACGCCCGAGCAGAAGACCGCCGCCAGGGCTTGTTGCCACGTAAACTTGTAGGACAGCACGACAGTGAAGGCGAAGAAGGCGTTGAGACCCATGCCGGGCGCGAGCGCGATCGGGTAGTTTGCATAGAGGCCCATCATCAGGCTTGAGACCGCCGCCGCAACACAGGTCGCGACGAAGACCGCTCCCTTGTCCATTCCGGCGTTGCCGAGAATGGTCGGGTTGACGAAAACGATATAGACCATGGTCAAAAAGGTGGTGAAGGCGGCAACCAGCTCGGTTCTGACGTCGGTGCCCTGCGCCCGCAACCCGAAATGCCGATCGAGCCAGCCTGGCTTGTCCGAGGTGTCCGCTCTGTCAGTCATTTCAGCCCTCCTGCGCGCGACCCGACAATAACGGAACTGCGCGTTCTTCCCGGCGTCAGATCGAGTTTTCCACCAGGGACCGGATGGGCTTCGACCGGAACTGCGGGACCCGTCCCGGATTTATTGAAAGCGAACGCAGGATGTTTAGGTTGCCAACCGGCATTGCGCCCGGCCTTGCGCTGGCAGGTCCCATTCCAGGTAGACCGGTTTGGATCTAAGGAATCGCTACGGAAGATGTTACAAGGGCGCGTAAAGCTCGAATCCGGGATGTTGTGACCCCGACGAGGAGCCTGCAATGATTGTCGACCCATTGCTGATGGCCCGCGTGCAGTTCGGATTCACCATCGCGTTCCACATTATCTTTCCGGCCTTCACCATCGGACTTTCAGCTTATATCGCGGTGCTGTTGGTGCTGTGGGTGTCGACCGGCCGCACGCTGTTCAATCGCCTCGCGCGCTACTGGACCAAGATCTTCGCGGTCTCCTTCGGAATGGGCGTCGTTTCCGGCGTGGTGCTCAGCTATCAGTTCGGAACCAATTGGAGTCATTTTTCCGTCGTTGCCGGAAACGTGCTCGGGCCATTGCTCGGATATGAAGTTCTATCGGCGTTCTTTCTGGAAGCGACATTTCTCGGCGTTCTTCTATTCGGCTGGGATCGCGTGCCGCCTTGGCTGTCGGCATTGTCGGCCGTCGTCGTCGCCACCGGAACCGTGATTTCAGCGTTCTGGATTCTGTCGGCCAATAGCTGGATGCAGACCCCTGCCGGACACGAAATCCGCGACGGCATCGTCTATCCGCTGGACTGGCTCGCGATCGTCTTCAATCCGAGCTTTCCCTACCGTTTCGCGCATATGGTCACGGCGGCCTATTTGACGACCGCCTTTGTCGTGCTTGCGGTCGGCGCACGCTATCTGCTTGCGGACCGCCACGCCGAAGAGGCGCGCGTCACGATGCGCATGGCAATTGGCCTGATCGCGGTGCTCGCTCCGTTGCAATTGCTGATCGGCGATCAGCACGGCCTCAACACGTTAAAATACCAGCCGGTCAAGATCGCAGCGATGGAAGCGCATTGGGACGGAAGCAAGCCGGGCGATTTCGAGCTGTTCGCCTGGCCGGACCAGAAAGCCGAGACCAACCGCTTTGCGATCTCTATTCCGCTCGCGGCCTCGCTCATCATCACGCACGATCCGAACGGATTGTTCCCCGGCCTGACCAGCGTGCCGCCGCAGGATCGGCCGCCGGTGGTGCCGGTGTTCTTTGCCTTTCGCATCATGGTCGGCATCGGCCTGCTGATGATCGCGGCCGGCTGGCTTGGCCTTTTGCTGTGGTGGCGTGGGCGCCTGTTCGAGACGCGCTGGTATCTCTGGCTCATCGCCCGGGCCTGGTGGATCGGATTCGTCGCGGTCATCTCCGGCTGGGTGGTCACCGAGACCGGCCGGCAGCCATGGGTCGCCTATGGCATTATGCGGACTGCCGATGCGATCTCGCCGGTCTCCGGCGCGAGCGTCGCGCTCAGCCTCGCGCTGTTCGTCATCGTCTACGGAATCGTGTTCGGTTTCGGCATCTATTACATCAATCGTCTCATCAACCGCGGACCGGAAGACGCCGCGATCGAGCCCCCGAAACAATGGCGGCCAGGTCGCCCACTTGCCGCCGGCGAAGACCGGGAGTTTCTGAACTAGATCATCGTCACCCGAGCCAAACAGGAGCCGGGCATGGAAGCTTACCTTCCCACTATTTGGGCTGCGATCATCGCCGTCGCCGTCGCCATGTACGTCATTCTCGACGGCTTCGACCTCGGCATCGCCATCCTGTTCCCGTTCGCCAAATCCGACGGTGAACGCGACCAAATGATGAATTCGATTGCGCCATTCTGGGACGGCAACGAGACGTGGCTCGTCCTCGGCGGCGGCGGATTGCTGGTGGCGTTCCCGCGCGCCTACGCGATCATCATGCCGGCACTGTATCTGCCCGTGATCGTCATGCTGCTGGCGCTGGTGTTTCGCGGTGTGGCGTTCGAATTCCGCGGCATCTCGCGCAGCAAGACTTTGTGGGACGTCGCCTTTGCCGGCGGCTCGTTGCTCGCGGCGCTGTGCCAGGGCGTGATCCTGGCCGGGCTCATTCAGGGCATCAAGGTCGAGAACGGCGCCTTTGCCGGTGGGTCCTTGGATTGGGCGACGCCGTTCGCGGCACTCTGTGCGCTCGGGGTCGCGGTCGGCTATGCACTCCTCGGCGCACTTTGGCTGGTGATCAAGACCGAGGGCCCGTTGGCCGAACGTTCCCGCGGTCAGGCCAAGATGCTGTTGCTCGTCGTACTGGCCTTCATGGCCGTGGTCAGCCTGTGGACGCCGCTGGCCTATCCGCGCATCGCCAGCCGCTGGTTCTCGACGCCGAACATCTATTTTCTGTGGCCGGTGCCGATCGCAACCGCGCTCACTGCCGCGTTCACCTGGTACTCGCTGAACAAAGGCCGCGAGGTGCCGCCATTTCTGGGAGCCACCGGCCTGTTCCTGCTCGGCTATCTTGGCCTGGCGATTTCGACTTATCCGTACCTGGTGCCTCCGGTGCTCACAGTCTGGCAAGCTGCGGCCGCGCCTGCGAGCCAGATGTTCATGCTGATCGGAACCGTGGTGCTGCTGCCGTTGATCCTCGGCTATTTCGTGCTGGTGCACTGGCTGTTTGCCGGCAAGGTGCGCGCCGGCGAGGGCTATCACTAAGTCGTTGGTTCTAGCGCGGCGCGGTCGGCTCGCTCGCTACCGGCCGGATCATGCCCCAGCCGATCCGCTGCAGCGGCAAGCGGCCCTGAATCAGACGTTCGAACGCACGCGGCACTTCCGGCACCAGATCGGGAAAGCGCGCGCGAATGTCCGCCGGCGGCGTGCCGGCCGTATCGGTCGTTGGCCACACCACCACTGCGCCTTTGCGCTGCACGTCTTCCGGCGTGATCCACGGCGACTGATCCGGCGCGTTGGCGAAGTAGACGCTCGGCCGCGAGGCCGAACCGAAGGCGACGAGTTCGGCGGTGCGCGGGTCACCGGAAACGATCGCCAGCGGCTTGCCGGTGCGTCGCTGAAAGCTCTCCGAAAAGAACCGGCCCATGGCGTCGGCGGGCTGGGCGATCTTGAGGTCGATCCCGGCGATCCAAGGCAGAACCAAGATCGCACCCACTGTGGCGACCGCCGGCAAAACCAGCAAAGCCGCCCAGGCATATCCGACGATCCGTTGCCGGTGCAGGTGAATCGCGTCTCCGACCGCAACAACAACCGCCAATCCCGACATCACCACGACCGGCGCCGATCCACCGATCGGCGATGGCTGTCCGATCAGGACCGCAATGAGCGTCGACACGAATGCGGGCGCCAGCGAAAAGAAATACACGAAGTGGCGTGCCAACGGATCGATGGGAGCGCGTTCGAACACCGGCACATCTTTGGGAGTGCGCAGCTTCCAACCGCTCGCCAGCACCACCAGGATGGCGATGCCGGAATGAGTCAGCAGCAGGCCGAACAGCAGGCGCGCCCACTGGGTCAAGTTGGTGTCGGCGGCCTCCGCGCTGTGCATGCGCACGAGAATCGGCGTGATCACGTCGCCGACGAGATCCAGCCAGATCAGGTAGGGAAACAACATCACCACCACGACCAGGCCGGCGATCCAGGGTTCGATGGAGCCGAGTGCTGCCTGTCCGCGCTCGGTCGCCCCCATGAACACGGCGAGCAGACCAGCGAGGATCAACCCGAACACGCTGGTCAACATCAGCAGCCCGAGTTCGAGCGCCAGGAAGAACCAGTAGATGCGCTTGCCTTCCCCGAGCGCACGCCAGAAATGCAGGAAGACCAGAGCGGTCAGCATCATCGCCAGCGTCGGCGGACCGAAATCCGGCGACGGCACCGTGAAGATTGAAACGCCGGCCATCAGCAGTACCGCGATGGCGGCGTGATGAACCCCGACGATGGCGCGGCCGAGGGTAAAAATCGCCCAATAGGTCACGGCGACGCAAACCTGCGCCAGCAGGTAAACCCCAGCCGATCCCAATATCCTGAATGCGATCTCGGCAATCCAGAAGGCCACCGGCGGACCGAGATAGCTTCCGAGCTGAAACTCGTGACCGATTGCGAGGGTCTCGGCGAGGTCGCCCGGAGGGCCGAGATAAAACAGCATAGGAAACAGCCACCACAACGCCGCTTGCGCTAGCGTCGCGATCCAAAAAATGGTTACGGGCTTGGCCCGCAGCAATTCGACGAACAGGGAAACCTGGAGCATCTTGCGCCGGGCTGAATGGATTGAAACGAGTGCGGTGGATCCGAAAGTCCTAACAGTCCGCGATGACGACGTATAGAACCTAAAATCCTTTGACCACATTAGCGTGAAGGGTTTGAAGTTCCTACGGGTTTTGCAGCAAGGTCAGATTGGCGCCGCAAAGCCGCCATTGCGATCGGAACGCGCAAGGCAACGAAACTACGACGGCTGCAAAATGTTCTGGGCCTCGCCCGCGGCGGCCTCATCCGTCACCAGCCGTTTGGCCGCATCCATCAGATCGTAGCTCGCGGCGACCGGCGCAAACGAACGCCGGTGGTGTACCGTTGGTCCAAGGCGCGCGAGTGCCTTGGTGTGCTCCGGTACGCTGTAACCCATGTGGCGTTCGAAACCATAGCCCGGATGGATCAGGCCGAGGTGCTTCATCAGTCGATCGCGTGTCACTTTGGCTATGATCGACGCTGCCGCAATCGACAGCACCAATGCGTCGCCGCTGACCACCGCCTCGCAATCGCAGCCGACGTCGATCCGGTCGCAGCCATCAACAAAAACCAGGCGCGGGCGAACCGGCAATCCGGCAACGGCGCGCGCCAGCGCCCACAGCGATGCCTGCCGGATATTGTCGCGGTCAATCCGTTCGCGCGAGCCGACAGCAACCGCAACAGCGGCGCTGGCGCAGATCCGATGGTACAAAATCTCGCGCCGCTCGGCCGTGAGTTTCTTGGAATCGTTCAGACCGCGCGGAATTCGCTTGGGATCGAGAATCACCGCGGCGGCAACCACCGGTCCTGCCAACGGCCCCCTGCCGGCCTCATCGCAGCCCGCCACCGGCAACACGCCGCGCTTGATCGCGGCCCGTTCGCGGGCGAACGTCGGACGAAGCGGCTGTTCCGGAAGCGGAAGGCGCGCGGCACGCTCGGATTTGCGACTCATCCGGGCGATCCTGCGCAAGCTTGCCACGGAAGGCAACGGCAAGCGCCAACGTGCCGGACCTTTGTCTACGTCCGACCGATGTCCATCTGTGTCCGTCGGTGACAGAGTACGGATGTCAGAACAGGCTCAATTGCTCCGGGCGTGGCCGCGGCGAGCGGAAATGCTCGGTGGTCAGTTCGGCTCTTTGCACATTGAGACCGAGACGGGCACAGGCGGTCTCGAAGCGCCGGCCGATCATCCACGCGTAGGGCCCCTCGCCTTTCATGCGACGACCAAAGGTGGAATCGTAGTCCTTGCCGCCGCGCATCTGCCGGATCAGCGTGAAGACGTGCTGACAGCGATCGGGAAAATGCTCCATGAGCCATTCGCGAAACAGGTCTCGCACCTCGAGCGGCAGCCGCAGCAGCACGTAGCCCGCGCCTGCCGCGCCGGTCGCGGCCACCGCATCGAGCACGCGCTCGATGTCCGCATCGTTGATCGCGGGAATGATGGGCGCCACCAATGCGGCGGTCGGAATGCCGGCAGCCGCCAATTGCCGCAACGCGTCCAGTCGACGGGCGGGCGTCGGCGCGCGCGGCTCCATGATGCGCGCGAGCTTGGCGTCGAGGGTCGTGACCGATATCGCGACCTTCGCCAGATTGCGTTTTGCCATGCGCGCAAGAACGTCGATATCGCGGACGATCAGGGCCGACTTGGTCACGATGCCGACGGGATGGCCGGCCCGTTCCAGCACCAACAGAATTCGTCGCATCAATTCGTAGCGCCGCTCGATCGGCTGATACGGATCGGTATTAGTACCGATAGCGATCGTGCGCGGAACGTAGCCGGGCGCCGACAATTCGCGCTCGAGCAATTCCGGCGCCTCCGGCTTCATAAAAAGCTTGGCCTCGAAATCGAGCCCCGGCGACAGACCGAGAAAGGCGTGGGTCGGCCGGGCGAAGCAATAGACGCAGCCGTGCTCGCAGCCGCGATAGGGATTGATGGACCGATCGAAGCCGATGTCGGGCGAATCGTTGCGCGTGATCACCTTGCGGGAGGCATCGACCGCGACCGACGTCTGAAACGGCGGCAATTCCTCGAGGCTCTGCCAGCCGTCGTCGTAGGCCACACTGGCGTATGGCTCAAAGCGGCCCGACGCATTCGATTGCGCGCCGCGCCCGCGTCGGCGCTCACGCCCGACAGAGGATCCGACAAAGTCGCTCGCCGGCTCTGCTGACGTCAGGTCCGGCGAGCGATGGAGGGCAGCCGACGAAGAAGCCATAGTCTGATTCTAGGCGATCAATTAGAACAAAACAAGAACAATCCTCCTTGAAATTTGCGGATTCCCTCATGTGTATGATTTAGCAGTGATATTCAGCGAGGATGCGAGGTTCCGGGAAATACTATGTTATGCTGCGCCGCAGTGGGTTGGGGAACCGCGTTGATCAGCGTCATTATCAGCACGGAAAACTGCGAGCGTTCGCTCGTCCCGACGCTTGCGGCCTTGGTCGCGGGCGCGGCGGCGGGGACCGTGCGCGAAGTCATCGTCGCGGACGCCGGGTCGACCGATGCCACCGCCGAGGTCGCGGACCTGGCCGGCTGTGAGCTCATCGTTTCGAAGGCGCCACTGGCGACGCGGCTCAATGAGGCAGCCGCGCGCGCGCGCGCATCGTGGCTCATGTTCCTCAAGCCCGGCGTGGTCCTCGATCCCAGCTGGATGGCGGAAACCGGCCGCTTTATCGAACAGGCGGAACTGAGCGGGACGCCACAAATGCGCGCGGCGATTTTTCGGCGTGCGCCGGCCTTGATCGAATCTCGGCCGTTCCTGCTGGAGGCGCTGATGATGGTCAAATCGGCGCTGGGCGGCCGCCCTCGGCCGGAACAGGGACTGGTGATTTTTAAGCGGCTCTACGAACAGCTCGGCGGCCATCGCGGCGGCATCTTCGATCCGGAATCGGACCTGCTGGCGCGGCTTGGCCGCAAACGCGTGGTCATGCTGCGCAGCGGCGCCGCCAAGGTCGCCGAAGGGTAGCTCCTCGTCGGCGGGGCGTTCCGACCCGTGCGCCGACTATACTGTTGCGCCTTTGGCCTTGGCGCGGCGCAAATGTTCGTCGAGCCGCGGCATGATCTCGACGAAATTGCACGGGCGATAGCGATAGTCGAGTTGGTGCACCAGAATGTCGTCCCAAGCGTCCTTGCAGGCGCCGGGCGAACCCGGCACGCAAAAGATATAGGTCGCGCCGGCAACGCCCGCAGTCGCGCGAGTCTGGATCGCCGAGGTTCCGATCTTCTGGAAGCTCACCATCAAGAACAGGGTGGCAAATCCGTCCATGCGCTTTTCGAACAGCGGTTCGAGGGCTTCCGGCGTTACGTCACGGCCGGTAAAGCCGGTGCCGCCGGTCGTGATCACCACGTCGATTACGGGATCCGCGACCCACGCCTTGACCCGCGCACGGATCGCCTCAACCTCGTCCGGCACGATGGCGCGATCGGCGACCTTGTGCCCGGCGGCGGCAATGCGCTCGACCAAGGTGGCGCCCGACTTATCGTCATCGAGCGAACGCGTATCCGACACCGTGAGCACTGCGATGCTCAAGGGCACGAATTGCCTGCTCTGATCTATGCCGGCCATGGGGCTCCTGTAGGATGAAGGTTAAGCCGCTTTGCAGCCCGGTGCCAAGCGGGCTCGACGCACCGGTCACATACGCGGCGGAGTTCTGCGATGATGATTGGTTTCGGTTTGAAACGCCTCGCCGAGGGCAATCAGAATTTCGTCGCCGAACGGCCGCCCAATCAATTGGATCCCAATCGGCAGATTTCCGCTCGAGTACCCGGCGGGAACCACCAGGGAGGGCAGCCCAAGATAATTGGCGAGCCGCATGAAGCGGGTGATCTTCTGGATCGCCAGTTCGGCCCCCGCCCCGGCTCCGACATCGGTTGCCTCGATGGTCGGCGCGGCTGAATTGGCGACCGGTGCGATGATGGCATCGATGGTGCCGATCGAAGCCAGGTGCGTCGCGAGCGCGGGGCCGCGCCAGCGCAGAGCCTCGAGATATTCGACCGCGCTATAGGCCAGGCCGTTCTGCAGGCGGGCCAGCACTTGCGGTCCGTAATCGCCGGGGCGCGTGCGCAGCCACGGCGCGTGCGCGCTGGTCGCCTCGACCGCAAGCACGATCAGTGCGGCGGCATTGATCGCGGTCTGATCGGGCAGCGTGACCGGAACCAGCTTCGCGCCCAGCGCGCGCAAGGTTGCAATGGTGTTGTCGAAGGTCGCCGCCACGTCGGCGTCGAGGTCCTCGATGTAGAAGGCGGACGGAATTCCAATCGACAAGTCGGAGAGCGGCCGCGCGGTCGTACCCCACGCCGGCGCATCGGCGGTGGTGGCATCGAGCGGATCCGGGCCGGCAATGGCGGCAAGGATCAACGAACAATCCTCGGCGGTGCGCGCCAGCGGACCGACTGAATCAAGTGAAAACGACAGCGGCATGGCGTTGGCGCGGCTGACCCGACCTGAAGTCGGCTTGAGACCGGTAATGCCGCAGAAATGCGCCGGCAGCCGGATCGACCCGCCGGTGTCGGATCCGAGCGCCGCATAGATCAGCCGTGCGGCGACGGCGGCACCGGAACCGGAAGACGAACCGCCGGTGATGCGCGTCGGGTCCCAGGGATTTCGCGCCGGGCCGAGATGAACATTGTGACCGGTCGGACCATAGGCGAATTCCGACATGTGCAGCGCGCCGAGACGGATCGTTCCCGCCTGGTCGAGGCGCGCGACCACGGTCGACGTCGCCGACGGCACAAAGCCTTTGCGCAGCTTCGATCCGCACTCCGCCAATTTGCCGGCAACGTAGAACATGTCCTTGTGCGCGACCGGAACGCCATGGAGCGCACCTTTCGCCGCGCCGTTCGCGAGTGTCGCGTCGGCCGCGGCGGCGGCCGCAAGCGCGCCTTCGGGGTCTACGCGCACAAACGCATTCAATTCGGGCTGCCAGCTTGCGATGCGCGCAAGCAGCGCCTGGGTGACCTCCACCGACGACGCTTTTCGCGCTCGGATGGCGGCAGCGATCTCTGCAAGGGTCAGCGCGGCAAGCTCGCTCATCGGCCGATGTCCGCGCGCGCGATCGCGGCGAACGTCGAGGGTTCGACTTCGAAATCGATGCTGACATCGGCGGCCGCGAACTGAGCGATCGCCGGTGTTACCGCGCGCGCGACACGCGCTGATGAATCGGTATCAAGCGGAATGCGCGCTGCGGTCGCGATCACGGCAACACGCTCGGACGTTACCTCACCAGACATTCGGCCTCACGTTCAAGTCGACACTAAAATTTGCTAGCAAGTAGCATACCATTTGTCGCCGTCCGCTCTTTCACTTTTCGTCGTCGGTTTGCAAGATTCGAAACGCGCTAGATTCGTCACTTCAGCATCACCCAATCGGGCTGCAGCAGCGGAAAAGCGATCAGACCAACAATTGCCGTTGCCGCAATCAGCAGCGGATTACTCACTTTCCAGCGAAACAGGATTGCCAGCGACAAAGCAAAGATCAGGGCGGTCAGCCCATCGCCGATCGCGATGCGCCCGAGCAAGATGCATGCGCCGGCAATGGTGCCGATCGCCGCGCCATAGGCCCCCTTCACAAAGCCCTGCACGTTCGGGTTCTTGCCGTGACGCGCGAGAATGGGGGCGGCGATCAGCACGAACAGGAAAGAGGGCAGGAAGATTCCGATGGTGGCAACCAGCGATCCCCAGAAACCGGCAACGAGATAGCCGACAAAAGTGGCGGTGATCACCACCGGTCCGGGGCTGATCATCCCGACCGCAACCGCGATCAGAAATTGCCGCTCGTCCAGCCAGCCGTATTCCTGAACAAGCCCCTGCTGCAGGAACGGCACGATCACGAGCCCGCTCCCGAACGTCAGCGATCCGGCTTTGAGGAAAAACAGCAGCAACTTGCCGAGCGTGGAACTCGACGCGACCGGAGCGAGTTGCGCCAACACCGGCGTCGCTGCAACCTGCAGCACCATCGGCGGCGGCCGGCGAAAGATGTTGCCGTAATAGAGCACGCCGACGATGCCGGCGCCGATGAACAGGAGCGCGACTTCGGCCTGCAAAATCATGGTGACGACGAGACAGACCGACGCGATGATCCATTGCAGGGCGTCTTCCATCCCGAGCTTGGTGAGCCGGTAACAGGAATGCAGGATCAGCGCGATCACCGCCGGGCTGACCCCATAGAAGATCGCGGTCACCGGCTTGAGGTCGCCGAGATACACATAGAGTGCGCCCAGCGAGGCGACGATGACGAAGTTCGGCAGGATAAAGGCCCAGCCGCCGGCCCAGGCGCCCCAGAACCCACAGCGCAAATAAGACACGTAGATCCCGACCTGGATCGCGAGCGGTCCCGGCATCGATTGGCAGACGGCAATCGCTTCGCGCATCTGCTCCTTGGTCAGCCACCCGCGGTCGCCGACCAGTTCCTTTTCCATCTGCCCGACCAGCGCAACCGGGCCGCCGAAACCAAGCAGGCCGAGCCGGAGGAAATATGGAACAAGTTCGCCAATCCGTCCCCCTGACGGAGGTGTCGCCGATGTCATGGTATGCCCCCCAGTTATGAGGTCTCAGTATTATAAGATCTCAGTCATGGCCCGCTCGAATCGCATCACGCAGAGAACGACATCAGTTGCGGCATGCACACGGCTTCACATCCCCAAGCCAATATGACGCAACGGACTCGTCCCACCAAAAATCCAATGCCACTTCGACCTGACCCGGACTCCATTGGAACCATTCGGCAAATAAAAGGTCGGGTCCGGTTTCCTTGAGCCGGATAAATTTGATCTCGAAGGATCCGGAGCGGGCGGCGCAGGGCGACGCATCAACATTGACGATCCCCGTCCACACCCGTTTCTGGTCTTTCGCTTCCGAAAATCGCGCCTGCTTGAACGCCAGGTCCGGCTTGCACAGCGCCTGACCCATGGCCTGCGTCGCGCTGAAAAGAACGACGAGGCCGGTCAACGGCACCGGTAAGTTGATGCGTCTCATACTCATTGGTTTGCTCTCCTACAGGATGGCCTTGGCCGGCCAATTGTGGGTTTCGGCCTGCAGGCTGCGGTACCAGGTGTAGAGCGCGTCGTAGATGACCATGCCTTGCTTCAGCATTTCGTGGTCGTCGGTGAAGTTGGCGGAGAGCCCGAGCGAGATGGCGAACAGGCCGCCGCATTGCGGCGCGAGGTCGTGCCGCGAGGTATCGGCACCGCGCACGATGGTTGCTAGGTGATCGAGCGCGGGCGCTTTGACATCGTAAATGCGCAGGATGGTGTCGAACGAACAGCGCTCGCCTTCGTGGGTGAATTCGACGCCGTCGATGTCGTACGGCGTTCCGCCGGTCTCCGTCGCAACCGCCAGAACCTTTTTCGCCGGCACGTAGACGAATTCCGCGTTGGGATCGATGAAGCGACGGATCAGCCAAGGGCAAGCGATGCGATCGATCTTGGGATGTTCGCGGGTCACCCACTTGGAAGCGGATTCGATGTTGCGGCGGGTCGGCAATCGCTGTTCGGTCCAGGCGGCGATACCGCCCGCGAGATAGATGGCATCGACGCCAGCCGCACGCAGAGAGGCCGCCGCGCCTTGGCTGATCGCGTGACCATGCGCGCAATAGACCACCATGCTCGGTCCGGAAGGCAGATCCTTCCGCCAGAGATCCATCGGTTCCGGATCCCGATGGATGGCGCCAACCATCAGCCTGTCGGCCCCGGAAAAATCGCCCGGACGCCGAACGTCGATCACCGAAGGCGCCGCGGCGGTGCCGAGACGAGAATACAAATCGCGGGGAGAGATTGAGAGCTGCTTTCCGTTCATGCGCAATCTCCTCGACAAGCGAGTGATGCGCAGAGCTTGGACGGAAGCGCCGTCTGATGGGGAGCCTGCGTTTTCCCCAGTGGCTGCTATATACACCTTCTAAGGCGCAGATCAAAGCGCACCGACCAGGGAGAACAGCCATGCCACGAACGCACCTGCCGATCATCACGGCAACGCTGCTTTGCTCCGCGTTTTCAGCGGGGGCTCAGGAGTTGCCGGACGGCAACGGCAAAGAGATCGTCGCCACGATTTGCAGCGGCTGTCACGACATCAACCGGATCCGCGCCGGCTATTCGCCCGCCGGCTGGCAGTCGGTGATGCACATGATGCAGAACATGGAAGCCCCGGTGCCCAAGGATCAGTGGCCTGTGGTGGCGGCCTATCTGACCAAGAATTTTCCGGAAAAGTCCAAGCCTGCCGCCGTGTTGATCCCCGGCCCGGTCCAGGTCGCGATCAAGGAATGGCCGGTGCCGACGCCGGGCTCGCGCCCGCACGATCCGCTGGCGACCAGAGACGGCGCGATCTGGTACAGCGGTCAGACCGCGAACGTGCTCGGACGGCTCGATCCGAAGACCGGTCAAATCAAGGAGCATCAGCTGAAGTCGCCGCACACCGGACCGCATGGTCTGGTCGAAGACAAAGCCGGCAACATCTGGTTCACCGGCAACAACCTCGCGCTGATCGGCAAGCTCGATCCGAAAACCGGCGCCGTGACCGAGTATCCGATGCCGAACCCGGACGCGCGCGATCCCCACACCCTCAACTTCGACCAAAGCGGGATGCTCTGGTTCACCGTGCAGCAAGCCAACATGGTCGGCCGACTCGATCCGAGGACCGGCGAGATCAAGCTGGTCACCTCGCCGACGACGAAGTCGCGCCCCTACGGCATTCAGATCAATTCTATGGGCATCCCGGTTTTCGTGGAATTTGGCGCCAACAAGATCGCGACCATTGAGCCGCAGACCATGGCGATCCGCGAATTTGTTTTGCCCGACCCGGCGGCACGGCCGCGCCGTCTCGCCATCACCGGCGACGACATCGTCTGGTATGCGGATTATGCCCGCGGTTATCTTGGGCGGCTTGATCTTCTATCGGGCAACGTCAAGGAATGGGCGTCGCCGAGCGGGCCGAAATCCGAGCCTTACGGCATGGTCGCCGTTAACGGCGCCATTTGGTACAACGAATCCGGCGCCAAGCCGAACACGATCGTGCGCTTCGATCCGAAAACGGAACGGTTTCAAAGCTGGGCGATCCCGGGTGGCGGCGATATCGTGCGCAACATGAGCGTAACGCCCGACGGCAATCCGGTGATGGCCAACAGTCTGGTCAATGCGATCGGGCTGGTGGAGGTGAAATCGGCGACATCGAATTGACGATGCTGCCGGGTTGAGGTTCGCGTCGCGTCCGCGGCCTGTTAAAGCTGCGCCGCCTGGAATGTATTGCAGGCGGACACCTTGCCCTCGTTAAAGCCGGTCATGAACCAGCGCTTGCGCTGTTCCGAGGTGCCGTGGGTGAAAGCGTCAGGCACCACGTAGCCGCGCGATTGCTGTTGCAGCCGATCGTCGCCGATCGCAGACGCGGTCTGCAGGGCGGCGTCGACGTCGCCGGGATCGAGGAAATTGTGCTTGGCGCGCGCAGCGTGCGCCCATACCCCGCCGAAGCAATCGGCCTGCAATTCCACCCTCACCTGCAGCCGGTTGGCCTCCACCTTGTTGCCGGCGGCCTGCTGCTGCTGTTGCACCTTGGGAAGAATGCCGAGCAGGTTTTGCACGTGATGGCCGACTTCATGGGCGATCACGTAGGCCTCCGCGAATGCGCAGGCGTTGCTCTGGCAACCGTGGAACTTGGTCTGCAGGTCCTGGAAGAACGACGTATCGAGATAGATGCGCTCATCGCGCGGACAATAGAATGGACCCATGGCCGATTGCGCATAGGCGCAGGGCGTCGGCTCGGAACCTGCGAACAGCCGCAGCTTGGGGGCGCGGTAGCGCTGGCCGCTGGCCTGGAAGATTTCCGTCCAGCGATCCTCGGTGTCGCCGAGCACGGCGGCGACGAAATTTCCGGTCGCATCGCTCGGCGTGCCGGTGCGCCGCTGTACGGGACGGTCGGGCTGCTCGTAACGGGCTGGACTGCCGCCACTCAGGATCTCAGCACCACCGATCAAAAGACTGGGATCAATGCCGAGCGCCCAGCCGATGATGCCAAGAACCACAACGGTGCCGATGCCGAGCCCGCCGGCTCCGCCCGGTATTCCGAATCCGCCGCCGGCGCCGCCCTCGCGATCGTCTTCGACATTGTCACTGCGGCGAAAATCATCCCAGCGCATCGTTGTCCTCCCGCGCGATCCGCACCCGCTCGACCTCAAGTGATCGCGCCGAGCGATATAAGTACTCGGCAAATATTTCCTAGTCGATACGTTCCGGAGTTAAGTCCATTTTTACTTTGAGCGATCAATATCCGGATTGTCGGTTGTAGGTCCCGCGTCGCCGACAGCTTCTCCTGAGTCAGAGTCCTGAGTCATGGTAGTGTCGCGTCGCGGGGGGCCGCGGCGAGCGGCCCCCCCAACACACCCCACACCCCAAACAACACCACAACACGGCGGGGGTTCGCGGGGCGCCTCGTCAGGCGCCCCGCATGACTCCCTCAACCGCAGAAACCAGCCGAATCCTCGTCGGGGATTGCGTCGCCGAAATGGCGAAGCTGCCGGCCGGCTGCGTTGATCTGGTATTCGCCGATCCCCCTTATAACCTTCAGCTGCAAGGCGATCTCAAGCGCCCGGACGATTCGCGCGTCGATGCGGTCGACGACGACTGGGACAAGTTCGCGAGCTTTGCCGCCTATGATGATTTCACCCGCGCCTGGCTGCTCGCCTGCCGGCGGGTGATGAAGCCGTCCGCCACACTATGGGTGATCGGCTCCTATCATAACATTTTCCGCGTCGGTTCGATCCTTCAGGATCTCGGATTTTGGATTCTGAACGATGTGATCTGGCGCAAAAGCAATCCGATGCCGAACTTTCGCGGCCGCCGCTTCACCAACGCCCACGAGACCTTGATCTGGGCAACGCGCGAGCCGAGCGGCAAGGGCTATACGTTCAACTACGAAGCGCTCAAGGCCGGCAACGAAGACGTCCAGATGCGTTCGGACTGGACGATCCCGCTCTGCACCGGCGAAGAACGCATCAAGGGCGACGACGGCAAGAAACTGCACCCGACACAGAAGCCGGAATCGCTGCTGGCACGGGTTCTGCTCTCTTCGTCGCGGCCGGACGACTTGGTGCTCGACCCGTTCTGCGGAACCGGAACGACCGGCGCGGTGGCAAGACGGCTCGGCCGGCGCTTCGTCGGCGTCGAACGCGAGCGCGCCTATGCGCAGGCCGCCGAAAGTCGGATCGAGCGGATTGAACCGCTGCCGGCAGACTCGCTCGCTCCGTTCATGACCGCGCGCGAAGCTCCGCGCGTGGCCTTTTCCAGTCTGATCGAGCGCGGATTGATCTCGCCCGGCGCCAAGCTGGTCGATGCCAAGCGGCGCCACAAGGCATTGGTGCGCGCCGACGGCGCCATCGCGCTCGGTGAGACCGTCGGGTCGATCCATCGTATCGGCGCGGTCGCGCAGGGCCTCGACGCGTGCAACGGCTGGACCTTCTGGCATGTGGAAACGCCGAAGGGCCTGACGTCGATCGACGCGCTCCGCGCCGAGATCCGGGCGACGATGGGTTGACGCCGCAGCTCGCCGGACTGAATTCTATTTCATCTCAATATCGGCGTGCGCGGCGACTTTGCGCATCACGTTCGGCAACGCTTCGGCGGCAAGATTGGCCACGGGAATCCAGCGCGTGCCCGCGGGCGCAACAGTCTTTACCGGCACGTCCGCGCGATAGACCGTGAGTTCCAGTGGAAAATGCGTGAACACGTGCCGCACCACGCCGGCAACGCGACGCCACTTCGGTTTCCCCGACCGCAAGCGCGGCGCATGCTCGAGCGCGGTCGTCTCGTCGAAATCGTGGGTCCAGACATTGTTGGGAACTTCGGTCATGCCGCCCAACAGCCCCCGTGCGGCCCGGGTGCGAACCAACACTTGTCCGTCGGCGCGCACGACGACGAAGGCGGCGCCACGCCGAAGCTTTCCGGACTTTTTCGGCGCCTTGCGCGGAAAGCTTTCGATATCGCCGCGGGCGCGGGCGACGCATTCCTCGGTCCACGGACAAAGTACGCAAGCGGGCTTTTTCGGCGTACAGATGGTGGCGCCGAGGTCCATCATCGCCTGGGCGAAATCGCCGGCACGCTGCGGCGGCGTCAATGCGGACGCCAATTGCCGGATCACGGACTTGGCCCCCGGCAATTCCTGTTCGACGGCATGAACCCGCGCGATCACGCGCTCGATATTGCCGTCGACCGGGGTCGCGCGCGCGTCGAACGCGATCGCCGCAATGGCGGCGGCGGTGTAGTCGCCGACACCCGGCAGTTCCTTCAACGCCGCTTCGCTTTCGGGAAAACGTCCATGGTGGCGTTCGACCACCGCGCGGGCGCAGCCATGAAGATTGCGCGCACGGGCGTAATAGCCGAGCCCGGCCCATAGCTTGAGCACGTCGTCGAGATCGGCTTCGGCGAGATGACGGACGGTGGGGAAGCGGGCGAGGAAACGCGCATAGTAAGGTCCGACCGCTTTCACCGTCGTCTGCTGCAACATGATCTCGGACAGCCATACCCGGTAAGGATCGGCGCTCTCGCCCGGCGCCGCGCGCCATGGGAGGTGGCGACGATGGCGATCGTACCAGGCCAGCAAGTCCGCAACGCCCGGTCTCGCCGATACCTCCGATATCCCGCGGCTCGCTGTTAGCGTCATGCTCCATCGATGTGGCAGAGCAGCGTCCCGTGAACAAGCCCGGCAAACGACAAACCCGCAGGCTTGGCGATGTTGCCGGCAAGTTTCTGGCCGACAGCTTTTCGCGTCAGGGCTTCACCTCGGTCGAGCTGGTAACCCATTGGGAGGATATCGTCGGGCGCGAGGTCGCCGCTCTCGCCGAGCCGATGAAAATCCAATGGCCGCGGCAGTCCGATCCCGACGATCCGGAACCCGCCACCCTGGTGTTGCGGGTACAGGGCCCGGCGGCGATCGAAATCCAGCACATGTCGAGCGTCATTCTTGAGCGCGTAAATGTCTTCTTGGGCTGGCGGGCGATCGGCCGGCTGGCGCTCCGGCAAGCCCCGCTCCAGCGCAAAGCCAAACGGGGGTCCCCGCCATTGATAGACCCGGAGGCGACCAAGCGTATTGCGGCAACGCTGACCGGGATCGAGGACGAGGGTTTGCGCGGAGCGCTCGCCCGCCTCGGGGCCGCCATCAAACGAACGTGACTGGCGCCCGGATTGGCGCGGCACCGACGGACCCCTCTCCAGCCATACGCTAATTATCTGATCCAGGATCGGATTTGCGGTTCGGCTGGTCTGGGCCCGCGACGCGTCCGTCGACGTGCCGTGCTACCGTCGAGGACGCGCCATTGCCACATTCGAGCCGACAAGCTACCGATCTGCTGAGCCAAGGCCTTTGAACTCAAGAGGACGTCCCGTGCCCACCACCCGCCGCCAAGTCGTTATTGCTTCGACTATTCTTGGAACCTCCGCGCTGGCGCTCGGTGGTGCTCTCAATGCAGTGCTCGGGAGTGGCGCCACCGCCGCCCCGGTTCCTTCGACCGATCTGATGGAAGCCGGCCCGCTCGGCGAGCAGGCGCTTGGGGCGGAAAACGCACCGGTGACCATCATCGAATATGCGTCGATGACCTGCCCGCATTGCGCGAACTTCGCGGTCAATGTTCTGCCCAAGCTGAAAGAGCAGTACATCAGCACCGGCAAGGTGCGCTTCATCTTCCGCGAGTTTCCCTTCGACGCGCTTGCCGCCGGCGCCTTCATGCTCGCGCGCTGCACCGACAAGGACAAATACTTCCCGCTGATCGAGGCCCTGTTTCAACAGCAGAGCAAGTGGGTAGTGCAAAAGCCGATGGAGCCCCTGCTCGCAATCGCCAAACAGGCGGGCTTCACGCAGCAGACCTTCGAGGCGTGCCTGGCGAATCAAAAAGTACTCGAAGGTATCGAGTGGGTTCGCAATCGGGCGACGGAAAAGTTCAAGGTCGACGCAACCCCCACCTTTTTCATCAACGGCGAGATGCACCGGGGGGAAATGTCCCTCGATGAAATGGAAAAGGCGATCCAGCCATATCTCAAGGCCTGAGCAGCATTATTTCGCTCGCGGAGAGCGGCTGGGCGAGCGCGCGTTGGCGGTAGCGGCGGCACGTGAGGACTGCGCTACCGTCGTGCCCTGTTGCCGAGACGCCAGCGACCTTACATTGTCCGGCCGATGCGGCATATCTCCACCCATTCTGCGGGCGCGAGCCCTCTTGGTATTTTCCGTGACCGGTGCATCGGCGCCGTGACCACGGCGCGCCCGTGGCCGGGAGGCCGTCCATGAAGCTCACCCGGTTGCGTCTCGTCGGCTTCAAGTCGTTTGTGGAGCCGACCGACTTTCTGATCGAGCCCGGCCTCACCGGAGTGGTCGGACCGAACGGCTGCGGCAAATCGAATTTGGTCGAGGCGTTGCGCTGGGTGATGGGCGAGGCCTCGCACAAGGCGATGCGCGCGGCCGACATGGACGACGTGATCTTTTCCGGCAACAACAGCCGGCCGCCGCGTAACATGGCGGAAGTCGCGATGGGGATCGACAATACCGATCGCAGCGCCCCCGCGCAGTTCAATGGCGAGGAGATGCTCGAGGTCTCCCGCCGCATCGAGCGTGAGAAGGGCTCGATGTACCGCGTCAACGGCAGCGAAGTGCGCGCCCGCGACGTCCAGATCCTGTTCGCGGACGCCTCCACCGGCGCGCGGTCGCCGGCCCTCGTGCATCAGGGGCGGATCGGCGAGATCATCCAGGCCAAACCTGAACAGCGCCGGCGGGTGCTGGAGGAAGCGGCGGGAATTTCCGGCCTGCACGCACGCCGGCACGAGGCCGAGCTTCGGCTGCGCGCGGCAGAGCAGAACCTCGCACGGCTCGAGGACGTGATCGGCCAGCTCGCCACTCAAGTCGACGGGCTGAAGCGCCAGTCGCGGCAGGCGATCCGTTATCGGGCCGTCTCACAACAGGTGCGCAAGGCCGAAGCGACGCTCTATCATCTGCGCTTCGTCAACGCGACGGCGGAAGTCAGCGAAGCCCAGCACGCCAAGGATCTCGGTACGCGCGTGCTGGCGGAGCGCACCGGCGCCCAGGCGGAAGCCGCAAAGCGGCAAGCGCTGGCGGCGGTGGCGCTGCCCGAATTGCGCGAGGCGGAAGCCAAGGCGGCGGCGGCGGCACAACGTATTGTCGCCGCGCGGGATGCGCTCGATCGCGAAGAGACGCGGGCCAAGGAACGCATCGCCGAACTCGACCGCCGGCTGGTGCAGCTCGATCAGGACATCGAACGCGAAAACAAACTCGCGGCCGACGCGGAAGCGTCGCTGTCACGGCTCGCCGCCGAACAGGAGATCCTGTCGCGGGAAGCCGCCGCGAGCGCGACACGGCGGGGGGAAGTCGAACAACGCGTGGTCGCCGTCGAAGCGGTGCTGGTCGAGACCGAGAAGAGCTTCGGCGAGCTCACGTCGGCACTAGCTGCGCTTACTGCACAACGCAATCAACTGGACAATTCCGCCCGCCAGCATCGCGACCGCCGGGCGCGGATCGAAGGCGACATCGCCGGCGTGCAGGACGAAATCAGGAAGCTCGAGGCCGAAGGCGCGATCGGCGTCGATCTCGCCGAGCTCGCCGCCATGGTGGCGGCCGCCCAGGAAGCGGTCGGCGATGCCGAAACCGCGGGCCTGCGCGCGGAAGCGGCCCATTCGGCGGCGCGGCAGGCGCTCGACGTCGCCCGCCAGCCATTGACGGAAGCCGAGCGCCGCGCCCATCGGCTCGAGATCGAAGCCAAGACGCTGGCCAAGGTTCTCCACGTCGACGCTAAGAACCTGTGGCCGCCGGTGATCGATTTGCTCACGGTCGAGAAAGGTTACGAGACCGCGCTGGGCGCGGCGCTCGGCGATGATCTCGACGCGCCGATCGAGCCGAACGCTCCAATCCACTGGTCCGGCGCGGTTGTCGACGTCTCCGATCCGCGGCTGCCCGGCGGCGTCGAAACGTTGGCAAGCCATGTCACCGCGCCGCCGGAGCTGGCGCGACGGCTGGCACAGATCGGCGTGGTGATGCGTGAAGACGGGCAGCGTCTTGCCGCCCTGCTGCGACCCGGCCAGCGGCTGGTGTCGCGTGACGGCGATCTTTGGCGCTGGGACGGGTTTGCGGTCGCGGCCCACGCTCCCACCGGAGCAGCGCGACGGCTCGCCGAGCGCAATCGCCTGGCCGATATCGAGGCTGAACTTCAGATGGCGCGGGCCGAAGTGGAGGTTCGCAGGGTGGTGGTGACAAAGGCGCAGGCCGACGTCGCCACGGCGAGCGAGACCGAAACCCGCGCGCGGGCCCGCTGGCGCGACCTGCAGCGCGAGGCCGACAGCAAACGAGAGCGCCACGCCACCGCCGAGCGAGAATTCGGGCGGATCACGGCGCGGCGCTCCGCGCTGACGGAAGCCTCCGAACGGCTGGCGGCGGGGCTTGCGGAAGCCGATGCGGCGATCAACGAGGCGACCGCGGCGCTCGGACGGCTGGCGCCGGCCGACAAGCTCGAAAGCGAACTTGCCGGGATCCGTGCCAAGCTTGCCGACGAACGCGCCCAGCTGGCCGAAGTGCGCGCCGCCGCGCAAGGTCTTGCGCGCGAAATCGAGCTCGCTGAGCGGCGGCTCGCGGCAATCGCAGACGAGGCCAAGGCCTGGACCGAACGCAAGGACGGCGCGGCCGCGCAGGTCGCAAATTTGACGACCCGGATTGCTGAGACCCGCGGCGAGCGGGCGAGCCTCGACGACACCCCGCGCATCTACGAAGAAAAACGACGCGGTCTGATCAGCGAGATCGAGGCTGCGGAAGGCGTTCGCCGGGCCGCCGCCAATCAACTCGCCGAGGGTGAGAACGCGCAGGCGGAGGCCGATCGCGCGGCGCGTGCAGCGCTTGAGGCGATGGGGGAAGCGCGCGCGGACGCGGCCCGCGCGGAGGAGCGCTATGTCGCAGCCAAACGTCGGCTGAACGAGATCTCCCACGAAATTCGCGACATGCTGGAGGTCGAGCCCAATGCGGTCGCAACCCTCGCCGGCATCGAGCCGGATACGGCGCTGCCCGACGTCGCCGAGATCGAAACCGAGCTGGAGAAGCTGCGTCGCGACCGCGAGCGGCTCGGCGCCGTCAACCTACGCGCGGAGGAAGAACTGCGCGATGTCGAAAGCCAGCACAACAGTCTTACCACCGAACGCGATGACCTGATCGAGGCGATCAAGCGGCTGCGGCAGGGCATTCAGAGCCTCAACCGCGAAGCCCGCGAGCGGCTGCTGGCGTCGTTCGAAGTCGTCAACAATCATTTCAAGCGCTTGTTCACCGAATTGTTCGGCGGCGGCACCGCGGAACTGCAGCTGATCGAACACGAAGACCCGCTGGAAGCCGGCCTCGATATTCTCGCCAAACCGCCGGGCAAGAAGCCGGCGACGCTGTCATTGTTGTCGGGCGGCGAGCAGGCGCTGACGGCGATGGCGCTGATCTTCGCGGTGTTCCTGACCAATCCGGCGCCGATCTGCGTGCTGGACGAGGTCGACGCACCGCTCGACGATCACAACGTCGACCGATTTTGCGACCTGCTCGACGAGATGACGCGTTCGACCGACACGCGCTTCATCATCATCACGCATAATCCGATCACCATGGCGCGGATGAACCGCCTGTTCGGCGTGACCATGGCCGAGCGTGGCGTGTCGCAGCTCGTCTCCGTCGACCTCGAAGGGGCGGTGAAGCTGCGCGAGGCGGTCTAGCGAGGACACCCGGCGGGCTCATTCTGAGCTGAGTCAAACAAGTCATTGTTCCAACTTACCTTTTTAGGACCGCCGTCGAGGCGTCCGTTGCCACAATCGATCCGCTAAAATGCCGCATGGGAATCACCGGCGAACCTGAACGCCTCGCCTTATTTTTCATCGATACCCCGGAGGCCTTTCAATCGGCTTCCAAAGGAGCTTTTGATGTCGACCACCGGTTTGATTGTTCTCGCCGTCATAGTCGTCGTCGTGCTGTGGATTGTCATGATCTACAACGGTCTGGTGTCCCTGCGTCAGCGGGTGAACCAGGCGTTTGCCGACATCGATGTTCAACTGCGCCAGCGCCACGACCTTATTCCCAATCTGGTCGAGACCGTCAAAGGGTATGCCGCCCATGAGCACGGCACCCTGGAAGACGTGATCAAGGCGCGCAACGTCGCGATGGCAGCGCAAGGACCGGCGCAACAGGCGGCCGCGGAAAACATGCTGAGCGGCGCGCTACGTCAGCTGTTTGCGCTGTCGGAGAGCTACCCGGACCTCAAGGCCAACACGAGTTTCCAGCAATTACAGGCGGAGCTGACCGATATCGAAAACAAGATCGCGGCCTCGCGCCGCTTCTTCAACAACACCGTCAGTGAGTACAACACCGGCATTCAGCAATTCCCGGCGGCGCTGTTTGCAGCGGCCCTTGGTTTCTCGCAGAAGGAATTCTTCGATCTCGGCGAGGATCGCAAGACGATGACCGAAGCGCCGCAGGTGAAATTCTAGGCGGCGCGACAGCGACAGGGGCCCATCATGGCCGCCTACGGTCTCTATACGCATATCCAGTCGAACAAGCGCCGTTCGATCGCGCTGCTGATCGGCTTGTTCCTGCTGGTCTATCTGCTGGTCTACGCGGGGGCGCTGGCGGCCGAAGCGTTATCCTACGACGCCTCGATCGAATGGTTCCTGCGCCGGGCCTGGGTCGATTTTCTGCAGGCGGCGCCGTGGGCGACACTCGGCACGATCGCATGGATCGTGATCGCATATTATTTTCATCAGTCGATGATCGACGCCGTGACCGGGGGCCGCGAGGTGACGCGCAAAGAGGAGCCGCGTCTCTACAATATTCTCGAAAACCTGTGTATTTCGCGCGGCATCACCATGCCGAAGCTGAAGGTGGCCGATGACGACGCCCTCAACGCGTTCGCGACCGGCATGAACGAAAAGCAGTATTCGATCACGGTCACCTCGGGCCTGCTGCGCAGTCTCGACGATGCGGAGATCGAGGCGGTGCTGGGCCACGAGCTCACCCATATCCGCAACGGCGACGTGCGCATGCTGGTCGTCGCGGTCATCATCGCCGGCGTGGTCTCGTTTTTCGCCGAGCTGATTTTTCGGCTGTGGTTCAATACCGGTTTCGGCTGGGGCCGGCGGTCGCGCGGCGATGGCGAGGATCGCGGCAAGGGCGGCGCGGGAATAGCGATTTTAATCGCGATCGGCCTCATCGTCGTCGCTTACATCTTGTCGATTGTGATCCGTTTCGCGCTGTCGCGGTCGCGGGAGTTTCTGGCCGATGCCGGATCGGTGGAACTCACCAAGAATCCTGATGCCATGATCATGGCGCTGCGCAAGATCGAGGGACGCGGGGAACTGCCTGGTGCGACCTCGGCGGTCATGGAAATGTGCATCGACAATCCGCGAACCGGCTTCGGGGAACTGTTCGATACCCATCCCCCGATCGAGAAGCGCATCGAGGCCCTGATCAAGTTCGCGGGCGGCCACGATCCCGGACTGCTTGCCCTTCCCGCACCCGCCGAACCGCAAAGTGATACCGACAGCCCTGGTGGCGCCGGCCCCTGGGGCACGGCTGCCGATCAATCCGCACCGGCGGCTCCGACCGGACCGTGGGGCAGCGACGCGGCGGCCGCGGGCGCCAAGCCATTTCTGCCGGCGCGGCCGCCGGTCGATCTCGGTGATCCGCCGTCGGAACCCGGTCCTTGGGGACCACACCAACGCGGTTGAAGCGGCTCTCGGGAATCACCGCGCGAGAGAATCACGCGCGTTAATGTTAACGGCGAAGTTAACGGCGGATCGATTCGAGGACTGTATCCAGCATCGCCGAACATATTTTACTGTCTTGCCGTCGAAGTGCCTTTGTTTTGCGGTTATTTAATACCGCTTGCGCGTTCTTCAGTGGAAGGCGTTCAAATGATTCAATTCTAAGGCTTTGAAGGATGCCGCTATTCTGTCATTCTATTGGCGGAATGCGGTAGTGAGCGGACCTGATACGCGCAGCGCGATGCACGCGTCACACATCTTGAGGATACGGGGCCAATGTCCAAACCAGCAGTGCTCATCGTGGGTGCAGACAAGGGCGGGGTCGGAAAGACGACCATCTGCCGAACGCTTCTGGATTATTTTTCCGCACGCAAGGTGCCGATCCGGGCGTTCGATACCGAGTCGCCCAAAGGCACTTTGAAGCGGTTTCATCCGGAATCGACCGATATCGTCGACGTCAATCTGGTACCGGACCAGATGCGAATTTTCGACACGTTGTCGGAGTCGCAGATCACCATGATCGACGTTCGCGCCGGATTGCTGTCGCCGACGCTGCGGGCGTTGCGCGACATCGGTTTCATCGATGCGGCGAAGAAGGGTCAGATCACCTTTGCGGTGTTCCACATTCTCGGACCGACGATCGCCTCCCTCGACGAGATCGCCGAGGCCTCAGACTTCGTCAACGACGCGAAGTACTTTCTGGTCAAGAACTTCATCAACAACACCCACTTCTTCGAATGGGACCAGAAGACTTACGATTCCTATTTCCACAAGATCAAGGATGCGGTCGAGGTCACGATCCCGAAGCTCAATGAAATGGCCTGCGAGCAAGTCGAACTTGCTGCCGTGCCATTCCTGACCTTCATTGCCAACAAGGGGCCCAATGGCGAGGCGGCGTCGTACTCGTTCGTCCTGCGCGGCTATGTCCGGCATTGGCTCGGGAATGTCTGGGGCGAGTTCGATCGGATCAGGCTCACCGACATCGTGAACCCAAAAGACACGGTCACCGCGGTGGCCGGCGGCGTTCGCCGCTAAAGCAACCGGCGATCGCGAGAGCTTCGGCCCCCGCCGCCACACCCGAGAATTGCAAGTCCGACAATTGAAATCCTGATCCGTTTGCGTGCAAATCGGATCAGGCGGTTGGGATTTCGCCCTCACGGCCAATGGCGGGGCCGGCTAGGCAAGCGCCTTGGCGCCGGCGTGGTTTAGCTGTGGAAAACCTGCCCAAGACGGCCAAATAGCACCGCAGCGAAGCGATGGCGGCCGAATCTGGTTCGCCGCGAGGGCGAATCAAGTCGCGGGCGTTGCTCTCATTTTCAGCGGCCTGCTAAAACAGAGAGGCCTTGGAGCAGTTCAGCGCAAAGTTGTCCGAGTTATGAGTCGCCGAACGCACGTCTATATCGTCTGTTCACCCCGTGCGCGCATCGGGAAGACGCTGACGGTGCGTCTGCTGACGGAATTCTATCGTTCGAACGGTCGCCCCGTCCTTGCCTTTGACGTCACCCCGGAACAGACCCTGCTGTCCTATCTGCCGCGATTTGCGGTGGCCGCGACCGTCGCCGACACCCGCGGGCAGATGGCGCTGTTCGATCAATTGATCGTCCCGGACGAGAAGCCGAAGGTGATTGATCTCGGTACCGGCGCGTTCGATGCCTTTTTCAGCATCCTCAAACAGATTGATTTCCTGGAGGAGGCGCGGCGGCGGAATGTCGAGCCGGTGATCCTGTTCACGGTCAATCCGGATCAGCCGTCGATCAAGGCCTACCGGATGCTGCTGCAGACCTTTCGGGACATCACCGTCATTCCGGTCCTGAACGAGGCGTTCGTGCGCGGCTTTCACTATCGTGACAATTTTCCCGCGCAGCGCGCGGTTGCCGTTCCGCTGCAAATCCCGCTGCTGTCGCCGTCGCTGCGCACCATCGTCGATACGCCACCATTCTCGTTTTCGGAATTCCGCCGGCGGACCTCCGAGGACGTTCCCGAGCATCTCGAAGGCGAGATGCATTCGTGGCTCAAGCGCACGTTTCTGCAGTTTCGGGAACTGGAATTACGCCTGCTGCTGGAGGGGCTGCAGACCTCGCTCTACGATCAAGTCCATATTTTGTGAGCGACGGAGTCTGTCGGATTGAGCATGATCGCCGTCCGCTCAATGTCCTTCGAATGAGAGCAGCGTACGGACGGGAACATCGAGCTTGCGCAGCTTGGCCGCCCCCCCGAGCTCCGGCAGGTCGACAATGAAGCAGGCCGCCAACACATCGGCGCCCATCTGACGCAACAGCTTGACGGCGCCCTCGGCGGTGCCGCCGGTCGCGATCAGGTCATCGACCAGAATGACCCGCTCGCCCTTGCCGACCGCGTCCTCGTGCATTTCCATTTCATCGAGGCCATATTCCAGCGAATAGGCGATCCGAACGGTGGTGTGCGGCAGCTTGCCTTTCTTCCGGATTGGGACGAAGCCGGCCGACAATTGATGGGCGACCGCACCGCCGAGAATGAAACCGCGCGCCTCCATGCCGGCGACCTTGTCGATCTTGGAGCCTGCCCACGGCTGCACCAGTTCATCAACGGCGCGACGGAAGGCGCGCGCATTGCCCAGCAATGTGGTGATGTCCCGGAACATGATCCCGGGCTTTGGATAGTCGGGAATGGTCCGAATGGCCGATTTGAGGTCGTTCTCAAGCTGGACGCTGGTCATGGCTTACTCGCAAAAGATGGGAATGAATGATCGAGAATGCTTGCAGGCCTGCGCACTGTGGCGAACCATGCGGCCGACCGCAACCGGAGACCTGTCATGACACCATCCGTACAGCGTATCGCCATCGTCGACCTGCGCATTCCCTTCCTGCGGCTGGTGCTGTTTTTCGTCAAAGCGGCCTTGGCCGCAATTCCAGCGGCCATCATTGTCGGGGCGATCGCGATGATCGTGAGTGCCGTGATCGCTGCGCTGCTCGGCGGCAATTTCGACGTCATCATGCACCGATGGGTCTAGTCGATCCGAACATCAATGTCCGAGCACCCTGCCCGCGACCGCGTCGAGCTTGCGCAGAAGCTCCGGATCGCGGGCCTCCGGCGCCGTGATCAGCGCGGAATCGAGCGCCCGATCCGACCCGATCGGACATGGTTCGTGCTCCCGCGGGAAGTCGCGGGCGAGCCGGCCGACGAGGCGCTTGGCCTTCTCGGCGTTAGCGACCAGCACTTTGATGATGTCCTGGACGGTGACGGCGTCATGGTCGGGATGCCAGCAATCGAAGTCCGTCACCATGGCGACGGTCGCGTAGCAGATCTCGGCTTCGCGGGCGAGTTTGGCCTCCGGCATGTTGGTCATGCCGATCACCGAATAGCCGAGGCCCTTGTAGGTGAGGCTCTCGGCGAGGGTGGAGAACTGGGGTCCCTCCATGCAGACGTAAGTCCCGATCCGCGCGAACTGGATATTCTCGTCCTCGGCCGCCTGCGCGATATGGATCCGCAGCCGCGGCGATACCGGATGCGCCATCGACACGTGCGCGACGCAGCCCTTGCCGAAGAATGAACTTTCACGCTTGTGGGTGCGATCAACGAATTGGTCGACCAGCACGAAGGTGCCCGGCGGCATCTCCTCCTTGAACGATCCGCAGGCGGACAGCGAGACGAGATCGGTGACGCCGGCCCGCTTCAAGACGTCGATGTTGGCGCGATAATTAATATCGGACGGCGAGAGCCTGTGGCCCTGGTCGTGACGCGGCAAGAACACCACCGGCAGGCCGGCGATCTCGCCAATCCGCGGCGCCGCCGAGGGTTCGCCCCAGGGGCTCGCAATCGGAGTTTCCCGCACGTTTTCCAGTCCCGGCAGATCATAAATGCCGGAACCACCGATAATGCCCAGTACGGATTTGGTCATAGGTTCACCGCGTCAAACCAACGTTTCCGGGGAAGAAGTCCAAAAATGCAAAGGGCCCCGATACGGAGCCCTTCGTCAAGAACGACCTGGTTCGGGCCCTCAGTGCGCGTTGGCCCACACTCTTTTCTTGGTGAAGTAGAGCAGCCCGGCAAACACCACCAGGAAAACCATCACCTGGAACCCAATGCGCTTGCGCGCCTCAAGGTGCGGCTCTGCCGCCCACATCAGAAAGCTGGAGACGTCTTTGGAATATTGTTCGACCGTCTGTGGGCTGCCGTCGTCATAGGTCACCTGGCCGTCGGACAATGGCTTCGGCATGCCAAGCGCCTTTGCCGGGAAGTATTTATTGTATGAGGTCCCAGGTGGGAGGGTAAAGCCCGCCGGCGCGGGCTCATAACCCTTGAGTAGGGCCGCGATGTAGTCCGGGCCCTCCTCCACATATTGGGTAAAAATGTCGTAGACGAAATCGGGAAAGCCGCGTTCGAAACCGCGCGCCTTGGCGAGCACCGACATGTCGGGAGGTGCCGCGCCCCCCAGGGCCGCACGCGCGGCCTGTTCGTTCGGGAACGCCGGCGGGAAATGGTCTGCTGGCCGGCCCGGCCGATCGAACATCTCGCCCGCGTCATTGGGGCCATCCTTGATCTTGTAATCGGCCGCGATCGCCTTGACCTGCTCGTCGGTGTAACCGAGCCCTTCGGGGCCCGCGAGGCTGCGGAAGGCTACCAGGCTGAGGTTGTGACAGTTCTGGCAGACCTCGTGATAAATCTTGAAACCGCGTTGCAGCTGGCCGCGATCATAGCGGCCAAACGGTCCCGCAAATGACCACTTCAGATGCGGCGGCTGCACTTCGTCTTCCTGGGCGGAGGCCGGCGTCGGCGTCCCGAGGATGCCGGTCGCGGCGACCACCAGCATGATAGCGGCGGTGGCTGCGACTTTGCCCTTCTTCAACACCGATTCCGAAATCGAATTCGGCAGCGGCCGCGGCGTCTCGAGGAATCCGAGCAACGGTAGGATCACCAGGAAGTGGATGAAGTACCACGCGGTGAAGACCCGCGAGACGATCACGTAGATGCCTTCCGGCGGCTTCGAGCCGAGCCAGCCGAGCCCGATGCAGACGATCACGAAGATCCAGAAGAACTGCTTGAACAGCGGACGGTACTTGGCAGACCGCACCCGGGACGTATCAAGCCATGGCAACAGGACCAGAATTCCGATGGATCCGAACAGCGCCATCACCCCCAGCAGCTTGTTCGGAATCGAACGGAGGATGGCGTAGAACGGCAGGTAGTACCATTCGGGCACGATGTGCGAAGGCGTGACGCCCGGATTGGCCGGAATGTAATTGTCGGGATGGCCGAGGTAGTTCGGAATATAGAACGCGAACCAGACATAGACGATGCAGAACACCGCCATGAAGAAGGAATCCTTCACGGTCGCGTAAGGCGTGAACGGCACCGTGTCTTTGTCCGATTTCGGTTCGACGCCGGTCGGATTGTTCTGTCCGACCACGTGCAGCGCCCACACGTGCAGCACGACCACGCCCAGGATCACGAACGGCAGCAGGTAGTGCAGGGAGAAGAAGCGGTTGAGCGTCGGATTGCCGACGGCGTAACCGCCCCACAGGAACGTCACGATCGGGTCGCCGACCACGGGAATGGCGGAGAACAAGTTGGTGATCACGGTCGCGGCCCAGAAGCTCATCTGGCCCCAGGGCAGCACGTAGCCCATGAACCCGGTCGCCATCATCAGCAGATAGATGATGACGCCGAGAATCCACAACACCTCGCGCGGATCCTTGTAGGAGCCATAGTACATCCCGCGGAACATGTGGATGTAGACCGCGAGGAAGAACATCGAGGCGCCGTTCGAGTGCAGGTAGCGCAGCAGCCAGCCATAATTCACGTCGCGCATGATGGTTTCGACGGAATTGAAGGCCATGGTGGCCTCCGGCGTGTAGTGCATGGCAAGCACGATGCCGGTCACGATCTGCACGATCAGCATGAACGAGAGAATGCCGCCGAACGTCCACCAGTAGTTCAGGTTGCGAGGCGTCGGATAGGCAACGAAGGATGAATGCACCAGCCCCATGATCGGAAGCCGCGCCTCAAACCACTTCAGCACCGGATTTTGCGGCTGGAAAGTCGATGGTCCGCTCATGAGTGTGATCTCGGAATGCGCCGGCCGCGTCAGCCGATCTGGATCTTGCTATCGGAAACGAAGGCGTAAGGTGGGATGGCGAGGTTGAGAGGGGCTGGTCCCTGCCGAATGCGGCCGGAGGAGTCGTATTGCGAGCCGTGGCAGGGGCAGAACCAACCGTCGTAGTTGCCCTGATGCGCCAACGGGATGCATCCAAGATGGGTGCAGATGCCGATGACCACGAGCCATTGGTCATGGCCCGGCTTGACCCGGTCCTGATCGGGTTGCGGATCGGGCAGGCTCGCCACGTTGACGTCGCGCGCCTCGTCGATCTCCTTCTTGTTCCGGTGGCTGATGAAGATCGGCTTGCTGCGCCAGAACACCTTGATGATCTGACCTTCGGCGATCGGCGCCAGGTCAACTTCGATCGGAGCGCCCGCCGCAATCGTCGAGGCGTCCGGGTTCATCTGGCTGATCAGTGGGATCAGTGTCGCCGCGGCACCCACGGCCCCGACAGTCGCAGTCGCTATATAAAGGAAATCTCGGCGCGTCGGTTCGGCCGCAGACATCGTGGTCACGCTCGCGTCCTTTCTTAATCCTGCGGTCCACCCGCGCGGCAGACCACCGAGGTTCCCTCCAACGCCTTGTGAAAAGCGTCCCCGGTGGCGGCGGGAGAACCGGCCGCGGGCCACCCTGGGGGAAAGGAGGCGAAGCGGCACGATCCAGCAAAGTTCTATTGGCACCCTTGCCGGAAGAGCGCAAGCCCGCTAACGCAACACTGACCAAAGGTCGCATAACTCTTTGTTTCCCGGGATAAGTCCCGGCCATGGCGCGACGCGCCGCCACCGCTCCGGTCCGCCATGCGCATCGCCCTGCTCGAGCCCGACATCCCGCAGAACACCGGAACGATTCTGCGCCTCGCCGCCTGTCTGGGCGTGGAAGCGCATCTGATCGAACCGGCCGGCTTTCCCATTTCCGATCGCGCATTCCGGCGCGCGGGAATGGATTACCTGGATCAAGTCACCCTGGTGCGCCATGCTGCCTGGGGCGCCTTCGACCTGTGGCGCCGGCAGGCCAACCTGCGCCTCGTGCTATTCACGACCCGCGCCACCCGCTCGTTCCTGGAGCATGAGTTTCATGCCGAGGACATCCTGCTGTTCGGACGAGAATCGGCAGGCGCGCCGGATCATGTCCACGCCGCCGCGGACGCACGCGTGATCGTACCGATGCGGCCGGACCTTCGATCCCTGAATGTGGCAATGACCTGCGCGATCGCCGTCGGCGAGGCATTGCGACAGACCCGGCAATGGCCGTCGCTGCCCGCGCGAGCGACATGACGGCCCGCGGAGCGGACGGGCCCCCTGCCCGCTTTCTTTTTGAGTCGTGTTTTGCGAGGACTAAGAAATCATGACCGGATCGCCAGTGTCCCAGGCCGCCCCCCTGCCCGACGCCGCAACACTCGAGCGCCGTAAGGCGCAGGCAAAGGCCTGGTTCGAGACGTTGCGGGACGAGATCTGCACGGCATTCGAGGCGCTCGAGGCTGACGCGCCGCAGAGCCTTTATCCCGGGCCTGCTGGCCGATTTGCGCGCACGCCGTGGAACCGCTCCGACCACGCCGGTGCGCCCGGCGGCGGCGGCGTCATGGGGATGATGAAGGGCCGCCTGTTTGAAAAGGTCGGCGTGCATGTCTCGACCGTGTTCGGAGAATTCGCGCCGGAGTTCCGCAAGGAGATCCCCGGCGCCGATGTCGATCCGCGGTTCTGGGCCTCGGGGATCTCGCTGATCGCCCATATGCGCAGTCCGCACGTCCCGGCCGTGCACATGAACACCCGCTTCGTCGTCACCAGCAGGACCTGGTTCGGCGGCGGCGCCGATCTGACGCCGGTGCTGGCGCGCCGGCGCACGCAGGAGGATGCAGACACCCAATCGTTCCATGCGGCGATGAAGGCCGCCTGCGATGCCCACGGAGCAGTGGCGCCATACGACAGATACAAAGCGTGGTGCGACGACTATTTCACCCTCAAGCATCGCGGCGAGATGCGCGGCATCGGCGGCATTTTTTACGACTGGCTCGACAGCGGCGACTGGTCCGCCGACTTCGCCTTCACGCAGGATGTCGGCCGCGCGTTCCTGCGGGTGTATCCCGAACTGGTGCGGCGGAACTATGCGAAGCCCTGGAACGATGCCGAACGCGAAGAGCAATTGGTGCGGCGCGGCCGCTACGTCGAGTTCAATCTGCTATACGATCGCGGCACCGTGTTCGGGCTGCGGACCGGCGGCAACGTCGACTCGATTTTGTCCTCGATGCCGCCAATTGCGATTTGGCCTTAGCGCCCCCGGCGCTGACATCGCTGCAGCTATGGCAGCAGAGCGCCGGCATCAAGCACCCATGGAGTGCCGAACAGCCGGCCGGGCGTCTTCATTTCGACGTTGACCCGGTTTTTTCCCGGCTCGTAGCGCAGGATCTTCACAGTGAGTGGATTGGTGAACTGCCACGCATCCCGGTTGGACAGCACCTTGGCTTGATAAGAGGCCAATGCGGCCGCGTTGCCGCTCTGCTTCAATCGTTGCCAATGCGCCAGCTGTGCTGCGTCCTGGAACCAGATTGAATCCGCCCTCACCTGCATCGTCGCGCCGTTGCGAACCGCGCCTGCAAAGGAACCCGTCCCGAGGATCACCACCAGCAGCAGTGCCGCTGCCGCAACCGAAATAAACGCCCGCCGTCGCATGACGTGATCCCAGTTCATCGTTCGCCGCCTATCGTGTCGAGGGTTGGAGGAAAATGCCGCGCGGCCTCAGCGCCGGAACGCCCCAAGGATCATCATCGCGCCGCCAAACACGACCACCGCATCGAGGATGGCGGTGTGCATATGCACCGGCAGATGTTCGACGATGACCTTGGCAAGAAAAGCGCCGGGAAAGGCTGTCAGGCCGATCAGCAATGCGACGGCCACAACCTGCGGGCTGACCACGCCGGCGACGCCGAACACCGAAATCTTGATCACGCCGATCGCGATCGATACGGCGGCGTCGGTTGCGATCACCGCCGCGCCTTCAAGACCCGCGGCCATCAGCATCGAGAGCAGAATGATGCCGGCGCCCGAGGTGCCGCCGACGATCACACCCCAGCCGAAGGACGCTGCGGCGAGGCCGCGGTCGCCGAAGCGCAGTCCGAGATGCAGCGCGAAGCGACGCAGCGGTACGCTCAACGTCATCATGCATCCAATCACCAATAGCGCGCCCTTGCCGGAGAGATGGGAGTAGCCCCAGGCGCCGAGCACGCAGGTCGGAAACGCGGCCACCACCACGATCAGCGCGCGGCGAAGATCGACCGACTGGCGGAAGGCCGCCGATCGACTGACGTTGGTGAACAGGGCCGACATCGCGATGATCGGAACCACCGGTTCGGCGCCAACGATCGGCACCAGCACCAAGGGCATCAACGCGCCGGTTCCGTACCCGGCGACGCCGCCGATCAATGAGGCAAAAACCGCAACGGCGGCAATCAGCGCGAGTTGCGCAAACGAAATGTCGGCGAATGCTGCTGCCAAAGCTTTCTCGTGGCCAAGTGCGCGACGGATCTCGGCGCGGTTCGTGAACCGGGTGGCTTTAGGTGATACGGGCAGGCATGTCCATGTTCAACCGGCAGCGGACTGGTCAGCGCGCGGTCGCCTCCGCGACAATGATCGCCAGCCGCTGGGGGTCGCTCGGGAATGCCGCGGCAATCCAGGCTTCCTCCGCCGCCCGCAACGCCGCACCGAGACCCGGTCCTTGTGCAACACCGCGCGCCATGAAATCCGCCGCTTTCAACGGAAACGACGGCGGGGTCCAACGCAACGGCAGGGTTGCCAGCCGATGCCAGGCGGCGTCCGCCGCGCCGGATTGCGATCGTGTCCAGGCGATCAAGACCCGGTCGAGAAAGCGGTCACGCCCGATCCGATACAACAAGGCGCGCGCGCCCTGTTCGCCGATCTCCGTCGACAGACCTCGCCATTGCGTCGCCATCGACTGCAGCCGCTCGTGCTCCGCATTTGAGAGCCGCAATCGTTGCCACAGCCGCTCGGCGTCTTCCACGACCCGGATGCCGAGCGCTCCGAGGCGGCGGACGGCATCGGCGGCGAGTCCGAGCGCACTCTCTACCTTACGCATATTTTCAAAGCTCGCGAGCAGCGGCACTCCGGCGAGCACACGCCCTAACAGACCGGTCTCTACCATCACCACCAGGGTGGCAACCGCCCGCGGCGCGAGCAGAAGTTTGAGAAATTCCATGCGCACGCGCTCGCGCGACAGGGCATCGAGGCCTGCACGGTCCACGATGCAGGCGTGCAGCCCGGCGGCGTCGGGCGCCCCCTCGCCATAGGCGGCGTGGAAGCGAAAGAAACGCAGGATGCGCAAATAATCCTCTGTGATGCGCTTGTGTGGGTCGCCGATGAAGCGCACACGCCGGGCGGCGAGATCGGTGAGGCCGCTGACGTAATCGTGCAGGGTGCCGTCGGGCGAAACCGAGAGCGCGTTGATTGTAAAGTCGCGCCGCTCCGCGTCGGCCTTCCAGTCGCGGCCGAACGCCACCTTGGCCTTGCGGCCGAAGGTTTCCACGTCCTGGCGCAGGGTCGTCACTTCGAACGGCCTGCCGCCGATGACGACGGTGATGGTGCCATGATCGATCCCGGTCGGAACCGCCTTGAAGCCTGCGAGCTCAACCCGACGGATCACCTCGTCAGGGACCGCGGTGGTCGCGATATCCATGTCGCCGGCGGTCTCTCCGAGCAGCGCATTGCGCACGGCGCCGCCGACGACACGCGCCTCCTCGCCGTCGCGATTGAGCACCGCCAGCAGCGCCGCCACATCGCCTTGCGCGAGCCAGATTGCATCGAGCCTGCTTGGGGGCGCCGTCACTTGGTTGTCCCCGGGATCAGACGCCCGTTCTCCACATGGGCGGGGACATAGACCGAGCCCGGGGGCGCACCGGAAAATTCCGCCATGGCCAAGAACCCGCCAATGACCGCGGCAAGGGCGACGATGGCCAACCAGGCAAGCACCGGCGGCGTCCACGACAACGGATCGATCACCCCGGCACGGGTCGCCCACAGGAAGACGGCGTAAACCGCGAACGGGGTGAGAAACAGCAATGCTTCGGTCAGAATGGTGCGAATCATGATGCAGACATTACGCGTGGGTTCCAGGTATCGCGAAGCGGCGAGCATACGATCGATCGAGCACAGGCACTGCGCTCTCTTGCACGTCTGTTATCAACTCAGCGGTCTCGCGCCGCCGCTCAGCCATAAATCCGCTCATACATATTGCGCAAAATCCCGGCGGTGACTCCCCAGATCAGGCGATCGCCGAACGGCATCTCGTAATAGTGCCGCGTGATCCCTTTCCAGTCGCGACTCTTGCGCAGATGATTGTCGGGCGTCATCAAAAACGCGAGCGGAACCTCGAACGCGTCCGCGACCTCGGATTGATTCAGCGTGAGGTGATAATCCGGCTCGACGCACGAGACGACCGGCAGAATTCGAAAACCGGAAAACGTGAGATAGAGATCGAGATAGCCGATCGGATCGACCAGACGCTGATCAAGACCAATCTCCTCCTTGGCTTCGCGCAGCGACGCAGCAAGCGGCGTCGCGTCCTGCGGATCGATCTTGCCGCCGGGAAACGCAATCTGTCCGGCATGGCTGGTGAGCTCGGCGGTGCGCAGCGTCAGCAGCACAGTCAACTCGCTGCGCGCAATGATCGGAATCAGCACCGCTGCCGGCTTGGTGGCGGTGACCCCGGCCTGTTCCCACGCGCTCGTGTCGAGATCGAGGTCGCCGCGGACCGCCGGCACGCTGAGATCAGTCAGTGCCGGGGGCACTTCGAGCGAGAGACGTGCACGGGCGCGGGCGAAGAAGTCGCGCGACGTCACGCGCTGGTCGACTGGCGCGGCGCGGTCGGTCACGACAATCCCTTCAGGCTGTCCGCCGGCGCCATTGGAAAGAACTGATCGTGCGAGCAGATGCCGAACATGCCGACGCCATCGACCTGCCGCTCTTCGCCGAGGTCGACGAGATCGTAATAGATGGCGCGCGTGACCTTCGCCCACAAATTACGACGGACATGGAGATAGGGCTTAAGTCCGCCGGTTTCGGTTTCGACCTCGAAATGGATGGGATGATCCTGTCCGCATTCGATCCAGTCGTCAACGTTGGTTCGAAATCGCAAAAATGTGCTCTGTTTCCGCGGGTCGGTCGCGGCGGAATGCTCGATCTTCAGTTCGACCGCCAGAAACGGGGCATCATCGACCACGATTCCACACTTTTCCACCGGCGTGACCAGATAATACCGATCGTCCTCGCGCTTGAGGATCGAAGCAAAGAGCTTCACCAGTGCCGGTCGCCCGATCGGAGACTTCTGGTAGTACCAAGTTCCGTCGCCGCCGATCCGCATGTCGATCTCACCGCAATAGGGTGGATTCCACTGGTCCACCGGCGGGGGTCCGCGCCCGCCCGCAGTTCTTGCGGCCGCGGCCATGGCATCAAGCCCAAATGACGGCGGCCGCCCTTCCTTCGCCATGGTTGACCCTACCTTAGGACCGTCAGCACTTTTTGCGGCCGGCCCGTCACCGGACAACACCACAGAAATGGCGCTAACATAAGAGCTTAGAGCCTGATCAGGGGATCCATGGTGGCCCCTATCACTGGCCCGGGCGACAACGAAAAACCGAGATGGGCGAACCATGGGCTGTTACCACCGCCCGCTCGCGCGATCGTGATTGGGCGGATCACCATGCTTAAGATCGGAAGATAGCTTAAGCTGCGACCGGACGTGAAGAATCGTCCCGAGATTCGCAGCGCAAGGGCTGGCGCGGTTGTTGCATGATTGCGATCATCCGCCCGGACGAAGTCAACCAGGAGCAGGCGTCATGGCAGTGCCGAGCGGCGAAGGTCTGGAAAAAATCGAAGATATGATCGTGCGAGCGGCGGAGACGACCGCGGCGCATGTGCGCACGGCCAAGACTGCCATCGGCGCCGTGATCTTCGGTCAAGACAAGGTCGTGGAGCATGCGCTCATCACCATCCTCTGCGGCGGTCACGGCCTGCTGGTCGGCGTCCCCGGCCTCGCCAAGACCAAGCTGGTGGAGACGATGGGAATCGTTCTGGGACTCGATGCCAGACGCGTGCAGTTTACCCCCGACTTGATGCCGTCGGATATTCTCGGCTCCGAAGTGCTGGAAGAAAATCCCGGCGGCAAGCGCAGCTTCCGCTTCATCTCCGGCCCGGTGTTCGCGCAATTACTGATGGCCGACGAAATCAATCGCGCAAGCCCGCGCACGCAGTCGGCGCTGCTGCAAGCGATGCAGGAGCAGCACGTGACCGTCGCGGGAGCGCGCTACGATCTGCCAAAGCCGTTCCACGTACTTGCGACCCAGAACCCGCTCGAGCAGGAAGGGACCTATCCGCTTCCCGAAGCCCAGCTCGACCGCTTCCTGATGGAGATCGACGTCGACTATCCCGATCGCGAGGCGGAGCGCCATATCCTGTTCGATACCACCGGCGCCGAAGAAACCAAGGCCAAGGCGGCGATGTCCGCCGACGACCTGATGGCGGCGCAACGGTTGGTCCGCCGCCTGCCGGTCGGAGAATCGGTGGTGGAAGCGATCCTATCGTTGGTTCGCTCCGCACGCCCCGGTCCCGAGGCCGGTTCGCTCGGCAAGCTGATCGCATGGGGCCCCGGTCCGCGGGCGAGCCAGGCCCTGATGCTCGCGGTGCGCGCCCGCGCCCTGCTTGATGGCCGCTATGCGCCCTCGGTCGACGACGTGGTGGCGCTCGCAGAACCGGTTCTCAAGCACCGCATGGCGCTGACGTTCGCCGCCCGCGCCGATGGTGAGACGATCGAGGGTGTCATCGCACGGACCAAGGCACGCATCGGGTGAACAGGATGGCCGCGGACGACACGGCATTCCGCCAGGACGTTGCGGCGGTCGGACGCGCGGTCGGCGAAGGCCGTTCGCTCGCCGCCACCATGCCGCGCCTGATCCTGGAGGCCCGCCGGGTGGCCGCGACCGTGATCCACGGCCTGCACGGCCGGCGCCGGGCCGGTCCGGGTGAGAATTTCTGGCAATATCGCCGTTTCGTTTCGGGCGAGCCCTCGGCGCGGGTCGACTGGCGGCGTTCCGCGCGCGACGATCATCTCTACGTCCGCGAGCAGGAATGGGAAGCCGCCCACACGGTTTGGATCTGGCCCGACCGTTCGGCCTCCATGGTGTTCGCCTCTCCGCTGGTGCGTGCCACCAAGCTTGATCGCGCTCTGGTCATTGCGCTCGCTCTGTCGGAAGTGATGGTCGAGGGTGGCGAGCGTGTCGGTGTGCCTGGCCTGATGCGCCCAACCTCCAGCCGCAACATCATCGAGAAGATCGCCCAGGCGATCGTGCACGACGGCGGCGAACGCACGAGCCTGCCGCCATCGTTTGCGCCGTCTCCGCTGGCCGAGATCATCGTGCTGTCGGACCTGTGGAGCCCGATCGGCGAAGTGCTCAACACCCTCGGACAACTTTCGGCCAGCGGCGCTCACGGCCACGTCGTCCAGATCGTCGATCCCGCGGAAGAAACCTTCCCTTATGCCGGCCGCATCGAATTTGTCGAGCCCGAAGGCGGCGGAACGATTACGGCCGGTCGTGCGGAAACCTGGCGCGCCGACTACGAAGCCCGCGTCGCCCGTCATCGCGCCGAGATCCGTGCCGAAACCGATCGGCTCGGATGGAGCTTCATCATTCACCGCACCGACCGAACGGCCAATGAACTGCTGCTCAAGCTGCATGCGCAGCTCGGCGCCAACCGTGAGAGCGCCGGCAATCGGCGCTGGACGACAGCCGCGCCATCGGAGAGCCGGGCATGATCGCCGGCTTGCCGCTCGGATTCGCGCAACCACTGGTCCTGCTTGGCCTTCTCAGCCTGCCGGCGCTGTGGTGGCTGCTGCGCCTGGTTCCCCCACGTCCGCGCCGCCTGGCATTTCCGCCGACCCGCCTTCTGTTCGACATCGCCCCGAAGGAGGAGACTCCGTCCCGCACGCCGTGGTGGCTGACCCTGTTGCGGTTGACGCTCGCCGGGCTGGTGATCATCGCGGCCGCGGGACCACAGTGGAATCCGCCGATTGAAACGGCGCGCGGCTCGGTCCCGCTTGTTTTGATGCTGGATGACGGCTGGGCAGCAGCGGGGTCATGGGATGCCCGCGTGCGCACCGCCGAAGACCTGATTGCCCGCGCCGAAACCGACAATCGCGGGGTCGCCATCGTGCCGCTGTCGGAAACCGGTCGCGACATTTCGATTGAAACGCCGGGCGCCGCACGGGTGCGCCTGCGCAGTCTGAAGCCGGTGCCGCATACGCTGGAACGCGCCGACGCGCTGCCCGCGATCACGCGATTGCTGTCGGCAACGCCCGACGTCGAAGCAATCTGGCTGTCCGACGGCGTCGACCTCGGCCATGCCAAGGACTTTGTCGAAGGCCTCGCCGGAATTCTTGGTCAGCGAACCATCACGGTGGTCGACGGCGGTATCGAACCTGCCCATGCTCTTGCCGCCGCCGACAATGCGGCGGGCGCGCTGACCGTCAAGGTGCTAAGAGCCGGCGGCGGTCCGGAAGACAGCGGCCTGGTGCGCGCGCTCGACCTCAAGGGGCTGCCGCTCGGGGAAGCTCGCTACGAGATCAAGAGCGGCGAACGCGAGACCGAGGCGCAATTCGACCTGCCGGTCGAAATCCGCAACGACATTGCGCGGCTCGAAATTCCGGCCGAGCGTTCTTCCGGCGTCGTTCAGCTCCTCGACAAGCGCTGGCGACGGCGCAGCGTCGGCGTGGTCACCGGGGCCACCGCCGATACCGCTCAACCTTTGCTCGCCCCGACATATTATCTGGCGCGGGCGCTCGGCCCATCCGCCGACGTCCGCCTCGCCGAGCGCGGCTCGCCTGGTGACGCCATCGACCAGTTCATCGAACAGCATCTGCCGATGATGATCCTCGCCGATGTCGGCAATGTCGCGGCCGACGTTCGCGAACGTCTGACCACCTGGATCGACGACGGCGGCGTGCTCGTACGGTTTGCCGGGCCGCGGCTGGCGGCATCGGATGACGATCTCGTACCGGTCAAATTGCGACGCGGCGGCCGTATTCTCGGCGGCAGTCTGAGCTGGGAGCAGCCGCAGCAGCTCGCCACCTTTTCGCGCGACAGCCCGTTTAATGGGATGCCGGTTCCCAACGACGTGACGGTGACGCGCCAGGTTCTGGCCGAGCCCGACGCCGGGCTGTCGGAACACACCTGGGCAACGCTCGGCGACGGCACCCCGCTCGTCACCGCGGCGCGGCACGGCAAAGGCGTGATCGTGTTGTTCCACGTCACCGCCGACACGCGCTGGTCGGACCTGCCGCTATCGGGAAGCTTTGTCGAGATGCTGAAGCGGATCGTAGGGCTTGCGGGGACCATCGCAACCCCTGACGTAAACGCGGCGCAAAGCAATGCTCGCGATGTTGTGCCACCGAGCCGTCTGCTCGATGGTTTTGGCGCGTTCGAACCGCCGACGCCGACGGCACGACCAGTACCGGCCGGATACGCGGGACGTGCGACCGCGGATCATCCGCCCGGTTTCTACGGACCACCGGAAGGGCTTCTCGCGGTGAACACACTGACGCCATCCGATCGGTTGAACCGGATCGACTTCGCCCCGCTCCATGCCAAGGTCGAGCCTTACCGAATCGGTGAGCCGCGTGATTTGCGTGGGCCGATCTTCCTGACCGCGCTCTTGCTGTTTCTGGCGGACGCGCTGGTGGTGTTCTGGCTCGCGGGCGGGCTGTATCGCCTGTTTCCGCGGCGGCGCGCGGCAGCGGCTCTCGTCCTTGGCGCCGCACTCGCAGGGCTTGCGCTCGGAAACACGCGCGCCGAAGCGGCCGGTGATGCCCCAACGCCGCCGCAGCAGGCACAGGGCATCGCGGCCGCCCCTTCGGCGCCGGCCCCGCGCCCGGGGCGCGCCGGACCGGACAGCGGCACTGCCGCCGCCAATCCCGCCGCGGACGACTTCGCGCTCAAGGCGACGCTCGAAACCCATCTCGCCTATGTCGTCACCGGCAATGCCGATGTCGACGCCATCAGCAAAGCGGGTTTGCAGGGACTGACGTTGTTTCTCGCGCAGCGGACCGCGCTGGAGGCGGGCGAGCCGATCGGTCTGGATCTTTCCCGCGACGAGCTGGCGTTTTTTCCGCTGATCTATTGGCCGATCGCACCCGACGCGCCAAAGCCGTCGCCGGCGGCGCTGACCCGCATCGACGCTTACATGAAACAGGGCGGCACTGTGTTGTTCGATACCCGCGACGCGGTGATGGCCCCGCCCGGCGCCGACGGCGAGACCCGCAGTCCCGGTATGCTGGCGTTGCGCGGGATCCTCTCCTCCCTCGACATTCCGGAACTCGAGCCGGTGCCGCGCGATCACGTGCTGACCAAGACATTCTTTCTGTTGCGGGACTTCCCCGGCCGCTTCAATGCGGGCCAGACCTGGGTCGAGGCGATCCCGACTGAAAACGAAAACGACGACGATTCGCGTCGCCCGGCGCGCGCGGGCGACGGTGTTTCCTCCATCATCATCACGTCGAACGACATGGCGGGCGCCTGGGCCATGCGTCCCGACAACCAGCCGATGTTGCCGATGGTTCCGGGCGAGCCGCGCCAACGCGAGTTCGCCTTCCGCGCCGGCGTGAACATCGTCATGTACACGCTGACCGGCAACTACAAAGCCGACCAGGTCCATATCCCGGCTTTGCTCGAGCGGCTCGGGCAATAGGAGCGCATTTTGGGTTTTGGTATCGCATTCGCACCGCTGGTGCCGATAGAGGTGTTATGGGCGGCGATTGCCTGCGCGGTCGCAATCGCGGCGCTGTTGCTCGCGGTGCAAAATCGCGGGGCGTTGCTACGCGTCGGCGCATTGGCCTTGCTGGTTCTGGCGCTCGCCAATCCCTCGTTCACGCGGGAAGACCGCGAGCCGTTGTCGTCGGTCGCGGTGGTCGTCGTCGACAAGAGTCCGAGCCAGAGTTTCGGCGACCGCACCGCTCAAACCGAAGCCACGCGTGCCGCCCTGGTGTCGCGCCTGCAGCGGATTGCCGGTCTTGAGGTGCGCACCGTCGAGGCCGGCGAAGCCGACGGAGAAACCGACGGCACTCACCTGTTTTCCGCGCTCGGCACGGCACTGTCGGACGTACCCCCCGATCGGGTCGCCGGCGCGATCCTGATTACGGACGGCCGTGTCCACGACATTCCTGCCGATGCCAATGCGCTTGGATTTGCCGCCCCCGTGCATGCCCTCATCACCGGGCGGCCGGATGAACGCGACCGCCGCGTCGCGCTGTTGCAGGCGCCGCGGTTCGGCATCGTCGGTCAATCGCAGACCGTCATGTTCCGGGTCGAAGACCAGGGCGCGCGCGGCGCTCCGGCCCAGGTGAAAATCAGCCGTGATGGCGAAGTGCTCGAGCAGCGCGAGGTCAATCCTGAGGAGACCGTACGCGTGGAGGTGCCGATTCCGCATGCGGGACCGAACATTGTCGAGATCGAGGCCTCTGCGCTCGAGAATGAACTCACCACCGTCAATAATCGCGCGGTCGTCTCGATCGATGGCGTGCGCGACAAGCTGCGCGTTCTGCTCGTGTCCGGCGAGCCCCATGCCGGAGAACGTACCTGGCGCAATCTGCTGAAGTCCGACGCCAACGTTGATCTCGTCCATTTCACCATTCTGCGTCCGCCGGAAAAGCAGGACGGCACGCCGATCAACGAGCTTTCGCTCATTGCGTTCCCGACGCGGGAGCTGTTCCAGCAGAAGATCAACGAATTTCAGCTCATCATTTTCGATCGCTACGCGCGTCAGGGCGTGCTGCCGATCATCTATTTCGACAACATCGCGAAATATGTGCGTGATGGCGGCGCGGTCCTGGTGGCGGCCGGTCCCGACTATGCCAGCCCGACCAGCATCTGGCGCACTCCGCTCGACTCGATCCTGCCGGCGGAGCCAAGCGGCCACGTGACGGAGGGCGGCTATCGTGCCCGCCTCACCGATCTCGGCCGCCGGCATCCGGTGACGCGCGGCCTCGAAGGCTCCAACGAGGATCCGCCGCACTGGAGCCGCTGGTTCCGCTTCGTCGACACCAAGAACGCCAACGGCACCACCGTCATGGAAGGCCCTTCCAACCAACCGCTGCTGGTGCTCGGACGCGAGGACAAGGGGCGCGTTGCGCTGCTGCTGTCCGACCACATCTGGCTGTGGGCACGCAGCTATGAAGGCGGCGGACCGCATCTCGATCTGCTGCGACGGCTCTCGCATTGGTTGATGCAGCAGCCGGATCTCGAGGAGGAAGCGCTTCGGCTGATCGTGCACGGACGGCAAATGACGGTTCAGCGCCAGACCATGGCCGATAGCATCGATCCGATCACGCTCACGGCCCCCTCCGGCGCGACGCGAATATTGCCGCTCGAACAGGCGGAGCCCGGCGTCTATCGCCACACGTTCGACGCCAACGAATTCGGTCTCTGGCATGCAACCGACGGGAAGCTGACGGCACTCGCCAATGTGGGGCCGGCCAATCCGCGCGAGTTCACCGAAGTGACCTCGACGCTGGATATGCTGGCGCCGCTGACGAACGCGACCGGAGGCGACGCAAGGCGCATGACCGACGGCTCCGCCACCGGTGTGGCGCTGCCGCGGGTCCTCGCGGTGCGTTCCAGCGATACCTTCAAAGGCGAGGATTGGATCGGCCTCAAGATGCGGGACGCCAGCGTCGTGCGGGGCATCGGGGTGCTGCCGATGTTTGCCGGCCTGCTCGGGCTGCTCCTGCTGGTTGGCAGCCTCGCTCTGACATGGGCACGCGAGGGTCGCTGACGCGACCTTTGGGCACGCGAGGGTCGCTGACGGCGACCTTTGGGCCCGAGAGGGTGGGCCGGGCACGAAGGCGGAGCGTTCAGCGGGTCTCCCACTCCGGACGGATCGCACCGGTGACGCCGGCAAAGGCGCCTTCTTGCAATTCGGCGACCAGCAGCCGGGCCGGATCGACCGGCCCCGGCATCGCGGCCTGCCCCTTTGGGATCTGCTTGAATCCGACCCTTCCGTAATAGGGCTCATCGCCCACGAGCACGACGAGCTTGTGGCCCTTGGTCTTGGCCTCGGCCAGCGCGCGCTCGATCAGCTGAAGGCCGATACCGCGATCGCGAAACGGCGGCTCGACCGTCAGCGGTCCAAGCAGCAAAGCCGGCGTCGCGCCAATGCGAACAGGGGTCAGCCGCACCGAGCCGACCAGCAGCGTGCCGATGTGGGCCACGAAAGAGAGGTCGAGCTGGTGTTTCCCACCCTCGCGAATGCGGTAGGCGGTCCGGGCATAACGGCCCGGCCCGAACGTGCGCTCGTGCAGCCGATCGATGGCGAGTGCATCGTCGGCGGTTTCCGGCAGAATGGTGAGGGACAGATCGGTCATTGCGCCTGATTGTGGCATGGCGGGCTTGCGAGGCGATTACCATCCGGCGGGCTCGGGGTCCATCATTTGCATCGGCGCAATCGGCGCTTGCCGGGGTGTTTTTGGGAGCCCAAAACGATTAAGTACGTGGTCAAGGAGACAGTGATGGGCCTGCTCGTCAACGGCGTCTGGAAAGATCAATGGTACGATACCGCGTCGACAGGCGGGCGTTTTATCCGCACGACAACGCGGTTCCGCAATTGGGTCACTCCGGACGGCAGTCCCGGTCCCTCCGGAGAGGGCGGCTTTGCCGCCGAGCGCGGGCGCTATCATTTGTATGTCGCACTCGCCTGCCCCTGGGCCCATCGGACCTTGATCTTCCGCAAGCTCAAGCACCTGGAGGACGTGATCTCGGTCTCGGTTGTCGAGCCGCTGATGGGCGCCGAGGGTTGGGTGTTCGGCGAGAGCGGCGCAACGACCGATACCGTCAACGGCAAAGCCAAACTCTCAGAGGTCTATCTCATCGCCGATCCGCAGTTCACCGGCCGCGTCACGGTTCCGGTGCTGTGGGACAAGAAGCAGCGCGCCATCGTCAACAACGAGTCCGCTGAAATCATCCGCATGCTCAACAGCGCCTTCGACGCGTTCACCGACGTGACGACCGACTATTATCCCGCCGACCTGCGGGAGGAGATCGATGCGGTCAGCGCACGCGTCTACGAAACCGTCAACAACGGTGTCTACCGCGCCGGGTTCGCGACCACCCAGGCCGCCTACGAGGAGGCTTTTCTCGCACTGTTCGCAACCCTCGATGAACTCGAAACGCGGCTCTCGCACCAGCGCTATCTGGCCGGCGCGCGCATGACCGAGGCGGACTGGCGGCTGTTCACCACGCTGGTGCGCTTCGATGCGGTCTATGTCGGCCACTTCAAATGCAACCTGCGGCGGATCGCGGATTATCCCAATCTGTCGAATTATCTGCGCGAGCTCTACCAGGTGGCGGGCGTGGCTGAGACGGTGAACATCGATCATGTCAAGCGGCACTATTACGCCAGCCACCGCCAGATCAATCCCTCCGGTATCGTGCCGCTGGGGCCGGAGCTGAACTTTACCGCTCCGCACGATCGCGGCAGGTTCGCGCGCTAAGATCGACAATTCCAGCCCGCTTTCATCCGTTCAACGGACCCGCAGCCGCCTGGAGCGACCTATGATGTCGGCGTCTGCGGCGCTCGGTAGCAGCGCGGACGGACCAGTTTCGCCATTTTGATGCGATATGAGTGGGTCTCGGGTTGCCGCCTTCCCGCTTTCGACGGACACGTCCGACCATGAATCTGCACACGCCGCACCACTTCGTCCCGCCGCGTCCTGACATTCCAGTCTCCGAACTCGGCTGGTACCGCACCTTCGCAACGCTGCGCACCAATGCGCTGCAGATGTGGCCGCAGGAGGCCTACGACCAGGACGTGCTGGTGCAGAAATTTCTCGGCCGTCGGCGCTTTTTGCTCAACGCGCCCGACGCCATCCATCACGTGCTGGTGGACAATGCCGCGAATTACACCCGCACCGCCGCCACTTATCGCATTCTTGGTCCGATCGTCGGCGAGGGTTTGCTGCTGAGCGAAGGCGAGGAATGGCGCCATCAGCGCCGCACGATCGCGCCGGCGCTGGCACCGCGCATTATTCCGATGCTCGCGTCGCACGTGGCGGGCGCAACCACCGCGGCGGTGACCCGGTTGGCCGCGACCGAAGGCGAGCCGGTCGATCTGCTCACAGCCATGCAGGCGCTCGCCCTCGAGATCGCGGCACGCTCGATGTTCTCGCTGGAAATTCAGCGGCACGGGGCCGCGTTGCGTTCGATGATCGTGCACTTCGGCATGCGCCTGGGCCGGCCGTATTTTCTCGACATGATGCTGCCGCTCGGGATTCCGACCTTCCACGACATCGCGCGGAGAAAGTTTCGAACCGAATGGATTGCGCTGATGGACGACATCATCGAATCCAGGATGCGCGCCCCACAAAGCGACCGACCGCGCGATCTGTTCGACCTGCTGCTGGCGGCGCGCGATCCGGAGACCGGCGCGGCGTTCACACGCGCGCAGCTGCGCGACCAGATGGCGACCATGATTGTCGCCGGCCACGAAACGACCGCGCTGACGCTGTTCTGGTCGCTCTACCTGCTGGCCTCGGCGCCGCTCGAACAGGACGGTGTCCTGCAGGAAGTACGCGACCTCGATCTCGGTCCCGAGCTTGCGGTGGAAGCGCTGCCGCGGCTCGCCTTCACGCGTGCCGTCGTCGACGAGGCGTTGCGGCTTTATCCGCCGGCATTCATCATCGTTCGCCAGGCCATCAATGCCGATCAGGTCGCTGGCGTCGCGATCCCGAAGGGCTCCATGGTCAGCGTGGCGCCATGGGTCCTGCATCGGCATGTCCGACTGTGGAAGGATCCGGAGGCTTTTAATCCGTCGCGGTTTCTCGCCCAGTCGCCGAAACCCCACCGCTTCGCCTACTTGCCATTCGGGGCGGGGCCACGGGTGTGCATCGGCTCACAGTTCGCGTTGGCGGAGGCAACTCTGGTGCTTGCAACCTTGATCCAGCGCTTCGAGGTTACCCTTGCGGACGACAGGCCGGTGCTGCCGGTGGGGGTCGTCACCACCCAGCCCGACCATCCGGCCCCGTTCCGGCTGCGGGCAAGGCCCTAGTCGGACATTGGGTTTACGACCCGTTCCGGGAATCGCTATGATCACCGCTCAATCGGAGTCGTGCGATTTCGCGCGAGTACTTGTGATCGCGCTATCGGTCGGCGCAATCACGCATTGCGACGGTTCGAACCGATCGCCAACAGCGCAGAGCGGGAGGTCAAATCCATGGACGGTTCGGAGCGAAAGCGCGGCGGGTGGAGCTGGTGGTACCTGCTGTTTGCAATCCAGTGCGTCGTCGTTCTTTGGCCCCCGCTTTATAATAGCGCGGAGCCCGCGGTGATGGGCATACCGTTCTTCTATTGGTTTCAAATGGCCATGGTGATTGTCGGCGCGGTGCTGACGGCCGTCGTCTATTTCGCCACCGATCACTGACGCCAGGATCAGCGTTCGGTCGCGTTTCGGAACCTTTGCAAAACAGACGACTGGGGAAACGCTGTGCAGGATATCAATTGGGTCGCACTCTCCGTCTTCGTGCTGCTGTTCGGCTTTATCTCATGGCTCGGATTCGCGGCCGCGCATTGGCGCAAGGGCGATCTCGACCAACTGCACGAATGGGGTCTCGGCGGCCGCCGCTTCGGTACCATCGTCACCTGGTTCCTGGTCGGAGGCGATCTCTACACTGCTTATACCTTCATCGCCGTTCCAGCCCTCGCGTTCGGCGCCGGCGCGGTTGCGTTTTTTGCCGTGCCATACACGATCATCATCTACCCGATCCTGTTTCTCGTATTCCCGCGTCTTTGGCATGTGTGCCACAAGCACGGCTACATCACCGCCGGTGACTTTGTGCGAGGCCGCTTCGGCAACCGTTGGCTGGCGCTTGCGGTCACGGTCACCGGAATCGTCGCAACCATGCCGTATATCGCACTTCAACTCGTGGGCATTCAGGTGGTGGTGGGCGCGCTCGGCATATCAGGGACCGGGTTCGTTGCCGACCTGCCGCTGATCGTAGCCTTTGTCATCTTAGCGGCCTTCACCTACTCGAGCGGGTTGCGCGCGCCGGCATCGATTGCGATCGTCAAGGACATCCTGATCTACATTACCGCTTTTGCCGCCGTGATCGTGATTCCGGTTCAACTCGGAGGCTTCGCCAAGATCTTCGCGGCCGTGCCCGCGCAGAAGCTTTTGCTGGCGGTTCCCGGCGCCAATACGACCGGTTCCTACAGTACCTACGCGACGCTGGCGCTGGGCTCGGCGCTCGCACTCTTTCTCTATCCTCATTCGCTGACTGGAATTCTGAGCGCAAGCAGCGGCCACGCCATCCGCCGCAACGCTGCGATGCTGCCGGGCTATTCCTTGATTCTTGGGCTGCTGATTCTTGTCGGTTTCTTTGCGATCGCCGCCGGCGTTATCAACCTTCCGGAGTATGCCGCCGGCTTCAAGCAATTCGGAAACAATTTCGCGGTGCCGGCGCTGTTCCTTCACACCTTCCCGTCGTGGTTCGTCGGAATCGCGTTCGCGGCAATCGGAATCGGCGCGCTCGTCCCAGCCGCGATCATGTCGATCGCTGCGGCCAATCTCTACACGCGTAACATTCACCGAGAGTTCATCAATCGGAATCCGACCGACAAGCAAGAAGCGCAGATGGCGAAGTGGGTCTCACTGGTCGTCAAGGTCGGCGCGCTGGTGTTCATCCTGTTCGTGCCAACGCAATACGCCATCCAGCTGCAGCTCTTGGGCGGCATTTGGATCATCCAAACGCTGCCGGCGGTGATGCTGGGGGCCTACACCCGCTGGTTCAACGACTGGGCGTTGTTGATCGGTTGGGCGTTGGGCACGGGGGCGGGAACGGCGATGGCGATCGCGGCAAACCTGACCCCGACCTATCCGGTCGCGTTTGCCGGCTACACCTTTCCCGGCTACACCGCGCTCTACACGCTGGTGCTGAACCTCGTGGTCGCGATTGCGCTCACCCCGCTGTTCAATGCGATCAGGCGCTCGCCGATCGACCAGACACTCGCAGCGGATTATCACGCCTGAGCTTCGCCGCACGAAGCGGCGGCGGCGCGTTCACGATCCATCGCGGTTGCGGGACCAGCGGCCGCCACGATCGCACGTCACCAGAGATCGGACAGCGGCGTCCCACGTGTGACCTCCGCGATGCGGGCGCGCGTCGCCGCCGTAGTGCCGTCCGGAAGCAAATCCAGCGGGTAGAACCCGTGGTCGATAATTTCGTGGTTGGGCACCGGCCAAGTCACCTGGCGAAAGTCGCGCACCACATAGACCGCGACGTGGTCACGTCGAGAAACCCGGCCATTGAAGAAAATCCCGTGAAGCGGAGGCTGTGCGGTGATCTCGATGTTCCCCTCTTCGCGCAATTCCCGCGCCAGAGCGGTGAGCAGCGTTTCCCCTGGCTCGACGCCGCCACCTGGCAAGTGCCAGCCGTCGACGTAGCTGTGTTTGACGAGAAATACCTGACCGGCGGCGTCGAATACCATTCCCCGCACGCCCAATGTCAAACCTCGCGTCAATCGCCAGTAGAAATGCAGGACGCGCCGTATGATCGGCTCCAGCGCGTCCCGGGCCGACGCAGTCACGCGGAGCAGAAACGGATCCGGCCGGCGAGGTTGCGATTCGCGTGGAGAGGTCATGAATAAATAATACCTGACGGCCTGCGGCCGCCGCATGGCAGCGTTGTAGGCTTTCATTTTGCCTTCGCCGCGATGGTAGGATATCTGGGTTTATACTTAGTCAGCAGCGCTTATGGACGGTTAACTGGGCGCGTAGAGGTGACCTTTTGTTGCCGGGTTGGTTTCGGCCGGAGCACATCCCCCCACATCGCTCCGGTCGTTACGGCGCCCTTGGTTCACGCCAAGGGCGCCGTTATGCTGTTTGAGCGCTCTATATCCACTTCACCCGAACGCCCCTATAAACGGACCAATTGATCCGAGGGCCCGGCTATGAAGCGCTTCGCGGAACTTACCGAACAAGAAGTCCTCGCGCTCGCTATCACAAATGAGGAAGAGGATAGCCGCATCTATCGCGGCTTCGCGGAAGGCTTGCGGGAACATTATCCCTCGTCGGCCAAGATGTTCGAGGAAATGGCTGAGGAAGAAGTCCGGCACCGGACCTTATTGTTCGACCTCTATCGGGCAAAATTCGGCGAGCACATTCCGCTGATCCGTCGCCATGATGTGAAGGGCTTCATCCGTCATAAGCCGCTCTGGCTTGTGCGCCCGCTCGGCCTTGAGGAGGTGCGGAAATATGCCGAGGAAATGGAGTATGAGACGGCGCGATTTTACCGAAAAGCCGCGGCAAATGCCGAGGACGCGTCGATCCGCCAGTTGCTGATCCAGCTCGCCGAAGCGGAAGACAAGCACGAAAACCTGGCCCACTGCCTGGGTGAGCGCCTGCTCACCCCCACGACACGGGCCGAGGAAGATGAAACCGCGCGACGCGTTTTCGTGCTGCAATATGTCCAGCCGGGGTTGGCCGGATTGATGGACGGCTCAGTCTCCACCCTCGCGCCGCTCTTTGCTGCGGCCTTTGCCACCCACAACACTTGGCAGACGTTTCTTGTCGGAATAGCCGCGTCCGTCGGTGCCGGAATCTCGATGGCATTCGCGGAAGCGCTCTCCGACGACGGGTCGCTCACCGGTCGCGGCGCGCCGGTGATTCGCGGCGCGGTTTGCGGCGCCATGACGGCGATTGGCGGGCTCGGGCATACCGTGCCTTACCTGATTCCGCATTTTGCGACCGCGACCGCGGTGTCCTTCGCCGTTGTGGTGATTGAATTGATTGCGATTTCCTATATCCGCTATCGCTACATGGACACTTCGTTCCTGGCGGCCGCTTTTCAGGTGGGCGTCGGTGGCGTCCTGGTTTTCCTCGCCGGCATTCTCATCGGCAGCTCCTAGAGGCTATCCAATGAGATTGAATCGAATAGAGATCGGATCGGGCTCTCGATTCACATGTTTGTCGCGTCTCGCGGCGAACCGGCTTCCAGTTCGCCGGATTGCGCAATAGGTCTCCCCAGCACCGATGTTCGTCCTCGCCCATCTGTCTGATCCGCATCTCGCGCCGCTACCGATGCCGCACGGGTTTGAGCTGGCATCGAAGCGTCTGCTCGGATTCATCAATTGGCAGCACAAACGCCGTTCGGTGCATCGCACCGACATGCTCGAGCGGATCGTCGACGACCTGAAGCGCCAGGCACCGGACCACATTGCCGTCACCGGCGACCTCGTCAATATCGCGCTTCCCAGGGAATTCGCGAATGCGCGCGCGTGGCTCGAACGCCTCGGTCCACCTCACGATGTGACGCTCGTACCCGGCAATCACGACGCCTATGTCGCATCCGCCAGGCACGAGCCTGCCGAGCACTGGGGCGACTACATGCGGGGCGACGCCTCGTCGTCCGCCGAGAATCCGATCGCGTTCCCATTCGTGCGACGACGCGGCCCGGTCGCGCTGATTGGCGTTTCCACCGCGGTCGCAACGGCCCCGTTGATGGCGACCGGCTGGCTGGGCACTGCCCAAATCGCACGCCTGGCGGCTATCCTTGCTCAGCTGGAGCAAGAGGGCCTGTTTCGGATCCTGCTCATCCATCATCCGCCGGCCGGTCACCGTGCCGCCCACAAGCGCCTCACGGACGCTGAAGCGTTGGCGAAGGTTCTCAAGATTCGTGGCGCCGAGCTCGTGCTCCATGGCCACGATCATCTCGCTTCCCTCAATTGGATCGAAGGACCCCGGGAACCGATCGCCGCATTCGGGGTGCCGTCGGCGTCAGCGAGCTCGAACGGCGAACACACCCCTGCCGCCTACAATCTCTATCGGATCGAGAGGGGCGCCAGCGGCGCCTGGCATTGCGAGATGGTCTCGCGCGGGTATGCGGCCGGGAGCACCATCGTGCTCGAACTCGGCAGGCAAACGCTATCGATGCACTGAAAGTGCTGCGAGGGCCTCAGTTCAGGGCAGCGCGGCGTCTATTTAACCCAAAGCCAGGGCGACCAAGCCGGCCGCTGCGCAGGCTTGACCCCCGCCGCACGCATTTTGCCGAACAATGGCGGCTGGGACGAATCATAGTCGTCATCATCGCGGCCCCGGCGTGCAACCGGGCGCCAACGGCTGGCAAACTGCCGGAACAGCGTCAAATCCTCGGCCCGGTCCTGGTACGCCCAGTGAAACAGTGCTTCGTTGGAAAGACGCATCGCCGCATTACTCCTGGACGCAGACAGCCTCGATCAAACGTCCCCTGCAAGCAGCCTTGGTCGGGGGATCCCTGACTGACACTTTGACGCAGCAACCGCTAAAAACCGGTGTGCCAGACCCTTCAAATTTTAATGATTCAAGCGGAGCCGGGGCTCTCTCAAAGGTCTCGCTCACGCTTTTGGGGCGCGCGCGACAAGTGATCACGACGTCTTCGACCGCAGTCCGTAACGGCTCGCCCATCCCAATCCTGCTTCGGTTTTTCCGCGCGGCCGATATTCGCACCCGACCCAGCCTCGGTAGCCGATGCGATCGAGCATTTCGAAGATCGCGGTATAGTTCACCTCGCCCTCGTCGGGCTCGGCCCGGGACGGGACGGCCGCGATCTGCACATGACCGATTTTGGGAAAATACGCCGCGAACCGCGTGCACAGATCGCCACCGACGATTTGCGCGTGATAGAAATCAAATTGGATCTTGACGTTGCCGCGGCCCAACCGCTCAATCACATCAGCGGCATGTTCCAGCCTGGAGAGGTAGTAATCCGGACGATCGCGCGAATTGATCGGCTCGATCAGCAGCGTGATGTTCCGTTCGCCTGCGCGATCAGCCGCGCTAGTCAAGTTCGCAAGGAAGACCTTTTCCGCCGCCGGGCGCTGATCGGGGGGAACGATGCCGGCCATGCAATGAATGGAGCCGCCGCCGATCGCCACCACATAGTCGAGCGCTTGCTGAAACAACGCGGCGAAGTCGCGTTCCCGTCCCGGCACCGCAGCAAGTCCGGCTTCGCCGCTGCGCCCTGGCGCGGTGTTGATCCCGAGCATCGCTAAACCATGCCGGTCAATCTCCGCCCGCATCACGGCGGCCGGAACGTCGAACGGAAACTGCAGCTCGATGGCCGCAAAACCGGCCCGTGCCGCCGCCGCCGGTCGCTCGATCAGCGGATGTTCCGTGAACATGTACCCGAGATTGGCGGCAAACCGCGGCATCGTCGTTCCTCGTCAATTGTCCCAATCTGCAAACTGCCAGTCGGCGGCAATTTACTTCTAAGCCTGAGTTCAATCGTCGTGAAGGTTGAGTTCGGCCAGCGCCTTCTCCCAACGGCTGGACGCCGCGTGTCGCCGTCAGGAGCGGCTCGCGCGACCGACTGAGCGGCGACGATCATATTGGCGCCGGGGCGATTGGTGATGATGACCGGCTAGGCGCAGCCCTGGCTGACCTTCTAACCGATCAGGCGCTCTGCCGGCCCTCCGGCCGGAAACGGAACAGCGATGCGGGTTGGATGGTTCGGGAATGTGACCGCCTTGTTCTCCTGCGCACAGACCGTAACCGAGTTGACCACAGGCGCAATCGACGGCGTGAGCGCCGCCATTCGTCTTTGGCCAGTCACGTTGTCCCCCCACCAGGAACTCGGCGCTATCTCGCAGCCGCCCCAGATTATTATTGTGGCCGACACTCTGCACCATTGCACCGCCGACGACAATGCAAGGGGCCCGCGACCGGCCTTGACCCCGACGCGGCGATGGCGACACTTCGTCGGTCTTTATTGAGCAAAAGCGCCAAGACGATCTGGGGGAGAAACCTTTGCCGTTATCGACTTCCCATTGCGCAATTGCATGTCGATGCACCGCACCAACCATCGCCATTAACTGCCATTCTGTCGCGACGAGGTGCCGGCGCGGCTCCGGCTTGCCGGGGAACGACAGAAACACTGAGGCCCTGTTCCAAACGCACTAACGCTAGCCGGTATCTGCCAGCGAAAGGCCAAGCATGCTTGTCAATGATGCATTTCATATCGCCGTTCTTCCTGGTGACGGCATCGGCATCGAGGTGACAAGACCGGCACTCGATGTGCTGAAGAAAATCGAGGATACAATGCCGGGGCTCAAGTTCCGCTTCAGCGAAGCGCCAGCCGGCGCCGACCACTATCACGAAACCGGGACCGCTTTGCCCGAGAGTACCGTGACGCTGTGCGAACAAGCCGACGCCATCCTACTCGGCGCCTGTGGTCTACCGCACGTGCGCTACCCCGACGGCACGGAGATCATGCCGCAGGTCGATCTGCGTTTCATCTTTGAACTGTATGCGGGCGTGCGTCCCGCCCGCCTGATCCCCGGCGTGCCGAGCCCCATTGTCGGCGCAACGGAGCACGGCATTGATCTCGTGGTGGTTCGGGAATCGACCGAGGGTCTGTTCGCCTCCATGGGCAAGGGTATCGTGACCGAGACCGAAGCCCGCGAGACGATGGTGATCACCCGCAAGACCTCGGAACGCCTGTTCGACTATTCGCTTAGGCTCACCGCACGGCGTAAGGCGCGCGGCGGCAAAGGGATCTGCACCTGTGTCGACAAGGCCAATGTGTTCAAGGCCTTTGCCTTCTTTCGCCAGATTTTCGATGAGCGCGCCGCCGCCGCCCCTGGGGTCAAGCCAGCGCACATCTACGTCGATGCGCTCGCCGCGGCGCTGGTGCGCCGTCCCTGGGATTTCGACGTCCTGGTCACGGAAAACATGTTCGGCGACATTCTGTCCGACATGACGGCAGGTTTGATCGGCGGCATGGGCATGGCGCCGTCGGCCGACATCGGCGACAACCATGCGGTGTTTCAGCCGTGTCACGGGACGGCACCGGACATTATGGGCAAGGGCCTCGCAAACCCGACGGCCATGATCCTGTCCACCGGCTTGATGCTTGACTGGCTGGGTGAGCGACATGCCCATCCCCCGGCGATTGCCGCGGCCGAACGAATCGAGCGCGCGGTCGATCGTGCCTATGCGGGCGGATTGAAGCCGTGCGAATTCGGCGGAACGGATGGCACTCGGGCGGTCGCCAAAGCCATCCTCGCCGCCCTGTAGGCGATATCGAGCCCAGCCCAAAGTCGTGGGCATTTGCCCACTCTGCAGACCTCCCCTTGGCGCGTCGAATCTCAACATGGCCCGCGACCCGCAGCCGACTTCTGTCACATCACACATATTTTCAGTAACTATTGCCCATCTTTCATCCCACTATTTCAGTGGGCCGTTTTGTGGTTGACCTCTCTCCCCCGACTTTGCTTTGCTGGCGTGGTTCCGTTCCACCTCGCCTGAGAAATGCAGTCAGCATCCAGCGGGAACGGTGTCGAGGAAACACAAACCAAGTCGTGCGATGAACGCCCAGGAGCTGCTGCAGGAAATTTCCGACTATTGCCGTCAGACCGGCCTCGCGGAGTCGACTTTCGGGCGACGTGCCGTCAACGACGGCAAACTCACCAATCGATTGCGCAACGGCGGCCGCATCACGACCGATACCCTTGATCGCATTCGTGCCTTTATGCAGAGCAACCGCGATCCGCAGGCCTACGCGCGCCCGGCCGTCATCCAACGCACCAACGAGTCCCGTCCGATGCCGTCAACACCCGTGTCCTCCGCTGCGATCGAGCCTGCCGCGACAGAAAGCGATCCCCAGCGCAACTTCCGCTTCTTCGACAATCGCCAAAAATATCTTCTGTTCGTCAATACGTGCAGCGAAAAATGGGTGATCGCAAACCGCGTGTCGCTTGAGCTTGGTAACATCCATCCGCGGCCGCCGGCAGCGCGCGTGTTCGATGCCGGCGTCGGCGACGGCAGCGTTCTCACCCGCGTGATGCGCGCGATGCACGACCGCTATCCCACCATGCCGTTTTACGTCGTCGGCAAGGAAATCAGTCTCGAGGATATCCGCCTCACACTGCAGAAGATGGCCGACCGTTTCTTCGAACATCCGAGCACGGTTCTGGTCCTCACCAATCTCGCATACGCCGACGCTCCGTGGCTGGCCGTCAAGTCGGTCAGCGCTGCATCGAGCCTGGTCTGGCACGAGTTGCCGCTCTCCGGAAATTCAGCACACCGCTTTGAGCAGCAGATCACCGATCTGGAGCCATTCCTCGCCGAGAACTGGAAGGCGGGCGTCAGTCCGAAAACCGGCAATCCCGTCTACGAACGACCCGTGGTTATCGTGATCTATCGCGAAGACCACAAGTTCGTACTGGACCCGATTATCCCGCATCCCGGCGGGACTATGGCTGCCTACGATCTCGTGATCGCTTCTCAGCCCTATCGGGCCCGCGCATCGCTCGACTTCAAAAGCAAACGCGTGATCGCTCCGCTGGCGCGCGCGCTCGGACCCGGCGGGCGCCTGATCGCCATTCATTCGCACGGCCATGATCCCGGCATGGAAATCGTTCAGAAAGTCTGGCCCGGCGACAATCCCTTCATTCACGATCGTCATCAGATCATGAAGGCGGTCAAACAGGAACTCGGTCCGGCCGGGCGCGATCTCAACTTCAACGTCTATGCCGATAATCGCTCGCTGTTTCGATACGACATGCACACGCTCCCCTCGGAGGTCTCGGAGTCGATCGGAACGTCCACCCTGTTCGCGGCGTGGAATGCCGCGATTTACGTGTCGCAGGTCGAGGATGACCGACTGGCGGAGGTCGTCGTCGACGGCCGTTACCTCGACGCCACGCGCGAGGTCCTGCGCAAGAACGGCGGTCTGTGGTTCTACGACGAATCATTTGTGATTTCCCGCAGGCGCGACTAGCGCCAAGGACTGTCGAATGACGATGCCGGTCTCCACTGTCAAGGCTGCCGACCTGGCGCGGATTGTCCCTGCTTTCGTCGACGGCTTTTCGATCGAGGCGACCCGCCCGACGGTGTCCGACATCGCGGCGGTGGCGCAGACGGCGCCGCCGGGGACTGCGGTCTATCTCAGCGCCATCGCGGGTAAGCCCCATCGAGATCTTATCGAGGCGGCGGCCAAAGTCCGCGCGGCCGGCCTGGAACCGGTGCCACATATCGCCGCGCGTAATTTCGCGAGCCTTGAGGCCCTCGATGACGTCCTGAGCGAGTTGGCGACGCAAGCGCGGGTGCGCCGCATCCTGATGATCGCCGGCGATCGCGACACACCAGCCGGCACGTTCCGCTCCGCCCTCGAAGTGATCGAAACCGGCTTGCTGCCGAGCCGCGGCATCGAGGGCATCGGCATCGCCGGCTATCCCGATGGCCATCCGCGGATCGCAGCTGACGCGCTCGATCGTGCCTTGGTGGCCAAGATCGAAGCCGCGTCGCAAACCGGCCTGTCAGCCGACATCGTGACCCAGTTTACATTTGCTCCGGAACCGATCCTGCTCTGGCTGCGCCGTCTGCGCAATCTCGGTATCGATCATCCCGTTCGGATCGGACTGGCAGGTCCGACCAGTCTGACGACGCTGTTGCGCTACGCGCAACGCTGCGGCGTCAAAGCCTCCACGCAAGGGCTCGCGCGTCAGGCCGGGCTCGCCAAACATCTTTTCGGCAATGCGGCACCGGACGCCATTGTCGGCGCCCTTGCGCAGGCGTGCGGCGAAGGCCAACTCGGCGACGTCGCCTTGCACTTCTTTTCCTTCGGCGGCGTTGGCGCGACCGCGCGATGGGCGACCGCCGCGCGCGCCGGGCGTTTCACCGCCGAAAGCGGGGGCGGCTTCCGGGTCGAGCCGCCAGCGGCGTAAAATCTCGTCCCGGCAACGCTCGGATCGAAAGCGGGCGGCGCCGCCGCCCGCTTCGATGTTGCTACTGCAGGCCAGCCGATTTGCGCGCTTCGCCCGTGAGCTCCAGAATATGCAATCCGGTGTTGGCCCGATCGACCACATAGACATATCCGCGATCGTCGGTTTCCACGTTGTTGCTCTGGATCGCGACCTTGCAGCGATCTTGACCGTCGACCTTGATGCAACGCTTGTCGGTCGCCTTGGTAATCGCCGGAATGAAGTAACCGATCTCCTTGGGATGGTACGGGTCTCGAATATCGAGCGCGCGAACCCCGGCGTTGAAGAAGGTAATGAAGGCGACTTTCTTGTAGTAGACTGGAGCCGTGCTCTCGTTCGAGGAATGCGAACCGAAGCGGCCGCCGCGTTCGCAGAAGTGACCACTCGCCTCCGGCACCGTGTAGCTCGAAATGACCATCGGCTTGGCTTCGATAGTAACGTCGACAAACCACACCATCTGCCGCGCTTCCTGGCACTCGTTGCTGAGCTCCTCATCGACGATCATCACAATGTCGCGGGTTGAACCTTCCTTGTCCTTGGCAAACTCGGCAATCGGCATCTTGAGCATCGGAAACGTCGTATGAGCGCCATTGAAGGGCGACATATACAGCCTTCCAATTTCCGGGTAGCTGAGATTTTCGGGCGTCGGATCTTTCGGACCATTCAACAGCTTCTCGCGATCGATAATTTGCAGAACACCGCCCTTGTCGGTGCCGTATCCAAAATACACGCGGTTGCCCTCGGGCCCGGTCGAGATCGGTCCGTGCAGTTCGGTCGGGACTGTTCCGCTCGCACCCGGCTCCTGACCGGGCAGGCCAAAATCCCGGATCTTGACCGGCTTTGCGGGATCGCTGAGATCGTAAATCTGAGTCATGCGGCGGGTTCGCCAGCCCGGCGCGCCCGACACCAGAAATGCAATACCAGTTTTGCATTCCCAAAAATTCTTATGGGTATCGCGCAGGCCCTCTCCAATTGTCGTCAGCAGAGTCGGCTTGGACGGATCGGTCACGTCGTAGACTTCGTGTCCTTTGCTGCCGACCGCGCGCAGCATGTAGAACTTGCTGGGATCGCCTTTCGGCAAATCGGAGCCGGCGCAGGTACGCACCATTTGGGCACCGCCGTCTTCGTAATTGCCCTGGAGGCCCGGGATATGGTGCAGATATTTTGGATGGGCCGGATCCGTCACGTCGATAATCGAGGTCCCGTTGAATTCCGGCTGACCGGTCATCGAATTGACCGGTTGCGGGACGGCGTCGGTACCGCCGTGGTGGCCGACATAAGCGATATAACGATTGCCCTGGCGTTGAATCGTCGGCTGGTAGGCGCTACGGGCCTGCAGGTCGCTGTAGCCCACAAGCCGCATATTCGATGCTTCCGGCGGCGCGCCGATCTTTTGGGTCTGGGCCGAGGCTGCGAGCGTCATCGACGCGATGACGACAGCAGCGGTCCCGGCACTCCGAAACACGCTTTGGCGGCGACAACACACATTTTCCCCGTTCATTGCTTCCTCCCTGCGAACATTATTTTGAAGGCCATCATATCATTCTGGGACCACGATAACGACCATCGCAAAGTTCCCAACGCGGACACATTTGCTGTGAAGTCCAGCGCATCCGCTAGTACGCCGCTGCCAACAACGCCTGGGCCTGTTCGGCCGAGACCGGGCGCGGATCGCGGATGCCGAGCGCCGCGATCTGTTGCGCCGCATCAGAAATTTTTTGCTCCTGAAGGCCGATATCCCGCAACTTTTGGGGCAACGGAAAACCCTGTAGCATCCGTTGAAGAGTAGCGGCGGGATCATCGCTTCCCAGAGCGTCGCACAGACGTTCGCGCGCCTCAGGCGCGGCGGCGAGGTTAAAGCGCGCGACGTGCGGCAGGATAATCGCATGGGTCTCCGCATGCGGCAGACCGTAACCGCCGAGGACATGCGCGAGCTTGTGATGAAGCCCGGTCCCGACAACCAGAACGGCGCCCGCCAGCCACGCAGCAACCAGGCACTCGGCTCTGGCCTCGCGGTCCTGCCCGTCCTCGACGACGCGCTGCAGGAAGGCGCCGAAACGCCGCATCGCCTCGGTGGCGAACGCGGTAGAGACAGGCGTTCGATCGGGGATCCACAGCCCCTCGACGCAATGGGCAATCGCGTTCATGGCGCTGGCCGCCGTTACTGCGGGAGAAAGCGAGACTGTAAGTTCGGGATCATAGAGGATCGTTCGCGGCACAACCTTCGGATCCCGCCCGGTTGTCTTGCGGTCGCCGTCGCTGGTCCCCCAGATCGGCGTCGCCTCCGAACCGGAATAGGTCGTCGGCACCGCGAGGATCGCAAGTCCAGTATCGCGCGCGATGATTTTGGCGAGGCCAATCGCCGAACCACCGCCAACGGCGACAAGCCCGTCCGCATCGCAATCCCGCACCGCCGTGAGTCCTGCCTCAACGACGGCCCGTGGGACATGGATCACAGCCTCGGCGTGAAGGCCCGCGGCGCGAGACCCCACCAACGTCACAACACGCGCGCCCAGACGAGCGCCGCTGCCGGGGGTGGCAATAACGAGGGCCCGATGGAAACCGAGGTGCTCGACCTCATCCGACACACGAGTGAGCGAGCCGGCGCCGAACACCACGCGCTGCGGAGGCGCATCATGAACGAAGGCCATCGCAGATCGTGCGGCTTGAACGACGGGCTGTTCGTCAGTTGCCCTCGCGCCAGATCCCGAGTGCTTCCTGAGCCGGGCGATCAGAGATCGAGAACAGCACCGACTCCTTGAAGGCATGATGCGAATAGCGCTTCCACGGCGGAACCACGAAGACGTCGTTCTGTGTCCATTCGAAATCGACGCCATCGACCTTCGTTGTGCCCTGCCCTTCCGCACAGACGAACACCGTCCCGTCGGTCGAACGATAGTTCTCTCCCTCGAAGCCCTTGGGCAACAAGGCAAGATGAGCACCCATGGTCGGCATCACCCAGCCGCCGGTGATCGGGTTGATGTATCGCACACGCGCGCCGTGACGCTTGTCGATATCACCGGCCTTCTTCAATCGCTCCAGGATCGGGCGCGTGCGCGCATAGGTGTAATTGATCACGGGGCTGCGATTAAGCGTGACCGGTGCACCATCCGGGAGAACGCCGGAGCCATAGCGGTCGAGCGAATCGCCGTCCTGGCGGCCGGTGTTTTGCATGGCGTCGTCGAAGTGCATCGAGAACGACGCTTCGAAATGGTTGACTGTCGGCATGTCGAGCACGTCAAGCCAGAGCATCGGCTTGCTCGACGTATTGCCGTGGTCGTGCGGAGCCCAATTCGGCGTCAGAATGAAATCGCCGGGCGACATGATGGCTTTCTCGCCCTCAACCGCAGTGTAGGCACCCTCGCCGTCGAGCACGAAGCGGATCGCCGATGCGACATGCTGGTGGGCGGGCGCAATTTCCCCCGGCAGAATGAGCTGGATCCCTGCGAACAGTGAGTTGGTGATCCGCGACTGCCCTCGTAAGCCGGGGTTTTCGAGCACCAAGACCCGCCGCTCGGCCTCTTCGGCAGTGATCACGTCGCCAGCCTCGAGCACCAGCTGCTTGGCTTCGGTAAACTTCCACAGCGAGGGCACGCATTTGCTCGCCGGCTCCTTGGTGACGAGATTCTTCAGAACCTCCCACAGCGGCGTCATGTCATGCTTGGAAATCTTGTCGTAGTAGGCTTGGCGGGCCGCCTGCAGATTATGCTTGGAATCCGGATTGCCACTCTTAGTGGCTGTCGGCGCGGTCGCAACCGCCATGGCGTTTCTCCGTTGTGTTTGAGCTTAAAACGCAAGCGTTGGACGCAATATAGTCAACTTCCGGGCCGCCGGGAATACGCACGAGCTTGCGGTCATCGCGGGGCCGCTATGCGCGTAGAATCAGTAAAAAGCGGGCAAGTTTGGCCCACTCTCGCGACCGGCCGCGATAGCCGCCCCCCGTCAGTACGGACTATAGTCGAAGTGTATCACCCCAAGTCTATTTTCGCCCAGACCCGGCGGAACAGCACTAGCTCACACCTCATTCCCGCGATGATTGAGGGCCCTGCGTTCAGGGTATCGTCAGCTGCGGCAGTGTCCGCAGCCCCGCCTTAACGCGGCGGCGGAATTTATTTTCATTGCCGGACAGAATTCTTTGCGGGTTAGCGCCTGCCCAAACGTCATTGTAATGGCGGCCTACCAATACCGGTGGGCCAGCAGGCTGTTGGCTGTTGTCCGGGGCTCGGATCGCTCAACAGGAATCCTATGGGCCCCGCGGGTGCACCCAAGTTCTGGCCTGGAGGCATTTGCTCCGGGTCGATTGTGGTTAGGAGAACGGAATGAACAGAACCATCAAGTCGGGGCTGCTGGGGCTGGTGGCTGCCATCGTCGGCGGCGTGCTGCTTTGCTCTGCCGGCGCCAAGGCCGACACCTTTGACTTCACCATGGCCGGAGGCGGCTTTTCGATCGACAGCGTTCTGACGGCGTCACGGACAGGCGCATTCTCATGGAGCGTGGATGGAGTGTCGGGAACCGTGACAACCGGGGGACAAAGCTTTGCGATATCGTCGCTGCTCGGCGTGAACGGCTATCCGAATCCCGGGTTTTCAGTGTCCAACGGAAACATCGTGGACGAATACTTCATCAATCCGGCGGTTTATGGATTCGGCCAGGGTGCCGCGGGCGGCATCGGGTTTGTAGCCAACGGAGTTGACTTTTGGATCTACCTGCAGGGTGGAGATTCTAGCACCTACCATTTGCTTGACAACAATGGCGCCGATGTCCTGGGCACTGGCGATGTCACTGCGACGCCGCTGCCGTCGACCTGGGCCATGCTCCTCGCGGCGCTTGTCGGGCTTGGCTTTCTTGTTTTTCGCGGGACCAAGACCAACACTGTTGCTCTCGCCGCCGCCTGATCAAGATATCCGTCAACATCGGAAAGACTGCCGCGAGGCGGTCTTTCCATCCTTCTTTGTCCAGCAGACCTTTGAAGTACTCGCGGTACGGCTGCTACGTATTTACAGCGCCGCCGTCCACCGCAAGAGTCTGGCCAGTGATGAAATCGCTGTCCGCAGATGCCAGAAACACCAGCGCTCCCAGCAAGTCCTCCGGGTGCTGATCGCGCTTGATCGCTCGCCGCTGGATCGCCGGTTCGCGCGCACTCGAGACATGCTCCGGATTGTCGGCGACCACGCTGTCGCTCAGGGTAAATCCCGGCGCCAGCGTATTGACGCAGATGCCATGGGCGCCAAGCTCTCGCGACAAGGCGCGGGTAAAGGCGGTCACGGCGCCCTTGGATGTCACATAGGGCAGCATGTTGGGAATTCCACGGAAGGCGGTGCCGGAACCGATATTGATAATCTTGCCGTAGCGCTGTGCAATCATGGCCGGCGCAACATGCTTCGACATCAAGAACATGCCGCGTACATTGACGCCCATTACGCGGTCCCAGGTGTCAACGTCGATTTCGGTGAACGGCGTCTCCGTCAGCGCGGAGTACAGCGCCGCGTTGTTGACCAGGATGTCGATCTTTCCGAACCGATCAAGGGTCGCGGCGACGACCATCTTGACGGCCTTTTCGTCGCTGACATCACAGAACGCGCTCGCCACCGCGTTTGCTCCGTAGCGAGCGCCAATCTCTTCGGACAGGTCACGACCTTCCGCGATGTCGGCAATCATCACGCGCGCGCCCTCGGCCGCAAGCGCGAGCGAATAGTGCCGGCCTATTCCGCGCGCGCCGCCGGTGACGATCGCGCTGCGACCCGAAAGTCTGCCCATGCCGGCCGGTTTCCTGCGCTCGGATTATCTGTTGACACTGACGCGGCGAATAAATGTGTCGAAGGCCGCAAGCTGCTGCTTGATGATATCGATGGTCGGCTGGTCCCTCAGCTCAAGCGTTTTCTCGTCGAACTTCTGCGGAGAAAATGACACCAGAACCTCCGGACGGCCGAAGAGAAATGCGTCCACCGAGGTCAGCGATTGCCGCAAGTGGTACTGCATGCGCGACCCACCCAACGCCCCGGTCGCGCAAGACTGCAGAGCGATCGGCTTGTTTGCAAACGGCTGATCCTTCATCCGCGACACCCAGTCGATCGCGTTCTTGAGCACGCCAGGAATCGACCAGTTGTATTCGGGCGAGACGATGATGACGCCATCAGCAGAACGAATCGCATCGGCAAAGGAGATGACCGAACCGGGTAATCCGGAGTTCTGCACATCGGCGTTGTAGTGCGGAATGAGATCGAGCGGCGGCACAGCCGATAGTTTCATGGTGTGGGGTACGAGCGCAGGCAACGCGCGCGCGAGCGCGGCGTTGTAAGACCCCTTGCGCAAGCTTCCACAGACGACGACGACATTCAGGGCTTCGGACATCAGTATCCTCTATGCAAAAATCTGCCGCGCGGCAGCACACAACCAACCACCTGGAACATCATTTGCCGCCGACGCGGCGGATGAACGTCTCAAAGCCAGCGAGCTGCTGCTTGATAATGTCGATGGTCGGCTGGTCCTTCAGCTCAAGCGTTTTTTCATCGAATTTTTGCGGCGCCATGCCGACGAAGATCTCCGGCCGATTGAAAACGAATCCTTCCAAAAACACCATCGTCTGGCGGAGATGATATTGCATGCGTGAGCCGCCGAGCGGGCCCCCGGAGGCCGACTGCAGTGCGATCGGCTTGCCGGCGAACGGTTGATTCTGCAGGCGCGAAACCCAGTCAATCGCGTTCTTCAGACCGCCGGGGATCGTGTAATTGTACTCAGGCGACACGATAATGAGCCCGTCGGCTGCACGGATGGCATCGGCCAAAGCATTGACCGGCGCCGGAAAGCCCGCCGAATTCTGGATGTCGGCGTTGTAGATCGGAATTGCGTCGTAGGGCGGCGACGGCTTGATCGATAGGCCTGCCGGCGCCAGCGCCGGCAGCGCGCGCGCCAGAGCCGCATTGTAGGAACCCTTACGCAACGATCCGCAAATCGTGATGACATTCAGCGTGTCGGCCATTCTTACACCTCAAACCGCAATGATCTGAAAATCCGCCCTGCCGCGCGGCCCGCGGCGAGGTCAGCCCTGTTGCATACCCCAGCGCCGGACGGTTTTGTTCTCGATGGTCCGGAATATTATCCCTTCTACGAATAGACCGACCGCCATCACGGTCAAGAGGCCCGCAAATACGCTTGCGGTATCAAGCAGGTTGCGGTTCTCGAAAATGAACCAGCCGAGCCCCCCGCTGCCGGAGGAGACCCCGAAAACGAGTTCGGCTGCGATCAAGGTGCGCCAGGCGAATGCCCAACCGATCTTGAGTCCGGACAAGATAGCTGGAAAGGCCGCCGGCATCAGGATCTTGACCACGTAACGGAAGCCCTTGAGGCCGAAGGTCTGACCGGCCATGCGCAGGGTCATCGACACCGCCATGCACCCGACATGGGTATTGAGGGCGACCGCCCACAACACCGAATTCACGATCACAAAAACAATGGCCGGCTGTCCGAGCCCGAACCACAACAGCGCAAGCGGCAGCATCGCGATGGCCGGCAGCGGATTGAACATGGCGGTCAGGGTCGACAGCAGGTCGGTGCCGATGCGCGTGGACACCGCCAGCGAGACAAACAGCCCGGCAAGCGCGAGGCCGATGCCGTAGCCCATTGCCAGCATCCGCAAGGTCACCGCCAGCCGCTGCGGGATCACGCCGGAGACGACGCCGCTCCACAAGGCGTCGATGGTGTCGGTGAATGTTGGAAACAGCAGCGGGTTATTGCTCCAGCGGGCATAGGTTTCCCACAGCGCCGCGAGAAGAACGAGAATGACGAAACGCCGGACCGCGGCCGAATTCCACAGCCGCTCCGTCAACGCGAGCGGCTTCTCGACGTCGCCGATCGCCTCCGGCACCAATACGACGTATTCGTGTTCGGGGCGCACGAGCGGAGTCATTTTGATCGCCGCGTCAGCCATCGATGTCACCGTGATGTATGGTTGCTGTCGTCGCCGAACAGCATCCCGCTGATGTGATTGACCAGATTCTGGAAGGCCAGACCGGCGCGCGCATCATGGGCAAATCCCGGACTGTTGAGCTCGGCTCGGACCTGGCCTGGGTGTGGAGACAACACGGCAATGCGCGAGCCGACGATGACGGCCTCCTCGATCGAATGGGTCACGAAGATGAGGGTAAAGCGAATGTCGTCCCACAATTGCAGCAATTCATCCTGCATCCTTCGCCGCGTCAGCGCATCGAGAGAACCGTAGGGCTCATCCATCAACAGCACATCGGGTTTCATCGCCATCGCGCGCGCGATGGCACAGCGCTGCTTCATGCCGCCCGAGAGCATATGCGGATACACATCGACGAATTCGGCAAGGCCGACCCGCCTGACCGCGTCGTGCGCCCGCGCTCTCGCCTCCGCGCGCGGCACGCCGTTCTCGCGCATGGGAAACATCACGTTTTGAATGACGGTCTTCCACGGCAGCAACTGATCGAATTCCTGAAAGACCATCATCCGGTCGGGGCCGGGGCCGGTGACCGGCCTGCCCTTGAGCAGGATCTTGCCTTCGACCGGGTTGATGAACCCGGCAATCGCCTTGAGGAGGGTCGACTTGCCGCAGCCGGACGGTCCGAGGATGACAAAGCGCTCGGCTGGATAGATGTCGAAACTGACCCGGTATGTCGCGGTCACCAAATGATCGGGAGTTTTGTATTGCAGCGTGACCCCGCCGACCTGCAAAAGCGGCCCGGCAACAGGGGCGGTGCCGGACGCGTCCGTGTCCGGTGCCGGCACCCGGACCAACTCGCGCGCTTGCGTCATTCCTTCCCCCTGCCCTTCCGCACCCCAGACTCATCCTTGTGCGCACACCGCACTCATGCGGAGAGGGAGTTCTCCGACCCAACGCGTCGCTAAGAGCTTGGCGTACTGGCGATAGACGGCGTAACAACATCCTTCCAACTCTTCGGTGGATTCTTTAGCTGGCCGAGCTTGCCCATGAAATCGGCGTAGGACTGCACCCCTTGAACCGATTTGCCGAAGTCGTCCTTAAGGTCCTTGAGAATTGCTTCCACGGTGGCGACGTCGAGGGTCTTCGATGGCTCGTACTTGAGATAGACCTCCGCTGCCCGTTTGGGGTCGGTCTTGATGATGGTCGCGGCTTCCTCGATCGCCTTGGCGATGACGTCGGGCATCTTGGGATTGGCCTCGATATAGCGCTTGGTCGCGCCCATGATCAGAAATGAAGACTTACCCATCACATCCGATGAGGTGAGGATGCTGTGGATCTTCGGATTCTTCAACGCCGCCTGAGTGAAGGGCGCCGAGGAGAAATAGGTCGTCACTTCGGTCGACCCGGACAGCAACGCATTGAGGGATTCCGGGTGCGGCAAAGCGACAACCTGGGTTCGCAACTTGTCGTATTGGCCGGGACCGAAGGCTTTCTCCGATTCCATCTGCAACAGATACATCTGGGGAGACACAAGCGAGGGCATCGCGACGCGATCGGTCGGTTTCAGATCCCTGATCGACTTGATGTCTGCCTGATTGGTCACCAGCACCAAGGGCAGCGTGGTCACTCCGGAAATCGCGAAAGTCTGCTGCGGCGTCCCTTTGGCCTTCTCCCAAGCGATCAGCAGCGCAGATGCGCCATAAGGCCCCATATCGACGGCGCCCGACAGAATGGCATCCTGCATCGGACCGGAGCCGGAAAAGCGTTGATAGCTGGTCTTGACATCGAGGCCCGCCGCCTTGGCTTCCTTCTCCACCAGCTGCAACTCCTGGCAAAGATACGTCGGCAGAAAGGCAATGCCGAAGCCAATTCCAATCTTGACCTCTTGCTGGCCGAAGGCTGGCGTTCCGATTGCTGCAATCGCGAGAACCAGCGATGCCTTGCGCATTGCCGCCAGGGACATCCATCGCATACTCATCCTCCCGCCCCGGTGGTAGTCCTCTTTGTCTGCTCAAGGACTTTCTAGACCGCTGAAGGCTTTAGATCGTCGAAGATCTGTCCGACACTGCCACAGGGCCTATACTTCTCACCCACGGGGGCAGTGAGTGCAAGGTGCCTGCTCCATTCGGCCGTAGTGCCAAGGGGTGGCGCGCGTCGCGCTTGCGACACGCGCGCGCCTGGCTGCCGTCCCGCGTCAGCCGACTTCGTCCTCGATCGGATTGCGCAGGGTCCCCACCCCTTCGATTTCGATCTCGCAAACATCTCCCGCCCGCATCCACACCGGCGGCTTCCTGGCATGGCCGACCCCGGACGGGGTCCCAGTCACCAGCAGGTCGCCGGGTTCGAGGGTAATCGCCTGAGTTAGATCGACCAGGGTTTCGGCAACCGGAAACATCATGTTCGAGGTGTTGTCCGACTGCATGACCTTGCCGTTCAGCCGGCTCTCGATCTTGAGGCCCTTCCCGGCCGGCGGGAGTTCATCCGCGCTCACCATCCACGGCCCGAAACTGCCGGTCCGATCGAAATTCTTGCCCATGTCCCACTGGCTGGTCCGCCGCTGATACTCGCGGATGGAGCCCTCATTGAAGCAGGCGTAGCCGGCGATGCAGGAGGCGGCATTTTCAAGTGTGAGATGCTTGACTCGCTTGCCGATAATGGCGACGAGTTCGGCTTCATAGTCGAACGTCTCGGACACGCGCGGGCGAATGAGTGGGCTCAAATGCGGGGCCAGCGAGGTCAAGCAACGGAAAAATATGGTGGGGAATTTCGGCACATCACTGGCGTAGCGGCCTTCCTTGACGTGGTCGAGATAATTGAGCCCGAGGCAAACGATCTTGCCCGGTCGCGCCACCGGCAGGGCAAACTTGAGGCCGCTGATTGGCCGCCGCGCCGAGTTCGGCGCGCGCTTGGCGAGATCGGCGAGCGGCTGGAGATCCCCGCCGGTCTTCGCCAGCACGCCGCCGAGATCGACGGGCAGATTGGCGTCGACAGCTTGGAGGTCAATGACTTGATCGCCTTCGACGATACCGAGGCGCAATCCGGCATCCGATTCAAAACCAACGACTTTCATGAGTCCTTGCTCCCTAGGCACTTTGCGGCAATGTCCATACCGCTTTGGCGCAGACAATGCGATTACCTGCAAGCCGTCTTTAGCGCGGGGACGCCCCGCACGGAAGACCGCGATCACCTACCCGGTTAGGCCGTCGACGCGAGAACATGGCTTGCGATGTCGGCCCGGGTGGCGATCCAAACATCGTCGCGTTCAATTGCTTTGCGGGCGATCGCCTCGTAAGCCCACGCGCCGGCCGGCCGGCCGTAGACATGGGCGTGAGCGGTGACGTCGATTAGCAGGGCCTCTTCGCCGATCGCCGGAGCTTGCGCGATCAGATCGTCGAAGAGTTCAATGAATTGGCGCGGTGAACGACCGTATCGCATGGCATGCGGGAGATCGTTGATCTCCATGGTCAGCGGGATGGCGACCAGCCGCCCCGGATCAAAGAGCTGAATATACGGGCGGTCGTCGTCGAACGCATCACCGTGCCACCGATACCCGGCCTCAAGCAGCAAACGTGCGCTGTCCTGCCCCGGCGTCCCGCGCGGGCTGATCCAGCCAGTCGGCCGCACGCCACAGGCGACGGCGAGCGCCTCGGTGGTCTTGATGATGTCGGCCCGGCATTGCTCGGCGGAGAGGGCCGCCGGAATGATGTCCTGGGCATAGGCGTGCGCAACAATCTCGTGTCCCGCGGACACCATTGCTTTGAGCGTTGCCGGCGTGCGCTCCGCAAAAATTCCGCTCACCATGATGCTGGCTCGCAGATTCACTTTATCCAGGATCAACAACAGGCGCTCGATCCCGCGGGTGGCGCCATAGCTGCCCCAGGACAGCGCGTTGGTGTCGAACACGCCTGACCCAAGCGGATTTCCCATTGGGCCGAGACCAGGTGCCTTGCCGTCGGACCAGCCCTCATAGGCGACGTTCATGACCACGGCGACCTTTCGGCCGCCGGGCCATCTGAATTCGCGGCCAAGCCGCGTGACGCGTGCACCCCGCGCCACGAAATCCGCATCGCGATGCATGAATTTTCCCTGTGCAGACGGTCTTCCGCGGGTCTTGACGCCGCCTATATACCCTTTGCCGGAAACACAGGTCCACATCAGAACACGTCGTTACCTGAGGCCCGACCCTCACGGCGATGTGTGATCCGCTGGAGGTTTGGGTATTGACCTCATTAACCAGTCCGGTTGTTCTCTGCCGCGTGGACTGGCGTATTTTTGCCACCAATCGGGCTGCCTGTCATGGCGACATCAAGCAGCGGCCAGACATGAGGGCATTGCGTCAAGAAAATCGCGATTTGTGACGGAACGAGCGGTAGCCACGCCAGTTATCTATCGAAGGTTTTTAGCCCCGGAATTTCGCACC
>Ga0265342_10000182_pt1 | contig 70252 bp, 67 predicted proteins | sample 4CB327metaG_FD_203125 | JGI IMG/M metagenome (GOLD analysis project Ga0265342, IMG submission 203125) | Rhizosphere microbial communities from Carex aquatilis grown in University of Washington, Seatle, WA, United States - 4-CB3-27 metaG | ecosystem: Host-associated > Plants > Roots >...
CTGGGCGTTGACGCGGTTGATGTAGCCGACGCGCTGCGCCGGCACACGCTTGACGAAGTTGCCGATCGGCACCGAGCCGGACGGAGTCTGGACCCGCAATTCGTCGATCTGACTCAGGCTGCGCCGCTCTTTCGGGAAGCGAACGATGATGTCGACCGCCTTGTCAGTGTCGGACGGGCGATACTCCGTCACCTTGACGCCATTGGTGACGAGCTGCACCGCGGTGCCGACGGAGTTGACGTTGGCGCCATATTTGGCGGCCTCCGCCTTGTCGACCTCGAGCTTCCAGTCGATGCCGGGCAAAGGCAGACCGTCGTCGAGATCGCGGACTGCGGGCATCTGCGAGAGGATCCCGGCGACCTTCTTCGCGGCCGCCGGCAATTTGGCGGGATCGAGCGCCGAGAGCTGCACCTGGATCGGCTTGCCGGTCGGCGGGCCGGCGCGTGGCGCCGTCACCTCGACCAGGATGCCGGGGATGTGCCGCGTCTTCTCGCGGATCTCGTCCATGATCACGTGCGCCGCCGGCCGCATCTGCCAGTCGGCGAACTCGAACTGGATGACGCCGATCGTGTCTTCGGTGATCTCGTTCGAGCCCTGCGGCTGCTCGCCGACACGGGTGTAGACGGTCTTCAGGCCTTTCGTCGCCAGCACGGTCTTCTCGACCTGGCGCAACGCCGCGTCCTTCTCGTCGAGCGCGATGTTGCCGCGCCCGTGCACGATGACCTGGCCGTAATCGGGCTCGACCGAGGGGAAGAATTCGACGCCGTGGCCGAATTTCGAATAGGCGCCGATCACCGCGACCAGCAGAAGCACGGTCGCGAGCATCGTCTTGCCGGGATGCGCGATCGCCGCCTTGACGGTGCGCATGTAGAGGCCGCGCTCGCTGGCGCGGTCGTCGTGCACGACAATCGCCGCACGGCCGAGCAGAGCTCCGAGCGTCGGCGTGAAGAACAGCGCTACCGCCAGCGAGGCCGACAAGGTCGCGATCAAGGTGATCGGCATGTATTTCATGAACTGGCCGACCACGCCCGGCCAGAACAGAAGCGGCGAAAACGCCGCGACGCGCGTCAGCGTCGCCGCGATCACCGGGCCGGCCATGCGACTCGCTGCAGTCGAGTAGGCGAGCTTCGGGGCCATGCCCTCGGCCATGCGCCGCTCGGCGTATTCGGAGACGATGATGGCGTCGTCGACCAGCATGCCGACCGCGAGGATCAGCGAGAACAGCACGACGATGTTGATCGTGAGGCCCGCAAGCTGGAGGCCGAGGACGCCGGCGAGGAACGACGCCGGAATGGCAATGCCGATAAACAACGACGAGCGGAAGCCGAGCGCGAACAGGATGATCACGGCGACGAGCAGCACGCCGGTCGCGACCGAGTTCTGCAGGTCCGACAGCATTTGCCGGATCAACTTCGACTTGTCCTGCGTATAGCCGACGTGCACGCCTTCCGGCCAGTTGGCCTTGAGCCGCTCGACGACCTGCTTCACCGCGTCGACCGTCTCGATCAGGTTGGCGCCGGTGCGCTTCGACACCTCGATGGTCATGGCCGGCTTGCCGTTGACGCGGGTGATCGAAGTCGCGTCCTTGAAGGTCGGCTTGACGGTGGCGACATCGCCGAGCGTCACCGTGGCGCCGGCCGACGACGCGACCGGGATCGAGAGCATGTCCTGCGGCCGCTCGATCAGGCCCGGCACCTTGACCGCGAAGCGGCCAGTCTGCCCTTCCAGAGCGCCGGCGGCGACGATGCTGTTGGAGGCCTGCGTCACCGCCATGAGCTGGTCGAGCGAGATGCCGTAGCTCTTCATGAGCATGGGCTCGGCGGTGATCTCGACCGCCTCGTCACGTGTGCCGCGCAGCTCGGCCTTCAGGACACCCGGCGCTTGCTCGATGGCGTTCTTGGCGTCGCGCGCGAGATGCAACATCGTGCGCTCCGGCACATCGCCGGCGAGCGTCACGACCAGCACCGGATAGAGCGAGAGGTTGACCTCCTGCACCGACGGCTCGTCGGCGTCCTTGGGCAGGTCGTGCTTGGCCTGGTCGACCTTGGCGCGGACGTCGGCGAGCGCGGCGTCGGAGTTGAAGCCGGCCTCGAACTCGAGCAGCACGTAGCCGCCGCCCTCAAAGGCGGTGGCGCGCATTTCCTTGACGTTGCCGACGGATTTGAGCTGCGTCTCGACCGGCCGCAGCAGCAGACGCTCGGAATCCTCCGGGCTGATGCCGCGCTGGGTCAGCTGCACGTAGATAATCGGCACCTTGACGTCGGGCTCGGCCTCCTTGGGGATCGTCACATAGGCGACCAGGCCCGCGATCAGGAGGAAGGCCAGCGTGGCGAGCGTCAGCCGCGCGTGCTCGATAGCGAAGGTGATGAAGCGGGTCATTGACGCCAGTTCCGATTACGGCAGCTCAGTTGGGGGGCGCTTAGCGCGCGGCGCTTTCCTGCTCGGCAGGAACGGCGGCGACGACCTGGCCGTCGCGGACGAAATCCTGGCCGCGCACGATGACGCGGGCGTCGCTCTTCACGCCGGTCACCCACATCGTGTCCTGCATGTCCTCGATGATGTGCACCGGCACGAAGGCGACCTTGTCGCCCTCGCCCACCACGCGTACGCCGATATCGCCGCCGGCCGAGATGGTCAGCGCCGAGCGCGCAATCTGCGCGGCCGGCACCGGATTGAGCGACAGGATCACCTCGGACGTAATGCCGTCGGGAATCTTGCCGTCGGCGTTGGGCATCTCGACCTCAACGCGATAGGTGCGGGTCGTGTTGGTCGTCGACTTGGAGACGTAGCGGACGCGGCCTTGCACGGACTGGCCGGTGATGAGCCTCACCTCGGCGCTCTCGCCGACCTTGATGCCTGCGAGCTTGCGCTCCGACACTTCGACCACGGCCAGCATCGGATCGAGCGCAACGAGGCTCGCGATCGGCGTGCCGCTGAACGAGAAGGCGGCGCCGCCGACTTCGGCCGGCACGTCGGTGATGACGCCGTCCCATGGCGCGCGCATCACGCCGCGGTCGCGCTCTGCCCTGGCCGAGGCGAGCGCCGCTTCCGCCGCCTTATACTGCGACTCGAGATTGACGAGGTCGAGCTTGGGCAGCGTGCCCTTGTCGATCAGCACGCGACGCGCCTCGAGCTCGGCCTTGCGCTGGTCGTAGAGTGCCTGCGCCTGAGCGACCTGCGCCTCGCGCGCCTCGTCGGCGAGCACGGCAATGACGTCGCCCTTCTTCACATGCTGCCCACGCGTGACGTTGAGCTGCGTGAGCACGCCGCCGGTGCGCGCCGCGATGCTGACCTTGTGGTCGGCCTCGGTGCGGCCGGACAGAGTGAGCTTCGGCGAATGTTCGACGACCTTGGCCTGCGTCACCGAGACGCGGAACGCCGGCTGCGCTTTCGTTTCCGCCGGACGGATCGCGGCCTCGCTGTTCGCCGAGTCGCGCGGCATCAGGTGGCCGGAGGCGATCCACAGCGCGGCGCCGGCCACGAGGCCGACGGCGGTGATACGGCTCGCTTTCATTAAGACTGCTCCTGCTGACCGGACGTGGCTGGCGCGCAATCGGTGAGTGCGTAACGGACGAGATCGAGCACCATGTCGATGACGGATTCGGGCGAGAACGACGGATCGAGAGCGCGCCGCAGTTCGATGCCGTCGCCGAGGGCGAGCAGCACGGTGACGATCTTCTCCAGGTCGAGATCGCGGCGCAGCTGTCCGCGATCGACGGCGTGCTTGAGGATCGCAACGAGGCCCGCGCGCACCTCCGAATAGATCGTCTGGTGAATGCGACGGATGTCGGGATTGCGGCGCGCCTCGGCCATGATCTCCAGGCAGAGTGCGACCTCAATGTCGCTGCGGTCGACGAGATATTGCCGCCCCAGCGCGGCGAAACCGGTGAAGAAGTCGGCCGCCTTGTCGACTTCGGCGAAATCCGCGGCCGCCCGGACGCGGTTGCGCTCGGAAATGCCGGCGATCAGCGCTTCCTTCGACGGGAAGTAGCGATAGAGATTGCCTGGGCTCATGCCCGCCTCGGCACAGATTTCCTGCATCGAGGCCTGATGGAAGCCGGCGCGCGCGAAGCAGCGCTCGGCGGCGTCGAGAATCTCGGCGCGCCGGTCGGACTGGAGTTGCGCGTTGGCGCGCCGCATGGAAGTCGCCCTTTCGTTCGGACGCGGGCCGAAGTCATTCACAGCGCAGAATATGTTGCATTGCACATAAAACGAACGAACGTTCGCTCTATTATTGCGGTACTTGAGAAGTGTCAAGCGCACAACTTGGCGCAGGCCCCTGTGGGTGGCTCTGAGGGGGGCAATTGACCGCAAAAACGGGGCCGAATAGCTTGCCGGGCGATGGGGATGGGGTCCCCCGACAACCGCCGACATCCCGATGTGGGCTGATGACTCCTGCCGGATCAACCGCGGCAGGACTCCGTCTGCCGCCTCACAATGAGGATGGATCATGGCCTACATCGTTGTCTTTCTCGGCGGGGGCTTGGGCGCAGCGCTGCGCCACGGCATCAATCTCGCGCTCGCGCGGATGCTCGGCGGCGGATTTCCCTACGCGACCTTTTTCATCAACGTCAGCGGCTCGTTCGTGATGGGACTGATCGCCGCCTGGTTCGCTTTCAAGGGCGACGCCTCGCAGCACTGGCGTCTGTTCCTGACCACCGGCATCCTCGGCGGCTACACGACGTTCTCGACCTTCTCGCTCGACGCCGCATTGCTGTACGAGCGCGGGCAACTCACGCTCGCCGCGGTCTACGTGATCGGCTCGGTCGTGCTCGGACTCATCGGCCTGTTCGCGGGGTTGGCCGTCGTCCGCGGCATGACGTGAGGGCTCGCGTCCGGACGCGGGCCGCCGCCGGCAAAACACGGATTGTGCAAGGATTTCATTGCATTGAGCCGCCCGCCCCGCGGTGGTAGTCTGCCAGCTCCGGCAGCCGGTGCCGCGAGGGGAAGTTCGAGAGATGCGTAGGCTTGTGATCGCGTTCGTGGCAATCAGTGTTCTGGCGCTACCGGCGCACGCGCAGCGGCGTGGCGCATCGCAGGAACCGAGCCCGGAAGAACTCGCGCGGAAGCGCGACGCCGCAGAGCTCGACCAGAAGTACAAGGCGGCGATCAAGGCGCAATCGGACGCGCACAGCGCGAAGAAGGATCCGTGGGCGAACATGCGCGCGCCCGCCGACGGCAAGAAGTGAACACCTTCCAGATCGTGCGGATCGTCTCGGTGCTGACCGGCGCCGCGGTCCTGTACGCGATGACGCAGACGCTCGGCTACCAATTCTATATCGGGCTGCCGGTGGCGGTCGTGGCTTACACCATCGTGCTCGTGTCGCTCGGTCTGGCATTCAAGGCTTCGCCGCCGCCGCCGCGTCGCTGACGCACCTGCACCGAATATCGGTGCGTGCAGACATGCGGAATTGCATCGGTCGCGCGCACGGCCGGCTGTTAGACTTGCTGCGACTTCTCACACGCACACAGAGGAGAAGCAGACGATGAGGAACGCCACCCTCGCTTTCACCATCGCAACCGCCGCCGCCTGTGCCCTGCCCGCCGCCGCGCAGCAGCCGACCGCCGGCAATCTCGAGAAGCTCGGCGAGTTCAGGACGACCGGCACGTCGATGGACATCCCGACCGTGCCGCAGACCGGCGAGCGCGCCGAAGCCATCAAGAACAACCTCAAGCGCATCAAGCTACCGGCGGGATTCAAGATCAGCCTCTACGCGATCGTGCCCGACGCGCGTCACATTGCGGTCGGCCCGCAGGGCATCGTCACCTTCGTCGGCACGCGCAAGACCAAGATCTGGGCGGTGACCGACCGCGACAAGGACCGCGTCGCCGACGAGGTCAAGGAATTTGCGCCGTCGATCCATTTCACGATCCCGAACGGCGTGTGCTTCTCGAAGGACGGCTTTCTGTTCACCGTCGAGCGCAATCGCGTGCTGGTGTTTCCGGCAGCCGAGTTCTTCTACGAGAGCCCGGACGTCGCCGCCTTCGTCGTTGCCAAGCAAGGCGAACTGATTCCGGCCACGGAGGAATCCTACAATCACACCGCGCGCGTCTGCCGCGTCGGGCCGGACGACAAGCTCTATATCGCGCTCGGCCAGCCCTTCAACGTGCCGGCCGCGAACAAGCTCGATCTCTACAAAAAGTACGGCCTCGGCGGCATCATCCGCATGAGCCGCGAAGGCAAGGACCGCGAAGTGTTCGCCTGGGGCATTCGCAACTCGGTCGGCCTCGACTTCAATCCGAAGGACAAATCGCTGTGGTTCACCGATAATCAGGTGGACGGCATGGGCGACGACCAGCCGCCGGGCGAGCTCAACCGCGCCGACAAGCCCGGAATGAATTTCGGCTTTCCGTATTACGGCGGCGGACACACGCGCACGAACGAATACAAGAAGGATACGCCGCCGGCGAATGTGGTGTTTCCGCAGGTCGACATGGTCGCGCACGCCGCCGATCTCGGCATGACCTTCTACACCGGCAGCCAGTTTCCGGCGCAGTATCGCGGCGGCATCTTCAGCGCGCAGCACGGTTCATGGAACCGGACCGTGCCGGTCGGCGCGCGCGTGATGTTCACGAGCCTCAAGGAGGACGGCACCGCCGACAAGACCGTGCCTTTCGCCGAAGGCTGGCTGACGCCGAACCACGAATATATGGGCCGCCCGGTCGACGTCGCACAATTGCCCGACGGATCGCTCCTCGTCTCCGACGACCTCGTCGGTGCGCTCTATCGCATCTCCTATGAGGGACGATGAGGGGCGCGGGAATGACGGGCGGCGTACTGTTGCTCGCCGCCATGCTGATGCTGGGCGGGGCGAGCCATGCTTTTGCGGGCGATCTTGCCGCGGGAAGGCGCAAGGCGCTCGCCTGCCAGACCTGTCACGGTCTCGACGGCCTTTCCAAGCAACCGGAAGCGCCCAACCTCGCGGGTCAGCCGGAATCCTACCTGGCCAAGGCGCTGAACGAGTTCCGCCAGGGCAAGCGGCAGAACGAGATGATGTCGATCGTCGCGCAGAGCCTGTCGGATGCAGACGTCGCCGACCTCGCGGCCTATTACGCGGCGATCGAGGTCACGGCCAAGCCACCGTGAAGCCACCGTGAGCCGCGCTCTTGCCTCCGCCGCGCCGGAGTGAGAAAAGCGCGCCATGACAGACAAAACGCCCGACGAAATGCCCAGCGCAGACGCCGACACGCCGCCCGACCGCCTCTCGGTCGATCCGCGCAGCCCCTGGTTCAACGCCGAGGTGCTGCAGCGCGACGTCGGAATCCGCTTCAAGGGCGTCGAGAAGAACAACGTCGAGGAATATTGCGTCAGCGAGGGCTGGATCCGCGTGCAGGCGGGAGCCGCCAAGGACCGCTACGGACGGCCGCTGACGATCAAGCTCACCGGTCAGGTCGAGCCCTATTTCAAGGATCAGCCCGCGGGCTGACGGCTTAAGCTCACGGCGTCATGAGCAGCGACGGCATCCGCGACGAGATCGAAAGGCTCGAAGACCGGATCGAGGGCCTTCGTCTGTCGGTCGCGCGCTGCCGCAAAATCTCGGTCGCGGCGAAGGCAGCAATCGCCGGCGGCTTCGCCTGGCTCGCGCTCACATTCCTGCTGATCGCGCCGTTCTGGCCGTCGCTCTTCTTCGGCGCCATCGCCGCGGTCATCGGCGGCATCGTACTGCTCGGCTCCAACGCCACGACCTGGAACGAGACCGAAGCCGCGCTGGCGAAAGCGGAAGCCGGGCGGCGCGCGCTGATCGACGATATCGAACTCACCACCGTGGATGCCGGCGTGACGCGATTGCACTGATATCAGGTCCCCACGCGCAGCGGGGCGTTGAGCTTGCGCAGGAGCGCGATCACTGACAGCGCGGTGATGCGGCCGGTCTTCGGATTTTCGCTCGGCACGTTGGCGATCGACATCGAGAAGCGCGCCGAATCCGCGTCGACCTCGATGCTGTGGTTGTTGCGGTCGAGGTTCGGATCGGCCCAGATTTCGAGCCGCGTCTTGTCGGGGCCGAAGCCGGCGAGCGACAAGGCGGCCGCGACATTGACGTTGGCCGGGAAGCCCTTCGCGCCCTCGCGCGCCGTGCCTTCGAATATCTTCGTCGGTTCGCGTAACGCTTCGAGATCGATGCCCTTCTCTACGACGTAAGGCGCGCCGAGGAGGCCCTTCACCGGCTTGCGCGTGATCATGCGCACCGATCGGATCTCGCCTTCGGCGGCGGCGGTCATGGCGTCGAGGCCAATCAGCGCGCCGGTCGGTACCGCGATCTGGCCGCCGTTCTTCTTCGCGATGTCGACGAGGTCCCAGTTGGTCAGCAGCGCTCCGGCGCTGAGCACGACCGCCGTCTTGCCGCGCGAAACGAACGGCTCGACGATCTGACGCAGGATCGCGGCCGGCGCGCATTCGACGACGATGTCGGCTTCCGCCTCGAGGCCCGCGACCGGCACGACCTTCGGCTTGCGCTTGAGCCTGTCGAACTCGGGGCGCGGCTTGTTCGGATTGCCGACGGCGACCGCGGTGAGCGTGAGCCCGGCGATACCCTCGTCGAGCGCCTGCATCACCTTGAGCCCGATCGGCCCGAGGCCGGCGATCGCCACCCGCTGCGTCTTCATGTCTCCGGCCATTCCCGACTTCCCGCGTTACCACTCTTATGGACTATCGACGCCGTGCCTAGCGCAGCGATATCGCTACGGCAACCATGCCCCGCGCCCCTTCTTGTGCCGCGGCAAGAGGTATGAGCATAGTCCGCCCTCCAAAAGGAGGAGGATTTATCGAATGAAAAGAACAATTCTCGGCCTCGCGCTCGTGGCCGCTATGGCAATGTCCGGCAACGCCGGTGCGCAGGATTTCCCGACCCGCCCGATGACCATGGTGATCCCGTTCGCCGCCGGCGGACCGACCGACCTGCTCGGCCGCGTCATTGCCGCGAAGATGGGCGAGATCCTGAAGCAGAACGTCATCGTTGAGAACGTCGGCGGCGCCGGCGGCCAGACCGGCTCCAAGCGCGTCGCCGAAGCCAAACCCGACGGCTACACCTTCGTGCTCGGCACCGTCGGCACGCACGCGCAGAGCCAGACGCTCTACGCGCATCCTTTGTACAACGCCTCGACCGACTTCACGCCCGTCGGCCTGATCGCCGAAGTGCCGATCGTGCTGATCACGCGCAAGGACCTGCCGGCGAACAATCTCAAGGAGTTCGTCGCTTACGCCAAGGCCAACGAAGCGAAGATGCAGTTCGGCTCGGCCGGCGCCGGCTCGGCGACGCATCTCGGCTGCGTTGTGCTCAACACCGCAATGGGTACGCCGAAGATCACGCATGTGCCGTACAAGGGCACCGGCCCGGCGATGCAGGACCTGATCGCCGGCCGCATCGACTATCTGTGCGAGATCATCTCGACCGCCAAGCCGCAGATCGATGGCAAGAACGTCAAGGCGCTGGCGATCCTGACCAAGACGCGCTCGCCGGTCGAGAAGGACGTGCCGACCAGCGCCGAGCAGGGCCTCGACGTGCAGGCCTATACGTGGAACGCGATCTTCCTGCCGAAGGGCACGCCGGACGCGATCGTGAAGAAGCTCAATGGGGCCATGGTGCAGGCGATGCACGACGCCGGCGTCAAGGACAGGCTCGAGGGCTTCGGCGCGCAGGTCGTGTCCGACGACCGCGCCACGCCCGACTATCTCGGCAAGTTCGTCAAGGACGAGATCGTCAAGTGGGCTGCGCCGATCAAGGCGAGCGGCGTCAGCGTCAACTGAAGCTGCCGTACGTGCGAAACAGGACGGCCGGGCCTCGCGCCCGGCCGTTTTCATTTGGCGCCCGCGAGGAACGAAGCCGGGTCGCCCGACGTTTTCTCGCCGCCTAATCAGAATGGATGGCGAGACCCATGGATTTCCCCGCGCAAGTGCGGACGACGGCGCGCCGCGTTCGGCGCGTGGTCACCACGACCGAGGAGGCGATCAAGTTGATCGACCGCGAGCTCCAGCCAGAGGTGAAGCTCGCGTCGCGCTGGACCTTCGCGCGTGAACTGCTGGTGGTGGCGCAGCAATCCGGCAAGAAGCGCGACTTGACGCACGCCTATCGCCAGTTTCGCCAGGCGCTGTCGAACGACAAGATGCTCGACGAAAGCGTCGCGTCGCCGAAAGGTTAGGCCGCTTCGCCGAAGCGCAGGCGGTAGGCGCGCGCATAGGCCTCGGGCGCTGCCTTGAGGTGCCGGCGCGTCAGCGCGATCAATTCGTCGCGCTCGAAGCCCTGCAACGCCTCGATCATCTTCACATGATCGCGCCGCGCCTGATCGAGCACGGCCGCGTCGGCGTTCGCCGACGACCGGATCACCCGGACCTTCTGGGCGAGTTGGTCGATCGTCTCGATCAGGCAGGCATTGCCGCAGAGGCCGAACAGCGCGCGATGGAATTGCAGATTCGAATAGAACACAGCGAGGAGGTCGCCGGCGTCCACCGCTCGGCTGTGCCGCTGCTGCAGGGCGACGAGGTTGCGGAGAGCAGCGGACGCGACCGGCAAGGGTAGAATGCGGACCGCCATCACCTCCAGTTCCTCACGGACGGCGTAGATCTCCTGCACCTCTTGCGGCGTTAAATCGCGCACGATCGCGCCGCGGTTCGGGATGCGCTGCACGATGCCGCGCTTCTCAAGCTCGAACAGCGCCAGACGTACGTCGCCGCGATGCGTGCCGAAATAGGCGCACAACTCCTGCTCGATCAACCGCTCCCGCGGATGACGTCGGCCGAGCACGATGTCTTCCTCGATCTTGTCGGCAATCAGGAGCGCGAGCGGCTGCACGACGCCATCGGCCGTGCCCACCGGCTCGGCGGCCGCCGCCTGCTTCTTCGCTGCGCCTCGGTGTGTCATCGCGATAGATCGGCCCTTGCAATTGTATACAATCGTGTAGACAATAAACGGGCCAGTGACAATGGCCGGCGCCAACGAAGCGCGACAAACACAGCGGGGAGGGACGACATGAAGTCAGGAATGGCTTGGATCCTGCGCGGGCTGAGCGTGGCCGGCGCAATCAGCGCGCTCACGTTCGGTGCCAACGCGCAGACGCACTATCGTTTCGCGCACGACCAGCAGCTCAATTCGGGCTACAGCGTCGCCTACGACATCTTCTCCGCCAAGCTCAAGCAGCTGAGCGGCGGCAAGATGGTGGTCGACCAGTATCCGGGCGCGCAGCTCGGCCAGGAGCCGCAGCTCCTCCAGCTCGTGAAGGCCGGCGACCTCGACTTCGCCATCGTCTCGTCCGCGAACAGCGCGACCATCACGCCGCAGGCCGGCGTCATGTCGCTGCATTTCCTGTTCCGCGGCTCAGATCACATGATCAAGTCGCTCGGCGACCCCAAGGTGTTCGAAGCGATCCGCGACATGATCGACGGCACCACGCAGGGCATCCACGCGATCGGGCTCGGGACGCAAGGCCTGCGCAGCATGTACAGCAAGAAGGAGATCAAGTCGGTCGGCGATCTCAAGGGCCTGAAGGTCCGCGTGCAGGCGACCGCAACCGAAGATGCGACCTTCGCCGCCTATGGCGCGCAAACGGTGCACATGCCGTTCGGCAGCGTCTACACCTCGTTGCAGACCGGGGTCGTCGACGTCGGCGAAAACTCGGTCAACGTCTATCTCATCAACAAGCACTATGAAGTCGCGCCGGTGCTGTCGATGACCGAGCACGAGGCGAACAACGCCATCCTCTACATCAGCGACAAGCTCTGGAAGAGCCTCTCCGACGACCAGAAAAAGTGGATGCTCGAAGCGGGCCGCGACGTCTCGACGCAGGAGCCGAAGAAGGCCTTCGAGCTCGAGGACGCCGCCGCTGCCAAGCTCAAGGCGATCGGCATCAAGATCGTCTCGGGCGTCGACAAGTCCGGCTTCCAGAAGATCTCCAATCCGATGCTGGACAAGCTCGCCAAGGAGCTCGGGCCGCATGCCGACAAGATCAAGAGCCTGATCGTCGCGATCAAGTAGACTGAGACACGGCAATGGAGGGGCCGGCGGCCGGCCCCTCCCCTGGTGGGCGCGGCAAATGGGCATCGCTGACAAACTCGTTCTCCAGCGTCAGCGGCACCTGAAATGGAAGGCGCTCGACCCGCTCGAATGCCTGCTCATGATCCTGGGCGGCGCGCTGCTGTTCGGCTTCTCGCTGTCGGTCGTCTGCGACATCGTCACCCGCCTCATCGGCTCTCCCTGGCTCTGGCTCCAGGAAGTCACCTCGACCCTGTTCATCTTTGCCATCTTCATCGGCGCGGCGACGGCGACGCGCCGCAACGACCATCTCTATCTGACGGCCTTCGCCGAGGCCATGCACGGCACGCCGCGCCTTATCGCGGAATTGACCATTCGCGGCATCGTGCTCGGCGTCGCCGCCGCACTCATCTACTACGGCTATCTCAACTACCTGCGTGGCTTCGGCAGCTTCCGCCTGCCGTCGAATACGCCGATCGCCTCGCTCTACGCGGCGATCCCGATCTCCGGCGTCCTCATCCTCCTGTTCACGATCGAGCAGATCGTCAACGGCTGCCGCAACGGCTTTGACCATCCCGAGTTCGACGACCCTTCCGAGAGCGCGGCCTTCGGCGCGGGCAGACCGGACGAGTCCCGATGAGCGCGCCCGTCATCCTCACGCTCATGTCGGCGTGCTTCCTGGCGTTCGGCTATCTCGGCGTGCCGGTGCCGTTCGCGCTGCTCGGCGGCGTGTTCATCGGCGCGACGCTGGCCGACGTCTCGCATGCCGCCATCATTCAGAAGGTGTTCGACGGCGTCGACAACGAGGCGCTGCTGGCGATCCCGTTCTTCCTGCTCGTCGGCGAGCTGATGAGCTCGGCCAATGTGGTGGTGCGCATCGTCAACCTGTCGATGGCGCTGGCCGGCCATATCCGCGGCGGCCTGTCGCAGGTCGTCACCGTGTTCAGCATGTTCTTCTCGGAGATGTCGGGCTCGACCACCGCCGACGTCGCGGTGATGAGCCGCGCGCTCGCCGGCCCGATGAAGAAGGAAGGCTACGAGCCGCCCTTCATCGCCGCGATTATCGCCGCCGCTTCGACCATCGCCGCGCTGGTGCCGCCGAGCATCACCGCGGTCGTCTACGGCGCGGTCGGCAACGTTTCGATCGCCGGCCTGTTCATGGCCGGCTTCGTGCCCGGGCTGATGATCGGCTTCGGGCTGATGATCTACTGCTATTTCTTCGGTCCGGCCGGCTTCCGCCGGCCGAAGCCGACCTTCCTCGGCGTCGCCACCGCGGCCTACCAGGCGGCGCTGCCGCTGATGATCCCGGTGATCCTGCTCGGCGGCATCCTGACCGGCTGGTTCACGCCGACCGAAGCGGGCGTCGTCGCGGCCTGCTGGATCATCTTCGTCATCATCCCGATGCTCAATCCGAGGCACATCTCGCGCCTGCCCTACGACTTCTGCCTCGCCGGGCTGATCTTTTCGCTGCCGCTCATCACGATCGGCGCGGCCAACGCCTTCGGCTGGCTGCTCGCCTATCTGCGCGGCGCGATCGTGATCTCGGACTTCATCACGTCGATCGCCGGCAACGATCCGCACCTCATCATGCTGCTGATGGTGCTGCTGTTCACGATCGTCGGCGATTTCATCGAGCCGGTGCCGACCATCATCATCTTCATGCCGCTGGTGAACGCGCTCACCACCGCCGGGCACATCAATCCGGTGCACATGGGCGTCGTGCTGATCGCGACGCTCGCTTTCGGCCTGATCACGCCGCCCTACGGGCTCGTCTTGCTCATGGCGTCGAAATTCGTCGGGGTCAGATTCTCACAGGCGCTGCGTGCGGCCTTGCCGATCTATGCGGTGTTCCTGATCACCATCGTCTTCATCATCTTCTTCCCCGAAGTCGTGCTCTGGATTCCGAAGCAGGTCCTGCCGCAGTCGGTCGGCTGCTTCCACAATCCGAGCGGAGCGGGTTTCATCTGTCCGAACGGCTGACCGTACCGGCAAGTGAAAAGGCCGGGCATGGGCCCGGCCTTTTCGATTTTCGCGGGAGCGGAAGTCGCTACTCCGCCGCTTCCATGCGCGGCTCGGCCCCCTCGACCTTGGCGGCGCAGAACTTGAACTCCGGAATCTTGCCGAACGGATCGAGCGCCGGGTTGGTCAGCTTGTTCGCCGCCGCCTCGAAGAAGGCGAACGGAATGAACACCACCCCGTCCGGAATCGCGTCGTCCTGCCGCGAGTTCAGTTCGACCGTGCCGCGTCGTGTCGACACGCGCACCATGTCGCCCGGCTTGATGCCGAGCTTGTCGATGGTGCCGCGCGACAAGGCCGCCGTCGCTGACGGCTCGATGGCGTCGAGGACCGTGGCGCGGCGAGTCATAGCGCCCGTGTGCCAATGCTCGAGCATACGGCCGGTCGTAAGAACGAACGGATAATCGTGGTCCGGCGTCTCGTCGGGCGGCTGGAGTTTCGCTGCGACCAGCTTGCCGAAGCCGCCGGGACGCGGGAAGCCCTTGTCGAACACGACGTCATGGCCGGGCTGATCTGGCGCGTCGGACGGATAGGTCACGGCGCTCTCGCGCTCGACGCGCTCCCAGGCGATGTTGTCGAGCGACGGCATCAGCGACGCCATCTCGGCGTAGACTTCGCGCGGGTGCTGGTAATTCCACTTCAGGCCCATGCGACGCGCGAGTTCCTGCGTGATCCACCAGTCGACCTTGGCGTCGCCCGGCAGCGGCAGAGCGGCGCGGCCCATCTGCACCTGACGATTCGTGTTGGTGACGGTGCCGTCCTTCTCCGGCCAGGCCGAAGCCGGCAGGATCACGTCGGCATAGACCGCGGTCTCGGTGAGGAAGAGGTCCTGCACCACGAGATGCTCGAGATGCGCCAGCGCCTCGCGCGCGTGGTTCAGGTCCGGATCCGACATCGCCGGATTTTCGCCGAGGATATACATGCCCTTGATCGTGTTGGCGTGGATCGCGTCCATGATCTCGACGACGGTGAGGCCCTTCTTCGGGTCCAGCTTGACGTCCCACGCCTTCTCGACCTTGGCGCGGATGTCCGGGTTCTCGACCGACCTGTAGTCGGGGAAGAACATCGGGATCAGGCCTGCGTCGGAAGCGCCCTGCACGTTGTTCTGGCCGCGCAGCGGATGGAGCCCCGTGCCGGGCCGGCCGATCTGGCCGGTGATCAGCGCCAGCGCGATCAGGCAGCGCGCATTGTCGGTGCCGTGCGTGTGCTGCGACACGCCCATGCCCCAGAAGATGATCGCCGAATGTGCCCGCGCGTAGGTGCGAGCGACCTCACGGAGCGTGTCGGCCTCGATGCCGCAGATCGGCGCCATCTCCTCCGGCGTGAACTCCTTGATGCTCTCGGCGAAGGCGGGGAAGCCCTCGACATAGGTCTGGATGTACTGCTGGTCGTACAGCTTCTCTTCGACGATCACATTGAGCATGGCGTTGAGCATCGCCACGTCGGCACCGTTCTTGAACTGCATCATGCGCCAGGCATGGCGCTTGAGCGCCTGTCCGCGCGGATCCATGACGACGAGCTTGGAGCCGCGCTTGGCTGCCTGCTTGAAGAAGGTCGCCGCGACCGGATGGTTCTCGGTCGGGTTGGCGCCGATGACGATGATGACGTCGGAGTTCTTGCACTCGTTGAACGAGGCCGACACGGCGCCGGAGCCGACGCCTTCGAGCAGCGCCGCCACCGACGAGGCGTGGCAGAGCCGCGTGCAGTGGTCGACGTTGTTGGTGCCGAAACCGGCGCGCACCAGCTTCTGGAACAGGTAGGCCTCTTCGTTCGAGCACTTGGCGGAGCCGAAGCCCGCCAGCGCCTTGGAGCCGTCGCGGTCACGGATCGTCTTGAGACCGGATGCGGCCTTGTCGAGCGCCTCGTCCCAGGTGGCTTCGCGGAAATGCGTCCACGGATTCATCGGGTCGATGAACTCGTGCGGCACCTTCGGTACGCCTTCCTTGCGGATCATCGGCTTGGTCAGGCGCTGCGGACTGTGCACGTAGTCGAAGCCGAAGCGGCCTTTGACGCAGAGGCGATTTTCGTTCGACGGGCCGTTGCGGCCGGTAACGGCGATGAGCTTGTCGTCCTTGATCTGGTAGGTGAGCTGGCAGCCGACGCCGCAATAGGGGCACACCGAATGCACCTCGCGGTCGGGGAACTTGTCGCGCACCTGGTTATCGTTGAGCAGCGTCGCCGGCATCAGCGCGCCGGTGGGGCAGGCCTGCACGCATTCGCCGCAGCCGACGCAGGTCGATTGGCCCATCGGATCGTCGAAGTCGAACACGATCTTCTCGGTGTGGCCGCGGCCGGCCATGCCGATGACGTCGTTCACCTGCACTTCGCGGCAGGCGCGAACGCAGAGATTGCACTGGATGCAGGCGTCGAGATTGACGCGCATCGCCGGATGCGAGGCGTCGAGCTCCGGCACGATTTCACGCTCGCGCTTGGGGAAGCGGCCGTCGGAAACGCCTTGGCGCTTGGCCGTCTTCCAGAACTCGGACTCCGGATCGTGCGCAACCTCGATCGCCGGCTGGTCTGTGGCGAGGAGCTCGGCGACCATCTTGCGCGCGGTCTTGGCGCGGTCGGTCTGCGTCTTCACCTTCATGCCGGGCGCCGGCATGCGGATGCAGCTTGCAGCGAGCACGCGCTCGCCCTCGATCTCGACCATGCAGACGCGGCAGTTGCCGTCGGCGCGATAGCCGGGCTGCGGCGAGTAGCACAGATGCGGCAGCTTGATGTCGAGACGGCGCGCGGCGCGGAAGATCGATTCACCCTCGCGGATGTCGATCTCGCGCTCGTCGATGTAGAAGGTCTTGGCGGTGGAGGCGCCGCCCTGCCCGACCGATTTGTCGGCCGGCGCGGTGTGCGCGACGCCGGGCTTGCCGCCGCCGATCGCGCCGTCGAGCGCCTTGCCTTTGTCGTCGTGTCCGTAGCCGACGGGCTTTTTCGTGTCGGTCATCGCGTTTCCTTTTCGATCGTTCCCGTCACCACTTCCCGAGCGGCGTCTTCAGGTCGTCCGGGAAGTACTTCAGCACGCTCATCAGCGGGTTCGGCGCTGCCTGGCCGAGACCGCAGATCGAGGCGTCGCGCATCAGCGCCGAAAGCTCGGTCAGCAAACCAACGTCCCAGGGGCCGCGCTGCATCAGCTTCACGGCCTTCTCGGTGCCGACGCGGCACGGCGTGCACTGGCCGCAGCTTTCGTCCTCGAAGAACTTCAGGAGATTGAGCGCGACGGCCTTCATGTCGTCCTTATCGGACAGAATGACAACCGCGTGCGAGCCGACGAAGCTGCCGTATTTCTCCAGGGTTCCGAAATCCAGCGGGATGTCGGCCATCGACGCCGGCAGGATGCCGCCCGACGGGCCGCCCGGCAGGTAGGCCTTGAAGGTGTGGCCGTCGGACATGCCGCCGCAGAACTCGTCGATCAGCTCGCGCATCGTGATGCCGGCAGGCGCAAGCTTCACGCCCGGGTTCTTCACGCGTCCCGACACCGAGAAGCTGCGGAAACCCTTGCGCTCGTGGCGCCCCTGCGAGGTCGCCCATGCCGCGCCCTTTTCGATGATGTCGCGGATCCAGTACATCGTCTCGACGTTCTGCTCGAGCGTCGGGCGGCCGAACAGGCCAACCTGCGCGACGTAGGGCGGACGATGGCGCGGCAGGCCGCGCTTGCCCTCGATCGACTCGATCATCGCCGACTCTTCGCCGCAGATGTACGCGCCGGCTCCGCGGCGCAGATGCAGCCGCGTGTGCGGCGACAGGCCCGCATCGGCGAGCTTGTCGATTTCCTCGAGCAGCATCAGGCGCAGTTCCGGGTATTCATCGCGGATATAGATGTAGGTGTCGTGCGCCTCGACCACCCAGGCGGCTATCAGCACGCCTTCGAGGAAGCGGTGCGGATCGCGCTCGAGATAGTAGCGATCCTTGAAAGTGCCTGGCTCGCCCTCGTCGGCATTGACCGCGAAGAGGCGCGGCGCGGGCTCCGCGCGCACCAGCGACCATTTGCGCCCGGTGGGGAAGCCGGCGCCGCCGAGGCCGCGCAGGCCGGCGTCGCTGACGATCTTGATCAAATCTTCCGGCGTGCGCTTGGCCGCGATGCAGTCCTTCAGCAGCGCATAGCCGCCGGCCTTTTGATAGGCGGTGAAATCGACCTCCGGTTTCCAGGCATGCGGGTGCGGATTGGACTTCACCGCGGCGGCGACCTTGTCCGGCGTCGCCTTGAAGGTCTGCATGTGGCCGACGGCAACGGCCGGCGCTTGATCGCAGGCGCCCATGCACGGGGCGTGCACGACGCGCACATCCTTGCCGAGGATCTTCGGCAGCTTCTGGATCAGCGCTTCGGCGCCAACCATGGCGCAGGAAATGGAATCGCAGACGCGCACGGTGATCGCCGGCGGCGCGTCCTCGCCCTCCTTCACCACGTCGAAGTGCGAATAGAAGGTCGCGACCTCATAGACCTCGGCCAGCGCCATCTTCATCTCGAAGGCCAGCGCGGCGAGATGCGGCGCGGAAATGTGATTATAGCGATCCTGAATGAGGTGCAGGTGCTCGATCAGCAGGTCGCGGCGGCGCGGCCGGTCGGTGAGCAGCGCGCGGACCTCTTCGAGTGCGACCGGGTCGACTTGGCGGCCCTTCGGCGTGCGCGGCGGCCGGCGACGGCCCTTGCGTGTAATATCCGGGGCATCAACGTTGGTCACTGGTGCGCTCATAAAGTCCTCCGCGAACGCAACAAAAGCTCTTTTGAACCATCCCAGGCAAGGTGCCGTAACTAATCGGGCGATAGTACATTTCTATCGCCAGCCCTTGCCAGCTATGGTATTCCAGATCAAAGAGCTTGCGTACGTACAGTCTAATTAGAGTTGAATCCGGTTCCTTCGATACTCTGTAAAAAGAACGTATCTCTGCATATGGTGTTCGGTGATCGATAAGCTCGAATTCCTACTCGCTCTTGCGCGCGAAAAGCACTTCGGGCGTGCGGCAGAGGCCTGCGGCGTCACACAGCCGACCTTGTCGGCCGGCGTGAAGCAGATCGAGGATTCGTTCGGGGTGTTGCTCGTCAATCGCGGTTCCCGCTTTCAGGGTTTTACGGCCGAGGGCGAACGCGTGCTCGACTGGGCACGACGTATCGTCGGCGACGCGCAGGCCATGCGGCAGGAAGTGCACGCCCTCAAGCACGGACTGGCCGGCCGTTTGCGGCTCGCGGTCATCCCCACCGCGCTGGCCATGGTGGAAACGCTCACCACGCCATATCGTGCCCGTCATCCCGCCGTTCAGTTCACGGTCTTCTCCCGCACCTCGACCGAGATCCTCAACGAGATCGACAACCTCGAGATCGACGCCGGTCTCACCTATCTCGACAACGAGCCGCTTGGCCGCGTCAACGCGATCCCCTTCTATCGCGAGCGCTACCGGCTGCTGGTGGCCGCGGACGCGCCGCTTGCCGATCGCGACGAGGTCTCCTGGGCGGAGGTGGCGCAGGTGCCGCTCTGCCTCCTGACGCCGGACATGCAGAACCGCCGCATCATCGAGCGGCTGCTGCGCGAGACCGGGGCGGAGCCGAACATCACCCTCGAATCCGATTCGATGATCCTGCTCTACTCGCACGTCCGCACCGGCCGCTGGGCGAGCGTGATGCCGGCGCGGCTGGCGCTGACTCTCGGGCTGACCGAGACCAACCAGCTCCGCGCGATTCCGATCGTCGGGACGGAGGCGAGCCAGACGATCGGCCTCGTCGTGCCGCTGCGCGAGCCTATGACGCCGCTCGTCGCCGCCCTGGTCGCCGAAGCCCGGCGCGTCGCCCCTCTGCTGGCGGATTAGCCAAAAGAACTAGGGATAAGCTGCCCATCGTTTCGGCTTCTTATGCAATAAATCGCACTGGGTCCGATATATGTCTTTAGATGTATATCGTATTACGATGTGATTGATTTATCGAAACATTGTGCCGGCCTGCCCACTCGCGGCATCGCGCAGCATCATAGTTATTCGCAATTGCAGCATTGAGAATTCCTATTCATTCATAGGAATTACTTTGTTGATTCAAGGGTTCGCCATCCGCAGTCTTGAGGGTGGAGACGTGTGGGGGCGCGATGAACGCAATCTCCGCTGTCTGACCAAAAAGAGCAGTCTGCCGACAACGGCTGATCCAACAGGGGAGAATCGCGCAATGAGTTTGCTCTCATTTCTCGATCGTAGTCATACGATCGCAAAGCCCGGCTATAGCCGGTGGATGGTGCCGCCGGCCGCGCTCTGCGTGCATCTGTGCATCGGCCAGGCCTACGCCTTCAGCGTTTTCAACCTGCCGATGACCAAGCTTCTCGGCATCTCGCAGTCGGGTCCCGGTGACTGGAAGCTGACCGAGCTCGGCTGGATCTTCTCCATCGCCATCTTCTTCCTCGGCGTCTCCTCGGCCGTGTTCGGCCGCTGGGTCGAGGAAGGCGGCCCGCGCCGGGCCATGTTCACCGCCGCCCTGTGCTGGGCCGGCGGCTTCTTCATCTCGGCCGTCGGCGTCTACGCCCATAATTTGTGGCTGATCTATCTCGGCTACGGCGTGCTCGGCGGCATCGCGCTCGGCATCGGCTACATCTCGCCGGTCTCGACGCTGATCAAATGGTTCCCGGACCGTCCCGGTATGGCGACCGGCATGGCCATCATGGGCTTCGGCGGCGGCGCCTTCATCGCCTCGCCGCTGTCGGTGTGGCTCATGAGCAAGTTCAACACGGCGACCCATGTCGGCGTTGCCGAGACCTTCATCGTGCTCGGCATCGTGTACTTCTTCTTCATGATCGTCGGCTCGATCATCGTGCGCGTGCCGGCACCGGGCTGGGCGCCGGCAGGCTATGTCGCGCCGACGCAATCGGTGGGACTGATCACCAGGAACGACGTCTTCGTCTACGACGCGCTGAAGACGCCGCAGTTCTGGCTGATCTGGTGGGTGCTCTGCCTGAACGTGACCGCCGGCATCGGCGTGCTCGGTCAGGCCTCCGCCATGAGCCAGGAGATGTTCCCCGGTCACATCACGCCCGTCGCAGCCGCCGGCTTCGTCGGCTTGATGAGCTTGTTCAACATGGGCGGCCGCTTCTTCTGGGCCTCCACGTCGGACTATATCGGCCGCCGCAACACCTACTTCGTGTTCATGGTGCTCGGCTTCCTGCTGTACTGCACGGTGCCTTACACCGGCGCGGTCGGCAGCGTCGCCGGCTTCGTGCTCTGCTTCCTGATCATCATCTCGATGTACGGCGGCGGCTTCTCGACGGTCCCGGCCTATCTGCGTGACATGTACGGCACGCGCTATGTCGGCGCCATCCACGGTCTGTTGCTGACGGCCTGGTCGATGGCCGGCATCTTCGGCCCGGTCATCGTCAACTACCTGCGTGAATACAACATCACGCACGGCGTGCCGAAGGCGCAGGCCTACAACAACACCATGTACATCATGGCGGGATTGTTGGTCATCGGCTTCATCTGCAACTTCTTCGTCAAGGCCGTCGATAGCCGCTTCCATATGGCGGCTGACGACAACCGCGGCAAAGAACCCGTCGGCGCCAAGGCCTAAGGAAAGGAACGAACCATGTCGACTATCGACACCGAAGAGACCACGACCCTCCAGCTCGTTCTGGCCTGGGGCTTCGTCGGCATCCCGCTCGCTTGGGGCGTGATCCAGACGCTGATCAACTCGATGAAGCTGTTCCAGTAATCGAGCGCGACAGACGAACACGCCGCTCCCGGAGACGGGGGCGGCGTTTTGTTTTGTGCCGCGGTTATGTCGCCGCGTGCAGGATGTCCGCGGTTTTCTCCGGCATGTCGAGCATGACGTGGTGCCCGCAGGCGAACGCGTGCGCGCTCCAGGCGGGATCGGCCTTGACCCGATCGTAGAACGGCTTGAACGGGCTTTCGCGCGGCAACACGGTGCCGTGAACGTAGACGCGCCTGCGGACTGACTTGTGTGCGCCGGTGAGCGTGAGTCGCTCGGCCATCGCGGCCATCGGAAACGGCGTCGCCAGCCGGTCGACGCGGGCTGCGTCTGCGGCATTGACGTTGAAGAAGGCGGCCGGCGGCGAAGGCACGGCAATGCCGCCGCAATTGCCGGCATTGGCGACGAAGCGCTGCGTGTTCGCCGGGATATTGATGTCGAACAGCGACTGGCCGCTCTCGGGGAGGAAAGCGTCGAGATAGACCAGCGCCGAGATGCGCTTGGCGATCCGGTCGGCGACGCCGGTGACCACCATGCCGCCATAGGAATGGCCGGCGAGCACGGCAGAGTCGATCTCCTCGTAGTCGAACACGCCGGTGACGTCGGCGATGTGCGTCGACAGGTTGACGCTCGCCGACAACAGATGCGAGCGCTCGCCCTGCCCCGTCAGTGTCGGCGTGAACACTGTATGGCCGCGCGCGCGCAACAGCGCCGCGACCTTGCCGTAGCACCAGCCGCCCGACCAGGCACCGTGCACCAGAACGAACGTCGCCATTGCCCCTCCCCCGCACGCGGACTTACGACTGCTTGGCCCGCTCGATCGCGTCCATGATGATACGCTCGGCGTCGGCGGTGTCGACCCAGCGCACGATCGTCACCCACTTGCCCTTTTCCAGATCCTTGTAGTGCTGGAAGAAGTGCGCGATCTGTTCCAGCATCACCGCCGGCAAATCGCGATAGCTCGTGACGCCGGTGTAGAACGGATGCAGGGCGTCGACCGGCACGGCGAGCACCTTCTCGTCCTGCCCCGCCTCGTCCTCCATCAGAAGCGCGCCGACCGGACGGCAGCGGATCACGGCGCCCGGCACGACCGGCACCTGCGCCATCACGATGACGTCGCAGGGATCGCCGTCCTGGGACAGCGTATGCGGGATGAACCCGTAATTGCCGGGATAGAACATCGCCGTGTGCAGGAAACGGTCGACGTAGAGCGCACCCGACTGCTTGTCGAACTCGTATTTCACCGGCACGCCACCGAGCGGGATCTCGATGACGGCGTTGACGTCCTTCGGCGGGTTGCGGCCCGCCGGGATGAGCTTGAGGTCCATGACGCCGCTCCCGTGTTCGCGGAACGGCGAGGTGTCTAGCCGAATTCGGCAGCGCAGGGAAATTCCGCAGATTTACTGCTGCGTGGCAGTCGCACCGGAGTGATCGGCGGCGAGGGCCAGTAGCGTAAGGTCGGCGGAGCCGTCCGGCGCCTCGCCATGCGCCCGCTGCTTCTGGCTGTGCGCCTGGAAGGAGACGATGCTTTGCGCGGTCTTGCGGCTTAGCTTGTCAAAGCGTTCGATGCTGCGCGTCATGTCGTCCGGCGTGATCTTGCGGTTCGCCGCATACATGGTCAGCAATTCGCGTGTGGTGGTCCACGAGCAGCCGGCCGCCTTCGCGAACAGCAGCACCATGTCCTCGCCCTCGTCGAGAAGTGCACGCTCGACCAGGTCGACCGGGAAGCGGCCGAGGCGCGCCAGCGCCACCACCGTCTTCTCGAATTCCTGCGCCCGCGCCGGCGCATGCACGCTCGCCTCGCTCGCCCCAGCAACGCGGAAACGGCTCTTGGCGTCGCGTGCCGCGGCGGCATGCGCCTCCGATCCGGCGCGCGCTTCGCGCTGCATCAGGGTGGCGACGTCGTCGACCACGTCGCGGATAGCGTCTTCGGCTTGCGGATGCTCGGCTTCGAGCCGCGCGCGCACCGAAGCCGAGGCCGCCTCGAGGAGCTTGATGAAGCATTGCCGCGGCAGGTCGCCGCGCCGGCCGAGGGCCAGGGTCAGCCGCTTATCGCGGCGCGCATGCACGGTGAGCTTTTCGTAGCCGGCGAGCGAGAAGCGGGCGCCGCGGTTGCGCACGACCTTGTTGACGACGCGGCGGTCGCCGCGGGCCACCAGCACGTCGGTCACCGCTTCGCTGAGTTGCAAACGCTGCGCGATAGCCAGGAGGTGCGCCTGGCTCTTGGTGCTGGCGTTCTCGATCAAATCGCCGTCGGTCAGCTGCGCCGAATGCGTCAGCACCGGCCCGGCCACCTCGATCGCATCGTCAAAGGCGAGCGAGCGCACGACGCGCGGCGGCGCACCGTCTATGCGCGCGAGGCGGTGCGCGAGCTCGGCGCGCGCGCCGAGCTCGATATCGGCCGTGAGCTCCTGCAGCACGTCGTCGAACACCGCGATCTGCTGGCCGGAATAGTTGCGCGCGCCCGCCGCGAACAGGTCGGCAATCCGTAGCATGATGCGCAGCCGGCGTTTGGCGTCGCCCGCGGCAACGGCCTCGTTGAGTTCGTCGATCAGGGAGAAAGAGGCGGCGGCAGGGGCAATATCGCGGCGAAGCGCAGCATTGGGCATGACTACAACCAGTGCTTATGGTGCATAACGACTGCCCGTTTTCTACCGTACAGATGCGAAGACGCCGTTCATCGCGGAACTTGGAACCTGCAGAAAATTTTAGCGATCCGGTAACCCAAAAAAAGCAGAGGCCCGCCGCAAGGGCGGGCCTCGATGGCCTTTGGGAGCTCCGCGGGCGCTCAGAACAGGCCGACGATCTTGCCGTCCTTGACGTCGATGGCGTCGGCCGACGGCGTCTTCGGCAGGCCCGGCATGGTCATGATCTCTCCGCAGATCGCGACCACGAACTCGGCGCCGGCCGAGAGCCGCACCTCGCGGACCGGGATCGAGAAGCCGGTCGGCGCGCCCTTGGCGTCCGGGTTGGTGGAGAAGGAATACTGAGTCTTGGCGATGCAGACCGGCAGCTTGCCGAAGCCCATCTCCTCCCAAGTCTTGAGCTGGTCCTTGACCGACTTGTCGGCGGTCGCGTCGTCGGCGCGATAGAGCTCCTTGGCGATCGTGCGAATCTTCTCGAACAGAGGCATGTCGTCGGGATAGAGGAGCTTGAGATTTGCCTTGCCCTCGTCGCAGAGCTTGACCACGGCTTTGGCGACATCGGCCGCGCCGGCACCGCCCATGGCCCAGTGATCGGCCATCAGCGCCTCGACGCCGAGCGCCTTGCACTTCTCCTTGACCAGCGCAACCTCGGCCTCAGTGTCGGCCGAGAAGCGGTTGATCGAGACCACCGCCGGCAGGCCGAACTTCTTCACGTTCTCGATGTGCCGCTGCAGGTTGGCCATGCCGGCCTCGAGCGCCTTCAGGTCCTCCTTCTTGAGGTCTTCCTTCTTGACGCCGCCGTGCATCTTGAGCGCGCGGATGGTGGCCACGACGACGACGCAGTCGGGCTTGAGACCCGCCTTGCGGCACTTGATGTCGAGGAATTTCTCCATGCCGAGGTCGGCGCCGAAGCCGGCTTCGGTCACCACGTAGTCGGCGAGCTTGAGCGCGGTGGTCGTCGCGACCACCGAGTTGCAGCCGTGCGCGATGTTGGCGAAGGGGCCGCCATGGATGAAGGCCGGCGTGCCTTCGAGCGTCTGCACCAGGTTCGGCGCGATCGCTTCCTTCAAGAGCGCGGTCATGGCTCCGTGCGCGTTGAGGTCCTTCGCGCGGATCGGCTTACGGTCGCGCGTGTAGGCGACGATGATGTTGCCGAGACGCTCCTTGAGGTCGTCGAGGTTCTTGGCGAGGCAGAAGATCGCCATCACTTCCGATGCCACGGTGATGTCGAAGCCGGCCTCGCGCGGATAGCCGTTGGCGACGCCGCCGAGCGAGCAGACGATCTCGCGCAGCGCGCGATCGTTCATATCCATGACGCGGCGCCAGACGACGCGGCGGGAGTCGATGCCGAGCGCATTGCCCCAGTAGATGTGGTTGTCGATCAGCGCCGAGAGCAGGTTGTGCGCCGAGGTGATGGCGTGGAAGTCGCCGGTGAAATGGAGGTTGATGTCCTCCATCGGGATCACCTGGGCATAACCGCCACCGGCGGCGCCGCCCTTCATGCCGAAGGACGGGCCGAGCGACGGCTCGCGCAGCGCGCACATCGCCTTCTTGCCGATATGGTTGAGCGCGTCGGTGAGGCCGACGGTGGTCGTGGTCTTGCCCTCGCCCGCCGGCGTCGGCGAGATCGCGGTGACCAGGATCAGCTTGCCGTTCGGCTTCGACTGGATCGACTTGATGTATTCCATCGACACCTTGGCCTTGTAGTGGCCATAGGGTTCGAGGTTTTCGGCGGCGACGCCGAGCTTGTCCTTGGCGACGTCGAGGATGCGACGCTTCTCGGCGGCTTGCGAGATTTCAATATCGGACTTGGGATTCTGATGCTGCGAGGCGGGCATTGGGTTTTCCAATATGCTGAGCGATTATGAGGTGGTCATTCCGGGGCGCGAGCACCGCGAGCGAACCCGGAATCCAGACACTTCGATCATGTTCTGGATTCCGGGTCCGCCGCTTCGCGGCGTCCCGGAATGACGGCGGAACGTCAGGAGAGAATGGTCCCCTTGGCGAGATTGACGGACTTCGCCCACTCGCCGGCGTCGATCTTCTTGCCGTCGGCGGGCTGCACGCGGGTAATCTTGAAGCGGCCGTCGGCGCAGACGACGGTGATGCCGCCATCTTCCACCACGACGACTTCGCCGAGCTTGCCGGCAATGCCTTTCGGATCGCGCGCCGGCAGCGGCTTGGCGTCGAAGATCTTGACGGTCGCGCCGTCGAGCGTCGTCCAGGCGCCGGGCGCCGGATTGCAGCCGCGGATCAGGCGGTCGATCTGCTCCCACGGCTTGCCCCAGTCGATCTTGGCATTGCCGGCGCGGCAAAGGCCTTCATAGGTGGCCTTGGACTCGTCCTGCTTGATGCGCGGCGCCTTGCCGGCCTTAACCAGATCGACGGCCTCGAGCATGGCGTCGACGCCCATCGGGAACAGGCGATCGAAATAGACGGTGCCGAGCGTGTCGGTGTCGGAGATCGGCGTCTTCTTCTGGATGAGGACGTCGCCGGTATCGAGCCCGTTGTCCGGCCAGAAGATCGACAGGCCGGTCTCCTTCTCGCCCTTGATGATCGGCCAGTTGATCGCGGAGGCGCCGCGATAGGCCGGCAGCAGCGAGGGGTGATACTGGATGGAGCCGTGTGTCGGGATGTTGAGGAAGTCCTCGGGCACGAACAAAGTGACGAAGGCCATGACCTGGAGGTCCGGCTTCATCGCCTTGAACTCCTCCCACACCTTCGGGTCCTTGTAGGACGAGGGCTGGTGCACGGGGAGACCTGCGGCGATCGCCGCTTCCTTCAGCGGGTCGGCCTTGGCGCCCGGCTTCTCCGGCGCGACGAACACTCCGATCACGTTCTCGCCGCGTTTCAGGAGCGCTTCCAGCACGGCCTTGCCGAACGCCTGCTGGCCATGGACCACGATACGCATAGTGACTTCTCCCTATTCTCGTTTGTCATCGCCGGGCTTGTCCCGGCGATCCCGATTCCAGAGGCAGTGCCTGCCTAAGCGAGATGGCCGGGATGAGCCCGGCCATGACAGTGTTGTTACGCCGCCTTGTCCTTCTTCTCCGGGGCGCTGAGGGCGCCGGACGCCTTGATCTCGGCGATGTCCTTGGCGGAGAGCTTGAGCACGTCGGTCAGGATCTCGTCGGTGTGCTCACCGAGCAGCGGCGAACGCTTCACCTCGGTGATCGAGTCCGAGAGCTTGATCGGATTGCCGACGCTCAGATAGGTGCCGCGGGTCGGATGCTCGACCTCGACGACCGTGCCGGTCTTGCGCAGCGACTGGTCCTCGGCGAGCTCCTTCATCGACAGGATCGGGCCGCACGGAATGTCGTACTGGTTGAGGATCTCCATGGCCTCGAACTTGGTCTTGGTCATGGTCCACTGCTCGATGCGCGCGAAGATCTGGTTGAGCTTCGGCAACCGCGCCTTCGGCGTGGCGTATTCCGGATCGCTTTTCCAGGTTGGCTCGCCGATGACGTCGCAGATCGCCTCCCAGACCGGGGCCTGGGTGATGAAATAGATGTAGGCGTTCGGATCGTCAGGCGCGCCCTTGCACATCAGGATGCGGCCGGGCTGGCCGCCGCCGGAGTCGTTGCCCGCACGCGGCGTCGCATCGCCGAACGGGATGCCCTCGCCGTACTGGCTGTACTCGGTCAGCGGGCCATGCTTGAGCCGCTGCTGATCGCGCAGCTTGACGCGCGCGAGGTTGAGCACGCCGTCCTGCATGGCGCAGAGCACCTTCTGGCCGCGGCCGGTGCGCGTACGCTGGAACAGCGCGGTGACGATGCCCAGCGCCAGATGCAAGCCGGTGCCCGAATCGCCGATCTGCGCGCCGGTGACGAGCGGCGGGCCGTCACGGAAACCGGTGGTCGAGGCCGAGCCGCCGGTGCACTGCGCGACGTTCTCGTAGACCTTGCAGTCCTCGTACGGGCCGGGGCCAAAGCCCTTCACCGACGCGACGATCATACGCGGGTTGGTCTTGTGGACGTGATCCCAGGTCAACCCCATGCGGTCGAGCGCGCCGGGGGCGAAGTTCTCAACCAGCACGTCGCAGCTCTTGATCAGCTCGTCGAGCACGCGCTTGCCCTGCGGGTGCTTCGAATCGATCGTGATCGAGCGCTTGTTGTGGTTGAGCATGGTGAAGTAGAGCGAGTCCGCGTTCGGCACGTCGCGCAACTGGCCGCGCGTGATGTCGCCAATGCCGGGGCGCTCGACCTTGATCACGTCGGCGCCGAACCAGGCAAGCAACTGCGTGCAGGTCGGGCCCGACTGCACATGCGTGAAGTCGAGGATGCGCACGCCCTGGAGCGCCTTGCCGTCCATGCCGAACGGCTTCGACGAGGGCTTCGGCAGACCGTTGCCGCTGATTTTCGCCACCGCCCTGGCGACGGCCTTCTTGGCGCTCTTCACCGCCTTGGCGACGACGGTCCTGCGCGCGGGCTTTTTCGGTGCGGCTTTGCCCTTCGCGGGTTTCTTGGCAGTTTTCTTGGCAGTCTTCTTCGATTTCTTGGCCATATGATCCTCCACAATTTCGGCTCGTGTCCCGGGCGCAGCGCAGCACGTAGCGAAGCGGAGTGGTGCGCTGCAGAACCGGGACCGGGTTAGTTCATTCCTTCGTGCGATTTCGGATCAGCGGTGCAACACTTCGTGCTGCACCGCGTCCGGGACAACGCCTGCGGCGTCATTTCTTCTTCAGCTTGCTCTGCGGATTGAGATTGCCGATGCGGCCGGACTCGCTGCCGGCGGCCGGGTCGAGCACCGCGTTGATCAGGGTCGGCTTGCCGGAATCCATCGCCTCGTTGACCGCACGGCGCAATTCGTCCGGAGAGGTGGCGTTGACGCCAACACCGCCGAAGGCCTCGATCATCTTGTCATAGCGGGCACCCTTGACGAACATGGTGACCGCCGGATCGGCGCTTGCCTTGTTGACGTCGGTGCCGCGATAGATGCCGTCATTGTTGAGGATGACGATGCAGACCGGCAGGTTGTAACGACAGATGGTCTCGATCTCCATACCGGAGAAGCCGAACGCCGAGTCGCCTTCGACACAGAGCACCGGCTTGCCGGTCTCGACCGTGGCGGCGATGGCGTAGCCCATGCCGATGCCCATGATGCCCCAGGTGCCGACGTCGATGCGCTTGCGCGGCTTGTACATATCGATGATGCCGCGAGCGAGATCGAGGGCGTTGGCGCCTTCGTTGACGAGGAGGGCGTCGGGCCGCTCCTTGATGATGTTTTTCAGGACGCCGAGCGCGCCGTGATAGTCCATCGGCGAGTTGTTGTTCATCAGGCGCGGCGCCATCTTGGCGACGTTCTCGTCGCGCTTGGAGGTCACCGTCTTGATCCAGTCGGCGGCGGGCGCCGGCCAGGTGTTGCCCATCGCCGTGTTCAGCGCCGCGACGCACGAGCCGATGTCGCCGACGACCGGCGCGACGATCTCGACATTGGAGTCCATCTCCTTCGGTTCGATGTCGATCTGGATGAACTTCTTCGGCTCGGTGCCCCAGGCCTTGCCCTTGCCGTGCGACAGCAGCCAGTTGAGGCGCGCGCCGATCAGCAGCACCACGTCGGACTGCGCCAGCACGGTGGAGCGCGCCGCACCCGCGCACTGCGGATGCGTGTCGGGCAGGAGGCCCTTGCCCATGCTCATCGGCAGGAAGGGCACGCCGCTCTTCTCGACGAAGGAGCGGATCGCGTCGTCGGCCTGGGCGTAGGCCGCGCCCTTGCCGAGGATGATCAGCGGCCGCTTGGCGCTCTTGAACACGTCGAGCGCGCGCTTGACCGAATCCGGCGAGGGGATCTGCGCCGGCGCGGCATCGATCACCTTGACCAGCGACTTCTTGCCCTTGTCGGCGTCGATCACCTGGCCGAACAGCTTGGCCGGCAGATCGAGATAGACGCCGCCCGGACGGCCCGAGACCGCGGCGCGGATCGCGCGCGCGATGCCGATGCCGATGTCCTGAGCGTGCAGGACGCGGTAGGCCGCCTTGCAAAGCGGCTTGGCGATGGCGAGTTGGTCCATCTCCTCGTAGTCACCCTGCTGCAGGTCGACCACCTCGCGCTCCGACGAGCCCGAGATGAGAATCATCGGGAAGCAGTTGGTGGTGGCGTGCGCGAGCGCGGTCAGACCGTTGAGGAAGCCCGGCGCCGATACGGTGACGCAGATGCCCGGCTGCTTGGTCAGGAAGCCTGCAATCGAGGCCGCATAACCGGCATTCTGTTCATGACGGAAGGACAGGACCCGGAGGCCTTCGGCCTGCGACATGCGCAGGAAATCGGTGATCGGGATGCCCGGCACGGCGTAGAGCGTCTTCACGCCATTGAGCTTGAGCGCCTCGATGATGAGGTTGAATCCGTCGGTCAGATTCTGCTCGTCCGTCGCGGCCGCGTCCGGCTTGGCCTTCAATGCTGCATCACTCATGGGCGACTCCTTGACAACTCCGTGACGTCCTCACGCGGACTTCCTAGTCGAGATAATCGGCAAATTTTGCGACGTGCTCGGCGAGGCCAAGCGCGTGAACGCGTACGAGGTCTTCGGCACGCTCGGTGTCGCGCGCCTCGAGCGCCTCGATGATAGCCATGTGATCCTTGATCGAGCGGTCGGCGCGGTCCTTCTCGCCGATGGTCGTGCGGCGGATCATGCGCATATGCAGGAACAGGTTCGCGGCGAGATCGATCAGCACCTGGTTCTTGCTGAGCTTGATGATGCTCTGGTGGAATTCGATGTTGGCGTCGGAATACTCGTCGAGGTGCGCGCGGAGCTTGCCATCGACGAAGGCGGCGAACATCTTGCGCAGGCCGGCGATCTCCTCGTCCGACGCGTTCTGCGTCGTCAACCTCGCGGCCATGCTCTCGAGCGCCGCCCAGGCGGTGATCATCTCGATCACCTCGCGCTTGGTCTTGCGCACGACGTAGATGCCCCGGCGCGGGACGGAGCGCACGAAACCTTCGCTCTCGAGCTGCGCCATCGCCTCGCGCACGGGCGTGCGGCTGATGCCGAAGTCCTGCGCCAGCTTGCGCTCGTCGAGACGGATCTCCTCGCGGCTGTGGTACACGTCCATCGCGACGATCGCGTTCTTCAACGCCACATAGGCCTTGTGCTTGAAGCTGACCCCGGTCTCGAACGGCTCGAGCGCAGGATGCGAGCCGGCAGACCCGGCTTCAGCCGTCGCACCAAAGGTCGACGAACCGCGGTTGCGGCCTGTGTCTTCTCGATCGATCATGCTGGTATACAATATGCCAGAGGAAGCCACCGGCGCAATGAAGATTGCGCCGATTGGGGAATTTTTCGAAAGAATTGGTGCGTCGCAACAGCGACTTAGACCGAAATATTGCGATGCAATATTGCGGATGTGACTACTACCAGTATCGCGCGCGACGGGGCTTCAGTCAAAAGCCGCCCGGGCGGTAGGCGCCCGGGCGGCTCTCATTCCACGATGGGTGGCGCCAATCAGCCCTTGGCCATGGTCTTGATACGCATCGGCTTGAGCAGCGCCAGTGCCATCACCGCCGCGACGACGTTCAGCGCCGCCGCCACCAGGAATACCGCGTGCCAGCTACCAGTCGCCGTGGTCAGCACGTTGGCGAGCGGCACGAGCAGCGCCGCCGTACCCTTGGCGGTGTAAAGGAGCCCGTAGTTCGTGGTGGCGAACTTGCGGCCGTAAATGTCGGTGCATGTCGCCGGGAACAGCGAGTAGATCTCGCCCCAGGCGAAGAACACCAGACCCGACAGGATCACGAAGTAGAGCGGGTTCGACGCGAGGTAGAACAGCGCGTAGATGCCGATGCCTTCGAGCAGGAAGGCGACGAACATCGTGTTCTCGCGGCCGATATTGTCCGACACCCAGCCGAAGAACGGGCGGCAGATTCCGTTGAGGACGCGGTCGATCGACAGCGCGAAGGTCAGCGCCGGCAGCGTCAGGCCGAGAAGCGATACGGCGACGCCGTCGACCTTGAAGTCCTTGGCGATCGGCGCGAGTTGCGCCGTGGCCATCAAGCCGCCGGCTCCGACCATCACGAACATCAGGTACATCACCCAGAAGACCGGCGTCTTCAGCACTTCCTGCGGGCCGTAGTCGCGGCGCGTCTGCTGAACCGCCGGCGCGGCCGGCGCGGGCACTTCGCCCGGCTGCGGCGCGCGCAGGAGCAGCGACACGATCACGACGACGATACCCTGGCCCAGGCCGAACCACAGGAACGCGGATTCGTAGCCACTCGAGGAGATCATGTTGGCGATCGGAATGACGGTGAGCGCCGAGCCGGCGCCGAAGCCGGCGGCGGTCAGGCCGGCGGCGAGACCGCGACGATCCGGAAACCACTTCAACGCGTTTCCGACGGACGCGCCGTAGATGACGCCGGCGCCGATGCCGCCGATCGCGGCCGCGACGTAGAGCATCGTCAGCGTGCTGGCCATCGAGTTCATCACCCAGGCGATGGCGACGAGCACGCCTGAGCCGCAGACCATCACCTTCGGACCGAACTTGTCGATGAGATAGCCTTCGATCGGCACCAGCCAGGTTTCGGTGAGGACGAAGATGGTGAAGGCGACCTGGATCGCCGCTCTGCCCCAATGGTATTTCTGATCGATCGGATTGACGAACAGCGTCCAGCCATATTGCAGGTTCGCGATCATCACCATGCAGATGATGCCGAATACCAACTGGCCCCACCGCGTGCCCTCCGACGCACGCGCCGCGCTCGTCGATCCCGCTACGAAAGTCATCAAGCTCCTCCTGAGAGTCTCTATTTGCTGCATAAACCCAGTCTAAATGCTGGATTTATGCCTCTCATACGGCACCGTGACACCGTTTGACTCATAAAATGCGCGTAAAAGCCAACGGCTGAAATTTGCAAGTCTCCGGTTGTATTTGTGTGGAGCAAACAAAAAAACAGGCGCACCGAAGTGCGCCTGTCGTCAAACGATTTACAATTTTCTTGCGTTATTGCGCGGGCTTGAGACCGCTCATCGACGCGCGCACCTTGGTGAAGCCGCTCTGGATCAACGGCCAGAACAGCGCGATGAGACCGAGCGCCATGATCGTCGTGACGAGCGGCGTCGACCAGAAGACGCTTAGGCTTCCCTGCGAAGCCAGTAGCGATTGCCTGAAGCCTTCTTCCGCCTTGTCGCCGAGCACGATGGCCAGCACCATCGGCGCCAGCGGATAGTTGGTCTTCTTCAGGAAATAACCGGCAATGCCGAACACCACCATCATCACCACGTCGAATGTGTTGTTGTGCACCGTGTAGGCGCCGATGGCGCAGAACACGAGGATGATCGGCGCGATGACGCTGAACGGGATGCGCAAGATCGCGGCGAACAGCGGCACGCAAGTCAAGACGATGATCAGGCCGACGATGTTGCCCATGTACATCGAGGCGATCAGGCCCCAGACGAAGTCCTTCTGCTCGGTGAAGAGCAGCGGGCCGGGCTGCAGGCCCCAGATCAGAAGGCCGCCGAGCAGCACGGCGGCGGTCGGCGAGCCGGGCACGCCGAGCGAGATCATCGGCAGGAGCGCCGAGGTGCCGGCGGCGTGCGCGGCCGTCTCCGGCGCCACCACGCCCTCGATCTCGCCGGTGCCGAACAGGTGGCCGCGCTTGGAGATGCGCTTGGCGATGCCGTAGCTCATGAATGAAGCCGGCGTCGCGCCGGCCGGCGAGATGCCCATCCAGCAGCCGATCAGGCACGAGCGCAGCGACAGCATCCAGTATTGCGGCAGCTTCGCCCAGGTTTGCAGCACCACCTTCATGTTCAGCTTGGCGGCGTTGCCGCGGAAGCTCAGACCCTCTTCCATCGTCAGCAGGATCTCGCCGATGCCGAACAGGCCGATGACGGCGATGAGGAAGTCGAAGCCGTTGAGCATTTGCGGGAAGCCGAAGGTCATGCGCAGCTGGCCGGTCATCTGGTCGAGGCCGACGGCGCCGAGCGCAAAGCCGAGCATCATCGAGGCGACCGTCTTGAACGGCGGCTCCTTCGACAGTCCGACGAAGCTGCAGAAGGCGAGGAAATAGACCGAGAAAATCTCGGGCGGGCCGAACTCGAGCGCGAAGCTCGCGACCAGCGGCGCCACGAGCGTGATGACGATGACGGCAAACAACGCGCCGACGAACGAGGAGGTGAATGCGGCCGTGAGAGCCTCGCCGGCCTGGCCCTTCTGCGCCATCGGGTAGCCATCGAAGGTCGTGGCTACCGACCATGGTTCGCCTGGTATGTTGAACAAGATCGACGTGATGGCGCCGCCGAACAGCGCGCCCCAGTAGATGCAGGACAGCATGATGATCGCCGAGGTCGGCGACATCGAGAAGGTCAGCGGCAACAGGATGGCGATGCCGTTGGCTCCGCCGAGACCCGGCAGCACGCCGACGATCACGCCGAGCACGATGCCGAGCACCATCAGCGCGAGATTGAAGGGCTGCGCCACCACCGCGAAGCCGTGAAACAAATTGCCGATGTCTTCGAGCATTGGCGTTTAGACCTGTACTTATCGATGTTTTCTGTCGGGCGGCGCGGCCGTGCAGGCGGCCGCATGCGCGTTCGTCAATAGCCGAGCATGTTCTCGAGCGGACCCTTGGGCAGCGGCACCAGGAACCAGATTTCGAACATGAAAAAGCAAAGCACCGGCACCAGCACGCCGATTGCGATCGCCATCAGCCAGGAATACCGGCCGAACCAGCGCATGAAGAAGGCGATCAGCACCGCCGAGGCGACGTAGATGCCGGTATAGGGAATCGCCAGCACGTAGACGATCGTCGGCCAGAGCACCGAGCCGACCTGCCTGAGTTGGTTCCAATAGGCGAAGACCCGCTCGTCGCCGCCCGCCATCAGCACTTGCGCGACGTTGACCGCGCAGGAGATCAGAATGATCAGGCAGACATAGAACGGGAAGAAGCCTGCTTGCGGTCCGTCCGACGCCCAGCCGACACCGATCTTGAGACTTCCGTAGATTCCAATCAGGGCAAGCAGCGTGATGGCGCCGGCAACACCCAGTTCGACACCCCGGTGGGACGGACCCGTCCCACCGGCTTCTTCGATGCTTTCGCTCATGCGTTTCCTTCGGCCGCGGTCGCGTCGCGCCGCGGCTCAGTTGGTTTTGTTAGTTGCTCTTGGCCATGAAACCGGCCGCCTTCATCAGCCCTTCATGCTGCTTCTCGGCGTCGGCGACCCACTTGGTGTACGCGTCGCCGGTCATGAAGGTCTGGTTGAAGGCGCCGTCGCTCATCAGCTTCTTCCACTCCGGCGTCTCACGCACCTTCTTGAACAGGTCGACGTAATAGGTGACCTCGTCCTTGCTGACGCCCGGTGGCATGAAGAAGCCGCGCAGCATCACGTACTCGACGTCGAGGCCGGATTCCTTGCAGGTCGGGATGTCGCCCCAGGATTTCCCGTCGGCGATCTTGTCGTTGTAGGGCATCTTCTTGGAGTCGAAGACGCAGAGCGGCCGCAACTTGCCGGCGCGCCAGTGCGCGACAGCCTCGATCGGGTTGTTGACCGACGAGTCGATGTGATTGCCGACGAGTTGCACCGCCACCGCGCCGCCGCCCTTGTACGGGATGTAGGTCAGCTTCTTGCCCGTCGCCTTCTCGAGCGCGACGGTGATGATCTGGTCTTCCTGCTTGGAGCCGGTGCCGCCCATCTTGAAGGTGTTGTCCGGCTTGGACTTGATCGCGTCGACATAGTCCTTCGCCGTCTTGTACGGCTTATCCGCGTTGACCCAGAGGACGAACTCGTCGAGCGCCATCATCGCGACCGGGGTCAGATCCTTCCAGTTGAAGGGAATGCCCGTGGCCATCGGCGTGGTGAACAGGTTCGACAGGGTGATAATCAGCTTGTGGCCGTCGCCCTTGGCGTTCTTGGCCGCGAGGAAGCCCTCGCCGCCGGCACCGCCGGACTGGTTGATGACGACGACCGACTGCTTCGACAACTGATGCTTGGCGATGATGCCCTGGATCGTGCGGGCCATCTGGTCGGCGCCGCCGCCGGTGCCGGCCGGGACGATGATCTCGATCGGGTGGGTCGGCTCCCACGCAAAGGCTGGCGCGGACGTCAGGGCCAGCGTGCCGGCTAGGCACGTTGCCGCGACGGCGAGTGATTTCACGAGCGTGGTCATGGATCCTCCTTGGCGGGTTTCTCTCCGGACGCGCCGCTCTCCGCCGGCTGCGCCAGCCCTATTTTTCTTGGTCACGGACGCCTCCGTAACCCGGGCATAAAGAAAGTCTAACCCTGGTATAACAATTTGACTACAGAAACTTGCGCGGAATTCCGCAATCCATGCTGCGTCGCAGCAAGCCCGTGTCATTGCCGAATAAAATGCCGGAAACGGGTTCGCGGCCTGACCGGGATCGGCGCCCTCCATCGGCCGGCTGCGGCAAAACACCACCGTCGCGCGACCTCCGCAAGCTGAGCGCCGTCCCACGTGATCGGCCTCGTCGCGACGTGGTCCTTCGGGACTTGCGGCCCGGCGAGCGCCCGAGGCGGCGAGCGCGGATGCCGCGGCGCGCACCCGCCTCATGTCGCGGTGGAATGGCGCCTGTAACGATCTCTGGTCGCTTGGCTTTACAATGGGGTTATGCTGTGAGTGCCGGATGGGCGGGGCTTGGGATTGATGTTCACGGGGAGTGAGGTGCTGCAGGCGGCGGCGACGGTCTGTGCGGCCGGTGCGGCGCTGGGCTGCCTTTATCTCGTGTTCGTCGGCTTTTCGGTGCTGCGTTTCCGCCTCGGCGAGCAGGCCCTCACGCCGGTTGCCGTGCCCGTTTCGGTGCTGGTGCCGTTGTGCGGCAGCGAGCCGGGTCTCGCCGCACGCCTGCGCGCCTTGCGCGACCAGACCTACGCAGGAGCAACCGAGATCATTTGCGGCACGCTCGACCCCCATGATCCCGCGATTGAGGTCGTGCGCCAGGTCGCGGCCGAGCGCAACGACGGCCGGCTCGTCTGCCACGTCGACCCGCATGTTGCAGGGCAGAACCTGAAAGTCGCCAATATCGCGAATATCGCCAAGAACGCCAAACACGAGATGCTGGTGCTGATCGACAGCGACATTGTCGTTGAGCCGGACTATCTCGCGGGAGTGGTCGCCGAATTGCAGCGCCCGGGCGTGGGCGCCGTCACCTGCCTGTTCTACGGCATCGGCGAGGGCAATATCTGGTCGCGGCTCGCGGCCATCAGCGTCAACGTGCACTTCCTGCCCAATGTGATCGGCGGCGTGACGCTCGGGCTCGCCCGCCCATGCTTCGGCGCGACCGTCGCGTTGACGCGCGACATCCTGTGGCGCATCGGTGGCTTTGCCGCGTTCGCCGACCAGCTCTGGGACGATTACGCGATCGGCGACGCCGTCCGCGGCGCGGGCTACACGGTCGCCGTGGCGCCTTTCGCGGTGGGTCATGTGCAGACCGAAGCGACTGCGCGCCATCTTGCGGAAAACCAGGTGCGGCTGTCCTGCACGATCAAATCGATCGATCCGTTCGGCCACGCCGGCAGCGTCATCACACATCCGCTGCCGTTGGCGCTCATCGCCTTCGCGCTCGGCGGCGGCGTCGACGCGCTCGCCCTGGCGATGGTCGCGCTCGCCTGTCGTGTCGGCGTGTCATGGTGCGTGGAGCAGCGCTTCCACGTCCGCTCGCAGGGCTACGTGCTCATCCCGCTGCGCGATCTCGCCTCATTTGCCACCTATGTTGCGAGCTTCTTCGTCTTCACTGTGACGTGGCGCGGCCAGCGCTACCGGCTCTCCGACCAGACGCTCATCGTCGACTCCTCCAGCTGAATTGGACCGAATGCGTACGCTTTTCCTTCAGGCTCCCTCGTTCGAGGGCTTCGACGGTGGCGCCGGCTCGCGCTATCAGGCCAAGCGCGAGATCAAGTCGCACTGGTATCCGACGTGGCTCGCGCAGCTCGCCGCCATGGTCCCGGATTCGAAGCTGATCGACGCGCCGCCGCACGGCATCACGCTCGATCAGATCGTGCCGCAGGCTAGCGATTACGACCTCGTCATCATGCACTCTTCGACGCCGACCTTCGCCTCCGACATCGCGACGGCGCGCGCCCTCAAAAACGTCAATCCGAAGCTCAAGGTCGGGATGGTCGGCGCCAACGTCGCGATCGATCCGCGACGGAGCCTCGAGAAAGCCGAGCCGATCGATTTCGTCACCGCCAAGGATTACGACTTCACCGTGCGCGACGTCGCGCAGGGCAAGGACTTCGCGGAGATCGCCGGCCTCTGCTATCGCGACAATAGCGGCGACATCCAGGAGACGGCGGCGCGCACGACGCTGACCGACATGGACGAGCTGCCCTTCGTCACGCCGGTCTACCATCGCGACCTGAAGATCGAGAACTACTTCATCGGCTATCTCAAGCACCCTTACATCTCGTTCTATTCGGGGCGCGGCTGCAAATCACGCTGCACCTTCTGCCTCTGGCCGCAGACGATCGGCGGCCACAAATACCGCACGCGCAGCGTCGAGAACGTGGTCGAGGAGATCCGCTGGGCCAAGGCGGCAATGCCGCAGGTGAAGGAGTTCTTCTTCGACGACGACACTTTCACCGACGACCTGCCGCGCGCCGAGGCGATCGCCCGCGAGCTCGGCAAATTGGGCGTCGAATGGTCGTGCAACGCCAAGGCCAACGTGCCGCGCGAGACCTTGAAGGTGCTGCGCGACAACGGCCTGCGGCTCCTCCTCGTCGGCTACGAAAGCGGCAACCAGCAGATCCTGCACAACATCAAGAAGGGCATGCGCGTCGAGGTCGCGCGACGCTTCACCAAGGACTGCCACGACCTCGGCGTCACTATCCACGGCACCTTCATCATGGGCCTGCCAGGCGAGACGAAAGAGACGATCCAGGAGACGATCCGCTTCGCGCGCGAGATCAATCCGCACACCTTGCAGGTGTCGATCGCCGCGCCCTATCCCGGCACGTTCCTGTACAAGCAGGCGATGGAGAACGGCTGGCTCGGCAACACCGATCAGAATCTCGTCGACGATCACGGCGTGCAGATCGCGGCGCTCAGCTACCCGCACCTCTCGCACACCGAGATCTTCCACTCGGTCGAGGAGTTCTACCGCCGCTTCTATTTCCGCGCGCCCAAGATCGCGTCGATCGTCGGCGAGATGCTGATGAGCCGCGAGATGCTGCAGCGGCGGCTGCGTGAAGCGGTCGAGTTCTTCGCCTTCCTGCGCGAGCACCGGAGGGTGAGCCACTGAACTTGCTGGTGATCACCGCCGATGACTTCGGCATGTCGCCGGAGGTCAACGAGGCGGTCGAACGCGCGCACCAAGACGGCGTCCTGACCGCGGCGAGCCTGATGGTCTCGGGCGCCGCGGCGCGAGAGGCGGTGGCGATCGCCCGCAGGCTGCCGACCTTGCGCGTCGGCCTGCATCTCGTCCTGCTCGAGGGCCGTCCGACCTTGCGGCCGCAGCAAATCCCCGATCTCGTCCAGCCGAACGGCCACTTGCGCTCCGACATGGTGCGGCTCGCCTTCGAGTTCGCCGGCAAGCCCGACATGCGCCGTCAGCTCAAGCGCGAGATCGCGGCGCAGTTCGCGGCCTTCGCTCGCATCGGCCTGCCGCTCGACCACGTCAATGCGCACAAGCACTTCCACATGCATCCGCTCATCGCCGCGCAGGTGATCGAGGTCGGCCGCCAGTTCGGCATGCGGGCCCTGCGCGTGCCGCGCGAGCCGGGCCATGCGATGGCGCCGGGCTGCGCCGTGCTGCTGGCACAAGCCCGCCGCGCCAGCCTCGTCATGCCCGACGCGGTGCTCGGGCTCCGGTGGACCGGGCAGATGACGCGCGAGCGCATGCTTGCCGCGGTGGAGCACCTGCCGGACGGCATGGTCGAGATCTACACGCACCCTGCGACATCGGACAGCTTTCCCGGAAGCGCGCGCGGCTATCGCTATCGCGACGAACTCGCGGCGCTCGTCGATCGGGACGTCATCGCAGCGGTGAAGCGTTCGGGCCGCAGCACCGGCGGCTATGCCGACGCCGCGGCGGCGCGGCCCGGCCTTCTCAGCGCAGGTAGCCGGCGCGCCGAAACCATTCAATCGCGTCCGTGATCCCTTCGCGGTACGGGCGCGCGCGGTAGCCGAGCTCGGCTTCCGCCTTGGCCGAGGAAAAGAACATCTTGTTCTTCGACATACGCAGGCCGTCGCGCGTGAGCATCGGCTCGCGCCCGGTGACGCGCGCGACCGCCTCGGTCACATGCGCGAACGGCATCAAGGCCTGGCGCGGGATGCGGATGCGCGGCGGCCGCCGTCCGACCACCCCGGCCACCGTCGCTAGAATGTCGGCGAGCGTGGCGTTCTGGCCGCCGAGCACGTAGCGCTCGCCGATACGGCCGCGCTCGAAGGCGGCGAAATGGCCCTCGGCGACGTCATCGACGTGCACCATGTTGAGGCCCGTATCGACGAAGGCCGGCATGCGGCCCGACGCCGCTTCGACGATGATGCGGCCGGTCGGCGTCGGCTTGACGTCGCGCGGGCCGATGGGCGTCGACGGATTGACGATCATGGCGGGCAGCCCCTCAGCGATCAAGGCCTCCACCGCGCGCTCCGCCGCCACCTTGCTGCGCTTGTAGACGCCGATCGCCTTGTCCTCGGTCAACGGCATGGTCTCGTCGGCCGAGACACCGTCGGTGCGCGCGGCGAGCGTCGCCACGCTGCTCGTATAGACTACGCGCTCGACGCCGGCGCGCATCGCCTCCTGCATCAGGAGGCGCGTGCCGGCGACATTGGTCTGCGTCAGTTCGTCCGGATTGCGCGCCCACAGCCTGTAGTCGGCGGCGACGTGGAACAGATAGCGTATCCCAGCCATGGCCCGGCGCACCGAGTCTGCATCGCGCAGGTCGCCGGTCACGAAATCGAGACCGAGGTCGGACAGATGAGCGACCGGGCTCGTCGTCCGCACCAGCGCGCGCACCGGAAACCCCGCCGCACGCAGGCGCCGCGCCACGGCCGAGCCAACGAAGCCGCTCGCCCCGGTCAGCAGCACCATTCCGTCTCTCGCCATCGATATCCCACCTGTGGCCGGCGTGAATTCCCGCCGGCAGCCCGGCCTTTGCGTCGAATTGTATAGGCACCGGTCGCGCCCGATTCAAACCGCCACAGGCGGGGAACACATTGGGTCACAGGCGGTTACTTCATAGACCAACAGCGACATTTCCCCTCTCAGCGAGAAAACGGCCATGGAAAAGACCCTGGAGAAACAGGATCGAACCCCCGCGGGGGAAAGCCAGCGCGCGCCGGAGACCGGACTTCTCGGAAGCGCTGCCGACACCCTGAAGGAGCGCGCCACCGAGGCGCTGCGCAACACCGCCTCCGACTTCGCCGAGGCGGGCAAGCAGCAGGGCGCCGAGCGCATCGACCGGCTCGGCCGCGCCGTGCATGGCGCCGCCGACGAGCTTGGCAAGGAAATCCCGCAAGCCGCGGATTACGTGCATACGGCCGCTGAAAGCCTCGAAACCGCGGCCGAGCATTTGCGCAATCGCAGCGTGGAAGACCTGATCGGCTCGTTCAACCGCTTCGCGCGCCAGCAGCCGATCGCCGCTTTCGCCGGCGCGATCCTCGCCGGCTTCGTGGTCTCGCGCTTCATCAAGAGTTCGAGTTGAAGGCCGCCATCATGACCATTCCTTTCGATGAGCGGTCGCGATCGATCCCGGGGATCGTCATCGATCTCATCGGGCAGTTCACCACCCTGCTCCGGCAGGAAAGCCGGCTTGCGCGCGCCGAGATCTCCGAGAACGTCAACCGCGCGCTGACGGGCATCGTCATGGCGATCGCCGCCGCCGTGTTCCTGATCCCGGCGCTGGTCATCCTGCTGTTCGCCGGCGTGTTCGGCCTCGAGGCGGCGGGGCTGGCGCCCCACTGGGCAGCACTCATCGTCGGCGGCGCCGCGGTCATCATCGGTGTCGTGCTGATGCTGATCGGCATCAATCGGCTGAAGGCGAAGAACTTGATCCCCAACAAGACCATCCACCAGCTTCAGGAAGACGCCGCCCTGGCCAAGCGCCAGATGAAAGGCGATGAGGAAGGGACCGATGGCCTCCAGCGAGCAGCTTGAGCGCGAAGCGGAGGCGACGCGTGCGCGCATAGCGGCGACGCTTACCGAACTGCGCGCGCGCATCAGCCCCGGCCAGATGCTGGACGAGGCGATCGACTATGCGAGGGACGGCAATGGCGCCGACCTCGTGCGCAATCTCGGCCGCCAGGTCACCGACAATCCCATGCCGGCCGCGCTGCTCGGCGCAGGGCTGGCGTGGTTGATGTTGGCGCAGCGTAAATCCAGGGACGGCAAGGCCGCCCAGGCGACAAAGGGAGATGGCTCGGTCGCAACGACCGAGCCGGCCAGTTTGAGCGAACCGACGGACAGGACCACAGCCATGGCATCGAAAATCGAAAAAACAACGCGGCGCGTCACCCGCAATGCGGAGGCCACCACCGACAAGGCATCCGAGGCCGCGACGAGCGCCTACGAACGCGCCAGCGACATGATGGATCGCGCCCGGGAGACGACGACCGAGACGTACGGCCGCGCGCGCGACGCGATGGAGCGGTCGATGTCGTCGGCGATGCAGGGCACGCGCGGGCTCACGAAGTTCATGCAGGAGGAGCCGCTCGTGGTGGCAGGTCTTGGCATCGCGCTCGGCGCTCTGGTCGGCGCACTCCTGCCGGCGACCGACATCGAGAACCGCGCCATGGGCGAGGCCAGCGACCGGCTCAAGAGCGACGCTCGTGAGGCCGCGCGCGAACAGTGGGAGCGCGGCAAGGACATTGCCGAGGACGGATGGGACGAAGCCAAGGATGCGGCGCGCCGCACCTGGGAAGACGCCAAGGCGGAAGCCGAGAAAAGCTGGGAGGATACCAAACGCCACGCCGGCGACCGGGCCGACGGCCACGCCGGTGATGTGACCGGCGCCGATACCTCTCTGGTGCCGTCCGAGGAAGAGAAGAAGTCGCGGAAGCGCGCGGCGAACGCGCAGCCGTCGTCCTGAGACGAAAGCGAATGATTGTGTCCTCTCCCCTTGTGGGAGAGGGCATTGAGGACATCTCAACGCATTCTGGCGGGTGAGATGGACAGCTCCCTCACCCATTCTTTATATTTGAGAGACTACGCATGCCCTCTCCCACAAGGGGAGAGAGCACATCGAATAGCGCATCACTCGTCGCAGCGAAGCCTAGCTCACCTTGGCGCGGCGAAGTCCGAGATGCCGCCGTGCGCCGCCGACCACTTCGACGGCTCGGTGAGGAAATCGCGCACTTCCTTCAGCGTCTTGGCGTCGAAGTACTTGCCCTCTTCCGCAACCTCAAGCGCGTCCCACCATGTCGTCAGGTAATGCAGCTTGACGCCGAGGTTTTTCAGATGGCCGGCGCTCTGGGCGAAGATGTCGTAATAAAACACCACGAAGCAGTGCTCGACCTCCGCGCCGGCGGTGCGCAGCGCGTTGCAGAAATTGACCTTGCTGCCGCCGTCGGTGGTCAGATCCTCGACGAGCAGCGCGCGGGCGCCGGGTGCGAGTTCGCCCTCGATCTGCGCATTGCGGCCGAAGCCCTTCGCCTTCTTGCGGATGTACTGCATGGGCAGCATCAGCCGGTCGGCGATCCAGGCGGCAAACGGGATGCCCGCCGTCTCGCCGCCGGCGATGCAATCGAGCGACTCGTAGCCGATCTCGGTGACGATGGTCTGGGCCGCGAAATCCATCAGCGCATTCCGCAGGCGCGGGAAAGAGATGATCTTGCGGCAGTCGACATAGACAGGGCTCGCCCAGCCGGAGGTAAAGATGAAGGGCTTCTCGGCGTTGAAGTGCAGCGCCTTGATTTCCAGCATCATGCGGGCGGTCTGCTTGGCGATCGCCTTCCGGTCCAGCGTCGTCGCGGAAAAAGTGGCCATCTCGGCTCCTTCGGGTCGCGCCTGCGCGGGCGCGCCGTCAGGCGCGCAATCGAGGCACGGAATTCGGGGTATTTCGTAGCTTATGACACAGGGCTGAGCGACCAATCCACCTGATTGCCGCCGAAAAGCGGGTGGATTTCCCCCAGTTTCCCCACCTCGACCCCGTCGCAGACGAGGTTCGGCCGCTTCTCGATCGTCACCCGCTCCTCGTTGACCGGCAGGCCGTAGAAGGCCGGGCCGTTGCGCGAGGCGAAGGCCTCGAACTTGTCGAGCGCCTTCTCCTCCTCGAACACCTTGAGATAGGCGGCGAGCGCGGCCGGCGCGCCGAACACGCCGGCGCAGCCGCAGTCGGTCTCCTTGAGGTGCCGCAGGTGCGGCGCCGAGTCGGTGCCGAGGAAGAATCCCGGATCGCCGCTGGTCGCGGCCTCGCGCAACGCCAAACGGTGCTCCTCGCGCTTGAGCACCGGCAGGCAGTACATGTGCGGGCGCAGGCCGCCGGCGAACAAGGCGTTGCGGTTGTAGAGGAGATGCTGCGGCGTCAGCGTCGCGCCGAGGCGACCTCTGTGCGCGCGGACGACGGCGACGCCGTCCTTCGTCGTCACGTGTTCCATGATGATCTTGAGCGTGGGCACCCGGTCGATCAGCGGTAGCAGGACGCGGTCGATGAAGACTTTCTCGCGGTCGAACACGTCGATCTCGGGCAACGGCACCTCGCCGTGTATGCAGAGCCGCATGCCGGCTTCCGCCATGGCCTCGAGCACCGGCAGAACCTTGTCGATCGAGGTGACCCCCGCGGCGGAGTTGGTGGTTGCATGCGCCGGGTAGAACTTCACCGCGGTGAACACCCCGTCCCTGAAGCCGGCGGTCAGGTCGCGCTTGTCGGTGCCGTCGGTCAGGTAGCAGGTCATCAGCGGCGTGAAGGCGTGCCCCTGCACCGCCTCCATGATGCGCGCGCGGTAGTCCGCCGCCATCTTCGCCGTCGTCACCGGCGGCACCAGGTTCGGCATGATGATGGCCCGGCGGAACTGGGCCGCCGTGAACGGCGCCACCGATTTGAGCACCTCGCCGTCGCGGAAATGGACGTGCCAGTCGTCCGGCTTGGGGATCGTCAAATGGGTCATCAAGGGCCTGCGGGAACGTCTCTGATGTGGTCGCGGGAAGCGCACACATACATCACTCCCTCCCCGGCACCAATTGACAGGAAACCGCCGCCCCCTATGATATCTAACTAGTTACTTAAGCCGGACAAGGGCGACGATGATCACCGGGACCACCCGCCTCTACGCCATCATCGGCGATCCGATCGAGCACGTCCGCACGCCGATGGCGTTCAACGACTGGTTCGCCAGGAACGACGTCGACGCCGTGTGCCTGCCGATCCATATCGGCCGGGACGACCTGCCGCGCGGCTGGGCGGGCCTGCGGTCGATCCTCAATCTCGACGGCTTCATCGTCACCGCCCCGCACAAGGGCGAGTCGAAACTCCTGTGCGACGCAGTCGAGGGCGACGGCGTGCACACCGGCGTCGTCAACACGATCCGCCGCGAGCAGGACGGCCGCTTCGTCGGCACGCTGCTCGACGGCCGCGGCTTCGTTCGTGGCCTCCAGAACGAAGGTCACCAGGTCGAAGGCCGGCGCTTCTTCCTCGCCGGCGCGGGCGGCGCGGGCACTGCCCTCTCCTATGCGATCGCCGGCAGCGGCGCGGCGGCGCTGACGATCCACAACCGCACCCGTTCGAAAGCGGAGGCGCTGGTTGCCGGCGTGAAGAAAGCCTTCCCCGCTTGCGATGTGCGCCTCGGCACGGCGGACGCATCGGGACATGACGTCGCCATCAACGCGACCTCGCTCGGCCTCAAGGCCGACGACGGGCACTCCTTCGATCTCGGCAGCGTCGACAAGACAGCGCTGGTCGCCGAGGTGGTGATGATGCCCGACATGACGCCGCTGCTGATCGCCGCCAAGGCGCGCGGCTACAAGATCCATTTCGGCATTCACATGCTCAACAGCCAGCTCGAGCTGATGTTTCAGTTCCTCGGACTGGCGCCGCGCGAGGGCAGAAAATGACCTACGTCGTCGTCGAGAACTGCATCAAGTGCAAGTACATGGATTGCGTCGAGGTGTGTCCGGTCGATTGCTTCTATGAAGGCGAGAACATGCTCGTCATTCATCCCGACGAATGCATCGACTGCGGCGTGTGCGAGCCGGAGTGCCCGGCCGAGGCGATCAAGCCGGACACCGAGACCGGCCTCGAGAAATGGCTCGAGCTCAACGCCGAGTATGCGGTGAAGTGGCCGAACATCACCGAGAAGAAGGATGGGCCCGCCGACGGCAAGGAGCACGACGGCGAGAGCGGCAAGTTCGAGAAATACTTCAGCGCCGAGCCCGGCCAGTGAGCGCGCTGGCGGCGAGACTGGCGCAGGCCCGCGCCGAAGCGCGCGCGCTGGCGGCGCGCGACGCCGGCGGCGAGGTTGCCTCCGTTGCCGACGCCTACCGCGTCCAGGACGCGCTCGCGGCAAAGGCCGGCGCGGTGCGGGCCTGGAAGGTGTCCGCGCTGATCCCCGAGCAGCAGCGCGGCTATCCGACCGACCGGCCGGTCGGCGGCGCGCTGTTCGCGCCCTACTGCCATGAGACGCCGGCCCGCGTCGCGTTGAAGAGCTTCGTCGCACCGCTGATGGAATGCGAGATCGCCTTCCTGCTCGGCCGCGACCTGGCCGCGCGCGAGACGCCCTATACGCGCGTCGAAATCGCCGACGCGGTCGAGGCCATGGTGCCGGCGATCGAGATCGCCGACTGCCGTTGGTCCGCCGATGCATCCGATCTCCTGAAACTCGCCGACGATATGGGCAACGGCGCCTTCATCGCCGGCAATGCCGTCCGCGACTGGCGCGGCGTCGATCTCAAGGGCCGCGAGGTCGTACTGACTCTCGACGGTTCGGACGTCGCGCGCGGCCCGTGCGCGAAAATCCTCGGCGACCCGCTGATGGGCGTCGTCGGGCTCGCCAATGCGCAGCCGCTGCCGGCCGGCGGCCTCAAGCGCGGCCAGATCATCACCACCGGCACCTGCGTCACGCCGGTGGCCATGAAGACAGGCGCGTATGTCGCCGATTTCGGGACGCTCGGCCGCGTGGCGCTCAACGTGGCCTGACCTCTCCGTCGTCCTGAGGTGCGCGCCGATAGGCGCGCCTCGAAGGACCTCTGAGTCAGAGCCCCTTCGAGGCCCGCCCGTTCGCGCGGGCACCTCAGGGTGACGGGTAAGGCTTGTGCGCCATTCACCGATTCAATTGTCAAACAGCCCGCCTTCGCTGATGCTTCGGCGGGCAAGCCAACGCTCCGCCGCCCGTATTCTTTGAACGGCGCCGGGTACGCCGCAGTCGCGAAGTCCAATTCTCGGCTCCCTCGAGGGGAGCGGAGCGCCGGCAGACGCGGGAGCCTGCGAGGCTCCCGATGGATGGCCGGCGAGACCATCCGGTGGGACGCTTTGCGAAGGCGTCCCCTCGCTCCCGAAGGAACGAGGCGCCTCCCGGCGCTCCACGGCGGCGTTCTGCGATTGACGGGCCGCGCTTTCGAGAACGTGGACCAGCCACGCCTGTCAGCCAGCTCCTGGCGGCAGGTCCTAATGCCTGCGAGCGGAGCCCCGCCATCGCCCGGGTGCTTCAGGGCACGTTTCCCCAAAGCCCGCGGCGCCGCATCAGCCGACGGCGGGGTTTCCCCGCTTGGCCGACCCGGCGAGTTCTGAGCCATATCTCCGGCCCTCCCTCACCGCTGCTCCGTCTTCACGGCGTCCCATGACGACGCCCCTCGAAGAGCAGGACAGGACGATAATCCACATTCCGGCGGATGTGTCAACAGTCCTATGTAAAGAATTTGTGCTGCATCGCGCCAGCCCCTCGTCCTGAGGTGTGAGCGCGGAGCGCGAGCCTCGAAGGACCTCTGACTCCGAGACCCTTCGAGGGCCGTCGCTTCGCGACGGCTCCTCAGGGTGACGGGAGAGGGTCGAGCGTCAGCCCGCCACTGGCACGAGCTCGACCGTGCGCAGATGGCGCTGCACGGTGTTGGAGGCGACCACCGTGCGGTTCTCGGCGAAGGCTTCGTGGTTCTTCTCGATGTCGTCGAGATCGTACTGATAGTTCACCATGAACCCGTTAGCCTGCGTCATGGCGCGCTCGCCCGTGTCGCCGAGATAATCGAGCCGCTCCAGCCGGGCGCCGTTGCCGAGATGGAAGCGCGCGACCGCGTCGAGCGGCGCGCCGCGTTTGTTCTTGGCGCGCAGGAAGTACCACGCCGCGGCGCGCAGCATCGGCTCGCGCAACGACTCGCGCGTTTCCTCATTCTGCCACCAGCCGGGCTGGTCGAGCGCGGCGAAGGCCTCCTTGTCGGCGGCCGACAACGCGATCGAATTCTCGTCGGCGCGCTCGGCCTTGAGCCAGGCGCCGAAGTTCGTCACCGGCGACAGCGTCACGAAGGTATTGAGCTTGGGCAGGTCGCGGCAGATATCCTCGACTACCTGCTTGATCAGGAAGCTGCCGAACGACACGCCGGCGAGGCCGCGCTGGCAGTTGGAGATCGAGTAGAACACCGCGGTGCGCGCGCGATCCGGATCGGAGACTTCGCGCTCCGGCGCGAGGATCGGCGCAATTGCGCCGGGTATGTCGCGCGTCAGCGCCACCTCGACGAAGATCAGCGGTTCGTCATTGAGCGCCGGATGGAAGAAGGCGTAGCAGCGCCGGTCGGGCGGATCGATGCGGCGGCGCAAATCGTCCCAGTCGCGAATCGCGTGCACCGCTTCATAGCGGATGATCTTCTCCAGCACGATCGCCGGCGTCGACCAGTCGATGCGCCGCAGCACGAGGAAGCCGCGATTGAACCAGGACGAGAACAGGTGGACGAAATCCTCGTCGACCGCGACGAGGTCGTCGCGGTGGGCGAGCGCGTCCATGAGTTGCTCGCGCATGCGCACCAGCGCGGCGGTGCCGCCGGGCGCAAGGTTGAGCCTGCGGAACAGCTCCTGCCGGCGCGGCTCGGAGGCGGCGTGAATCTCTTGCGCGGTGGCGTCGCCAGGCTTCTCCTTCCAGGCGGCGATCGCGCTGTCGAGACGCTCGCCGTCCGTGCCGAAGCGCTGCGCCAGCGCCTCGAAGAAGGCGACACGCGGGCCGGTGCGCAGTTCGGCGTAGCGGGAGAGGATCTCGCGCGCGAGCGCGACGCCGGAGGCTTCGCCGCGCCCGGACAAAAGATCCTCGCACAATTCGATCAGACTTTCGGAGCGGACCGATTCCTGGCCGCGGCGCTCGCGATTGAGCAGCGCGCGCCCGCGGTCGGAGATCGTCTGTAGGAGTTCTCCGAAGAAGGAGGTGTTCATTCAGGCGCTCCGCGGCCGCAGCTCATCGGCCGCGGCGGTATTACTTGCCCGGCCCCATCAGGTGGTTCGGCAGCCATGTGGCGATTTCCGGAAAAAAGCACAAGATCACGATCGCCAGCATCATACATATGACGTAGGGCAAAGTCCCCCACATCACCTTCACCAGCGGAACGTCCGGCGCGATGGCGTTGACGATGTAGATGTTCAGGCCGACCGGCGGGTGGATGAGGCCGATCTCCATGTTGATCGTCAGGATGACGCCGAACCAGACCGGATCGAAGCCGGCTGCGGTAATGATCGGCAGCAGGATCGGCGACGTCATCAGGATGATCGCCGCCGGCGGGATGAAGAAGCCGGACACCAGGAGGAAGATGTTGATGAGGAACATCAACACCCACTTGTTGGCGTGCATGTCGGCGATGCTCTGCGCCAAAGTCTGCGTCAGGTAGAGCGACGTCAGCATGTAGCCGAACAGCACGGCGGCGGCGATGATGGTCAGGATCATCACCGACTCGCGCATCGTGTCGCGCAGGATGTGCCAGATCTGCGCCGGCCTCCACAGCCGGTAGATGACGATGGCGAGGATGAGGCACAGCGCGGCGCCGACGCCGGCCGCTTCCGACGGCGTCGCGATGCCGCCGTAGAGCGAGTACATCACGCCGAAAATGATGACGAGGAACGGCGCGATCTTCGGGATCGACGTGAACTTCTCCTTCCACGTATAGCGGAAGTCGACCGCATGCGACCGGAAGCCGCGCTTCCAGATGATGAAGATCGTCCACAGCATGAACAGGCCGGTGAGCATCAGGCCCGGCAGCACACCGGCGATGAACAGGCGGCCGATCGAGGTCTCGGTGGCGATGCCGTAGAGAATGAAGGTGACCGACGGCGGGATCAGGATGCCGAGCGTGCCGCCGGCGCAGATCGAGCCGGTGGCGACGTCGTCGGGGTAGCCGCGGCGGCGCATCTCCGGGATGCCCATCTTGCCGATGGCGGCGCAGCAAGCCGGCGACGAGCCGGTCAGCGCCGCGAAGATGGCGCAGGCGCCGAGATTGGAGATGACCAATCCGCCCGGCAGCCGGTAGAGCCAGCGGTCGAGCGCCTCGTACAGATCCTTGCCGGCGGGCGAGGAGCCGATCGCCGCGCCCATCATCACGAACATCGGGATGGCGACGAGCGTGAAGTCGTCGAGGCCGGACCAGAAGGTCTCGGCGACGACGTGGAAACTGTCGAAGCCCTGGAAGATGATCAGGAAGACGATGGACACCGCGCCGAGGCCGAAGGCCACGGGAATGCCCGACACGAGCATGACGAGCGTGGCGACGAGGACGAGCGCGCCTTCTGTTGTCGGGCTCATGGCGCGTCTCCGAGTGCGGCCTGCGCCTGTTCGCGCGCGAAGCGCTCGGCGTCGGCGGCCGGCGCCAGCCCGAACGGATGCGCGCGGCCGGTCACCAGCGCGATGAATTCAGCGATGTATTCGAGCACAAGGAGGCCGAGCCCGATCGGCATGGACAAATACGGGATCCAGAGGCGCGCGCGCCAGACGGTATTCGACTTCCAACCGGCGGTGTAGGCCTCGTACCAGTACTGGGTGCACACCACCCACAGCACGATGCAGAAGCCTAAGCCCAGAAGCGACGTGACTATGGCCAGCCAATAGCGCGTGGTCGGTCCGGCATGCAGCGGCAGGATCTCGACGTTGACGTGGCCGCGCGTCATCAACACGTAGGAACTGCCGATGAAGGTGGCGCTGACGATGGCGTAGGTGACGACGTCGATCTGCCAGATGGTCGTGAGATTGAGGATGTAGCGTTCGATCACCATGTCGCAAATGACGAGCACGGCGAAGCCGATCAGGAACGCGGCGACGACGCCCGCGACGCGCGACAGGAACGCCATCGTCCGAATGAAGGTATCCATGAGCCCCTCGAAGCCGGACCGGAGCGGCCGGTTTCCCAACGACGCGGCCCCTCAGCCGCGCGCGCGACCTTAAACACAGGCCGGCCGGCGAGCCATCGAAGCCCGCCGGCCGTCTTGATCCGCGAACTTATTTGACCGAGAGCGCCTCGTCGATCAGCTTCTGGCCGTTCGGCACGTCCTTGTCGAAGCGCTGATAGGACGTCTTCTTGGCGAGCGCGATCCAGGCGTCGTAGTCGGCGTCCGAGAGCGTCACCACCTTCACCTTGTGGTCCTCGAACTGCTTGATCGTCTTCTGGTTCTCTTCGTCCGCCTTCTTCTCGTACATGGCCTGCGCGTCCTTGCCGGCCTTGATGATGGCGTCCTGCTGCTGCTTGTTCAGCCGCGCGAAGGTCTTCTTCGACATCAGCACCGGCTCGTACATGAACCACAGCGCGTTGTTGCCCGGCGCGGTGAGGCAGTCGGTGACCTCGTAGAGGCGGGTCGAGCCGAACGTGCCGAGGCTGGTATCGGTGCCGGCGACGACGCCGGTCTGGAAGGCGTTGTAGACTTCGTTCGACGGCGGCGAGACGATCGAGGCGCCGGCCGCTTCCCACATCGCCGCGAAGGTCGGACCGGCGGCGCGGAACTTCATGCCCTTGAGGTCGTCCGGCTTGACGATGCACTTGCCCTTCGCCGCCATGCCGCCGGCAAACCAGGCGTCGGACAGAACGATGACGCCGTGCTTCTCGATCTCGGCGCGCACGTCCTTCATGAACTGCGAATCGTTGATGCGCTTGGCGCGATCCTGGTTGCGGATCAGGCCCGGCATCAGCGTCGCCGAGAAGGCCGGCACCTTGCCGCTGGCATAGTCGAGGGGGAACAGGGCCATGTCGAGCTGGCCGTTGACCATGGCGTTCCACTGGTCGTTCGGCTTGAACAGCGAGGCGCCCGGATAGACCTGGACGGTCAGGCCGACATTGGCGGCGGCCGCTTCCTTGGCGATCATCTGCACCATGTCGTCGCGGATGTCGCCCTTGCCGCCCGGGAACTGGTGCGAGGCTCGCAAAGTCATCTGCGCCTGCGCCGAGCCGGCGAGCAGGACCACCGCGGCGGCCGTGGCGATAATTGTCTTGAGCGTCATGTTTCCTCCTCCATGGGTACTTTTTTCAAAACGACCGACCTGCCGAACGTGCCGCCGGCATCGGCGATCGTAAAAACGGCTTCAGCCGCCCCTCTGCACCTTAGCGGGCGGCGTGCCGGGGCACCATAGGGAGTCTTTTATCTGACGGGCAAGTGCATGGCCGTATGGAGCTTTCCGCCCTCTGGCCAGGGCCGGACGATCGCCCTATAACGCGCCCGAACTTTGCGCATTCGTGCCGTTGCCTGAAGGAGCCGTTTCATCATGCCGAAGCCGTTGGCGGGTCTCCGCGTTCTCGAACTCGCTCGCATTCTCGCCGGCCCCTGGGCCGGGCAGATGCTCGCCGACCTCGGCGCGGACGTGATCAAGGTCGAGCGCAAGGGCGCCGGCGACGACACGCGCGGCTGGGGCCCGCCCTTCGTCGAGGGCGTCGACGGCAAGCCGATCGGCTCGGCCTATTTCCATTCGGCGAACCGCGGCAAGCGCTCGATCGAGCTCGACTTCGAAAGCGATGAAGGCCGCCGGCTCGTGCGCAAGCTCGCCGCCAAGTCCGACATCCTGATCGAGAACTTCAAGGTCGGCGGGCTCGCCAAGTTCGGCCTCGACTACAAGAGCCTGAAGGACGAGTGCCCGCGGCTGATCTACTGCTCGGTCACCGGCTTCGGCCAGGACGGGCCCTACGCCAAGCGCGCCGGCTACGACCTGATGGCGCAGGGCATGGGCGGCGTCATGGATCTCACCGGCATGCCGGACGGCGAGCCGACGCGCATCGGCATTCCGATGTCGGACATCTTCACCGGATGCTATTCGGTGATCGGCATTCTCGCGGCGCTTCAGGAGCGCCACCGCACCGGCAAGGGCGCCTATGTCGACACCGCGCTGGTCGATTCCACCGTCGGCGTGTTGTCGAACCAGGCGCTCAACTATCTGGTCTCCGGCAAGGTGCCCAAGCGCATCGGCAATGCGCACGCCAACATCGTTCCGTACCAGGTGTTCCCGACCGCCGACGGCTACGCCATCGTCGCCACCGGCAACGATGCGCAGTACGTCAAATTCTGCAACGTGCTCGGCGCGACCGACCTGGCGCAGAACCCGGCCTATCAGAACAATGTCGGCCGCCTCACTCACCGCGAGGAACTGATCGGCAAACTGTCGGCGATGACGGCGACGATGAAGCGCGACGATCTGCTCGCCAAGCTCGAGGCGCAGGGCGTGCCGGCCGGTCCGATCAACGCGGTCGATCAGGTGTTCGAGGACCCGCAGGTCGTCCACCGCGGCATGAAGCTCGATTTGCCGAGCAAGGCGGCGAAGAAGGGCTCGATCCCCGGCGTGCGCACCCCGATCGTCATCGACGGTTGGAAGGCGGCAAGCGAGAACCCGGCGCCGCTGCTCGGCCAGCACACGGACGAGATCCTCAAGGAGATCGGCGAAGCGTGAGGCCAAGGCTCCGTTCCCGCGAAAGCGGGAACGAGCGCTCGGTCCAGCTTTCGCGCGGACACACGGATTAGGTGTTACTTCGCCTCGAACTTGAGCGCGACACCATTGATGCAATAGCGCAGGCCTGTCGGCGGCGGTCCGTCCTCGAAGACATGGCCGAGATGGCTGCCGCAGCGGCTGCAATGGACCTCGTCACGCATCATGCCGTGGCTGGTGTCGGTATCGCTCTCGACCGCGCCGGGCAGCGGATCGTTGAAGCTCGGCCAGCCGGTGCCGCTCTCGAACTTGAGCTTCGACTCGAACAGCGGCTGGTCGCAGGCCACGCAGCGGAACGTGCCGGCGCGCTTCTCGTGCAGCAGCGCGCACGACCCCGGCATTTCGGTGCCGTGCTGGCGCATGATGTGGAACTGCTCGGGCGTCAGGATCTGGCGCCACTCGGCGTCGGTGTGGCTGACGGCGTACTGCTTGGCCATGGTCGGGCTCTCCGCGTTCTGTCGGCCCTTATTTAGGATCGTTCGGCTGCCGGGGCGAGCCCCTGCCCTCACAAGCAAATGCCCGGCGCGAGGCCGGGCATTCACGAGTTCGTGCGATGTGACTGCGCCTACTCGGCCACGGCCGCCGGCACGACGATGTCGCCCGGCTTCTTCGGACGCAGCCGCACATAGACTTGCAGGCCGATCAAGAGCACGCAAAGACCGATGAACACCGCCGAGATCGGGCGCTCGATGAACACCATGATGTCGCCGCGCGAGATCAGCATGGCGCGCCGGAAGTTTTCCTCGAAGCGCGGCCCCAGCACGAAGCCGAGCAGGATCGGCGCCGGATGGAAGCCCAGACGGAGCAGGACGTAGCCGACGAAGCCGATCACCGCCATCTCGCCGACCTGGAACATGTCGTTATTGGCGGCATAGACGCCGATGCACGCAAAGAACATCGCGCTCGGATAGAGGTACTTGTACGGGATCGTCAGCAGCTTCACCCAGATGCCGATGAGCGGCACGTTGAGCACGACCAGCATGATGTTGCCGATCCAGAAGCTCGCCACGAGGCCCCAGAAGATATCCGGATGCTCCTTGATGAGCTGCGGACCCGGGACGATGCCCTGGATCATCAGCGCGCCGAGCAAGAGCGCCATGACGGCGTCGCCCGGAATGCCGAGGCTCATGGTCGGGATAAAGTCGCCCTGGATCGACGAATGCGTCGCCGCTTCGGGGCAGACCACGCCTTCGATCATGCCGGTGCCGAACTTCTCCGGCGTCTTCGAGACCTTCTTCTCGGTCGCGTAGGCGACGAAGGAAGCGATCGTCGGGCCCGTGCCCGGGATCAGCGAGCATAGGCTGCCGACCAGAGTGCCGCGGAACATCGGCGCGATCGTGCGCCGCCATTCCTCGCGCGAGGGCCGCATGTCCTTGAGCGTGACGTTGGCGTACTTGGCGTTGACCGTCGACACCTGGTTGACCGAGTTCATGAACTCGCCGATGCCGAACAGGCCGAGCGCCAGCGCAATGAGCTCGATGCCGTCATCGAGATGGGTCATGGCGAAAGTGAAGCGCTCCGACCCGGTTTCGATGTCGGTGCCGACGATGCCGAGCATCAGCCCGACCACGGTCATCGCCACGCCCTTGACCGGCGAGCCGCGCGCCAGCGTCGAGCCTGCAAGCAGACCGAGCAACATCAGCGAACAAATCTCGGCCGGCCCGAATTCCATCGCCACCCGCACCAGCACGGGCGCAAGGAAGATCATCTCGGTGATGCCCCAGGATGCGCCGACGAACGACGCGAACACGGTGGCGCCGAGCGCGGCGCCACCGCGGCCGGCTTTCGTCATCGGGAAGCCGTCGAGGCACGTGACCGCGTGCGGTGGATGGCACGGCAGGTTCAACAGGATCGAACAGATCGCGCCGCCGTATTGCGCGCCGTACATCACGCCGGCGAGCATCAGGACCGCGCCGACCGGCTTGATGCCGAAGGTCAGCGGCAGAAGGATCGAGATCGTGGCGAGCGGGCCCATGCCCGGCAGCACGCCGACCATGTTGCCGACGAGCACGCCGATGAAGCACCACATGATGTTGTGCGGCTCGAGCGCGACTCCGAAGCCGTACCACAGGTCCGTCAGGGCGGTTGAAATCACAGGCCCCTCCACGTGAGCACGGGCATCGGGATCTGCAGCACATAGGAGAACAGCGCGACACCGAACACGGTAACGATCGTCGACAGGACGATCGAATTTTTCAGGGTCGCGTCACGGTCGCCCATCGCGGCAACGAAAACGCACGCGAACGTGCCGGGCGCCATGCCAAAATAGGCGCCGAACAACATGAAGGCGAGTGGCGAGGCGAGGATGGCGCCCCAGGCCAGCCATTCACGGTTCTCGGGAAGGATGTCTTCTTCCTCGCCGTCGGCGGTGGCGAGCGAGCCGGCCGCGATCGCGACTCCGAGGCAGATGAGGATGATGCCGAGCGCGGTGGGCAGGAAGCCCGGTCCCATGTGCATCAGGGAGCCGAGGCGATAGCTCGGGCCCTTGAGCGACATCACGAGCCCGAACAGGATCATGAGCCCGCCGGCGTAGAAATCCTTCTTGCGGATGAGGCGCTCGACCAGACCGGCAGCCCCGCGATGATAATGATGCGAGCTCAGAACGCATCCTCCCTTACGCTTACTTTGTTGACCTTTTTATTCCCGGTTCAGCATTAAAGGCCGCTCGGGGGACAATCAATCCCTGATCGCCACGCGCAATTTCATGCGGTGCAATCGCCGGGAAAGCTTCACCGTACCAATAGCATTGGGACCGGCCTTAGACCAAGGACGAAGGCGGCTTTTCCGACATTCCGCAACCTGAAACCCGGGCCGTTCCCAACCCCCCGCTTGTGACGAACCGGCAGCGGCCCGGCCCTATTCCCGAGCGCCGTCGCTTTTGCCGGCGTCGCAATCGGCTATTGTGCGGCCGGTTCGAGACGAGGCCCATGGACGCCGACGCCACCCGACGCCTGCATTATATCACCGCCATCGCCTGCGGCGTGTTCGCGGCGCTGGCGCTGCACATCGTGCTCACCGTGTTCGGCTTCGGCATGGACAAGGCGCTGCGCGAGGCGAGTCTCGGCACGCAGGTGCAGCTCGTCGCCTCGCTGTCGTGGTGGGCGATCGCCGCAGCCGGCTTTGCCGGCGGCTGGGCGACCAGCGCCTACCTCATCGCCGCGGCGCGCGAGCGCACCGTCGTCTACAAGCTGGCGCAGCGGTTCCTGATCGCCCTGGTCTTTGCCGTAGCGACCGCGGGCGGCGTCATGAGCAAGGGCGGCGAAGGCGGCGGCACTCCGGACGTGATCGCCGGCCTGACCGCGCTCGCGCTCGGCATCGTCACCGCCTATTGCGGCGCGCGGCTGGCCTATCTCAACGCCGAGCAGGTGTGACGGCCGTCAATGGCTCGTATGCAGCTCCTCGACTTCGGCGTGCTCGGCGACGCCGGTGTCGCAACGATGCCCCTCGCCGGCCTCGAGCAGAGCGAGCGCTTCCTCCTCGTTTTCGGCGTCGACGCACCACTCCTCGGTGCGCGTGACGATCATCGTCGCGTGGTAGGTGTTGAGCTTCTTCTTCGCGCGCTGGGCCATGGGCATCCTCACTGGACTCCGCAGGGTTGAATCGGCGAATCAGCAAGAATGTTCCCACGGAAGTGCGGGCGCGTCTAAGGCCCGGTCAGCGGCAGCGCACACGTTCGATGCCGTCGGCGCTCAGGGCGGCGTCGAGCGCGCCGCGGCCGATCAGGTAGTTGATGTGCGCCTGCGTCTCGGAGAAGGCGAAGCTCATCTGGTGCGGGTCGAGCGCCTTCGGGAACAGGACCGGCACCAGTTCGGCGGCGGAATGCGGCGCGCCCCTGCAGGCCGACAGAATCAGGCCGCAGCGCAGGTCGTGGTGGGCGATGAGTTCCTCGGCGCGGGTGTGGAGCCCGTGGAACGGCAGCTGGTGCCCCGGCAGGACGAGGACGTCAGCCCCCACCTGTTCCTTCAGCCCACGCAAAGAGCGCAGATACAGCGCGAGCGGATCGCCGTCGGGATCGACCGCCCAGACGCTGACATTGGGCGTGATCTTGGCGAGCACCTGGTCGGCGGCGAAGAACAGGCCGTCGGCCTCGGACAAGAGCATGATCTGTTCCGGCGCGTGGCCTTCGCCGGACAGGAGCCGATAGGTGCGGCCGCCGATCGACAGGGTGTCGCCAGCGAGGATGCGGCGGAAGGTCGGCTCCAGCGCGTGCACGAGCCGGAGGTATTCGTGCCCCCGCGTGGCCACCATCGCGGCGATCTCCGGCGCGAGGCCGTGCCGCAGATAGAAGTCGCGGTAATGCTCGCCCTCGAGCGAGTCCGGCCGGATCGAGATGTTGATCGAGGAGAGATAGGTCGTCAGGCCCGCGTAGAGCGGCGCGTCGAAACGCCGGCAGAGCCAGCCGGCGAGCCCGATGTGATCGGGATGGAAATGCGTGACGATAACCTTGGTAAGCCGCTTGCGGCGCAACACGCCGGCGAACAGCGTCTCCCAGACGGCGCGGCTCTCCGGCGTGTCGACGCCGGTGTCGAGGGCGGCGAAACCGCCCTCGTCCTCGATCAGGTAGACGTTCACGTGGTCGAGCCGGAACGGCAGCGGCAACCGCGTCCACAGGATGCCGTCGGCGATCTGGATCGCGTCACCCGACGGCGGGGGCGCGGCATGCGGATAGCGGAGCGTGTCGGCGGCGGACGGGTTCAAAGGGGTGCTTCAATCTCGTTTCGAGGCGGGAGCCGTTCAATAGGCGCCATGGCCTGCGGGAATCAAGGAAAGGCGGCGCGCAAGGCCCATGCAGGAGCGGCGGGCGCGGAGGCTAAAGCATTGTTCCTGCTGCTTGAACGCCGCCGCAACGGGCGCCGCCGCCGCGGTCGCGGGCTCGCCCGCGGTGATATAGAATGACAGCGACTGGCAGGGAGACGAAGCCATGGCGAGATTCAAGAACTACGTTCCAGCAGGCGTCATTCCGGCGTGCATCCTGCCCTTCCACGACGACCTCAGCCTCGACCTGAAATCCTTCGCCAAGCATCTCAACGACACCGCGGCGGTCGACGGGTTGTCGGCGATCACCGTGAATGCGCATTCGACCGAGGTCGGCTCCTGCACCGTCGACGAGCAGCGCGCCATCATGGACGCCGCGGCCGACGCAGTCGGTGACCGGCTGCCGCTGGTGCACGGCATCTATGCCGAGGGCAGCCTCGAAGCGGCGCGGCTCGCGAAGCAGGCCGACGCCGGCGGCGCATCGGCGCTGCTCGTCTTCCCGCCCGGCCCGTTCACGCTCGGGCAGAACGCAGAAATGGCGATCGCGCATTTCAAATACATTGCGGACGCCACCGACCTGCCGCTGATCGCCTTCCAGTATCCGCTCGCCGGCGGCCAGGGCTATCCGCGCGACACGCTGATGCGCCTGCTCGATGCGGTGCCGACGATCCGCGCCATCAAGGACTGGTCGAACAACGTGCCGCAGCACGAGCGGCACATCGTCGAATTGCAGAACCGGCCGCGGCCGGTGACCGTGCTGACGACGCACAGCTCGTGGCTGTTCAGTTCGCTCGTGCTCGGCTGCAACGGCCTCCTGTCCGGCGCCGGCAGCGTGATCGCCGATCTGCAATCGGAGCTGTTCAAGGCGGTGAAGGGCAACGATCTCGCGCGCGCCCGCGCCGTGAACGAGCGCATCCGGCCCTTGGCGCAGGTGTTCTACGCCGACCCGTTCGTCGACATGCACAACCGCATGAAGGAGGCGCTGGTGCTGCTCGGCCGTATTCCGCGCGCCGTGGTGCGGCCGCCTTTGGTGAAGCTGCAACGCGCCGAAGTGGCGCGCATCGCCGCCGCGCTGGAAGCGGCGGGGCTGCTCAAGGCGGGAGCCTCACGCGCGGCGTGAGGGATGGGCGGCGGCTGTCGATCGCTTGCGACGCTCAGCTACCTTTAGCCGCCCCCAAACGGGGTGCTGCGATCAATCCCCCGCGTCGTCCAGGTCGTATAACGGCGCTCGAATGCGGCGGTGACGGCATACATGACAATGCCCATTGCGGCGATGACGAACAGCGCAGCGAACACCAGCGGAACACGGAAGGTGGAGCTCGCCGTCAGCATCAGGTAGCCAATGCCCTGGTTGGCGGCGACGGTTTCAGAGATGACTGCGCCGACGAAAGCCAACGTGATGGCGATCTTCAAAGACGCGAAGAAGTACGGCAGCGAGCGCGGCAGGCCGACGCGGTAGAGGATATCGAGCTTGCTTGCGCCGAGCGACCGCAAGACATCCTCGAGCTCCGGCTCCGTTGTCGCGATACCAGTCGCCACATTCACGGAAATCGGGAAGAATGCCACGAGAAAAGCCGTGATGATGGCCGGCGGCGTACCAATCCCGAACCACAACACCAGCACGGGCACGACCGCAACTTTGGGAATAGAGTTGAAGCCGATCAGCAGCGGGTTGATCGACTTATACAACAGGGGTGATGCGCCCACCGCTACACCGAGCACCACGCCGAATACGACCGCTATACCGAAGCCTGCGAGCGTCGTGATCAAGGTGTGTTGCGCGTTTGGCCAGATACCCGACCAGGACTCGATCATTGCCCTAATTGAGTCCGACGGGGCCGGCAGCAGGAACGTCGGCACGTGAAACACTCGACAAACAGCCTCCCAGACCAAAAAGAAGGCTATCGTCGTGATCCAGGGGCTCGCATTGTAGAGGGCGCGGCGCCAATTCATAGGACTGCTCTTTCGACGCGGATTCGCGCGCGCAGTTCATGGACGCAATCAACGAATTCTTTGCTGAACCGGATGTCGACATTTTTCGGTGCAGCGAATTCGACATTACAGCGGTAGAGGACGCGGCCCGGCCGGTTCGAAAACACATGAACCGTATCGGCTAGATAAACGGCCTCGGCAAGGTCGTGGGTGACCAGCAGCACGGTGAATTTCTGTTCCTGCCACAGGGTCTTCAATGTGTCCCACAATTCCTCGCGGGTGAATGCGTCGAGGGCGCCGAACGGCTCATCCAGCAGCAAGATTTGGGGATCGTGAATGAGCGCGCGGCAGAGTGATGCCCGCTGCAGCATGCCACCCGACAATTGCCACGGATAGCGCGACTCTGCGCCGGCCAGGCCGACCTTCCGCAGCAGCGCGCTGGCCTTCTCGATGAACTTGTCCCGATCGCGCCTGAAATTGCGCCGATGCGGTTCGACGACTTGCAACGGCAGCAGCAGGTTTTCCAGTGTCGTGCGCCACGGCAGCATGGCCGGATTCTGGAATGCCATGCCGACGATCTTGAGCGGCCTCGTCACCAAGGCACCGTCGACCACAACCCGTCCGGCGCTCGGGCGGTTGAGACCCGAGATCAATTTCAGCAAAGTCGATTTGCCGCAACCCGACGGGCCGACGACCGCGGCAAATTCGCCGCGCCGGATGTCCAGATCGGTGTCCTTCAGCGCGAGGACACCGTCATCGCCGCCGCCATAATGCAGGCTCGCGCCCTCAACGTGCACGAACGCTGCGCCATCACGCGCTGACGGATCGGAAGAGATTGGAGCGGTGGCTGTCGCCATCATCAAAGATCGGCCTTTGCTGGTCACTTCAATGCTCGATTACCGTATCGGCAATCAAAGCAAGATAGTCTTCGGCCCCGCGGACCAATTCACTGATGAGCAGTTGCTCGTCATTCGAATGAAACTGCGCCGTGCGGCCCGGCCCCCACATGGTCGCGTCGCAGCCGCGCTTCACGAGCAGCCCCGCGTCGAGGGCCGCATGACTATAGAACACCTCCGGCGCAGGACGATCCAGCCATTTGCGCGAGGCTCCGATCGCCCTGAGAAGCGCTCCGTCCTGGGCAATCTCGCAAGGATACATATAGGCACCGCGCCGCACTTCGATCTGCCATGGGCCACCGATGGCGGCACAGGCGTCGGTGATTGCCCGGAAGGGCTCCTCCGGATCCTGCCCAGGCAGGATCCGGCGGTCGAACGTCAGATGGACTTCGTTCTGCACCGTATGCGTTGCGTTCGGACCGCTCGATATGTGTGTTGCAGTCAATGTCGCTTCGCCGAGGACCGGATGCGCTTGTGAACTGAGCGGCAAGGCCGCGAGACGGTCGAGTACAATGCGCGCGCCGTCGATCGCATTGATACCCAGCCAAGGCGAGCTGCTGTGGCACGCTTCGCCTCGAACGACTATTTCGATGTCGATGCGCCCCTTGTTTGCGAGGCTCACGCGATTGTCGGTGCCGAGCGCCAGGACGCCGATAGCGGGCAAGGCGGGCAAAGAGTCCAGAATCATGTTCGCCGCATCGTGACGTCCGGTTTCGCCGGCACTGCTCAAGGCGAAGACCAACGAACCTCGCCATGTGCCCATTCTCTGCGCACTGCTCATGGCGACGATTGCGGCAGCGAGCGATCCTTTTTGTTCGGAAATACCGCGACCGCGGATGGCCTTGCCTTCAGCCGTGTCGACGATCGTGCCCGAGTACGGATCTTTCATCGCCGAAGCCGGATGCGTCATTGCATAGGCCATCAGCAGCAGCGAACGATCTGCAGATTTCGAGCCGACCTCGATGACGAGATTGCCCATCGCATCGCGCTTGCCGCTCAGGCCCCGCTGCGCCAGCAGCGGCACGACACAGTCTCCGATGAAAGCCTGAACCTGCGGCTCAGCTTCCATCAACGCGGTCTGCGGCGCGGGAAAGCGCGCAAGCGTCTGTGCGATCGCGACCAGTTCGCGCTCATTGATGAGGCCAGCGAGTTTACCGGTCATGAGCGATCCTGAGTGGAAAAAACGCAGCGCCCGGTGGCCACCAGAGCGCCTTGGTCGTCGCTCACACGGACATCGACGAGGCCGATGCTGCGACCGATCTTGATCGGCTGCGCGGTTGCCAGCAGCGTTGGGCCGCTCGCCAGCCGTACGTAGTCGACGCGTAGATCGATGGTCGGCGCGCCGCGGCGCAGGCTCGCGGCTGCGGCCGCGTGTCCCGCAATGTCGATCAGCGCAGCAACGAGTCCACCATGAACGCTCGGGTGATCGGGGTCGCGCCGGAACTCCGGGCGAACGGCGAGCGAGATCGTAACCGTGCCAGTCTCCTCGTCGAATCCATCGACGTGAGGCTGCAGCCACTGATGAAACGGCACCTGCGCGATGGAGTCGCGCAGATAGGCTAGAACGGATTTCGACATCTCCCGATCCATTTCGATCTCGAAAGAGAGCGCGCCGCCATTGCGCAGAATGGTTTGGCTGTTATTATTGGATACGTGTATCCACTTTGGAGTCAAGAGATGACGGACCTGAGGGGCAACAATCTCGGCTACTTTTTTAGCGATCAGCCCCACGCGCATAGCGATGACCTGGCCATCATTGATCTGTGGGGCGGCAGCGAGCGTCGCTGGAGCTACAAGCAACTGGATGCGCGCATGGAGAATGTCGCGCGGCTCATGCTTTCTCTTGGACTCACTCCCGGCCAGCGTATGGCACTGATCCTCGGGAACCGGGCGGAATTCATCGAAGTTTTTTTCGGCGCGATGCGGGCCGGAGTCGTACCGGTGCCGCTCAATCCGCGGCAGAGTCCGGCGACACTCGAATTTATGATCCGCGATTCGGGGTGCTCCGCGGCCATCGTCGATGTCGACGCGGCGCCCGATGCGCTCCCGGTTGTGGGCGGCATGACCGATCTGACCAAGGTCGCGCTCGGCGCCGCCCCGTCCGGCTGGACCGAGTATGAAGCCGCCTTGAAGGCAACGCCCACAGAGATCGACGTCACCGGCGCCGTTGGCGGCGACGGTATCGCCTTCCAATCCTACACGGCCGGCTCGACCGGCCGGCCCAAGGGCGTGAGGCTCACCCATCGCGGCATGCTGTGGAGCATCCGGTCGACGCAGGAGCATTGGCCGAGCAGTCCCGACGCGACCGGGCTGGTGGCGGTTCCGCTCTTCCACAAGAACGCGATGCGGGGAACGATCAAGCCGGTGCTGTACAGCGGCGGCAAGTTTGTGATCTTGCCGCGTTTCGAGCCGCGCGCGTTTCTCGAAGCGCTGTCGCGCTATGAGGCGACATTCTCGGGCGGCGTGCCGGCGATCTTCGCGATGCTGCTGCAGCACCGCGATCTCATTTCCGGTCTGGACTTCAGCAAGCTCAAGACGTTCTCGCTCGGCTCGGCCATCGTGCCACAGGAGATGATCGATGAGCTCGAGCATGTCTTCAAAGGCGTCAAGGTGAAGGAAAGCTACGGGCTAACCGAAGGGGGCGGCCCGCTGCGCGAGCCGCCCGGCGGCAAGAAGGTCCCGCGCGGCAGTTGCGGCGTGGCCGCGAAGTGCTACGAGGTCAAGCTCGTGGCGGCTGACGGTAATGAGAGCGCCACCGAAGGCGAATTGTGGACGCGCAGCCCCTGCGTCACCGACGGCTACCAGAATCTGCCTGACGTCACGCGCGACAAGATTGTCGACGGCTGGCTGCGCACCGGCGACATCTTCAAGATCGATGCCGAAGGCTTCTACTATTTCATGGGTCGCGTCGACGACATGTTCAGTTGCGGCGGTGAGAATGTCTATCCGAAGGAAGTTGAGAACCTGCTGCTCGCACATCCGGCCGTGCGCGACGTCTGTGTCGCGTCGGTGCCGCACGGGGTCAAAGGCCTGGTGCCGGCGGCGGCGGTCGTGCTGCAGCGCGGCACCACCGTCACAGCGGAAGAACTGAAGGCGTTCTCCCTGGAGCGAGGTCCCGCCTACGCGCATCCGCGTCGCATCATGATCGTCGACGAACTGCCGCTGACCGGCGCCGGCAAGCCGGACCGCAAGGCGGTTCAACGGGATCTGGCGGCCTACAGGCCGACCGCTGGCTGACCGGCACCTAGGCAGGCGAGCGTCAGGGCTCGAGAACGATCTTACCGAAGAAATCGCGGTCTTCCATCAGCCGCTCTGCTTCGCGAGCCTCGCGAAGCGGCATGCGGCGACCGATGATCGGCGTGACGCGGCCGGCACCGACGTGCTCGAGCGCTGTTGCAATGTCCTGCTTGGAGTAGCCGTTCGAACCCAGGATTTGCAGCTCCCTGACCCAGATGAAGCGCATGTCGTTGCCGGTCTCGTAACCGGCCGTGGCGCCACAGGTCAGCAACTTCCCGCGATGCTTTAGAGTACGCAGCGACGGCACCCAGGTATCGCCGCCGGTGTAGTTCACCACGACGTCAACGCCCTTCTTGCCGGACAGATTCCAGGTCTCGCGGCTGAAGTCCTGCGTGACGTAGTTTATTGTATGGTCCGCGCCGAGCTTGGCGAGGCGCTCACATTTTTCGGCTGATCCGGCGGCTGCGATGACCGTGGCGCCGATCATCTTGGCGAGTTGGAGGCACGCGACCCCGACTCCGCCGCTGGCGCCGAGAATAAGAATGGTATCGCCGCCTTTGATCTGGCCGATCTCGAACAGCATCCTGATCGCGGTCCCGTACGCGATCGGCACGGCAGCGGCAGTCACGAAGTCCACGTTCTCGGGAATGCGGATCAGGTTGTCAGCGGATACCCGGACATATTCCGCCATCCCGCCGGGAATCTCCTCCCCCATCATGCCTTCGTGGGTGACCGGATGCAGCGCGACGCGATCGCCGACTTTCCAGTCGGTGACCCCCTGCCCCAATCCGGCAATTTCGCCGGCAATGTCGCCACCCGAGATGAACGGCATCGGCACCGGAAATCCCGGCATTCCACGTCGCACGAAAATATCCAGGTGATTGAGACCGCAGCCGCGAACCCTGACGACGACTTCACCCGCACGCGGCTCGGGATCAGGCCACTCCCGGTAGACGAGGTTCTCGAGGCCGCCCTGCTTCTCGATGACTGCAGCTTTCATGGGCAACTCCATATTGAACCGCGCGGGCGACCGGCCGCGTCATATCGACGGTGGTGCAGCATCAACGCCGCACCACCGGATCATCGAAGACTTGAGAGATTGTCCGCCGAGATACCTACTTGCTGAGCATAAGGTCGCTGCGCGGCGGCAGGTATTTGTCGGTGTAGACTTCTTCCGACGTCGGCGGGGTCGCGATATCGAAGGCCTTCGCCGACGCTTTCAGCGTGCGGCCGAGGCGCGCCATGTCGACGTTGCTGACGCCATTCTTCAGCACATTCGGCGAGATGAACATATAATCGAGCGACATCTTCACCCGATCCATTTCGACCTGGTCGTTGATCAGCGGATCGCGCTTCTTAACCGATGCGACCGCTGCGGCCGGGTCCTTGCGCATCACGTCGATGCCATGGACGGTAGCGCGAATGAAGTTCGTGATCGCCTCGGGATGCTTCTGCGCGAAGTCCGGTTTGACCGCCAGGACGTGCCCGTAGAGCTCTACACCGTAGTCGGCGTAGGGCATGACCAGGATGTCCGATTCCTTGATGCCGATGCCCCGCATGTTCATCATCACCGTGGTGATGTGACCGGTGATCGCCTGAGCCTCGTCACGCAGCAACATCGGCTCGCGCAGCGCGGGCGAGACGTTGATCCACTTGATCGAATTCTCGTCGATCTTGTTGATGGCGGCGAAGAGCGGGAAAAGCTGACGACTGGCATCGCCCTGCGGCGACGCAATGGTCTTCCCGTTCAAGTCTGCCGGCACCTTGATGCCGCTCGTCTTCTTCGTTTCGACGGCCAGAGCCGACTTGTCATGAACAGCCATGACGGCGACGAGCTTGTTGTTCGGATTTTGTCCGTTGAAACGCACCATCGAATACAGATCGGTGAGGCCGATGTCATAGGCCCCGCTCGCGACCTTCGCGACCGTGTCGCCCGAACCGGCGCCACGGTCGACGGTCACGTCGAGATGCAGTTTCTTGTAGGTGCCGTCGTCAAGCGGGAGCGTGAACACCGCCTGCTGGCCCTGAAATGCCCAGTCCAGGATGAAGCGGATTTTCGTGTCCTGGGCCTGGGCTCGACCGGACACAAGCGCGACGCCGAAAAGGGCAAGGGCGGCGACAGCCCCACGGGTGCGGTTCAACATCTGAAAGGAACCTTTCGGTTTGAGGGGTCCCGGTATGCCCTGCAAGACTAGCCGACAAAACTGGATACACAAATCCATTTTTTAGGCTACGCCCCCAAATATGACGACCTGACCTTCGGATGCTCCGCGAGTTCGGCGGTCGGGGCCGCGACAACGATCCTGCCCGTGTCCAGGAGATAGCCGCGCGCCGACAGCTCAAAGGCCACGGTGACGTCCTGCTCCACCAGCAGGATCGAGATGCCCAGATTCCGGATTTCCAACAGCGTGTCGGCCAGCATGTCGACCACACGCGGCGCGAGCCCGAGCGACAATTCGTCGATCAGCAGCAACTTCGGATTGCTCATCAAGGCGCGCCCGATGGCGCACATCTGCTGCTCGCCGCCGGACATCGTGCCCGCCGGCTGATTGCGACGCTCGGACAGAATCGGGAAAAGCGAGTAGACCCGCTCAAGCTCCTTGACCGCGGCACTGCCAGGGACGCGATAGGCCCCCATCAACAGGTTGTCGCGGACATTCATGGTCTTGAACAACCGGCGACCTTCCGGCACCTGGGCAACACCGCGCGTCACCACGTCATGCGCAGGCAGGCCACCAAGGTCCGTCCCCTCGAATTCAATGCTTCCGGACCGGGGCCTTACGAGGCCCGAGATCGAGTGAAGCAATGTGGTCTTGCCCGCCCCGTTGGAGCCGATCAGGCATACGATCTCGTTGACCCCGACGTCCAATGAGACGTCCCACAACACCTGAACAGCGCCATACCCGGCGGAAACGCCATTAACTCGTAGCATCGGTCACCGGCTGCTGCTTTTGGCTCCGTTTGGAATATCGCTCCCCCAGATAGGCCTCAATCACGCGAGGATCGTTGGTGATGTCGGCCGACGGGCCACGGGCGATAAGTTGACCGTGATGCAACACAGCGACCTCGTCGCACAGCGCCACCACGAGCTTGACCAGGTGCTCGATGATCAGAATGGTCAAGCCGTCCTTCGCGAGACTGCGGATCAACGCGATCGCCTCGTCGATCTCGCCGCCGTGCAGGCCGGCGTTGACCTCGTCGAGCAAGAGCAGGGCGGGCTGCATTGCCAGGCTCTTCGCAAATTCGAGGCGTTTGCGCTGCCCAAGCGACAGCGAAGTCGCGGCTAATGCGCCTAACCCGCCAAGTCCGACACGATCGAGCATAGCCTCGGCTCGGGCGTTGGCTTCGCGCAGCGACTTGGCCTTGCCGGCAAACATCGCCGCGGCGGCGACGTTCTCCAACGCCGTCATCTCCGGGAAGGGCTGGACGATCTGGAATGTGCGGGCGACGCCGAGGCTACTGATCCTGTGCGCCGGCAAGCCGTCGATACGTGCGCCCTTGAACCACATTTCGCCGGCGTTCGGCTTCAGCGCGCCGGAGATCAGATTCACAAGAGTGGTCTTGCCGGCGCCGTTCGGTCCGATGAGCCCCATGATGCAGCCCGGCTTGATGTCGAGCGAGACATCGCTGACAGCCATGAGTCCGCCGAACCGGCGCGAGAGCCCCTTGAGTTCGAGAAGCGCTCCCATCACGCCCTGCCCAACAGTTTGCGACGGCGACTTGCATCGACGAAGCCGTTCGGCATGAACAGGACCAGGAGCACGATGATCAGGCCAAGCACCGCCGCGTGGAATTGCAACAGATTGCGCCAGACGATTTCTTCGAAGGCGAGATAGAGGAGCGCCCCGACCGCCGGGCCCGCCACGGTGCCGACACCGCCCAGCAGCACCATCACCGGAGCCTTAACGGAGATGATGATGTCGAACACATCCGACGGATCGATGTAGCCGACCCACGACGCATAGATCGCGCCGGCCGCGCCGGGAAAGGCCGCCGATAGCGCAAACGCGATGATCTTCGCCCGCGTCGCATCGATGCCGATCATATTGGCCGCCTCTTCGTTCTGGCGGATGCAGCGGAAGGCAACCCCGAGCCGGCTGCGCGCAACGAGGAAGGTGACGGCGAGCGTCACACCAGCGAGCAACAGGAACATGTAATAGAAGATCTGGGAATCGGTGCCGAACGTCGAGCGCAAGGGCGGCAGATTGACCCCCATGCCGCCGCCGGTCAGTGCGGTCCAATTCATGGCGAGTTCGCGAAAGACTTCGCCGATGGCCAGGCTCGCGACCGCAAAATAATGTCCACGAAGCCTGAGGATCGGCGCACCCAGCAGGGCCGCGACGACCAGGCAGACGAATGCAGCGCAGACAGGTGAGAGCCAGAAAGGGATCATGTTCTGAGTGAGCATGATCGCGCCGACATACGAACCCATGCCGAAGAAAGCGGCGATGCCGAACGAGGGGTAGCCAACGAAGCCCCCGATGAAATTCCAGGACCACGCCAAAACACAATACATGAACACGGTCGTGGCGAGCCGCAGGGAGTAGTTGTCGAGGTAATGCGGCAACACCAGCAGAGCCACAATCAAGACCGCGAGCGCGGCAAAGCCGACATTGGCGGTCATTTGCCGCCGAGATGAATGCGCCTGAGCGTTCTGCATCACTCGTACCCCAGCTTGCCGGCGATGCCGCTCGGCTTGACGACGAGCACGACCAGCAGCACGAGAAACGAAATCAGCACGGTGTACTCGGGGCCGGCCACCATCGCGCCGACGCTCTCGATGATCCCAAGCGCCAGCCCGCCGACGACGACACCGCCGATGCTGCCCAGACCGCCGAGAATACAAATGACGAAGGCCTTTCCGAGCAGAATGCCGGAATTGATCGGCGAAATCGGAAACACGACGCTCAGCAGCGAACCGGCGGCGCCGGCGAAGGCGACGCCCGTGGCAAAGGTGATGGCGTAGATTTGCTTCACGTTTACGCCCATCAGCACGGCGGCGTCGCGGTCATTGCGCACGGCGACAATGGCGCGCCCGATGCGGGAACGATTGAGCAGCAGGAAAAAGATAAGCGTCAGCAGAAAGGCCAGCGCCATCGCCGTCAGGCGGTCGCCGGGGATGACGATGCCGTGGACCTCAAAGGTCGGGAACGGATGCTCGAACACCACCCGGCGGAAATTCGCGGTAAAGCCCCACAGCATCAGATTATTGAGGATCAGATCGAGGCCGAAGGTGAGCGTCAAGGTGATCAACACCGGCTTGCCAATGACGACGTTCAGGACAGACCGCTGCAGCGCGTAGCCGAGGCCGAACATCAGCGGCATGATGAAGAGTGGCGCGATGAACGGCGAAATCCCGAAATAGACGAACGCAAAATAGGCAATGTAGGAGCCCAGGACGATCAGG
>Ga0265342_10000184_pt1 | contig 69815 bp, 59 predicted proteins | sample 4CB327metaG_FD_203125 | JGI IMG/M metagenome (GOLD analysis project Ga0265342, IMG submission 203125) | Rhizosphere microbial communities from Carex aquatilis grown in University of Washington, Seatle, WA, United States - 4-CB3-27 metaG | ecosystem: Host-associated > Plants > Roots >...
GCTGGTGCGGGTGCTGCGCTGGAGGGGCTCGACCGCCGATTCCCCTGTCGTCACTCGCGTCGCCAATCGCCGCGAACGAAAACCGCAGGACAACGTCCGAATTCGCAATCGGATCTAATAAGCGATGTTGCTTTCAGTCTGCTGCGCCAGCTTGCGTACCGCCCTTCTCGTGGTGCTCGCGCTCGGAACAGCACCGGCGTGTCATGAGGACAAGGTCAAGATGAAGAATGAAACTCCAGCCCGGTCCGTCAGTCACGAACAAGAAGCCATTCGCTCGCGGCTCAATTTGCCAACTGCGCCGCTCGAGGTATCGTTCGAGGAGCTGCCGAGGGGAGTCCCCGGAGGCCTAGGTCCGACCGACTATGTTCTCGTAGCCCTTCTCCGCTTCGACGAACCCACGCTGGCGCGGCTGGCCGAGACGTCACAGCCGCGTCCCGGCAGTCCGCCACGAATCTCTCTCCTCGCCGATCGCCCCTGGTTTCCCCCGCCGGTGAAAGCGGCGATTGAAGGTCGTGACGGGAGCGGTGTCTCGATTCACGGACGAAAGTTCGACGCTGCTCCACTGCTCAAGTCGCCCTACTCCACGGGTTACTTCGTGATCGTGGAAGGCACCGACTACATGATCCTGAGCGCACAAACGAGCTGAACGTCCCGCGGCAACCGCACGCTCGATTCACGGACGAAAGCTCGACGCTGCTCCACTGCTCAAGTCGCCCTACTCCACGGGTTACTTCGTGATCGTGGGAGGCACCGACTACATGATCCTGACCCACGCTACCGCACCCACGCTACCGCACCGAGGTTGATTCCACCCACGCTCACGCTACCGCACCGAGGTTGATTCCCCACGCTACCGCACCGAGGTTGACAGCAACCGCACCGAGGTTGATTCCCAACCACCAACCACCGCACGCTACACAGCAACCGCACCGAGATTGATTCATTCGTGCCACCTCAACGAATATTTCACTCGGCTCGGTTGCGCCAACCTCCTCCGGCGCCAGCCTCCACGCTACCGCACCACGCTACCGCACCGAGGTTGATTCCACCCACGCTACCGCACCGAGGTTCCACGCTACCGCACCGAGGTTGATTCCCAACCACCAACCACCGCACGCTACACAGCAACCGCACCGAGATTGATTCATTCGTGCCACCTCAACGAAAATTTCACTCGGCTCGGTTGCGCCAACCTCCTCCGGCGCCAGCCTCGATGATTCCTCGATCCGCTCGCGCCGCCCGCGCCGGGAGCCCTGGAGATGAGCGGCGACCGTTGCGATTCTTGCGAGACGAAATGACGCTGAGGCCGCGCCCCGCTTGCCGGTCCTACTTCGACGGAGTTGCTGCCGATACGTGTCGCGGCGGGAGCAGGCCCTAGTCACACCGGCCGTGGCCAGGGCTCACAGATCGCGCGCGTGAAGCGGCGGAGCCAGTACGTGCCGGCTGGGAAGATGACGTCGCGAATGCCAGCAGCGAAGCTCGCCCGGGCGGTGGCGTAAGAGTCACGGAAGGCGCGATTGCGAAGCAAGGCTTCGATGCGGCTCCATTGGCTACGTGCCGCAACACGCGGGCTCAACTGCCGCTTCGGCTCGCGACTGTCGGGACGGTCGCTCCACCTTTGCACCAGCACATTTTTGCGACCCAAGACAACTGTGCCGTTTCGCCGACGCTCCGAAGCGGCCAACTCTTCGACGGCACCCACCCGATCGAGGACCATTTTCGCGAACTCTCTGTCAGACAGATCCTCGAACCCGCCAGGTCGTGCGAAGGACAACGAGACGACGTCAGGCATCGGTCCATCTTCACGGAAGAAGTGTTTTGGCCGCGAGGCGGTCAGCGCACGGCCGCGAATCAGGGCATCGACCGACGTGATGCCTGGCCAATGGTGAGCCTTGTCGACTAACCCGTCCTTTGCCGGATTGGTGAGTGCGTAGACCATCTTGTCGATGACGTCGTTGGGGTCCACTAAGCGCACCACGCTCGTCTGCTCGGACGACCAAAAGTTCTCCCAGCGACCACGGAGAGCGTTCTGACACTTGGCGAACAGCTTGTGGAAATGCTCGATGAACGCGGGATAGCAGCCGTCGGGATCGTAAATCCCCGTGTGGTGATGGTTGCTCATCGCGACAGTGAAGAGAACGCGGATCCCGAACCTTTGAGCGGCGACGCACAGGCAATAGATAAACGCGTTGTTCGTCTCGCGGTCAGGTCGCATCAAGAACTGCCGCTGCGTACATCGGCGAGTGATCATGTACGTACGCCCAGGAAGGACCTCACGAGGAGTCGACACCCTTGCCTTTCGGCATGACCCTTCTCCAAGTTGTGCCGAACTCAACCTTGCTTGGGCTACCAGGGCTAAATCAACCTTGGTGGGGCTACCAACCACGGAGAAATCAACCTTGGTGGGGCTACCAGGGGGAGAAATCAACCTTGGTGGGGCTACCAACCTGACCAGGTGGAAATCAACCTTGGTGGGGCTACCACAACCTTGGTGGGGCTACCGGGGGGTGGGGCTACCAGGACCTTGGTGGGGCTACCAGCAGCGCCGACCACGACCCCCGACGGCCGCGTGAGCCTGGCGGTCAGCGGACGATTCTGAGCACGATCTCGATCGTCGGCGCGCTCACGGCGTGAATGCGAAGACCCGATTGTCCGCGGCGACGAAGATTCGGCCGTTGGCGATGATCGGCGACTGGTGCGGGCGCATCGCGCCCAAGGCGGTGGTGTCGATGCGGACGCTAGCGCCGGTGTCGCCGTTGATGCCGTGCAGGCGGCCGTCGCTGCCACCGTACCAGAGGATCGAATTCGTCCCCGCCGTGTCGGTCATACTGACCGCGGGCGCGGTGTTCGCGTTCGCGCCCGCGCACCACGCGATCGACAGCCGGGGCGGAGACGCGGCCGATACCTTGATTGCCGTGTAGCCGCCGGTGGTCATGTTGGGGCAGCCCACGCCCGCGCCCTTGAAGACGACGTAGGACGCGGTCGGCGTCGAGTACGCGACGGCTGCCGTGATGATGGTACCGCCGACCTTGAGAATCGCGAGCGGAGCAGCGTTGGGTCCACCGAGGTTCGCTCGGTTCAGCAGATAGGCGTTGCCGTCTTTGCCGAGGGCCATGATCAGATCGGCGGGCGTCGCGCCGTTGACGTGAAGCAGGAGCGCCCCCACGCCACCGAGGTCGTTGTCGTTCTGATCCATGTCCATCCACGTCGAGGGATAGAAATAGTCGGTGGTCGCCGTTGGTGCCGGCATCGCGAGCGTCGGGCCGAACTTGATGACGGCTTCGCCTCCGCCCCAGGTGCCAGGGTTCGAGCCCGCCGCGCCGCTGTTCGCAGTCGCCTTGGTGTTGCCGGTTGTGACGTACAGCGATGTCCCGTCTGAGGCAATGCCGCTCGAGCCCCAGATGCCGCCTGCGAAGGCCGGCGTCGCCCACGAGCTGACCTGCGGCGTTCCGGTGGCGGTCACGCCGATGACCCAACCGTGGTAGCCGAGGCAGTCACCGATGTGGCCGCCAAAAGGAATGAACACCTTGCCGCCCAGCAACGCGAGCGCGGCGCGCTGGTTCTGGATCGGCGCGGTGAACGCAATGCCGCCCGACTGCGGCGCGGCAGTTGTGACGTCGAGCGGCCAGCCCGTACGATCGACGCCCTTGTTGTCGATCGCCAGTGCGTGGAGCATGTGGCGCGGAACGTTGCCAGTCGTGCTGGTCATGGCATCGAGGAAGATCGTCCTCGACGTCGCATCGATGACAGGCGTGGCGGTGATGCCCAGCGGGTTGAGCGGGCTGCCACACGTCCCTGGCGCGCCCGGCCCCATCGGGGTTCCGAGCGTGACATGCCAGCCATTGCCGCTCGCGAGGCCGGTGGTCGCATCGAGCGCGTAGACGTCGTTGTGCGAGGTCCCAACCAAGATCAGATCCACACCGCCGTTCGCGCCCGCGAGATAGAGCGGCTGCGCGTAGGTTGGGCCGGTCAGGGTTTCCGCCCCGAACGTCGTGTCGGCGTGCATAGTGCCGGCCGCCGCCGCGGTGATGCGCGCGTCGACGTAGACGCCGTCCCGCGCCGCCGTGTTGTGGTACTGCAGAACCGAAACGTGTGCGGCCGCGCCGCCGCCACCACCCGCGCCGGTCGTGGCGCCACCCGCCCCGGTCACTGCGCCGCCGGCGCCACCAGTCGCGCGCCCACCGGTTCCGCCGTTCGTACCGGCGCCGCCGTTCATGCCAGCGCCACCGGTCGTCCCGCCGCTAGCGGTTGTCGTCCCGCCGCCCCCGGTCGTTCCCGCGCCGCCGTTGGTCCCAGCGCCGCCGTTCGAGCCGGCCGCGCCGTTGCCGGCGCCCCCGTTCGAGCCGCCCGAGGAGCTGCCGGCGTCACCCGACGTGCCGGGGGTGACGTTGCCGCAGGAGATCGCCAGGCCGGCGAGCGTCACGAATGGAAGCGTGCGGATCAGGTTTCGCATTGAGATCCCCTCTTGCTGAAGCTGAAGAATAGGACGGCCCCGAACTTCGCGCGTCGACCCCCCACACCCTCTCGCCGTGCGGAAGCAGATGAAGACGACGTTTCTTGGTGACACTCACGCGGGGCGGCGGGTCAAAAAAGCGAGGTTCAAACTATCGCACGACTTTTCGAGGCAATCGAGAACGGAAGCAGCCCGCGATGTGATCGTCGACCAGTCCCGTGGCTTGCATGAACGCATACATAATCGTGCTTCCGACGAAGCGGAAGCCTCTCCGCTTGAGATCCTTGGAGAGGGCGTCGGATTCCGGGCTCGTCGACGGGATGGCGCGTAGATCTTTCGGCCGCGTGCGGCGCGTTGGCGCGAATTTCCAGATGTAGTGATTGAAAGAACCGTGCTCGCGCGACACGGCCAGGATCGCGCGCGCATTGTCGATCGTGGATTCGATCTTCAAGCGATTGCGGACGATGCCGGCGTCGTTCATCAGGCGCGCGACATCACGCGCGCCGAAGCCCGCCACGCGAGCCGCGTCGAAGTCGGCGAACGCGGCGCGATAGCCCGCGCGCTTGTGCAAGATCGTCGACCACGAGAGGCCGGCCTGCGCGCCTTCGAGCACCAGGAACTCGAACAGCGTGCGATCGTCGTGGACCGGCACGCCCCACTCCTCGTCGTGATAGGCGATCATCGCCGGATCATCGCCGGCCCATCCACAGCGTTGCGGCTCCTTGCGTGTCACGGCGCGCAGCATAGCCGCGGCGCGCGCGAGATGCGGCAGCGAAAAATGCGGCTAGCCGGTCCCGGACACTGCGATCGGGCCGCTGCTCTCGGGCATGAGGGTGCGCGCGAGGCTCTCGAGGTCCCACGGCTTCGCGAGCACGCCGTCGGCGCGCTCGGCGACGCCGGCCAGCGCCTGCGCGCCCAGCCGCCCTTCCTCTGACAACAGCACGCGCCGGATCGCCGGCTTCTCTTCGGCGAGGAAGTTGAAGAGATCGTGGCCTCCGCTGATGCCGACGAGATCGATCAACGCCACGCGGATGCACGCCGCCGGACGATCGAGAAAATCGAGCGCGTCGAGCGACGTCGAGAAGCACGCGACCTCCCAGCCCGCGCGCCGGATGTCGCGCGTCAGGCTTTCCCGCTCGAGCAGCGAGGCGTCGACCACCAGCACCGTTGGCTCGGAGCGCGTCGACGAATCGCGCGCCGCTTCCTCGAGGGCCTCAGCGACAGCCGCGCCCAGCGCCTCGCGCGCGCGGCGCGACAGCATGTTGAAGCGCACGGCGATCGCCGCGTCACGCGCGCGCGCCTGACTGCGCAACACCGGTCCGCGCACCTCGACGGGCCCGCGCGGCAGCTCGAGGATCAGCTTGATCTCCTCACCGAGGCGGATCGCTGGCCCCCCCGACAGCTGAACGCCACCCAGAGACAAGTTCTCGACGATGTACGAGCCCTTGCACAACCCACGCACCCAGGCCGTTGCGGTGGCGACGACCCGGGCGCGAACGAATACTCGGCGGTCTTGACCCGACATCGGACGCTCCCCTGAACATCGGCGGATGGCGGCAGCGCCTTGAACGCCGACACCGGGATGCGACTCCGACATGGAGATAAGTGGATTGCCTCATGCTAGAACTGACGAGCGGCATGATCCACCGCACGCAACAAGCCCTCCTCGACGACGCCCTTCCGTCGTCGAACGCCATGGACACGCTATTACAGGACCTGGCGGAGACGCGGACCCGCAAGCGTCTGCGGGGGCGACCGTTCGTGACACTGGCCTACGCGCAGAGCGTCGATGGCAGCATCGCGATCGCGCGCGGCCTGCGCTCCGCATTGAGCGGCCCGGCGTCGCTGCGGTTCACGCACGCCCTGCGCGCGCGCCACGACGGCATCTTGGTTGGCGTCGGCACCGTGCTGGCCGACAACCCGGAGTTGCGGGTGCGCCTGGTCGATGGACGCGACCCGCAGCCGGTGATCGTCGACAGTCACCTGAGCACGCCGGTCGAGGCCAAGCTGCTGTCGCAGGCGGGGCGCCGCCCCTGGATCGGAACCACCAGCCGCAACGGGCGCATTCACGCCCAACACCTGGATGGCGAAGCACCTCGCAACGACGGTGCTCCGTCGCCCTCCGATCGAGACCGGCGCGCACCGATCGAAGCACGCGGGGCGCGCCTGTTCGTCTCCGAGCCACAGGCCAACGGGTGGGTCGATCTCGCGGCGCTGCTGCGCCAGCTGCACGCGGCCGGCATCGAGCACCTCATGGTCGAGGGCGGCGCGCGCATCATCACCAGCTTCCTCGACGCGCGCCTCGTCGACTACGTGGCGGTCACGATCGCGCCGACGTTCATGGGCGGTCTGTCGGCGGTCGGTGAGCTCCGTCGCGCGCCGGCCGAACCGGGCGCGCCGGCGACGGCGCTGGCGCCGCGTGGTCCCGCGCTCAGCCGGTGGATCAGCGCGCGCCTCGGCGACGACCTGGTGATGTCGGGAGAGATCGCGTGGCCGATATCGACTTCGGAACCCTGGGAGGGTTCCGAACCTCCATGACCTCCAGCCGCCGCGTCCTGCTCTTCACCGCCCCTCGCCGCATCGAGATCCGCGAGGAACCGCTCGCGCCGCCGCCGCCCGGACAGGCCTTGGTGGTGACCGAGGTGTCGGCGCTGAGCGCGGGCACGGAGCTGCTCGCGTTTCGCGGCGACCTGCCGCCGGATCTGCCGGTCGACGAGACGCTGGGCGCGCACGGCGACGCCACGTTTCGCTATCCGTTCCGGTACGGCTACGCGTCGGTCGGTACGGTCGCCGCGATCGGCGACGGCGTCGCGCCGGCGTGGATCGGGCGGCGCGTGTTCGCGTTCGAGCCCCACGCGAGCGCGTTCGTGGCACCGGTGGCGGAGCTTGCCGACGTCCCCGCCGGATTGCCGTCGGAGCGCGCGGTGCTGTACCCGCACATGGAGACGGCCGTCAACCTGATCCTCGACGGCGCGCCGGGGTACGACGACGCGGTGCTGGTCATCGGACAGGGCGTGATCGGGTTGCTGGCGACGGCGCTGCTCGCGCGCTTTCCGCTGTCGGTGCTGGCCGCGGCCGAGCGGGCGCCGGCGCGCGCCGAGATGGCGCGACGGATGGGCGCGCGCGCGATCGTCGCCGGCACGGAGGACTGGACCGGAATCGCCGGCGAACGCGGAGCCGATCTGGTGTACGAGCTGTCGGGAGATCCGAGCGCGCTCGATCTGGCGCTCGCGGTCGCGGGGCACGAGGCGCGCGTGGTCGTCGGATCCTGGTACGGCGCGAAGCGCGCCCCGATCGACCTCGGCGGCCGGTTCCACCGGCGGCGCCTGCGCATCGTCAGCAGCCAGGTCAGCCACATCGGCGCCGCGTTGTCGGCGCGCTGGAACCACGCGCGCCGGCGCGAGGCGACCTGGCGGGCGCTCGCCGCGATCGACACCACGCCTCTCGTGAGCCATCGCTTCCCGTTCGCCGAGGCGCCGCGCGCCTATGCGCTGGCCCACGCCGGCGATCCCGCCGCGCTGCAGATCTTGCTGACGGGCGCGCGCGTGACGTAGAAGGGCGGACCATGTCGAACCCGGACAGCGTCTTCACCGTCGGCATCCTGCGCGATTTCGTCGCGCAACACTTCTTGATCGGCGGCGACTGGGGTCGCGAGAACCAGCCGCACTCGCATCACTACCGCTTCGAGGCAATCTTCGAGGGGACGCGGCTCGACCGGCACGGCTACCTGCTCGACATCGCCGAGGTCGAACCGCGGCTGGACGGCATCGTCGAGCGTTACCGCGATCGGATGCTCAACGACCTGCCCGAGTTCGCGAGCGAGAACCCGTCGCTGGAGCGGTTCGCGCGCATCATCGCCGACCGCATCGTCACCGATCTCCCGGCGGGCAGCGTCGATGCCATCACGCTCAAGCTGTGGGAGAGCGAGACGGCCTTCGCCAGCTACCGGCGCCCGATCGCCGGCGCGGGGCGCTGAGGCCGCTCGCGCGGCGGATCCGGCGCCGGTCCCGATGCGTATCGCGCTAGTGATCTACGGCCGCCCCGATCAGATCTCGGGTGGCTTCATCTACGATCGCGCGTTGGTGGCGGGGCTGGCGGCGCGCGGACACCAGATCGACGTTATCTCGCTGCCCTGGCGCCGCTACGGGCGCGCGTTGGCGAGCAGCGTGATTTGTGGCCCGGGTCGAGCGCGGCCCGAGGACGCGCTCGCCTACGACGTGGTCATCGAGGACGAGCTGATTCACCCGTCGGTGTTCACGGCGCGAGCGGCGAGCAGGCTCGGCCCGCCCGGTCGCCTGCGCGTCGCGCTGGTGCACAACCTGCGCAGCGACCAGCCCGACCAAAGGCTACGTGCGATCAAGATCCGCGTCGAGCGCCGTTACTTCGACGGCGTCGCGGGCGCGATCGCAGTCTGCACGCGCACGCGCGACGACGTGACCGCGCTGCTCGGTCGCCCCCTGCCCTGCCTGGTCGCGCGCCCCGGGCGCGACCACGTCGCGCCCAAGGTCGCCGACACGGACGCCGCCGCGCGCGCTCTCGATCCCGGTCCGCTGCGTGTGCTGCACGTCGCGGCCGTGCAGCCCCACAAAGGCCTCGACCGCTTGTTAGCCGCGCTCGCCCGCGCCCGCTCCCTCTCGCCGGCTTTCGATTTCACGCTCGACGTCGTCGGCGCCGACGCGACCGGCAGCTATGAGCGCCGGATCCGCCGGCAAATCGCGGGGCTGGACCTACTCGCTCGCGTCCACTGTCACGGCCTCCTGCGCGGCGCCCCGCTCCAGGCGCTCTTCCTCCGCAGCCAGATCTTCGCGCTGCCATCCGATCGCGAGGCGTACTCGCTCGCGTGCCTGGAAGCGCTCGGCTACGGCCTGCCCGTGCTCGCGACCTGCCACGGTGGCCTCGACGAGATGATCACCGATGGTGTCGAGGGCTTCCTGATCGCCCCCGCCGACACCGACACCTGGGCGTCGTGCCTCATCGAGCTCGCGACGAATCGCGCCCAGCTGCACGAGATGTCCCTCGCCGCGCTCGCCCGCTACCGCGCGCACCACAGCTGGGCCCAGGTAGCAGCAAGCGTGGACTCGTTCCTGAGCAAGCTCCGTGATCGTTGACGTGATCGTGGCTACTGGCAGACCGCCGTCCCTGCGTTACACGTCAGCCCCGCATTGCAAGTCCTGGTCGCGATTGCCCCATTGCCGCAGCACCGCACCCCCGCGCTTCCGCATGGCTGGCAGCTCTGCGCGCCACCTCCCCCGCCACCCCCAACGCAATCGAAGCCAACACTGCACGTAGGCGCGGCCCCGCCGTTCATCGCCGGACAGCAGGCCTGACCCGAGCCACCGCACGTCTGACAGGTGCGGGCGGCGCCGTTGCCGCCGCCACCACACACCAATCCGCTGTCGCAGGTGGCGCCGCCACAGCACCGCTGGCCCGAACCGCCGCAGGTGACGCACGTCGCGGCGCCTCCGTCCGCGCCATTCGCGCAGACGAAGCCCCCGTCGCAGGTTCCGTTGGCGCCGCCGCAACACATCTGGCCGCTGCCCCCGCACGCCTGGCACGTCCCCCCGACGCCGTTCATCGCGCCCATGCAGGTGCCGCCCGGCTGGCAGACCGCACCCACGCAGCAGGTCGCGCCGACGGCGCCGCAATTCTGGCAAGTGCGCGCGGCGTTGCCCGGCGGGTTGGCGCAACCAAGCCCACTATTGCAGGTGTTGCGCGCGCAGCACGCATCGTTGAGGGCGCCGCAGGTCTGGCAGGTCAACGCCGCGCCGCCGTCGGCGCCGGCTCCCCCTTGACAGGCGAAGCCGCTGCTACAGCTGTTGGCGCCGTTACCGCCGCAACAGGACTGGCCGCTCCCTCCGCATGCGTTGCAAGTGCCCGCGACGCACGTCGCTCCCGATGCGGTACAAGTCGTCGCCCCTCCATTGCCGGTGCAACACGGCTCGGCCAACGCGCCGCATGCCTGTCCGGTGGCGTTTTGGCAGGCGCCATTCATGCAGGTGCCCGCCGTGCCGGCACCGCCCATGCACATCGCGCCATTGCCGCGGCAGACGCCGCCGACACAGCAACCGCCGCCGTTGCAGGTGTTGGCGACACAACACGCCTGACCGGCGCCGCCACAGACCGGCTGCTGAGGACCAACCTGGCTCGTGCTGCTGCCGCAGCCGACCCACACCAGCGCAAATACGAAAACCGCGACCGACCAGCGTGCGAGCGAGAGGCGTTCGCTACGGGCATCCATGCGGAAGTTCTCCTATTTTGGAGTTAGAGTGCCGCGCGCAACCCTGGCGTCAAAAAATCTGGGAGTCCAGCGTAACCGCGCCACCGCGCGAACGTAGCATCCTCGCAAACTTCGTCGGCCCCGGCCAGCCCGGGTCCGTTCGCGAAACCAAACACAGGAGAGAGACATGAGCATCAAGGGAGCAATGATCGCGGCATCGGTCGCCGGGCTGTTCGCGGCGGGAGCGACGGGGATCCGACCGGCCAAAGCCGGTGGCGAAGAGGTGATGTGCGGGGGCATCAACTCCTGCAAGGGCAAGGGCTCGTGCCATGGCAACGGCCACTCCTGCGCCGGCATGAACGGCTGCAAGGGCCAGGGCAACGTGAAGACCACCAAGGAAGAGTGCCTGGCCAAGGGCGGCAAGATCGCCGGCGGCGAGAAGAAGAGCGACAAGAAGTAAGCCACCCGCGCCCCCGCGGCGCCGCCACCCCGAAAGGTGGCGGGCGCCGCGCGGTCGACGAACGACGAACCCCATGGAAGCGACGACCACCCCGCCCGCACCGCTGTTTCCCAAGCTGGGTTCCGGCCTGGGCCTGCGGCGCGAGCACTTCCAGCACGTGATCCAGAACCGGCCGGCGGTCGACTGGTTCGAGGTGATCAGCGAGAACTTCATGATCCCGGGCGGCAATGCACGCCGCGTGCTCGAAGCGGTCCGCCGCGACTACCCGGTGGTGCTGCACGGCGTGTCGCTGTCGATCGGATCGCTCGACCCGCTGCGCGACGACTACCTCGACGAGCTTGCGGCGCTCGCGCGCGCGGTCGAGCCGGTCTGGATCTCCGACCACCTTTGCTGGGGCTCGGCGCACGGCGTGTACGCGCACGATCTGCTACCGGTGGCATACACCGAAGCATCGCTCGCGCACATCGCCCGTCGCGTGCAGGCGGTACAGGAACGCCTCGGGCGCCGGATCCTGCTCGAGAACCCATCGACGTACATGCAGCTCGCGGGCGCGGAGATGACCGAGTGGGAATTCCTGGCCGAGCTCGCGCGGCGCGCCGACTGCGGGATCCTGCTCGACGTCAACAACGTCTTCGTCAGCGCACACAACCACGGCTTCGATCCACGCGTTTACCTGCGCGCGCTGCCGGCCGAGCGCATCGGACAGATCCACCTCGCCGGCCACAGCGTCGAAGGCGAGCTCTTGATCGATACCCACGACGACTGCGTGCGCGACGAGGTCTGGCAACTCTACGCGGACGCGATCGCCACCCTGGGCCCGCGCGCGACCATGATCGAGTGGGACGCGCAGGTGCCGGCGTTCGACGTGCTCGAGAGCGAGCTCGCCCGCGCGCGCGAATGGGCGGCGCGGGGAGCGTCGCGACGCGGAGCCAATGAAAAAGGCCAGCGCGATGCCGCCTGAAGACGAAGCGCTGCGCGCGATCTACGACACGCTGCTGGCGCACATCACCACCGGCCACGACGGCGCCGCGGAGTCACTCCCTGATCCGACGGCCTTGGTGATCGGCGACACGCGCGCAAGCGCCGCCCGCCGCATCCACGTCTACCAGCATATGTACCGCGCCCGGATCGTCGAGGCGCTCGAGGCTCAGTTCCCGCGCATCGCGCGCTGGGTCGGTGCCGAAGCCTTCACCCGGCTCGGGACGGCGTACATCGCCGATGAGCCCTCGCGCCACCCGTCGCTGCGTTTCCTCGGCCGGCGTTTCCCCGACTGGCTCGCGGCGAGTGCGCCGGCGGAAGCGCGACCGGACGCGCTCGCCGACCTCGCGCGCCTCGAATGGGCGCGCGAGGATGTCTTCGACGACGTCGATGAGCCGATTCTGACGCTCGACGCGATCCGCGGCTCGGCCCCCGACCGCTTCGGGGAGATCCCCTTGCGCCTGGTCGCAGCGGCCCGACGCGTGCGACTGGCGCGGCCGGTGGCGGCGCTCTGGGACGCGATCGGCCCCACGGCGCGCGAGGTCGACCCCAGCATTCTCGACGCCGTCGCCGAGGCCAACGCCGCGCGCGAAACCGGCGGCGAATCGCTGCTGGTCTGGCGCCAGGGCATCACCGTCTTTCACCGCGCCACCGACGCGGCGGAGTCGGCGGCGCTGGACACCGTCGCCGCCGGCACGACGTTTGGCGCCGTCTGCGAGGCGCTCAGCCGCGATTCCTCCGAGGAAGAGGCCGCCGCGCAAGCATTCGCCTGGCTCTCGACCTGGACCGCCGACGAGCTGCTGGTCGCCGTCTAGCCCGATCAATTCAGAACCGCCAAGGCGCCAAGATCGCCAAGATCCGGATTTTCGAGGAACCCGGATCCGGATTATTCAGAATCCGCCTTGGCGTCCTTGACGTCCTTGGCGGTTAGTTCCCTCAGCGTCCGCCGCGCTCGAGCAGCGCGGGCAACAAGAGCGCGCCGGCCACCGCCGCGAGCAGCACGCCACCGGCGTGGCCGAGCGCCACGTGCGCGGTCTGGGCCAGCGGGCAATGCCAGTGCAGTACGAACCCGCCCATGGCACCGCCGGCCGCGCCCAGCGCCACACCGATCCGCCGCGCGCCCATCGGCAGCACCGGGCGCAGCGCGACGATGCCGGCGACCAAGAACACGACCGCGACCGGCAACAGCAGCGCGATGCAACGCGAGCACGACAGCACCAGCGGCCACGCGCCCGGCGGCAAGCGCGGGCTGACGCCGGGGGCCTCGACCGAGCCGAACAGTGTGAACACCGCAAGCGCGGCGACCGCCGCGAATGCCGCGCCCGAGGCGCGGCCCGCCGACGGCAGCACGTCCCCGCGCGCAGGGACCAGCGCGGCCACCAGCGACGCGGCGAAGGCGCCGAACCAGATCGCGGCGGCGCCCGCCACCCAGGCCGGCGGCAGCGCGCCGAGGTCACGCCGCCAGGGCATCAGGACCAGCAGGGCGATCGGCCCGATGATGCCCGCCACACCCACCGTCACCAGCGCCGCGAACCGCCCGCGCGTGCGCACCGCCTTCATCGCGCCTACCTTCGCGAGAAGCTCGGCTGCGGGCGGCGGCGCCGCCGCGTCGAGCCCCCCGCGGATATCGAGCCCGAGCTCCCCGTCGGAATCCTTGCGCGTCATGCGGGCTTCTTCTCCCGGCCGCTGGCCAGCATCTGCCGCAGCGACACGTAGGCCCGGTGCGCGCGCAGCTTGATCGCGCCCGGCGTGGTGCCGGTGATCATCGCCGCCTCGGCGTGCGTGCGCCCGTGCACCTTGGTCAGGATCAGCGCCTCGCGCTGGTTGTCCGGCAGGTGCTCGAGCGCCGCCATCGCGGCGTTCGCGGCCTCGCGGTCGGCAGGCTCGCCGCGATTCTCGGCTGAGCTTCCGGTCAGGTCGGCAGCCGGCTCGGCCGCGAGCGTGCCGTCCTGGGTCAGGCGCACCCGACTGCGCTTGCGCCGCCGGATCTCGTCGAGGCAGGTACGGTGAGCGATTGTGTAGATCCACGGAATCGGGTTGGCGCCGCGCACGTAGGCCGAACGCGCCTCGTGTACTTTGAGAAAGGTCTGCTGGAGCAGGTCGTCCGCGGTGGCCTTCTCGCGGATGAGCCCCCACAGATAGGCGAGGATCCGCGGCGCCAGCAGCGCGTACAGGCGGTGGAAAGCAGCCGACTCACCCGCGCAGTATCGGGTCATGACTTCGGCGGCTTCGCGGGCTTCGTCGTCCATGCCGGGTCGGGTGACGGGCCCCTTTCTAGATCGCCCTCCCGACGGACACAACCAGTGGTCGCGCCGACCATGAACCCGATCGACATGGTGGAACCTCCACCTTTCCTACGCCGGTCGCCCGCGGGCGGTTACGGTGCGGCCGCCGCTGGGGCCCTTGTGGAGCGAGCCATCGACGCCAGGTTCGAAGTCAGGAGGATTTTCCCATGACCAACCGCACGAATTCGATCGCGCGCCGCGCGATCCCGGGTATGGTCGCACTGCTCATCGGCCTGCCCGTCGCGGCACGCGCCAACCGGCCGGAGACGGTGGACGAGGCGCAGGCGCGGGCGCAGCACTATGAGGCTCGGGCGGAACACGCGCGCGCGCTCGGGGCCGTAGCGTACAAGCACGGCCAGCTGCAGCGCGCCGAGGCCCAGCAGGCGAAGTACCAGGCGATGGCCGAGCAGATGGCGGCGCCGCCGGTCTGGACGGCGCCCTCGCCGATGGCTGACCACTACGCCGAGGTCGCGCAGCACTACCGGGCGATGGGCGGAGGCCCCGCCTACAAGTGGCGACGGGTGGCCGAGGCCGAAGCGCAGCGGCGGTCCTTCGAATCGATCGAGGCGCCGCCGCAACCGCCGAGCGCGATGGGGATCGAGCTCATCGAGATACCGCCGCCGTCGCCGGCCGATCATCCGGCATGCGAGACGGTGAGCAAGCCGGTCGTGCGCACGCTCGCCTGCGAGCGTTGAAACATGGGAACCCTGGAAGGGTTCCCAAACCCTCCCGCGGTCGGACTCCGCCGGGGGACCCGGCTCCGTCCACGCGATTGATCGGCCACGCTCACTCGGCCAGCAGCTCTTCGATCTTGGCCTGCATCGACCGAAAGTCGGCCGTGTCGAGCCCAAGCGTTCCACCGGGATGAATCTGGCGAATGACGCCGCGCCGATCGATGAGGAAACTGACGCTGGTGAAGCCGCGCTTCGGCCCGGTGAGCCACCAGCGGCGAAGCGTGCGCCAGTCGCGATCGACACCGACGGGGAAATTGAAGCCGTAGTCGTGGACCCAGCCGCGGACCGCGTCCAGGGTCAACGGCTCGTCGCTCTTGTGATGGTACATGCCGACCACGACCAGGCCGCGGCGGGCGTATTCGCGGTGAAACTGGTTCAGCGCCGGCGCCGACGCGTGGCAGTAGGGGCAATCGGGCGACGTGAACCAGCGCACGAGCACGACCTTGCCCCGCAGACCGGCCAGCGTCAGAGGCGGCGAGCCGATCCACTCGTGCACATCCCAGGCCGGGGGCGTCGAGCCGATGAGGTCGCCGCCCTCGCCCGCCGCGCGCGCCGATGACGGCGGCTCCGGGGCCGCGGCATGACCGGGGCCGCCGCCGATCGAGATCAGCACGACGACCAGCAGCAGCCGTGTCCGAACGAGATTCGTGTCGCCCCGACGGTTCATGGCATCACGGCGCCGGCCGCCGCGGCGGCATCGGCGGCAGGCCGACATAGCGCAGGCTGATCTTGGCGGCGACAAAACGCAGCAGCGCGCGCGGCGCGAGCCGACCACTCAGCGCGACCGCCCGGTTGGTGCGACCGATCACCGCCACGGTGCGGCCCGCGAGCGCGGCGCGCAGGCCCGCGTCGGCGCACGCCTCCGGCGTGAGCTCCCAGAACGGGCGCCGCCGCGCAGCCGCCACGGCCGGGTCCTCGCCGTGGCTGAAAAACTCGGTCGCGATTGGGCCGGGGCAGAGCGCGGTCACGGAGACGCCCGACCCGCGCAGCTCCTCGGACATCGCCTCGGCCAGGGAGATCACGAACGCCTTGGTCGCGCCGTAGACCGCCCAGCCGGGCGTCGGCTGCAGCCCGGCCGCCGACGCAACCTGCAGAACGATGCCGCGGCCGGCGCTCACGAGATCCGGGAGCACGCGCGTCGTCAGCGCGACCAACGCCTCGCAATTGAGGCGCACCAGCGCGCGCTGCTCGTCGACGCGCGAAGCCTCCAGGCGCCCGAACGTCGACGAGCCGGCGTTGTTGACCAGCCACCCGATCTCGCCCAGCCGTCGCGCCTCCTCGTGAACCCGTAGAGCCGCGTCGGGCGCCGTCACGTCGACAGCGAGCGGCTCGATGCGCCCACCGCCGGCCCGCGCCTCGGCTTCGTGCGCGCGCGCCAGCTCGGTGAGGCGCTCGACGCGTCGGGCGACGGCGAGAACGACGTGTCCACGCCGCGCCAGCTCGCGCGCGAGCGCGCGACCAAGCCCCGACGAAGCGCCGGTGACGATCGCGACCGATCCGGGTGCGGGAAGCTTGAAACGCGCCATGGCCGTGACCTGCATTGTGCGCCGGTCGGCCGGCGCGCGCCACGGCGACCGTGGCTCAGGGAGCGGTGTCGCGGTTGACCAATCGCTGGATGCGCTCGGCGAGCGGGCTCGCCGGGTTGGCGGCCACGAAGCGGCGGGCGTAGGCCCGCGCCTCGGCAGTCCGGCCCATGCGCATCAGCGCCTCGACTCGCAGCGCGGTCTCCTCGGGTGCAAGCGCACCGTGCGGAAAGTGCACTGCGTGCTTGCCCAGCAGATCCATCGCCGCCGCCGTGTCGCCTGCGCGCAGCGCCGCACGTGCGCCGTCGATGAGATTGATCTCGGCGCGCAGATCGCTGGAGGGCGCGGCCGCAGCGCGCGCGGGAGCCGATTTGTTGGCCGACGGCTTCTGCTGCTCGCCGGCCGCCGCGGCGCGCGGAGGCGCCTCCGCGATCGGCGCGTCCGGCGGCGCGCCCACCGCGGCCGATACGCTTTCGGCCGGCGCCACCGGCTTGGCCACGCTCGATGACGCCGACGCCGCGTGACCGCGCCCCGTGCCCGCCGCGCGCGCGATGTCAGCACGGGAAACGGTGGCATGAGAACGCGAGTGGGAATGCGCCCGCATGGACGCTGCCGCGAGCGCCCCCGCTCGCCGCGCGGGTGGCACAACCGGAGCGCTCGCAGCGCCGGCACCAGGCGTGACTTCCAGACCGGCCGGAGGCAGCAACGGCGCAACAACCCGAGAACCCCCAGCGCTCGACACCGCGGCGCCCGGCGGCGGCGCGGGCGGCTCGATCGTCGCAGGAGCGACCGCCGGCGCTACCACCCGCGCCGGCTCCGGCCCGAGCCGCGCGCCTGCGAGGCTTCCGATGAGACCTCCCACGACGCCGAGCACGACTACCCCCGCCGAGATCCAGACGATGGCCGACGCTTTGACGCCGGTCGCGGCCTCGACGCGCGCGCGCGCATGTCCCCCGCCGGGGGCCGCGCCGGAGAAGCCCAGCGCGCGCTCCATCTGCTCGCGCAACGCCGCCGGCATGGTCTCGTTCTTCCCGGCCTCGAGCAGCTCGCGCTCGAGGTCGCTGAGACCGTTGCTCGACGTCAGGCGCTCTGGATCTCTCATGACCCCTGGTTCTCCCGCCGCATCACCCGCTCCATTCTCTCCGCGACGCTCCGGAAGGCCTCGCGCGCGCGCCGCAAGCGCGACGCGATCGTGCCGACCGGGATCTCCAGCAGCTTCGCGATCTCCGGCGACGACATCTCCTCGAGCTCGAAGAGCACGAACACTTCGACCAGCGTCGGGTCGATGCGCGCGAGGATGCTGTCGAGAAGATCGATCGACGCGCGCGCGTCGGTCGGATCGCGCCCGCGGAACGGGTGCAAGTCCATGTCTTCGGCGAGCTCCAGCCGGCGCTCGCGGCGCGACGACGAGAGCGCCAGACGAAGTGCCGTTGCCATCAGGAATGCCCGTTCACTACCCGGTACGATGTCATCGAGACGCTCCGCTGCGATCAGGAAGGCCTGCTGCGTGACGTCGGCAGCCACTTCGGGCGTGAGCCCCCGGCGGCGTAGCGTTCGCCACACCGACTGATGGTGATCCTTGAAAAGCCGTTCGAGTCGCAAGCGAGCCGGCAAATAGGGGCCCGCCGGTTCGACGCGTTCGGCCGGGAGCACTGCCCTGCGAAACATGTTTCCTGTACCCACTCTATGCGGCGGCCCCGCCGAATCGATCACGGAAACGTCACGCCCAGACCCAGACTTCCGGTGAAGGTCATTGGGGCGACGCGGTAGAAAGTGTTCGGGTCAAAGGCAAACGAGTCCCGGCGCAGGCTGGGGGCTGCCGCGAGGCTGCCTTCCAGAGCGATATGGGGCGCCACGCGCAGGGTCACCCAGAGCGAGGCGCCCACCGCCGCCAGGTACTCGGCGTGGGACTCGGCCATGAAGGTCTGTGAGCCGCGCGCCACGACCCGACTCCCGATCGCCGCGGCGCAGGCACGCGCCGCGAAGCCGGCCGTCCCCAGCGCGACTGGACAGACGTCCAGCTCCAGGCTGTCGAGCGTGAAGTCGGCCGTGCCGCCCGGCGCCCGCCAATCGGCGAGCCAGTCGTGCGCCCAGCGCAGACGCGCCGCCGGCGACCAGAACCTGTGGCCGGTCCCGGGCTCGGGTGCCACGGCCACGCCGGCCGCCAAGCCCGGCGCTGCCACCGGCATCGGGCCGGAGATGGTGTGCGCAGCGGCGCCCACCGCGAGGCCCCACCGGCGCGGCGGCGGCGGGGCCTCGGGCTCGGTGATCACCGCGGCTGGCTCCGCCGGCGCCGAGCTCGCGGGCGGCCCGACCAGCGCCCGCGGGTCGAGCAGCACGGCGATCATCAGCGCGAGCGCATCCAGCGCCTCGCTGCAGGTCCCGGCGCCGAGATGGCGCACGGCGCGCGACCGGTCGGGGCCCGCCACCTCGAGCGTCGCGGCCACCGCGCCGCTCGGCTCCGTGACCATCTCGACCCGCAGAGTGAAGTCGGCGCCGGAACCGGAAGAAAAGCGGATGCGCGCCGAGCGCTGGGTCACGCGCGCCTCGAGATCCTCGGAGGTCGCGCACTGGGGCGGCGCGACGACCTCGAGCCGAGCCGGCGGTGGCTCGGCCTGTGACGAGTCGTTGGCGGTGGCCGCGATCCGCGACGACCCTGCGACCACGACCAGCACGATCACCGCTTGAGCGCGGATCACCCTCACAGATTTCACGTGCGGCGACGCTAACATCGCAGCCATCGCCGATGCTAGCATCGGTCACCAGGACTGATGCCAGCGCGATGCTCCCGTCCTTGAACACGCGCGCGACCGTTTCCACGCTCGCCGCCGCCGCGGTGCTCGCGGCCGGATGCACCGGCCCAACCGTGAATCTCGGCGAAGCGACACCGCGCCGCTATCGCTTCAGCGACACGCACCCGGTCATCGAGCTCGGAGCCGAGGCCAGCGATAACCCGACGCTGACCGGCGATCTGCTGGAGATCTTCTTCACCTCGAACCGCGACAACATCAGCACCGACATCTGGAGCGCGCGCCGTGCATCGCCGGCCGACATGTTCGGCCCGGTCACACTGGTGTCCGAGGCCAGCTCGCCCTCCTTCGAGACGAGCTCGGCGATCTCCAGCGACGGGCTCACGCTGTGGTTCGGATCGGATCGGCCAGGTGGGCTCGGCGGGCTCGACATCTGGGTGACGCAGCGGCCGACGCGCGACGCCCCCTGGTCGGTGCCCGTCGATCTCGTCGCGCTCAACTCACCCGCGTTCGATCTACCGCGCCCGCTCGGACTGCATGACCTGGTGATGCCGCTGTCGTCCGAGCGCGAAAGCACGATGGTCTATTGGACCTACTTCTCGGCGCGCGCGCCGGAGTCGGGTGCATTCGGCGCGGTGTCGCGGATCCGCGAGCTGTCCTTCCTCGACCAGAGCACCGTCGACGCCTTTCTCACCGACGACGGGCTCACCCTCTTCTACAGCTCGTCGCCGCCGGAAGGCGCGGGCGATCTGTTCGTGGCCTGGCGGCGCACGACGTCGGATCCGTTCGCGCTATCGGTGCCCCTCGACGACCTGAACACGCCGACACACGCCGAGCGCGACCCCTGGCTGAGCCCCGACGGTCAGACATTCTTCTTCACGTCCGACCGCGGGGGCCTGTTGCAGATCTATCAAGCCTCCGTCACAAGGCAGTAGCGACTACGGCGGCTCGATGCCCCAGATCAGGACACCGTTCTGGTACATGGTGACCTGCGTCCAGTCGGTGAGCGTGGTCTTGGTCGGGTCGAACGAGTAGTCGCCCGTCTGCGTGAAGGTCACGCCGAAGTCCGGATTGCTGCTGTTGAAGCGGCTCTGCACGAAGATGGGGGACGCGCTGGTCAGGGTGCCGGCGCCGGCGCCGAAGTTGACCTGCATGTAGTGATCGGCGCCGGTGCGGCTGACCGTCACGAACGTCAAGCTCAGCTGCGACTGGATCTGCTGGCCTGCGCTGTTGGTCGCAAAGTCGATCGCGCCGCCGAAGGTCACCGCGCCGTCGCCCGTGAACCAGTAACGGATGGTGAGCGTCGACAGGTTGATCGCCGTCGTCGACAGGTTGAGCACCTTGAACTGCGGGTGCGGGCTCTGGGATTTGGCGTTGGTGTCGGCGCACATGTACTGCACGCGGACCGTGCCGCAGATGTTGCCGGTGCACACCGCGGGCGACGTGCAGTCGGTGGTCTGGGTCGGGATGGTGCAGCTGACGCGGCAAGCGTTCGTGCCGTTGCAATTGAAATTGCCGGGGCAGGCCCCGCTGGTCGAGGTCTGGCACGTACCGGTGCCGTTGCAGACGCGCGGCTGAACCAGCGTGTTGCCGGTGGTGCAGATCGGGTTGACGCAGATCGTACCGCTCGCCCAGTCCTTGCAGCTACCCGAGCCGTCGCAGGTTCCATCGAACCCGCACCCGGACTGCGGGGCCGGCGGGCACTGGCCCGGCACCGGCAAGGCGCCCGCCGGCACGAGCGAGCAGGTTCCGACCTTCCCGGCGAGCGCGCACGACTGGCAGGTTCCGCTGCAATCCTTGTCACAGCAGAAACCCTGCGAGCAGTTGTTGGAGTTGCATTCGGTGCCCATGGTGCAGGTCACGCCAGTCGGCTTCTTGCCGCACGTCATCGTGCTCTGGCACGAGTTCGGCGGCGAGCAGTCGGCCGTCGTGGTCGCGACGGTGCAGGAGGTCTTGCAGGCCGAGCCGTCGCACAGGAAGGGGTCGCACGCTCTGGCGGTCGGGGCGCTGCAGTGTCCGACGCCGTCGCAGTTACGCGGCGGCGTCAGGTTGGCGGTGCCGGTGGGGCAAACGCCGGGCGCGCACTGGGTGGCGGTCGAGTAGAGGTGGCAGTTGCCGCTACCGTCGCAGGTCCCATCGGTCCCGCATGTCGACGCTGCGGTCACCGTGCAACGGCCGTCGACCGTGGTGGGCGGCACATTCGAGCACACGCCCAGCGTCGTCGCACCGGGCAGGTTGCACGCCTTGCAGGTCACATCGCACGCGCTGGCGCAACACACACCCTGCTGGCAGAAGCCGGTGGCGCACTCGTTGTTGGCGCCGCAGGCGACGCCGTTGCCCTTGAGCACGCAGGCCGTGCCGCTGCAGGTCGCGGGAGCGATGCAGTCGGCGGAGCTCGTCGCTTGCGCGCAAGTCGTCTTGCAGATCTGGTTGTTCGGATTGGTGGTGTCGCACGCGAACGAGCCCGGGCAGGTGCTGGTCGTCGAGGGCTGGCAGGTACCGGCGCCGTCGCAGGTGCGCGCCGTCGTGAAGGTCGCGCCGCTGCACACGCCGGCGACGCAAATCGTGGCCGCCGCGTAGTTGCGGCAAGCGCCGTTGCCGTCGCAGAACCCGTCCTGCTTGCAGGTCGAGACCGGATCGGCGGCACACTGGCCGAGCGGGTCCTGGCCATCAGGAACGTTGGAGCACTTGCCGATGCTGCCGGTGAGCGCGCACGACTTGCATGTGCCCGAGCAGGCCATGTCGCAGCAGACGCCGGCGACGCTGTCGCACACGTTCGAGCCACACTCGCTGCCCAGGGTGCACGGCGTGCCGAGTGGCTTCTTGCCGCAGCTGCCCGTCGTCGGCATCGATGCACTGGGCGTGCAGACGTTGCCGGTCGTGCAGTCGGCGTTGGCGTTGGCGGGGTTGCAGGTCCCGAGGCAGGTGGCGTTCGTGCCGCACTGGAAGGGATCGCAAGGCAATGCCGTCCCGTTGCCACACGATCCCATCCCGTCGCAATTGCCGGCCAGCGTCTCCACCGCCATCGAGCACGTCTGATCCTTGCAGATCGTCCCCTTCATTTGCAGGCGGCAATGGCCGGCGCCGTCGCATTTGCCGTCGTTGCCGCAGGGGCTGGCAGCGGCGGTCGCACACTGGCCAGCGGGCGCCGAAGTACCCGACGGCAGCGGCAAGCAACGCCCCGGCGAGCTGGCCTGATTGCACGCCATGCAGGTGCCGGTGCAAACCTTGTCGCAACACACGCCCTGCTGGCACGACCCGGTCGCGCACTCGTTGTTGAGTGTGCACATCGCGCCGAGCACCTTTTTGCCACAAATGCCCCCGTTGCAGACGTTACCGGGCGAGCAATCCGCGTTGGTCTTGCAATTGACCAGGCAGGTCCCGGTGGTGCCGCACATGTACTCGTTGCACGAGACCGAACTGGCTGCCGTGCACGTGCCCAGGCCGTCGCAATGGGCGGGCGCGGTACCGACCGAGCCGCCAACGGCGCAGGTCGGATCCTGGCAAACGGTTGCCTTCGAGTAGGTCTCGCAGCCGCCCTTGCCGTCGCAGAGGCCATCGGCGCCGCAGGTCGTACGCCCGCTGTCGGCGCACTGGTCCAGAGGATCGGTGCCGGCGGGCACGGCGGTGCACACACCCGCGCTCCCCGGGACGCCACACGACATGCAAGTGCCGGCGCAGGCGGTCTGGCAGCAAAAACCCTGCTGGCAGATGTTGGAATTGCAATCGTCGTTGGTGGTGCACGAGACGCCGACGGGCCGCTTGCCGCAGCTGCCTTTGTCGTCGCAGACATTGCCGCCGCCGCAATCGGCGTTGCTCGCGCACGTCCGCAAGCAGGCGTTGCCAGCCTTGCTGTCGCACACGTAAGGATCGCAAGGGAGGCCTGACGTCGGCTGGCAGACGCCGGCCTGGCAACGCGAGGCCAGCGTCAGCGTCGAACCGGAGCAGGTCGGCTGCCGGCAGATGGTGCCCGTCGGGTAGTGGCGGCACGCGCCGGAGCCATCGCAGGTGCCGTCGTTGCCGCACGACGCGAGCCCCTCGTCGGCGCAATCGTTACGCGGGTCAGTGCCGACGTCCGCCGGCACGCAGGTGCCGACGCTGTTCCCGGCCGAGCAGGTCCAGCAGGTCTCGTGGCACGCGGTCTGACAGCAGACGCCGTCGGTGCAGAAGCCGCTTCCACACTGGTTGTCGGCCGTGCAGGGCTTGCCGGTCGTCAGCGTGCCGCCGGGGGCATCCGAGGGCGAGCCCGAGTCGGGCGTCGGGGTCACTGGAACGTCCCCGCTGGCGTCGGTGCCGCCGCTGGTCCCGCCGGTCGCGCCGCTGCCCGCGGCGCCGTTGCCCGCGGCGCCGTCGATCTTGGAAATCGGGTGTGAGCTATTGGCGCACGAGAGCGCGCCCACCAACCCGCACGCGACGACGAGCGCGATCCGAGCGCTCCCAAGCAATCGCGACGAACCTGGGAAATCCCGCATAAGCTGACCTCTCTTAAACAGTTAGTGACGCGACTCGCGACATCCCGTCGTTCTCATCACGATCGCCAAGAAAGATCTGGCTCGGCCCGACGCGGTTTCGCGGGCGAGCCTGGAACAGAACCTGGGGCAGGTGCTGGCAGGTCGATCCTCCCAAACGAGGCCGGAGGACGCCGGAGCGGCGGGAGAAACCCACCGACCTCGTCCTTATTATTACCGCCAGCCGTCGGTGCCGGTCAACCAATCATCGTCGGCGCGAACGGCGCGTCAGGAGGCGCAGCGGCTTTCCGCGAGCTCGGTTTCCGTCGCGGCGCGCCTGTGCACGACGCAGAACCTGCGACTGACGAGAAAACGCCAGGACCCTGGGACCAAGATCCGGACCATTCAAAGTCCGAACTTGGCGTTCCTGGCGTCCTGGCGCTCAAACAGAGGGTCTTGGGGGCTAAGCCAGACGCTAGCCCTGCAGGAGCTTGAGCGCGACCTGCGGCAGCTGGTTCGCCTGCGCGAGCACCGACACGCCCGCTTGCAGCAACACCTGGCTGCGGCTCAGATTCGAGGTCTCCTCGGCGACGTCGACATCGCGGATGCGGCTCTCGGCCGCCGACAGGCTGACCGCGGCCTGCGTCGCCGCGTTGATCGCCTTCTCCATCCGGTTGCCCTGCGCGCCCAGTGTCGCGCGCGTCGACGAGATCGACTGCATCGCAGTATCGATGAGGCCGAGCGCCCCTTGCGCGCCGGTGATCGTCGACAGGCTCAACGTCAACAGGCCGAGGTTGGCGACGGTCGAGCTGCTGGTGGTCACCACGATCTGGTCGTTGGCGGCGACATTGCGAATGCCGATCTGGAACGTGAGCGCGGCGTTGGTATTCAGCAGGGCGACGCCGTTGAACTCGGTGGCGTTGGCGATGCGATCGATTTCGCTGATCAGCCCATCGACCTCGTTCTGGATGTATCCGCGCTCGGTGTTGCTCACGCCCGACGACGCCGACTGCGACGCCAGCTCGCGCAGGCGGGTCAGGATGTCCTGCGATTCGTTGAGCGCGCTGTCGGCGGTCTGGACGACGTTGAGCGCGTCGTTCGCGTTGCGCACCGACTGGTTGTAGCTCTTGATCTGCGCGGCGAGGTTGACCGCGATCGCCATGCCCGCTGCATCGTCCTGCGCCTTGGTGATCCGGAAGCCCGACGACAGCTTGGCCAACGAGTTGTTGAGGTCGTTCTCGGTGCCCATCAGGTTCTTCTGGGCGTCGAGCGAGCTGATGTTGGTCTTGATCGACATCATGGCGGCAGGGTCCGTTCTCCCGGGTTGCGGGCTATGGGGGCTATGTCAGTCTTTCGATCGCGGATCGGCGCGGGTCGATCGCTGGCTCCTTGACCTGCTTCAGCAAGGCCCGGGCCAGCACCGCGAACACCCGTGCGCCCGCTTCTTGGGCGCAGACCCCGTCGGTGCCGGGCAAGAATTGACCGGAGCGGGAGCAAGCGACTCGGCAATTCCTGCCCAGGCGGCTCGGCCCGGGCAGATTTGCCTCGGCCCGCGCGATCTCGCAGACTGAGGACGATGAAACGTCGTCTGCGCAGCCGGGCGAGGTTCCTCGCCGTGGTCGCGCTTGTGGCGTTGGGGGCGCAGATCCCCGGGATCCTCACGCTGGGGCGGCTTGTCGGCAGCTACGCCGCGGTCATCGCCGGAGCGGCGCTCGTCACCCTCCCCTTTGTCTACAGCACGCTCACCAACCCGTTCCAGCACCAGGTGAAGTCGAGGGCGCGCCTGCTGCTGACTCAGTGGCCGTTTTACGTGTGGTGGACGATCTGCCTCACCCTTTTTCTGTTCGCGCCGCTGGCTCTCGTCGTAGCCGCGCTCTCACCGCTATCGGTGACCCAGGCGCTCGCGGGCGCGGGCGTGCTGTCGGTGATCGCAGGGGTGGCGGCCCTGCGGCGCACGCCACGCATCGTGGCGCAGCGGATTGCCATCGTCGATCTGCCGCCCGAGCTCGAGGGTTATCGCATCGCTCAGCTCTCGGACCTGCACTGCGGGCCGTTCACGCCGCCCGAGCGCGTGCGCCGCTGGGTGGCGCGGGCCAATGCGCTCGGCGCCGACCTGATCGCGGTCACCGGTGACCTCATCACCTCGGGCGAAGACTACGTCGATGCGGTCGCGGCCGAGCTGGGGGCGCTGCGCGCGCCCGACGGCGTGCTCGCCTGCATGGGCAACCACGACTACTTCACCGACGGTGACCGGCTGGCGGCGGCCCTGGAACGGCACGGCATGATCGTGCTGCGCAATCGCGGCGTGACCGTGGCGCGCGGTGCAGCGCGGCTCTACGTCGCGGGCGTCGACGACACCTGGACCAAGCGGCAGGACGTACCGGCGGCGTTGCGCGCGCGGCCGGCGGAGGCGCCGGTCGTGCTGCTGGCGCACGACCCGTCGCTTTTCGTCGAGGCCGCGGCCCACGGCGTCGACCTGACCCTGTCGGGGCACACGCACGGCGGCCAGGTGGCCGTGCCGGGCGCGACGAGGCGACTGAACCTGGCGCGGATCATCACGCCGTATACCGCGGGGTTCTTCCACGAGGGGCCGTCTACTCTGCACGTGACCCGTGGCCTGGGCACGACCGGGCCGCCCGTGCGGTTGGGAGCGCGGCCCGAGATCGCGTTCCTGGAGCTGCGGCGCGCGCCAGCGGCGAATGCGGTGCTCGGGGAGATTGCCCAGGATGTGATCCGGGAGGCGAGCGCGACGTGACGGGGGGGCGCGTTTCGTCGGACGAGGACGAGAACGAGCATGGGGACGGGGGGGCGGTGATATTGTGCGTTCATGCGGGTGCTCATCATCGGAGGAACGGGACTCATCTCCACGGCGATCGTTGACCATCTGGTCGCGCGGGGGGAAGACGTCACGATCTTCAATCGCGGCGTCAGTGCGGTTCGGTTCGCGGGCGCCGAGCGCGTGCGCATGCTGCGCGGCGACCGCCACGACTTCGCGGCGTTCGAGGCGCAGATGCACGACGCGACCACGCGCCACCGCTTCGATGCCGTCATCGACATGGTCGCGTTCCAGCCCGCCGAAGCCGAGTCGCTTCTGCGCGCGTTCGGCGGGCGCGTGAAGCAGATCGTGGTCTGCTCGACCGTGTGCGTGTACGGCGGGCCGATGACACGCGTGCCGGCGGCGGACGACGAGCCGCACCGCCCGGTCACCCAGTACGGCCGCAACAAATCGGCGATCGAGCGGACATTGCTGGCGGCGAACGGCCGCGACGGGCTTCACACGACGGTGCTGCGCCCGTCGTTCACCACCGGCGAGGGACACACGCTCGGGGGCGCGGTGATGTTCGACGACTCGACGCTCGAACGCCTCCGGCGCGGCCGCCCGATCGTCGTGCACGACGATGGACACACGCCCTGGGCCATCGCGCACGTGTCCGATGTCGCGCGCGGTTTCGCGGGCGCACTGCTCAACGAGCGGGCCTACGGCCAGTCGTATCACCTGACCAGCGACGAGCACACGACCTGGGACGGTGTTTATCGAGCGATGGCCGAGGCGGCCGGCGGGCAGTCGCCGTTCGTGCACATCCCGACGCGCTGGCTGGCCGACGTCGCCCCGCGCCGCACCGTCGGCATCAATTTCATCTACCAGTACGGCTCGACGTTCGACAATACCAAAGCCGCGCGCGATCTCGGCTTCCGCACCACCGTGCCTCTCACCGAGACGTTTCGCCGGCAGATTGCCTGGATGGAGGCCAATCGAAAAGTTGTCGGCGTCGAGGCGGAACCCTTTCAGGATCTGCTGATCGACGCGTTCGAAAAGAAGCAGCGACCGGCTGCCGAACGGCTCAACGACTTCAATCCGTGGGGCAACGAGACCGCGATCTGAAGCGTGATCCAAGCCCCGAAACGACGAATTGTGAGCCGTAGCGCGGCGTTCGTGTTCTCGCTCGAGCGCGACCTCGACGTGAACCGCGTGTTAGACTTTGCACCGTACGAATGCGGGAGAAATCATGACCCGACGCCTTTTTCGTTTTTCGCCGCTGCTGTTCTGGGTGGCCGCCGGCGCCGCGCTGCCCGCGTGTCATTCGACGGGAGACGCTCCGATCGACGCCGACTTCGTCACCTGCACCGCGGAACCGCGGGCGACGCCTTATCAGCCGGGCATGCAGGTCACGTCCACCAAAGGCACCTTCATCGTCAAGCTGATGAGCAACACGTACACCGATGCGTCGGGCAAGACCCAGGACGAATCCTTCGTCAAAGGGAACGATGTCTGGAGCGTCGAGACCGATGAGGCGACGACGATGACGCGGCTGGATGGCCTTTCGATCAACGTACTGCCGTACATGCCGGATCACAGGCACGGCACGACGCCCGTCGGCGTGATGCCGGCTGGCAGCCCCGGCCTCTACACGATGGAGCCGGTCAACCTGTACATGGCCGGGTACTGGGAGGTCACGTTCAACATCGTCGAGACGCCGCCAGTCGACGCGAGCGATCCCGACGGCGGCGCCGACGCCGCGCCGCCCGCGCCGATCAACGACACGGCGGTCTTGAAGATCTGCGTTCCGGACTGACCGGCATCTGGGCCGCTACGGCAGCTTGCAGTGTGCGTGGCTGGTCGCGTTCGCGATATTGCCCATGGGCGTATAGATCGAGGGCACGATACACGCGAGCACGTCGCCGGAGGTGATGTCGAAGAACGGCTTCGATTTCGCGCGCGTCCACTCGACGCTCGCCGCGCCCTGCAGCTGGTAGATCGGCACCGCCGCCGCCGCCGCCGGATCGAGATAATTTCCTTGCACCAGCGACGCCAGCACATCGTCGCCGATCGCCTTGAGGTAGAGCTGCACGTCGACGCGGTCCGGCGATGTCGTGAGAGACTCCGAAACCGGGTAGGTCATTTTCATGTGCGACTTGGCGTTCGTGGTCGGGTCGGTCAGCACCGTCGGGACCGACGGGAAGAGGATATTGCTGGTCTGGCTCACCGCCTGCCAGAACATCTGCACGTCGTTCTGGCTGTCATCGAAGATGCAGTCGCGCAACACCCAGGCATCGGGATCCGCCGCGGTCTCGGGCGTTTCGCCGTCGGCGACGCCACTCTTGTAGAGGACGTCGGTGCCGGAATAGGCGGTGACGTCGACCCAGGCGCGCCGGTCCTGTGAGGCGCCGCTCGGCCATGAGTGCCCGGCCGCGACGTTGTCGAGCGCGACCAGGATCTTCCGCGCCGTATCGTCAACGCAGATCGTGGTCTGCACGGTGTTGTCGAGCATCGTCTGCGACGCCTGGCGCAGCGCGACCGGATCCGCGCCGGGGAAGTCACCGAGCTGGATGTCCACGGCGGGGAAATCGTGCGCGTGAAGCGTGCGCTTGACCATCGAGACCGACGACGCGAACCCGGTGCTGGTCGCCATGTGGCACTGCGCGCAGCTCTGCCCGTGGGGCGGAACGGCGAACACGCTGGACTGCCACTCTTGATACGTGCGCTCGAGCGCGACGTTGTTGGTGTTGACGATGTCGTGGCAGCTGCCGCACGCACCCGCCGATTCGAGCTGCGCCCCGTCGAGCAACGCCGAATACCCCGACGGGTGCGGCGCGCCGGACGCCGGATTCGAGATCGGCCCGACCATCTTCCCGTCGGTGGCCAGCGTCAGCGGGTTGTTGTGCGCGCCATCGACCGACTGCTCCGAGTGACAGAAGAAGCAGGTCACGCCGTGCTGCGACGCCGGCAGAGAATCGAGGTTGAGCCCGTCCTTGGTCGCGCCGTCGTGCACGGCGACCGGCGCGTGGCACTTGACGCAGAAATCCCCGAGCGCGCCGTTGGTGTCGTGCTGGCCGCGCTTGTTCATCGCGATGAAGACCGGATCGTCCGAAGCATACGCGTGCATGCTGCGCGACCAGTCAGCCACCTGCGCCGGGTGACAGCTCACGCACATGTTGGGATCGCGCAGCTCCTCGGCGGTCAGCATCTTCCCGTCGTTGCCGCACGCGCCGAGCCCGAGCGCAGCGAGCAACGGCACCATCCACCAGACGGAGCGAAGAGCGGAGACGACCTGTTGCGGCCGCGTCGCGTTCCCCAACGGAGTTACCGGCATCGACGCGTCAGAGTATGAACCAGACCAGGGGTTTTGTGTCAGATTAGCGGCGTGCTCGCAGCCACGGCCCGTCGGGTGATGATCGCCGCCACGGTCGCTTTCACGGTCTTGGGGCTCGGCGCGGGGCTGGGCTGCTCGAGCTCGGCGCCGGCGGCCTGTCCCAACGATTTTCCCAGCACCTGCCCGCCGCAGCCACCGTCGTTCGCCAACGACGTGTCACCGCTGATCCACAGCAGCTGCACGCCCTGCCACGGCCCCGGCCAGCAGGTACCGACGCTCGACACCTACGCCGACATCATGCGCGCCGCTCAGATGATCTCGATGCAGGTGTTCCAGTGCCGCATGCCGCCGGCGCCCCGCCCGCCGCTCACGGCGGAGGAGCGCCAGATCATCCTCGGATGGCTGGTCTGCGGTGCCATGGATAACTAGGGAAACACCACACTACGGAACGTCGTAATAGAACGCGACGTGACCGTGCGGCGAGTCATCGAGGATGTCGTCGCAATTTTCGTAGAAGTGGAACCGCACGACCCATCGACCCGATTTGTTGAACTTGATCGGCTTCATCACGTACTTGCCGCTCCCGGCCGGGGTCTCCGTGGTCTTGGTGCCGTTGTTGGGGATGACCGAGAACAGGTCGTTGGCCAGGTACGCTTCCAGCACGACGTCCGCGTTGGTCGCCGGCTTGTTGTCGGCGAGCGTGGTCACGGTGATGTTGAAGGTGACGTCGGTATTCACCAACACCGGCGTCGTCGTGAAGGACGCGTGGTATTTGCAGTCGTCGTCGTCCGCTGACGAGCCGAAGTGGACGGGCAGCTCCTCCATACCGGCGTCGGCGGGAGCGCCACCGTCGTCGGAGCCGGCCCCGGCGTCGGTCGCCGTGACGTGACATGATGCCTGGTTGATCACGATCGGGTCCATTCCCATGCAGTGGTTGTCGGCTTCACCGCTGACGATGCCCGGGCCGCCATCGACCACTGCCATGGAGCTCGACGAGCTGCATGCGAGGCCGATGACACATACGACGACGGACAGCGGAAACAGCGCTGACGCGCGCACGACAAGAACGGACCTTGGCGACATGTAAACCTCCGGTGCGGCCCACTCTAGCGCTCGCGCTTGGTCTTCGTGCTGCATCAAATTTTCGCAGCAAAAAGGTGAGCCCCGCGCATATAGGCAGCTTGGTGGCTGCGAATTTTTTATGCACGCCTAGCTCATCGCGCGCTGGTTAGACTCTGGCCATGCAAACAAGGCGCGCCGCGCTCGCCGCCGGAATCGTCGGTCTCTGTGCGATCGCATCCGGCGGCTGCGGAGGCTCGCCGCCGGCAATTCCGCCCGTACCGGCGTCGTTCCCGGCGCAGGCGCTGACCACCGTCGGGTCGACATCGGGGGCGTTGCAGGTCGCGCTGCGTTCCGTCCCCGATCCGCCGGTGCGCGGACAGAACGTCGGACAGCTGACCCTCACCGACGGCACCGGTCAGCCGGTCGATGGTGTCACCGTCGAGATCCTTCCCTGGATGCCGTCGCACGGGCACGGCACCTCGGAGGCGGTGGGCGTGACCGACCAGGGCGGCGGCGTGTTCATCGCCAATCCTCTGTATTTGTTCATGGCCGGTGAATGGCAGATCCAGATGAAGTTTCAGGGAGCCATCGATGACACGGCTACCGCGACGCTCGAGATCCCCTGAGCGGCTGCTGGCGGCGGCGGTAGTCGCCGCTGCTGTCGCCCTAGCCCCCAGCGCCGCGCACGCGCAGGCCTGCTGCGTCGGCACCGGATTGGTGACACCGGCGCGACTGCGCATGTTCGAGGACTACGCGGTCGGCATGCAGACCAGCGTCCGCAACGTGATGGGCTCGTTCGCGTCGAGCGGCAACTACGTGGCCTCGCCGTCCGGCGACAACGAGGTCGACTTCGAGCAGGACCTACTGGCGGCGACCCGCTTCGGCCGGCACGTCCAGATAGCGCTGAAGGTCCCGTTCGTCGAGACCAGCCGCAACGATACCGGCGCGTCCGCGTTCGGCGGCGGTCTCGGCGACGTGGCCGCCAACCTGCGCTACGACATCACGTTCTCGGGCGACGATCCCTGGATACCGGGCGTCGCGATCTTGACCGGCGTCTCGGTGCCGACAGGGCGCACCGTCGAGGAGTCGCGCGATCCCGCCGGCGCGACCGGGCTCGGCTCTTACGAGCCCAACCTCGGCGTCGCCCTCGAGCAGGTGCGGGGCCGGATGTTCCTATCGTTGACCGGCTTCGTGTCGAAGCAGACCGCGCGAACCGTCGGCGGCCAGGAGGTGTCATTCGGCCCGCGCATCACCGGGATCCTCGCCGGCGGCTACGCCTTCGCGAACGAAGTCACGGTCGGCGCCTTCGTCACGGCCATGCGTCGCAGCGACGAGAAGCTCGTCACCAGCGGCGCGGCGGTCGCGGTTCCGCTGGGCGATTACTGGCGCGCGCAGGGCACGCTGTCGGGCGACCTGCCGTTCTCCGGTTGGGGCCTCAATCGGCCCACCGGCGCCGGCATCACCGCCTCGCTGCTGCGCGTGTGGCTCTAAATGCCCGCGACTCAGTTTTCCTTGTCGCCGCCGCCGCCATCGTCCTCTGCGGGCGCCGTCTTGCCCCCGCCCGGCGGGGACCCGGCCGGCTCTTTTTCGTCTTCAGCGACCGCGCCGCTCACGCCGTCGAGGACCAGCTCGACGCCGCCCCCGAAGAAGATGTAGCGATCGGTGGCGCCGCCCGCGACCAGCGTCGCTCCGGACGACGGGTTGGCCGAAAGGCCGTACTGCCGGAAGTCGACACCGACCCGCGCGCCGATGATCTTGGTGAACCGATACGCCATCGAGGCACCGATATCGATGGCGTTGCCGGTCGTCCCGGGGAAATAGGTCGACGACTTGATCTCGCCGGCGTTCTTTCCGGCGTCGGTCAACAGCATGAACGCAAACCCGAGGTCCGCCGAGAGTTGCGGCGTGATGTCGGCGCGGCTACCGATGCCGATGCGGATGAACTTGTAAGCGACCGAGGGGATCATCGGCCGCGTGCCGGCCTGGGTCGTGAGCTTGAACGATTGCGCACCGTACGCGGCCGACAGATACGGCGCGAAGATGTTCACCGGCCAGCGCAGCTTCGCGCCGGCGAGAAAGTCCTGGAATGCGGTGGTCAGCTTGGTCGTGCCACCGTTGGCGGTCGAGTTGACGCCGAAGCCCTGATTGAACTCGCCGAAGACGCCGATGCGCGAGGCGAAGCCCGCGGTGCTGAACGCCGCGGGATAGGCCTCGAGCCAGACCGCGGCTTGCGGTCCCGCCGGCAGCGTGTACGGCGCGAGAGTGTTGCTCATGTCCTGGTGCCAGCTCAGCGAGCGGTTCATGCCGGCGGCCCCGATCCCGAGCGTGAGCGCGGGCAGCGTGCCTTCCGGCCCACTCTCCTCGGGCTCGGCCGGCTTCGCGCGCGATCGCGAGACATCCGCCTCGGGTGCAGGCACGGCAGCCGCCTCGGGCTCCGCCGCCTCGGCGACCCGCCGCGACTTCTTTCGCGGCTTCTCCTCCGCGGGCGGTGGCGCGCGCTCCGGAGCTTCGTCCGCAGCCTCCTCGGGAGGCGGCGCCTCCTCGGCGATCACCGCCTTGGTCTTCGCGCCCGAGGGCGGCTTGCCCTGGCGCACCGCCGGGCCAAGCTGGCGCCAGAAGGTGCTGCCCACGGCGGCGGCGATCTTCTTGGGATTCGTGCCCGCGAACGAGTCATCACCCAGCACCGAGCCGTCGGCGCCGTTGCGCACGGTCAGCGTCGCTTTCTTCTTGCTGAGCTCGCCGCCGACGAACGCCGAGACATTGAGCTCCCTGGCGACGGCGAGCAACCCCTTGTCGCTGTCGAGCGACACGCCGAGGCTGCTCGCCGAGCTCTCGAGCTGCTCGCTGCCGACGACTTGAAATCCGTTCGCCTTCAGCGCGGCGGAGATCTTGGCACGCACGACGCCCTCGCCGGCACCGCGCAGCGAGAGCACGCCGACGTGCGCCTTGCCGGCAGCCGACGCATCGTCCTGCAGGCCACAGAGACCGGCAATCGCCACCACCGAGGATAGGGCGACGATCGCCGCACGCGTTTTGGTCATCATCATCATCATGGTTAGGGTCCGACGCTGTTGACGAGCCCGTTGGCCCAGGCCTGGAGACAGTCGAGATCTTCCTGCGCGAGCATTGAGCCTCCGAGCGGCATCGGGCTGCCGCAAACGCCCCCCGGGCTGGCGTTGATCTTGTCGATGAAGATTCCAGTCGCCGGCAACTTGCCGCGGTTGAGCAAGTTGCCCTTGCCGCTGCACATGGCCTGGTTCGTCGCGGTCATCGCCGCCGCCGCCTTGCCGACCAGCCGCTGCGCGACGTTGTCGGACTCCAGATCCAGTCCGCCGAAGAACGGCGCGCTACTCATCGCGTGACAGCCGGTGCAGTTGTTTTCCAGCACCAGCATCGCGTTGTCGCAGCTCAACGGTACCGAAGGCCCGTCGCCGCCATCCGCGTGGTTGCCCGCGGCGCTCCCACCGGTGCCACCGCCGTCGGAGACGACGTTGGTGGTGACGCTGGTGCTGCCGGCGCAGGCGCCGAGCATCGTCAGCGACCCGAGCATCGTCAGCGACCCGAGCACCGCAAGCGAGGCGCAGCGAGCCATCACGGCGACCCCGCGGGTCGCCACTGGGTTCAGATTCGCGAGAGTTCGCCGCGTCAAGGTTGCCTGCTTCTTCTTTCTCGAGCAAAGGCCGCGACGACCACCGCCGAGCGAAGCTCGTCGGTATTCGCGCGAATCGTGTCTTTCCAGACACCTTCCGGCACCGCGTTCGACAGCATAGTCAGGGCCCTTTCGCTGACAACAAAAAAATCTGGCGCCCCCCTCGCGCCGCCCTCGCCCTGTCGGCGAAAAAACGCCGGGGAAATCGCGAAAAACGTGAGCCACTTTCTGTAGGCAGCCCGATCCATTGACGGTTTGAGGCGCATTTTGCGAGACGCGTTGGGCGCAGGCGGGTCCCCCGCCGGAGCCCGTCGCGGGAGGGTTTGGGAACCCTCCGAGGGTTCCCATCTTAATCGTCCCGCCGTCAGCGCTGACGCCGGCCGCCGTCGTAACCGGTCAGCTCGAGGTACCCCTCGCCGGTGGTTGCCGTACCGTCGGTGGTGCCGCCGAGCGAGACCGCGCCCTCCCAGTACAGGACAGCCAGCCGCAGCTCCTGGTCGACAAGCAGCGGGCGGACCACGAGGCTGATTCTTTCACCGGGTACGTCGAGCCGAAACGACACCGGGTAGCGCGCGCCCGTCTCGGCGCTCGTCCAGAAATCGATCGGCGTGATCGCGAACCGATCCGCGGCGTAGGTGTGAACCGCACGACGGCCGTCCAAGCCCGGCGCTTCGATCAGTGTGACCCGGCTTGCGGCGGTCGTTCTGTCGGCAGCGTCACGCAGCCGGCACATCATCAAGTCGCGACCATCCGAGAGGTGCACCCCCAGCCAATCCCAACCGCGGATGCCGGCACCGAGCGCACCAGTCGACCACTCGCGGTCCATCCAACTGAGCCCGGACACGACGAACGTGACCGGAGCGCCGGCCGGGGACGGAAGCGTCACGCGGCCGTGCGTCGGCAGCGACGTGCGCGAGAAATAGTAGGAGGCATTTCCGGGCGCGGCGCCCTTGGCGAACCGGCCGCGGTCCCCCTCGGGGATCGGCTGGCCGGAGGCCACGAGCCGCGCGCGATCGTCGGAGGCGCCGACATCCAGATCGATCGCCGCGCCGCCCTCGTCTCGAGCCAGAAGGTGCACGGGCATCGGGCCGTCATCGGCCTTGTGGTCGCCCAGCGCCTGCATGCGCCAGTCATCGACCCAGGCCGCGAACGGGTGCGCGCGTGCTCCCGCCAGCGCCAGGCCGTCGCGCGCGAACCGCTCGTAGGCGCGGAAGCGCCGATCACCGTCCTCGCCGCTGCTGCTCGCGCCGTCGACGTCGGTGATCGCAAAGTGCGCCATGTACACGTCGCGCGTCGCCCAGGCCGACGCGCGCGCGGGCACACGCGGCGCGAGCGCCTGGCGAAAGATCGTCATTTCGTAGCCGAAGCGGCGCGCGCCGGCGTCGGGCGCCCGCAGCACGCCAGTGAAGTACCACCATTCGCTGCGAAAACCGGGGTGGGGCCCGTCGTCGTCACGAAAGACGAACGGACGCGGCGCGAGAGCGCGCTCGAAGCCGTCACTGAGATCCGACGCGCCCGAATCCGCCAGCAGCCCGGGCAACGACAGCCGACCCGCGGGCCGCGCCTCTGGCGAGCCCACCAGCGGCGAGGCGCCGTCCGCGCACGCAGCGAAGACCAGCGCCGCGACGAGGGGCGAAAAGACAACGCCAGGACGCCAGGAACGCCAATCCGGAGCCCGAATCGTCCAGACCCTGGCGTCCTTCCGTCCTGGCGTTTTTCCTCTCTGGCTCATTCGTCGCGCAGCGCCTCCGCGGGCGAGGTGCGCGCCGCGCGCCACGCGGGAAATAGCCCGGAGACCACACCGGCCGCCGCGCCCAGCAGCGGCGCGGTCAGCAGCGTGCGGGCGTCGAACAGGATCGGCATGGTCCATCCGAACGAGCGCTGGTTGATCACGAACACCAGCACCGCCGCGAGCAGCGCTCCCAGCGGCATCGCCAGCGCGCCAGCGAGCGCGCCCAGCACGCCGGTCTCGAGCAATGCAATCTCCCCTACCTGCGCCGGCGTGGCGCCGAGCGCGCGCAGCGTCGCCAGCTCGCGCCCGCGTTCGAGCGCGACCGCCATCAGCGCGCCGGCCACGCCGAAGCAGGCGACGATCAGCGCGAAGACTCGCAGCACGCGCGTGATCTCGAACGTGCGGTCGAAGACCCGCAGGCTCATCTCGCGCAGGGTCTGGTTCGACCGCACCAGCACGACGTCGTCGGCGCCGAGCCGCGCGCGCACCTCGGCAATCAGTCGATCCGGCGAGACCCCGGGCGCGCCGTAGAGCGCGACCGCCGTGACGGCGTGGTCGTCGAAGTAGTGATCGTATGTGGCCCGGGAGAGCATCAACGCGCCGGAGTCGCTGCCGTAGTCGCGGTAGATCCCGGCGACGCGGAACGCGTGCGGCCCGCGGTCGGTCGGCAACACCACGCTGTCGCCGATGCGCGCGCGCCGCTTGTACGCGTAGGGCTCGGACACCAGCAGCCCTTCGTCGAATAGAAAGCGGCGCCTGACCTCGGCGGGCTCGCCGGTGATGATTTGCTCGCCCAGCGGCTTGCCCGGCGGTCCCTCGGGCGCGGACAGCAGCGTGGGCCCCGCGGGCGTATCGATGGTCACCACGCGGTTCGAGCCCATCCCTGCCAACCCCGGCAGCACGCGGAGCCGTGCCACGAGCGACGGCGGCAGCGTCGCGTCGGGGCGCGCGCTCACCAGCGACGGCGCCGATACGTAGACGTCGGCGCGCAGGGTCGCCTCCAGCCAGAGCTCGACGCTGCGCCGGAAGCTGACCACCATCAAGCTCACGCCGGTGGTGACCGCCAGCGCCAGCGCCAGCGCCGCCGTCGCCACCCCGGTGCGGCTGAGCCCGGCGGCGATGCTGCGCGCGGCGAGCCGCCCAGTCGCGCCGCGCACGGCGCCGAGCACCGCGCTGGCCGCGCGCGCACCCGCGAGCACCGCGGCCGGCGCCAGACCCGCGCAGCCTGTGAGCAACGCAAGCAGTGCCGCCAGCGCGATCGGGAGGCTGCGCCCCGACGCGATCAACACCGCGACCGAGACCGCGGCCAAGAGCACGCCCGCGAGCGCCAGCCGCGGCGTCCGCGCGCGGGCGCGCGCTTCCACCGTCGACCGGCGCATCGCCGCGTGCGGATCGGTGCGGGCCGCGTCGCGCGCCGAGGGCCACGCCGACACCACCGACGCCAGCACGCCCAGACCGAACCCGCGCACGAGCGGCATGATGGCGATCGGCACCTCGGTGACCGAGACCGCGAAGTAGAGGTCGCTCACCGCGCGCGCGGTCAGCCGCACCAGGCTGCGCGACAACAACACGCCGACCAGCAGCCCGAACGCGCTGCCGACGAGCCCCAGCGCCAACGCCTCGATCAGCAAATTGCGCCCGAGCTGCCCGCGCGTCACACCGAGCGTGCGCAGGATCGCCAGCAGGCGCCGGCGCTGGATCACCGAGAAGCTCATGGTGTTGTAGATGAGGAAGCCGCCGACGAGCAGACCGAGCAAGCTCAGCGCCGTGAGGTTCAGATCGAAGGCTCGCGTGAGCTGTGACAAGGTGCCCGCGCGCGCGGCCACGGGCTCGATGCGCGCGCCCGCCGGCAGCTGCCGCTCGATCCAGCGCAGCGCCGTCGCTTCACGGCTGGTCTCGACCGGCAGGATGGCGTCGATACGCGCGAGCCGACCGATGGTCCCGGTCAGCTCCTGCGCCGTGGCGATGTCTACGATCGCCACCCCGTCGAGCGCGCGGCGCGCGGCCTCGCCGGCCGGCGCCGCGATCGCAGCCACCGTGAGGCGCTCGCGGCGCGCGCCCAGGCGCAGCGGCAGGCGCGCGCCCACGGCCGCGCCCAGACGCGCGGCGGTCGCCTCGGACAGAATCACCGCGCCAGGCTCGATCAGCAGCGCCGCGACGCTCGCGGGCGCGAGGCTGCCGCCCGGCGGCGAACCGCCCGCGGGTCCTGTTTCGGCGGTCGCGAATCCCAGCGGCCGAAACGGCGCCTCGACAAACGGATCGACGCCGACGATCTGCACGAGCCCGCCGCCCGACTCGGGCACGCCTGCGCCACCCACGAACGGAGCCAGCGCAATCCCGGGCGGCCGATCCGGCGCCTGCCTGAGCCGGCGATAGACGGCCTCTTCGATGCCCGACGGGCCGCCGGTGATCTGGTGGGTCGCGCGCCCGGTCACTGCCTCGCTGGAGAGCGCGAACGCGCGGCGCACGCTGGCGCTCGCGATGTCGATGCCCACCGCCAACGCGACGCCGAGCCCGATCCCCAGAATCGCCAGCCCGAGCTGCAGCGGGTGGCGGAGAAAGTGCCGCGCGCCCGCGCGCGCGACCAGGTCGGACCTGACCAGGCTCATGCGTTCGGCGCCGCACCGGAGCGCCCCAGCGGCGCGCCGCCCGAGACCGGATCGGCCGGCGGAGCGATCCGGCCGTCTTTCATGACCAGCACGCGGTGGGCGGCGCGCGCGACCTCGTCGCTGTGGGTCACCAGGATCACCGTCGTCCCCTGGCGCCGCGACTGCTCGATGAACATGCCCAGCACCATGCGTCCGGTCTCGGCGTCGAGTGCGCCGGTCGGTTCGTCCGCCAGCACGACCGCTGGAGCGTTGACCAGCGCGCGCGCGATCGCCACCCGCTGCTGCTCGCCGCCCGACAGGTGGTCGGGATACTCTCCGCCACGATCGCCGAGCTCGACCGCCTGAAGCAGGCGCCGCGCCTCCACCCGCGCGCTGCTGGCACGCGCGCCGCCGAGCTCGAGCGGCAGGCGGACGTTTTCTTCGACCGTCAGTGTGGAGATCAGGTTGAAGAACTGGAAAACAAAGCCGATTCGCGTGCGCCGGAATAGCGTGCGCGCGCGCTCGTCGAGCGCCGAGACCTCGCAGCCGTCGATGACGATCCGGCCGCCGTCGGGCCGGTCGATGCCGGCGATCAGGTTGAGCAGCGTCGATTTGCCCGAACCGCTGCGGCCGACGAGCGCCAGGAGCTCGCCGCCCGCGACATCAAAGGAAAGCCCGCGCAACACCTCGCGGCGGCTCCCGCCTTCGTCGAAGGAGCGCGTCACGTCGGAGACGGAGACCTCGGTCATGTTGCCGGCGCATCCTACTGCGCCGCGCCGGCCCGCGCCGGCCCACGGCGACTCCGGTTCAGAGAAGCGCCAGGACGCCAGGAACACCAAGTCCGGCCCCCAAATGGTCCGGGGTTCTAGGTTCCCCGTGCCCTGGCGCCTTCCCGAACCTAAACTATTGGTTAAATAACCAACTGCAACATGTTGCTATTAATGATTAATTTATGACATTATGACGGGGCAATTGCGATCACTTCCAGGCGCAGCGCCTTGCTCGCCGTCGCGTCAAAATAGCCGCGGGAGAGAACATGCTCGCTGAGCTGATCGTGATCCTCGCGCTGATCCTGGCGAACGGCGTCCTCTCGGGCGCCGAGATCGCCGTCGTGTCGCTGCGTCGCACGCGCGTGGAGCAGCTGCTCGACGAGAAGCGCATCGGCGCTGAAGCTCTGGCGGGGCTACGCGCACAACCCGAGCGGTTCCTGGCCACCGTGCAGATCGGGATCACCGTCATCGGCACCACCGCGGCGGCGTTCGGCGGCTCGACGCTCTCCCGCCAAATCCAGCCGCTGATCGCGCGGATCGACTGGATGGCGCCCCATGCCCAACCGATCGCCTTCGCCGCGGTGGTCGCCGTCATCTCGTACCTGTCGCTGGTGCTGGGCGAGCTGGTGCCGAAGTCGCTGGCGCTGCGCGTGGGCGAGACCTACGCGCTCCTGGTCGCCCGCCCGCTGCGCTGGCTGTCGGCCGCCACCAATCCGCTGGTGGTGCTGCTGACCGCGACCTCGAACCTGATCCTGAAACCGTTCCGCGACCGCACGAACTTCATGGAGGCGCGCCTTTCGCGCGAGGAGCTCCAGTTTCTCGTCGACGAGGCGGCCAAGACCGGTACGCTCGACGAACACGCGGGCGAGATCGCGTCGCGCGCGATCGCGTTCGACAAGCTGACGCTCGCCGACGTCGTGATCCCGCGCGACCACATCGACTCGCTGCCCCGCAAGGCGACAGCGGAACAGATCCGCCGCTTCATGCTCGAGGAGCGCCGCTCGCGCATCCCGGTCTACGACGGGCCGCCCGACAACCTGGTCGGTTACGTCAGCGCCAAGGACATCATCTCGATCGCCTGGGAGGGCAAGCTGGTCGTGCTCGAGGACCTGCTGCGCCCGCTGAAGATGTTCGCCGAGACCACGCCGGCGATCGACGTGCTGCGCTCGATGCGCCGCGAGCGGCATCGCATCGCCGCCGCGGTCGACGAGCACGGCGGCGTCTCCGGCCTGGTGACGTTCGAGGACCTGGTCGAGGAGCTCGTCGGCGATGTCTTCAGCGAACACGAGGAGCCGCGCCCGCCGATCGTCACCGCGCCCGACGGCTCGGCCATCGTGCGCGGCGATGTGCCGCTGCGCGAGGTGAACCGCGCTCTCGAGCTGTCGCTGCCCGAGGCCGACGGCGCCGGCACTGTCGCCGGCCTGGCAATGAACCTGGCGGGCGGCCTACCCAACCGGCGGGCGCGCCTGGCCGCCCACGACGGCACGGTGCTGGAGGTGGTCGACGTCGGCGCTCACGCCGTGCGAAGCGTGAGGATCATCCCGGCGCTCGGAGCGGAACGGGCGACAGGCGACGCCGGTTCGAAAAAAGTCCGGTTCCCTCCCCCGTCCGCGGGGGAGGGCTAGGAAGAGGGCAAGCCTTGCGAGTCGCGTCGCCCGACGGCCCCTCTCCCTAACCCTCTCCCCCGCGGACGGGGCGAGGGGACCGGATCCGGATCCGAACCCGAGGCCTGAGGCCTGAGGCCTGAGGCCCCATGGATCGGACTCACTGCCAGCCGATGTCGTCCACGAAGACTCGGCCAGTCCAGATGCGATCCTTGCCGATCGCGTACACCTGGACTGCCAGGCGCTCGACGCGGTCAACGACCGAGGTGCCGCCCTCGAACAGGTGGTTCTCGCGCTCGAAGCGGTGCGAGAGGGTCCACCAGCGCCCGGTCGCGAGGTCAGGCGTGTAGCCGCCGCCGACCCAGATCGCCTCGCGCGTCCGACCGCCCGAGGGCGGTGAGTTCACCGCGAAGATCTGGGCGCCGAAGCGCAGGTCCGATGGCCCCTCGACGAAGACGTGCACGGTCACCGTGTGGCCGGTGAGATCGACCGACGACGGCAGATCGACCAGCACCTCGCCGGCATGGCGCGGGCGATCACCGAAGCGATTGGGCGCACCCGCGAGATCGAAGCGCGCGTCGACGCGCAGTGAGCCCGTGCCGCACCAGGAGCGGCCGCGATCCAGCGCCGGGTGGGTGAACGCCAGCGCGTACGCTGACTCGAGCGCCACTCCGTCGACCGCGCGGTCGAACCGGATCTGCGGCGCGGTATCGAGGCAAGCCGCGCCGCCGGCGGCGAGCTTCGATCCGAGCAGTGGCGAACGCAACGCCGCGAGCGGCGCCTGATCGTCCGACGGCGGCTCGAGGCCGGGGGCCGGCGCCAGTCGCGCCGGCACCCGCTCGTTGAACCGGGGCGGCTGCGTGGCGGGGCGCGCGGCACCGAAGGCGACCACCTGCTCGACGGCCGCTACCGGTGCACGGGCGCCGCGAGAGCGCCCAGTAGAGGGCTCGCGTTCGTCGCTCGCGCGCGGCGCGGCCGGCACGGCGGCGACCTCGGTCGAATCGGTGACGGGCGCGGGCGTCTCGTGCGCCGGCTCGTCCGGCGGCGCCGCCATGGCCGGCGCCGACTCATCTGGGGTCGTGCCCGGCTCGACGACGGAGAGCGCGCCGCGATCCAGATTGGCGACCAGCCGCTGCCCTGCCCGCAAAGAGAGCCCCTCGCCCGCGAGCGCCCCGCGCACGATCACCGACCCGACGTGCAGATCGATCACCAGCGTGCGCTGCGCCGCAGCCGGCCAGTCGACGTCGAACGACGTACCGGTCACTGCGATCTCGAACGGGCCGGCGGCGACCCGCCAGCGCGTGTGCGCGCGATGGACGACGTCGAACCGGGCGTGACCGCGCTCGACGACCACCTGCGCCCCGCGCGCATCGCGCGCCGCGACGCGCGCCGTGCTCGAGCCGGCGAGGACCACCCGCGTGCCGTCGGAGAACGCCAGCGTCGCCGCCCCGTCGGCCGCGGTCGCGATCGCGCCACCCGGCTCGACCCGCCCGCCCTGCACCTCGTAGCGCAGCGGCCGCTCGTGAATCGCGATCGCCACGACGACTGCCAGCGCCAGCGCCCCCGCCGCCGAGAGGACGAGCCTGCGCCGCCCGCGCACCGAGGTCCGCCCTTGCCCCACCCACGCCTCGTGTAGCCGCCCGCGCGCGTCGGCCGTCAGCGCGAGATCGACCTCGGGAAAGGCGCGCTCGACGAGCGCCCCCGCCACGCGGCAGCGATCGTCGTCCGTGACCTCATCCGTCACCTGCCGGGTCAGGGTATCTCCACGTCTCTTGTCGTTCATCCGGTCGGATCTTTCTTATTCGCGATCAAGTTCACGTAGGGCTCGAGCAGCGGGTCGCGGCTCATCTTCGCGCCCAGCCGCTTGATCAGGCGGGCGAGGCGGCGCTTGACCGTCGCCAGCGTCATGCGATGCACGGCCGCGACGTCGGCGACCTCCATCTGCTCGGCGAAGCGCGCGGTGAAGAGCGATCGATCCTCCGCGGAGAGCCGCTCGAGCACGGCATAGAGGTGCGCCGTGGCTTCGCGCGCCTCGGGATCCCAGGAGATCGGGCCGGCCACGTCGGGCAAGTCACCCGAAGACGTGAGCCCGATCCACCGCCGCACCCGCGCCCGGCGCGCCTCGTTGCGCCCGACGCCGAGCGCGATCGAGATCAAGAACCCACGCAGCGCCGCGGGGTCGCGCAACTCGTCGATGCGCTTGAAGAAGCGGAGGAAGACCTCCTGGCACAGGTCCTGGGGATCGCCGGCCGGCCCGAGGAAGCGGCTGACGATGCGGCGCACGAGCGGACCGTAAGTGCGCGCGACCTCGATCGCGGCGCGCGGCTCGCGCGCCCGCAGCGCCGCCGACAGCGAGACGTCATCGACCGCCTCCACCTCAGGACGCGCCGCCGGCATCCTCATGTCGGCGACGTGCGCGATGGGTCCATGATCGTGCCTCCGCCCCATAAGAGTCGGATCGACCCTACCACGTCGCAGAAATGTGCGGCCTCGCCTAGCTCGGAACCCTCGGAGGGTTCCGAACCTCCCGCGATGGGCTTCGGCGGCGGAGCCGCCTACGCCCGACGCGCTCCTAGCCGTTGAGGACGGCGCGGCGGGGGATGGCCAGGGCACCTTCGGGCAGGTCGGCCACGCCCTTGCGCAGGCGAGCCTCCATCACGTTGGGGATGCGTTGCGCCAGGCGGTGCGCCTCCTCGAACTTCTGGCTCGCCTCGACGAAGCGGCCGCCGCGTGCCAGCCAGCGCGCCTCGATGTCCCTCACTTCGATCGGCTCCTGCTCCACGGAGAACTTCTCGGCGCGCGCGCGCAGGTCGGCCCACTCCTGGTCGCTGGCCTCGCGCGTAAATAGATCGACCATGGTCAAGAGCACGTCTTCCGACGGCATCAAGAGGCCGTCGGTGGTGCCGCTCGCCGCGAGCCGCTCCTGGTGGCTTCGGATCTCTTGAACCCACGAGCGGGCGAGGTCGTGGTTGCCCTCGAATGCGAGCAAGCGCGTCTGCAACAACCGGGCGACCGGCCGCCCGACGCCGCTGAAGCGCCGGTTCTCGAGCTCGACAGCCAGGTTCACGTGCGGCCAGGCCGACGCCGGGTCGCCGGCCTGGTAGTACATCTCGCCCAGGTTGTACGACCCCATGAACGTGGTCGTCGCCAGCCCCAGCTCGCGCGCGATGTGGATGCATTCGCGCGTGTCCTCGATCGCGCGCGCGAGGTCCCGATGCGCGATCCAGATCTGGCGCCGGTTGAGCAGCGCGACCGCGACGTGCACGCGGTCGCCGTGGTCCTCGCAGAGCGCGATCACCCGCTCAAAGGCCAGCTCGGCGCGCTTGGTCTCGCCGTACCAGGGCAGGAGATCGCCGAGCAGCAACAGCGACACCACCAGCGTCTCGTAGCCGTCGTCGCCGAGCTGCTCGGCCAGCTCCACCGCCTGGGTCAGCTTCTCCAGCGCCTCCTTGCGCTCCGAGAAGCGCCACATCGCCCGCCCCTGCCCCAGCAGCACGCGGGCCGCGATCAAGCGCGAGTGCTCGTCGCCCGGCGACCTCGCGAGCGCCGCGGCCAGCGTCTCGGCGTCGGTGACCAGCGCACGCGACTTACGGTATTCGTCGGTCCAGTCGAACGCGGTCGACTCGTCGAGCACGATCTCGACCTCGGATTGGTAGTCGGCGATCCGGCGCGCCGCCTCGCGCGCGAGCGCGAGATCGTCGATGGCATCGTAACGGCTCACGCGATAGCGCATCAGGCCGCGGCCGCGCCACGCGGTCATGCGGCGGCGGTCATCGGCCTCGGGCAAGAGCTGCAACGCCTGACTGTAAAGCGATTCCGCCTCGAGATAGGCGTGGCGGCTGCGCGCGCGCTCGGCGAGCTCCAGGTACAGCGCCGACGCCTCATCGCGCAGGCCCGCCTTGGCGGCGTGGAACGCCAGGCGCGGCAGGCGCTCGCTGTCGGACATCACCTCGCCGGCGCCGCGATAGAAACGGAACGCGGCGTTGTGCACCTGGCCACGCAACGCCTCGGGCGTCGCGCCGCGCACCGCTTCGCGCACCATCGCATGGCGGAAGCCGATGATGTCGCGGCGATGCAGGATCAGAAGGCCCATCCCGATCAACTTGCGCGTCGCCACGCGCGGGTCCATCGGGAAGTCGGCGCCCAGGCCGTCGCGATCCAGCTCCGTGAGCACCTCATCGATCTCCATCTCGGAGAACTCGGAGCCGAGCAGCGATGCGAGCTGCGCGTGCGCGACCAGGTCCGGCGGCAGCCGGCCGAGCTCGCGCTCGGCGAGCCATTCGACCAGCGGCAGGTCGGGCAGGCGCTCGAGCTCGTCAGAGGCGAGGAACCAAGCCCCACCCTTCGGGTTGCGGCGGATGAAGCCGTCGCGCTTGAGCCCGCGCACGAGCTCGGTGAGCAGGAGTGGGCTTCCTTGCGTGCCGGCGACCAGCTTCTCCAGCGTGTGCGCGGGGATGTTCTCCGCGGGGTGCAGCAGCCGGCGGCAGAGCTCGATCGCTGCATGCTGATCCAGCGGCCCGAGCGCGACGCGCAGGCGCGCCGCCGAACGTTCCGCCCAGGACGGGCGCCCGTTCTCGAACACCGGGCGCGCCAGCACGCAGACCCACAGCGGCGCCTCCGCCTCGGCCAGGGTCGCGTACTCGATCGCGTCGGTGGTAGCTTGATCGGCGTACTGGCCGTCGTCGACGATCAGGATCAGCGGGCGTACCGCCGCCAGCCGGCGCAACGCCTCGCCGGCACTGCGCACCACCATCGCGCGCAATACGCCGGGCGCCGCTCCGAGCGCGCGCAACGGCGGCGCGTCGGGCGCCAGCCAGCCGAGCGCCATCGCCGCCGGCGGCCAGAGCGCCTTGCCAAGCTTCTCGCTCAGGATCGCCTGACCGTTGTCGTCGGGCATCGTGGCAGGCAGATCCAGGCAACGACGCAGCAGCGAGCGCAGGCTGCGATCCGGATCGCCGTCCATGGGCTCGCGCGCGCGGAGCTCGACGATCGTGACCTCGGCGACGCGCTCGCGCAGAGCGCGCACCAGCGTCGCGCAGAAGTGGGTCTTGCCGTGGCCGGCGTCCGCGATCACCGTCGCGATGGTTGGTATTCCCTTGGGCAGCGGCTTGCCGCCGCGGAGCGAGACGTCGGCGCTGGCGCAGAGCTGGTCGATCACATCGCCGCGCCCGACCAGCGGCACCGCCGCCTCGCGCATGATCGTCGCCGAATCGGTGATGTCGTCGCGCGGCGCCAGCACGCGGACCACGTCGCGATCGGGCAGCGGCTCTTGACGAACATCCTCGGTCGACGCGGCGACCGCCCCGGTGACGTAGACGCCGTTTGGGTCGAGGTCGGTGATCAACTGCTCGATCTTGCTGAAGGCGGTGCTGACGAAGCGTTCGCTGCCGTCGGCGCGCCGCTGCACGGTCACGGTCGCGATCTCCAGCAGCGCGCGGGCGGCGAGCCCGCGCCCCAGCAGCGACTCGGCCGCGCGCAGTGCGCGCCTCACCGGGTTCTCGGCGGTCTTCTGTCCGAAGACGGCGACGGCGCTCGACTTGCCAACCTGCGCGAGATCGCCGCCGATCGCCGCCAGCGCCCCCTTGAGCCGGCCGGCGTCCGATACCCCTTGCAGCACCAGCACCGCCATCGGCCGGCGCTGGTTGGCACTCTTCTTCTTCGCCGGCGCGCGCGTGGCCGCCGCCGCGACGGTGGGCTCGGCGCGCGTCGAGCGCGCCAGCGCGCTCGCGAACTTCTCGGCCAGCACCTCGACGGACTCGAAGCGCCGCTCAGGCTCCTTGGCCAGGCAGCGCAGAACGACGTCCTCGATCGGTGCCGGCGTCGGCACCAGCTCCGACGGCCGCGGCGGCCGCCGATAGAGGTGGCTCTGCTGGACCTCGGCGGCGTTGCCCCAGAAGGGCGTGCGGCCGGTGATCATCTCGTAGAGCATCACGCCCAGTGAATAGACGTCGATGCGCCCGTCGATCTCGACGCCCGGCTCGCACTGCTCGGGCGCCATGTACTCCGGCGTGCCGACGATCTCCCCGGTGTTCGTCGACTCGCTGCCGCCGCGCGCGCGATCACGCAGCCCGGCGACACTCTCGACCAAGCCGAAGTCGAAGACGCGCGCCAGGCAGCGCCCTTCGCTGACCGCGCTCATGAACACGTTCTCGGGCTTGAGATCGCGGTGCACCAGACCGCGCGCGTGCACGGCGCGAATCGCCGCCAGCAGCGCGGTCCCGCGCGCGGCGAGCTCGTCGAGCGGCATGCCGTCCTGCAACGCCGCCAGCCGATCGGACAGGATCGGCAACGACACCAGCTCCATGGCTAGGTACGATCGCCCGTCGGGCAGCAGCCCCGATGCAACGAACTCGGGCACGTGGGGCGGGCCGACCATGCGCAGCGCGACCGCCTCCCGATGCAGGCGCTGGCTTCCAAAGCTGTCAGTCGCGGCGACCTTGAGCGCGACCGCCGTGCCGTCGTCGGCGCGCGTGAGGTAAACCGCACCGAACCCGCCGCGGCCGAGCAGGCGCTCGACCCGGTATCCGGGAAGCTCGGGGAAAGGATCGGGCAGTGCCTGCGTTTGCGAAGGATCAAACGCGACCAGCGCCGCGGAGGTCGCTAAGGAACAGCCGGCGTGGGCGCCCGCCCAGCGCCGACCGCAACCGAGACACCGTGGACCACCGGGGTTCACCGAGAGGATCATCGGCCAGAACGGCGGGCCCCTTGAACCAAGGGTGACCAGACGTGCGGCGTTGTGTGCACTGAGATCCGGTCCCCTCCCCCTGTCCGCAGTCTGTCCGCAGGGGGAGGGTTAGGGAGAGGGCAAGCCTTGCGAGACGCGACGCCCGACGACGGCCCCTCTCCCTAACCCTCCCCCCGCAGACGGGGGGAGGGAATCGGAGAAGGATTCACGCCGCGAGCGGCAGCTCGACCACGAAGAGCGTGCCGTCGCCGGTGCGCTCGATCTTGATTTCGCCGCGTGCGGTGCGCGCGAGCTCGCGCACCACGTCCAGGCTGAGCCCGCGACCGCCGGCGATGCGCGCCTCCGCACCCAGGCGGGCTTCGGCCGCGTCCGCGCGTGCGAGGCCCGGGCCGCCCTCCTCGATCGCGACGCCGCCCGACCGAGCGTTCGAGAACGTGGTCACCTTGATCCGGTTCTCCTGCGGCGCGCCCGGCGGGATCTCCTCCATCGCGTTGATGAGGAGATTGACGACGATCTGGCTCACGCGCGTCGGGTCGGCGGCGACGCGCGCCTTCACGCCCAGATTCAGCTCGAGCGTCGCGCGCTTGCGCGCTTGCGCGCGCACGATCGCCGCCGCCGCCTCGACGACGCGCTCCAGGCTGGTGACCGCCGTGGTCGGTACGGCCGACACGTCGCCGTGGCGAAAGTGGGTGATGCGATCGAGCATGGTATCGGCGGCCACCGCCGCGTCGCCCAGCGCTTCCTCCAGGTCACGCAGCTGCGCCTTTACCCCCTCGGGCGCGCCGGCCAGCGCCTCGCGCAGCGACGGCAGAATACCGACGCCGAAGGTCAGGTTGTCGCGCACCGCCATCGCCGGGTTGGTCAGATCGTGCAAGACGTGCCCGACCACGAACGACGACGTCGACAGCTGCTCCCAGGTCAGGAGCCGCGCCTGCAGCTCCTTGGTGAACGATCCGAGATGAAACGCGTCGATCGCCATCTTCAGCGTCTTCACCATCTCCTGCTCGGTCCAGGGCTTGGTGATGTAGCGACTGATCCCCCCTTCGTTGATGCCGCTGGTCAGCGTGGTCACGTCGGTGTACGCGGTGACGATCATGCGGATGACCTCGGGGAAACGCTCCTGCGCCAGCGTGCACAGCTGAACGCCGGACAACCCGCGATCCATGCGCTGGTCGGCGAGCAGCACCGCCACGCGTCCGGTCTCGAGGATCTGCAGCGCCTCGTCGCTGTTTGATGCGGTGAGGATCAAGAACCGATCCTCGAGCAGATAGCGGAAAGAGATGAGGTTGGCCACGTCGTCGTCGACGTAGAGGATCGGGAAGGCTTTGTAGTCCATGCGCTCTCTCTCGACGGAAGGCCTTAGCCTGGCGAAGCCCTTAGCCTTGAAAACGACACCTAGGACCGCACCACGGGTAGCTTGACTGTCAGGGTTGTACCGATACCGACCTCGGAGAAGACCTCGACGGTACCCTTTGCCGATCCGACGATGTCGCGCACGATGGCGAGCCCCAGCCCCTCGTTGTCGGGCTTGGTCGAGAAGCGCGGATCGAACAGGCGGTCGCGCACCTCGGGCGGGATGCCGACGCCGTTGTCGCTCACGCTGATCACCGCCTCGTCGTCGGTCGCCTCGACGGAGACGCTGATCCGGTGCCGCTCGCGCGGGCGGTCGCCGCGGGCCTGCGCGGCGTTGATGAGCAGCTGCATGATCACCGTCCCCAGCGCCGGCGCCTCCATACGCACCGACGGCGTGCCGCGCACCTGGACCTCGAGCGTTCCGTCGCGCTCGATCTCCGAGCGCAGGATCCGCACCATCGCGTCGACGGCGCGCACGACGTCGCAGCGGGCGGCCAGCGCCGACTTGATCGCCGAGCCGTCGCGCAGGCGGCGGCTCAACCCCGCGAGCCGCTCGAGGTCTGCCAGCGCCGCTCCGTGGGTGCGCTTGGCGGCGATCAGCAGCTCGCTGAACCGCGACGGGCCGGAGCGATCCGCGAGCCCAGCCTGGATCAGATCACCGACGTGCTCCAGGCTGGCGGCCAGCTTCTCGTGCAGCGCCGTCAGCTCGTCGGCCAGCTCGGCGCGCACCACCTGCGCGGTCGCCTGGTTGCCCGAGCGAATGACCCGGATCTCCATGTCCTTGACCGTGCGCTGCAGGTGAAAAAAGTCGATCGCCGTGCGCAACGCCTCGACCAGCTCCTCCTCGGAGTGCGGCTTCGAGAGATAGCGCCGGATCTGCCCGCGGTTCACGGCGTCGATCGCGGCGTGCAAATCGGCGTAGGCGGTGATGAGGATCCGCACCGTGTCCGGCTTCAGCTCGCGCGCCTTGGCGCACAGCTCGGTGCCGGTCATCGCCGGCATCCGCTGGTCGGTCAGCAGAACCGCGATCTGCTCGCCGCCGAGGATCTTGAGCGCCTCGGTGGGATCCGATGTGGTGAGCAAGGTGAATCGATCGTCGAGCAGGTAGCGCATACCCTGCAGGTTCGTCACCTCGTCGTCGACGTAGAGGATGGGATAGGCCTGGTAGTCCATTCCGCTCATGGTTCAGTTGACCGCGGCCGAGTCTCGCCTGGCCCCGCCGCGGCGCTTGGCCGCCGCCGTCGGGATGCGGACGCGGAAGAGCGCGCCGCCCAGGCTCGACGTCGAAACCGAAATGTCACCTCCGTGATCGATGACCACCTTCCGGGCGATGTAGAGGCCCAGCCCTGTGCCGTCCGTGGAACGTGTCGTTGCGAAAGGCTCGAAGATCCAGCGCCGCCGATCCTCGGGCACGCCAGGGCCCGAGTCCGCCACCTCGAAGACGAAGTCGTCGGACTCGCGCGCCGCGCGAACCTCGACGCGTCCTGATGAGCCCACCGCACGCAGCGCATTATCGATGAGATTCATGAAGACGTAATTCATTTCTCCAGGTCTTCCGGAAAGCTCGACCGCAGGGTCGACGTCGACCGCAATCTTCACGTCGGGCGGTAGCTTGGTGGACAGCAAGCGGACAGCGGATTCTAAGCCCTTCGCGGGCAGGAAGTCGCCCCCGTCGGGACGTTCGATGCGCGAAAGATCCAGCAAGTCCTGGGTGTACTTCTCGATGCGCTCGACACACTCGGCGATGAGCGCGAACATCGGCAACGTCGATTGCATGGCATCGGGGGTCGCCGCTGGCAGAACCTTGCGCTGCAGGGCGACCGCCGTGTTCTTGAGTGCCGACAGGGGGTTGCGCACCTGGTGCGCGACCGAGGCGGCCAGCACTCCCAGCGACACCAGCCGCTCGCGATGGGCCATCTCGTGCAGCATGCGCCGGGCGACCAGGTGCGCGTCGAGGCGCGCCAGGAGCTCGCGCGGGTGGAACGGCTTGGCGATATAGTCGCTGGCGCCGGCGTCGAACCCCTCGACCATGCGGTCGAGGTGGCGGCGCGCCGTGACCAGGATGATCGGCAGAAGGCCGGTGTCCTGCTCGCTGCGCAGGCGCCGGCAGAGCTCGATTCCGTCGAGCCGGGGCATGGCGATGTCGCTCACCACGGCGTCGGGCCGGCGCGCGCGCACCATCGCCAGCCCGTCCTCTCCGTTGGAGGCGACCTCGACGCGGTACCGCGATGACAGGGTCTCGGCGATGAAGATCCGCAGCTCGTCGTCGTCCTCGATCACCATCACCAGCGGGCTGTCCGGGGTGGGACCGCTCCAGACCCGCTGCGTGCGCAGGGGCGGCGGCGTCCCCAGCGCCGGGATCTCGGTGCTGGGCGCGCGCGCGAGCATGGCCGCGGGGGTCGCGTCCTCCACCGGCGGGCGCGGCAGCGTCAGCGTGAAGACCGTTCCCTTGCCGATCTCGCTGGCAACGGTCAGCGTCCCGCCGTGCAGCCGGACCGCCTCTCGCGCGATCGCCAGGCCCAGGCCGCTGCCGCCCCGGCGCTCGCGCGGCGTCCCCGCCTGCACGAAACGTTCGAAGATGTGGGGCAGCTCTTCCTGGGCGATCCCGGGGCCGTCGTCTTCGACGTCGATGACCGCGCCCTCGGGCGCGTCGCGCGCACCGATCCGGATCATCGTGCGCGCGAAGCGCGTGGCGTTGGCCACCAGGTTCATCAGCGCCGAATCAATCCAGCCGGCGTCGATCGCCATCGGCCGTACGCCGATCCCGCCGCCTTCGATGCGCAGGCGACGCTTGGCCGCCTCGCCGGAGAACTTGGCGACGATGTTCTCGATCAAGTTTTGCAGATCGGTTGGGACGCGAACGATCTCGACGCGGCCGGCCTGGATCTTCTCGACGTCGAGCAGCTGATCGATGAGGCGCCGCAGCTGAAGGGCGTTGCGCTGGATCGTCTCTAGCGACCGCCGCTCGCGGGCGTCCAGACCGGCCGCACCCAGCAGCGTGTCGAGCGGCGCCAGGATCAGCGTCAGCGGCGTGCGCAGGTCGTGGGAGATGTTGGCGTAGAAGTTTCGCTCCGCCTGCTCGAGCGAACGCACCTCGTCCAGGGTCGAGGCCAGCTTCTGGTTGACCTCGCGGATCTCGGCGGTGCGCTCCTCGACCTTGCGCTCGACCTCGGCCTTGGCTTCGGTCAGCTGCGCAAACCGTTCCTCGTGCGCGCGCGCGCTGACCACCAGCGCCTCGTTGGTGTCGGCCAGATCCGTCGCCTGGGCCGCGGCCTGCCGCCGGAGCTCCCTGGCGCGCGCGATCGACCACCCAGCCAGGCTGGTCAAGGCGGCGCCGATCGCCATCGCGGCGTGGTGCCCCCCGAGCGCCGCGAAGCTCACCGCCCCGGCCGGCGCGCCGAGCAGCAGCGCCAGGCGCGAGGCCCATCGCCCGCCGTAGTAGCGCCAGCTGAGATCGTAACGGCAGAAAGCGCCTCCCTTGTGCAGACAAGCCGGATGGTCGACCTCGGCGGGCGGGACGTCGAACATCAACGGCAGCGCGGCCAGCTGCGCGCCGCGCGCGTAGCACACGTACGGACTGCGCTCGAACGGCGCCTCCGGACGAGGGCGATACTCCAGCGACGCGAACCCGCGCCCCGCTTCGACCAGCGTCCAGAGACCGACCTTGTTGAACCGCCCGGTCGCCTGCACGACCTGGCGATAGGCGAAGAGCGGGTCACCGACGGCGCGGAAAAGTGGCCGCAGGATACCCGCGTACTGGGGCGAGACCGCGAGGCGGCCGCAACGGTCGAACATACCCAGATCTTCGCCGGCGCCGATCAGTGTTTCGAACAGCTCCTCGCAGAAGCGCAGCGAGACCCAGGCGGTCTGGTCTCGCAGCTGCTCCTCGGTGACGCCGAAGCGCGCGAGCAACAACCGCATCTCCTCACGGCCGAGCTTCGCGTGCGCGTCGTCGAGGAAAGGACGCAGAAACATGGAGTGGACTTCGCTGCGGAAGACCGCCTCCTCGTTCAACGTTTGCTGCCTCCCAGGGCCACGACGGTGGTCATCCCGAACGCCGCCGAATCCTCGGCCCAGCCCTGGATGGCGGCGTCGGCGGCCGCGATCGCTTCGGGGTCGAGCAGGTCTCGATCGATACCATCGACCACGGGCGACAGCACGATGCGCGCGAACGGACGGCGGCCGACGGTGACGCTATCGACGACCAGCGTACGCAGCGCCAGGTCGACGAAGCCGGCCGCAACGAAGAGCGATCGCAGGCGCCGGCCGATGAAGGGGTCGGCTCCGCGCCGCTGAAAGGTCGTCTCGCGCGCCACCAGCGCGCGCAAGAATGCATCCGGCCGCGGGTGCAGGACCAGCGCGCCGTCGTCGCTATCGATCACGATCGCGCGACCGTCGGGGCGCAGGACGCGATACATCTCCGCGAAGGCCTCTTCGGGCTGCGCGACGTGTCGCACCACCAACCGCGCGTAGACCGCATCGAAGGAATTCGACGGAAACGGCAACCGCTCGGCCATGCCGCCCGCGATCGGCATGACCGTCCGCGCCTTCTCCAGCATCGTCAGGTCACGATCGAGGCCGACGACCGTCAATCCCGGGCGCGCGCGCACGAGCCGTGCTGCCACCGCGCCTGGTCCGCAACCGATGTCGAGGACCCTCCCCGACTCAGGTAGACCCAACCCGCACAGCGCTTCTTCCTCAGCGGCGGCGAGGATCGTCGCCTGCTGGGCCAGCCGAACCATCTCCGCGGCCGGATCTCGAAATTGATTGACGGCGTAGGCGGGCGGGGCGCCCACGGTCACGACACCCGTCGCGCCATGCGCGCCTCTCGACTGGTCACCTTGGCGCTGAGCTCGCCGTAGCGATCGGCGATGTACTCGTAGTAGCGGCGCAATCCAGAGCGATTCAGCACGTAGAGATGCGCATTCAGCAGCTTCTCGAAACCAGCCGCGGCCAGCGCAGCCGTGGGCACGCAGTCCGGGACGATCAAGAACCTATCGGCCTCAGGGCGATCCGACGGACGCCGCGCGATCTCTTCGGCGGCGATCGCGACCGGCCGCTCGTCGAGCGTCCAGAATGACTCGACCGGCAGGAACCACCACGCGTCGAGCATCCAGGTCAAGTTGACCCCTGGAGACGTCCGTTCCTTGAACAGGGCGGCTTTGATCACGTCGCCCTCGGCCACCACCCAGGCCTCTCGACAGCGATCGAGGCGCAGGCGTGCAAAGCGGGCCATCGTGTCGGGCAGGTTGAACTCACTCGGCACAAACGATAGCGCGGACGTCGCCATTGATCCCAGCACCCGTTCGGCGGCGCGCGACACAATCACCTCGTCGTTCTCGGACATCGGTCGCACCAGCTCGTCCAGCGGGTGCGGGTAACGAGCGCCCGCCGCTCCCGCGCGCAGCATCCACAGCGACAGGGTCACGCGACTGACCGACTCGGGAGTGCCGGTGAGCTCGAAGAATTTCTCGTGAAAGGTGTTCATGCGCGCGTTCTCCGCGCGAACGAAGAACGACATGTAGTGTGTATCCCGTTGCGGCATGACGAAGTCGACGTACGCCAGCTGCAGCGTCCCGGTCGCGCGGCGATCGGCGGTACCGAGCGCGCCGAAGTGTTGTGCGAGCCACGTCTTCTCCCAGACGCGGACGCCGGAGAAGGCGGCCTGCGGTTCTCGCGCAGGTCCCCCTCGAAAAAGCAACGTGCAGGCGACGCTCGACTCACGATCGTGCAGCTTTCGCCACACGACCGTAGCCTCGTGCAGCACCGGACGCAAGTTCCGAACCATGAACTCCCCGAGGAGCCCCGCCTTCTCGTAGAAGGTTAACATCGTCTGAAAGTCCGACCCGTCGTGCCGCTCGGCCTCGGGGTGATACGAGGAGGCCAGGAGGTTGATCAAGGTCGGGCTATCCGAGAGCGTGACCCCACGGTTCGCGAGGTGGCAGCGGATACCATTGCCGGAGGTTCGGACCACGCTGCGAACCTCCAGGTCACCGAGCGGGACCTCTCCTTCGGGCGAGATGACCCGCGCCTCCTCGAGGAACGCGCCGCGCCACAGGAGGTCGAGCGGGTCGGCCTCGATGCAGACGCCGCCGAACGACAGGTCGAGGATCGGCCGCGCGAGGCGTTCGCCGGTGGCACTGCTGCGAAACTCGAGCATGACGCCTTGGCGTCGATCGATGACCGCGCGCTGCTCGCGACGGCGACGGCGGCGGCGCACCACGAACGGCAGCGCGATCTCGAAGCGGCTGCCGCGCCGCCGGTGCAGGCGGACCCAGCCTTCGTAGCTGACCGCGAACAGCTCGAATCCGATCCGCACCTCGCTGGGCAGCGGGATCGCCGCGGGCGGCGGCACCTCGGCCGCGGCGATGGTCAGGAGGCCATCCTTGAGCTCGCCGATGCACATGCGGGCGCGCGGCCATCCCGGAGCGTCGTACCAGCCCTGAAGCTCGATCATGCTCGCCAGCTCGAACAGACGCCCGATCCGGTCCGCGTCGGACATCAGGTCGTGGCCCTCGTCGACCACCGCGGGCGCGGCCGCCTCCTCGAAAGCCAGCCGGCAGCGGAAGCGCCGCTCCCCGTGCGCGGTGACCCACGGGATCGCCTCGATGACTCTCGCGTGCGCGCAACGGAGGATCCGGCGCTCGCCGATCACCTCGACCGGTCCCAGCATCTGCCCGCTCTCGAGGGGCAGCGTCGCGTCGACCAGGCAGTGCTCGGCGCCGAGGCTGGTGATCGGAAAGACATGGCCCTCGATCGCGCCGGCCCCCGGGTGCACCGCCAGCACCAGCGGCTCTCGGCCGCGCGCCTGCGTTCGGCCGGGGACCCGCTCCGGCATGCGGACGGCGTCGGTACGAGCGAGCTCGACGGTCGCCATCCGATCGCTCACGACATGGATCGCACGCGCGATCAACATCCAGGGCTGCGCCGGATCGGCCGATCGAATCCGGATAGTTCCCGATGCGCCGGAGAGCGCGAGCGCGAGCGCTTCGCCGGCGACCGGAACTAGCAGCGCGGTTCCTTGCCGCTCGTCCCACTCGAGATACGAGCCGAACCGCGGTTGCGCGGTGCCGAGATCGATCACGACGGGAGTCAAGCTGCGCCCGAGGCTGCGAGCGATCCGCCTCGCGGATCGGGCGTCGTGCTCGTGCGAGTGTTGCGGTCCGGTCTCCGATCCGACCTCGGCGAGAGGGTGCTCCTCCGCGCGATAGCTGTCGAAAGCAGACATACCCGCCCCCTTCTTCAACTCACGAGGTGCAGCCCCTCCCCAGCGACTCATCCCGGTCCCGCTGCGCAGACCCGGTCGGGTCTGGACTTTAACACGTTGACTCGACACAGAGGCACCTTCGAGAGCCTGCGACAAAATCGAGCGGTGCATCTCCCACCGCGGCGACCACTGTCGGCGACTTCGCCAGCTTGTCGGCTATCGCCGACTTCCAGAGCTTGTCTGCGACGTGGACACATCACGAGATCGACTTGCTGGGTGCCTCGTACGGCTCCGCCCTTATACACACTTCTTTGGCGGCACCGCTCCCTGATTTCGCAACAGTTTGGCGTCCTGACCAACTCTTACCGATTCGTTGACCGCCCCGAAACCGCGCGTAGACCATCTGGCCACGCGACGAACCGGATCTGATATCGTCTTCGATAATCGGACGTCGGAATCTGCCGGGAACGAATGACCCGCGAGTACGTGGATCTCCCCAGGAGGTTCTTCGATGCGCGACTCTTTCAGGTCGGATCGGTTTCGCGGGGCTTTATTCGCCGATTGGCTCGCCGAGGCCACCGCCGTTGCGCGGCGCCTGTCGGCGCGGCATGACATGCGCGAGGATCTGGCGCACGAGGCGTTGCTGCGCGTGCTCGAGCATCCGCCGGGGCGGGAGAACGCCGGCGCGTGGATTCAACGCATCTGCCGCAACCTGCACGTCGACGCCTGGCGAGCGGCGGATCGCGCGCGGCGGATCGAGACCGATCGTCCTCTCGCTCCGGCGGCGCACGACGCCGAGGAGGCGGTGCTCTTGCGGGAACAACGGCGCGTTGTCCGGCGCGCGCTCCTGGCTCTGCCGCGCGCGCAGCGGCGGGCGCTCATCCTCCGCTTCTATGGAGGCTGGTCCTTCGACCGGATCGCCGAACGTCTGGGAATGCGCGCGGCGACCATGCGCACCCGCGTGCACCGCGCCCTGGTCGCGCTGCGCACGCACGTCGGGGCGCTGCGCGTGTGGTTGATGCCAGGCGCGCTGTCACTGAAGCCGGCGCTCGCGGTACTGATCGTCTTCGCGGCGGGCGGCAGTCCCCTGGTCGCGCGGCGGTCGGTCCCGTCGATCCCGGCCACGGAACCGGGCGCGGCGACGGCCCGCGCGAGCGCGCCAGGCCCGTCGGTCTCCACGCACCCCCGTGCAATCGCGGGTGACGACGCGAAACCGATCCAGGCGTCGCCAAGGCGCGTCGCCGAGGCGCCGGCGCGCGTGCCCGCGCCGGCGACGAATGCCCCCGCGGTGCAACGCTTCGACTTCGAGGAGGAAGAGGTTCCGGGCGACCTGCAACATCCCGGGGAAGAACCACCGATCGAGCTCGCGGTACGCGCGACGCAGCCGTCGCTGATCGAGCTACGGCGACACTTCGAGCCGGAGCTTTTCAAGAGCCTCGAGGACCTCTGATCTCCTTCGGCAGATCTCCGACGGCTTGTCCCATGATCTCGCGCACTCGATCGTCGTTTTAAAAGACGAGTGTCTTTTTTGTTGACCGAGGGTCCCCCGACCGTCTAGGTTCGAGGAGGTCGAACCACGAAAGGACGGAAATGGAACGGACCGTTTGGATCGTCGCACTGGCGCTGGCCACCTTGGTCAGCGTCAGTTGCAAAGACAGCACCCCCAACTACATCTCCTTCGATGCCCAGGCCCCTGCCCAAACTCCCGACGCGAAAGCCGACGTGCCGCCGAAGACCGATGCCGGATCGTCCGTGGACGCAGTCGATGATGTCGCGGCGAGCTTGGACGCAGTCGATGCCGCGGCGAGCGACGACGGGGGAAATGGCCAATGAACCTCTTTTTTTTAGCATTACCCTACAAAATCCATCGGGTTTATATGTCATCATTGATCGCGCTCGTCGTGCTCGCGAGCACCGGCGGCGCGTTCGCGCAACCTGTGCCCGCTGCTGCTCCCGCCGACGCACCGGCTGCAGCGGTGCCTCCGGCCACTCCGGCGGTGCCCCCTCCCGCGACCGAGACGCCCCCGCCGCCGCCACCGCCGGCTCCGCCGGCCGTCGACCCGGCCGCGTTCGCGGCGCTGTCCGCGAAAGTGGACGAGGCGGATCAAAACGCGCGCATCGCCGGGCGCAAGCTCGAGCTCCTCGAAGAGCAGCTCGCGGCCAAGTCCAAGGAGACCCCGGGCGTGATCGCCGACGAGCGCGGATTCGGCGTCCGTAGCGCCGACGCCGCCTATCAGCTTCGCATCCACGGGCTGCTGCAGGCCGACTCGCGCTGGTTCCTCGGCGACACGAGCCTCTCGGACCGCCTGGACACGTTCCTGCTGCGCCGGTTCCGGCCGGCGATCGACGGTACGTTGTTCGGCATCGCGGACTTCCGTTTCGTGCCCGACTTTGCGGGCGGCCAGGCCGTGATCTTCGACGGCTACGCCGACATTCACCCCACGCCCTACCTGCGCCTGCGCGCCGGCAAGTTCAAGGCGCCGCTCGGGATCGAGCGCCTGCAGTCCGACGCCGATCTCCCGATCATCGAGCGGGCGCTGACCCAGTACCTGACGCCCAATCGCGACATCGGCCTCGCGCTCTGGGGCGATATCGCGGGCGGCATCGCCAACTACAACATCGGCGTCTACAACGGTGGCTTCGACAACTCCAACGTCGACGTCGACTCGAACCACGCCAAGGACGTGGTCGCGCGCTTGCTCATCCAGCCCTTCAAGGCCGAGCCGCTCAAGGCGCTGGGCTCGCTGGGCCTGCACATTGCGGTGAGCCAGGGCGATCGGCGCGGTCTCCCGGCAACGCCGCTGTTGGGCTCGTACAAGACCTCGGGGCAGAACACGTTCTTTCAATATCTCGCGCCACCGAACGACACCGACGGAACGAAGACCGCGTTCGCCTACCTGACTCAGAAGCGGATCAACCCCGGCCTCTTCTACTATTACGGACCGTTCGGCGTTCTGGGTGAAGCGGTCTGGTCGCAGCAGGAGGTGCGCAAGGCCAATACGACCGCGACGCTCACCAACAAGGCAGTGCACGCGACCGCGTCGGTGGTGATCGGCGGCAAGAACGGATACGACGGCGCGACGCCCAATCAACCGCTCGATTTCGCCCGCGGGACGCTCGGCGCTCTCGAGCTCGCCGTGCGATGGAACTGGCTCAAGGTAGACGACGCGACCTTCCCCAACTACGCCGACCTCACCAAGAGCGCCTCGAAAGCGCAGGGATGGGCATTCGGTGCCAACTACGTCCCGAGCCGCCCGCTGCGTCTCGCGGTCAACTACGAGCGCACCACCTTCACCGGCGGCGCCGGCAGCACCATGGCAATCAAGAACCGCAACACCGAGTCGCTCGTCATCGGACGCGTTCAGATCAACTTCTAGAGGGAACCATGAAGAACATCGTCGTTGGATTGCTCGGGATCGGCGCGCTGCTCGCAACGAGCGGCGCGGCGCGGGCACAGGTCAAGCTCCTCAATGTCTCGTACGATCCCACACGCGAGCTCTATCAGGACGTCAACAAGGCGTTCGGCGCCAAGTGGAAGCAGCAGACCGGCCAGACCGTCGACGTCAGCCAGTCGCACGGCGGATCCGGCAAGCAGGCGCGGAGCGTGATCGACGGGCTCGAGGCCGACGTCGTGACGCTGGCGCTCGCCTACGACGTCGACGCGATCGCCGAGAAGTCAGGCCGCATCAAGGCCGACTGGGCCACCAAGCTGCCCAACCACGGCGTCCCCTACACGTCGACGGTCGTGTTCGTCGTGCGCAAGGGCAACCCTCGCCAGATCCACGACTGGAACGATCTCGTCAAACCGGGCACGGTGGTGGTGACGCCGAACCCCAAGACCTCGGGCGGCGGGCGCTGGAGCTACCTCGCCGCCTGGGCCTGGGCGCGCCAGAAGTTCGCCGACGACGGCAAGGCGCGCGAGTACGTCCGCGCGCTGTACAAGAACGTGCCGGTGCTCGACTCGGGCGCGCGCGGGTCGACCATCACGTTCGCCCAGCGCGGCATCGGCCAGGTGCTGCTGGCCTGGGAGAACGAAGCCCAGCTGCTGGTCAACGAGATGGGGCGCGACAAGTTCGAGGTCGTCTTCCCCAGTGTGAGCATCCTCGCCGAACCTCCGGTCGCCGTCGTCGACAAGAACGTCGACAAGCATGGCACGCGCGCGGTGGCCGAGGCATATCTCAAGTTCCTGTACAGCGACGAGGGGCAGGAGATCGGCGCGCGTCACCACTACCGGCCGCACGACGCCGCCGCCTTTGCGCGCCACGCGGCACAGTTCCCCAAGATCAAGGTGATCTCCGTCGACGAGGGATTCGGCGGCTGGCAAAAGGCGCACGCCACGCACTTCGCCGACGGCGCGATCTTCGACCAGATCTATCAGCCTGGGTCCTGAGGGGAGGCGCTGGCCCGAGTTCGAGCGCCGGCCGACCGCTCGAGCTTGTGCCTTGCTGCATGATCCCTACGTTTCAGCCATGAGTTGGCGTGGTCGCGCGGGCGTCGTGTGTGCAGCGGGCCTCCTGCTCTCCGGCGTGGTCCGGTCACCGGCGCGGGCGCAAGGGCCCAGCCCCTCGCGCGGCGGAAGCCGGACGGTGCCCGATAGCGGCCACTACGTGCTGCGGTCCGCGGCCGACGGAACCTACGTCTACAGGGAGCCCGGCTTCACCGCGCACGTGGCCGCCGACGGCACGGTCACCTTCCATGAGGCGAGCTGGGTCCCGCGCTCACGTACCGTCGAGATCCTCACCGGCCGCGGTGAAGGGCGCAAGCCCGAGGTCTGGCCGGTCCCGCTGCCCGCCGAGACGCGGCCGACGCTTTACGACCTACGCGAGGAACACCTGGATCCGATGCGGCCGGAGATCCCGATCGCCGAGCCGATCTTCGCCGACGTCGGCGTGCGCGCCGACCTGACCGACCAGTACACGCGGCGCATGGGCGGTGACCCGTACGGTCCGCAAAAGGCCGCGTTCCTCGCCGGCACGTTCGACGTGCGCATGAAGATGGCGGCGACATCGCACCGGGAGAACATGAACGCTGCGCTGGACGGCCTCGCGCGCGAGCTGGACGCCATCTGGAACGACACCCGCTTCAGCCCTGCCGAGCGCAGCCATATCGTCTACCTTTTGTGGCAAGACACGTCGGCGACCGATCCCGACGGGATGCGCGCCCGCCGGATGATTCAGCAGTTCGCGCGTCGCAACCTGCCGCCCGCCGAGGCGGCGCGGTTCACCCTGCCGGGCGACCGCAGCCGGCCAACTAGAGACAGGTCGTCGGCCGCTGCCGTTAAGGCTCGTAGCCGATGACCGGAATGTCGAACGTCTCCCACGCCGGCGTCGTGTTCACGCTGGTCGTAGGCTGGTTCCAAAGATAGATCGCCGGATAGGTGGTCACTGTGAACTGCTCACCACCGACAAGGATCGGCGCCAGGTAGAGCTGGCTGATCTGGATCGTGCGCCCCTTGCTCGACAGGCCCGTCGGCAGGTTGGCCCGGTTCGACGAGAAGATCATCCAGTAGTACTTGCCCTTGGGTCCGCTGGCGACCTCGGGCGACCACTTGGCCCAGTGGTTGTTCACGCCCGGACTGGTCTTGCCCGAGCAGGACGGCGGACTGTTCGCCATCAGCCGCGTCGGCGTTCCGCCCGCCTTCGCGGGAACGACGTAAATCTCGGCATGGGCATTCGCGTACATCGGCTCGCCCGCCGGAATGCTCGTGTACGCGATCATCGAATCGTCGGGCGCGTACGCCGGGTAGATCTCCTCGGCCGAGCTCGACGACGCGCCCGCGACCGGCGTGGCGGGACCGCCGAGCCCGTTGTTGAACGGCACCGTGTAGAGGTTGGTCATGCCGGGAACGCGAAAGGAGTTCGTCGCCGCCTGCCCACCACCGATGATGCCGGGGCTGGGGATCTCCTGATTGAAGCGCCCGCTGAGCGCGGCGTTGGTCGACACGTACACGATGTTCTGGCCGTCGTGGCTCCAGGTCGGCATCCCGGCGCCGCACGGCACGTTGCCGCACATGTCGCCGGTGTGCTGGATGAATCCGATCGCATTGCCGGACGTGATGGGCGTATTCGGCGCGAAGCTGGCCCAGGCCCAGTTGCCCCCCTGGGTCGCCATCGGAGATGCGTTCGGGGCTTCGAGGTTGAACCAGGCCAGATTCGGGCTGTCGTTCTGGTCGGGAGCGTTGTCGTACTGAGGTATGAGCGGGCTCCTCAGGCCGAGCGAGCCGATGCCGATCCGCATTCCCGGCTGCCAGAACGGGTTGTTGCCTGACTTGTTGAGGCTGAACGAGAACGGCCCCCACCCTGGCTGCTGCAGCGCCGCGAGCCCGGGGGCCGTCACGGTCGGGAAGGGCGCACCGCTCGGCGGCATACCCGCCGGCCCCTGGACCGACGCGGTCGCCGTGTGCCAGGGATAGCTGTCCGCGAAGGTGACGAAGCCCTTGTCGGGCGTCGCGCTGTGACAGCCGATGCAGGTCACCGGCGCGGGGTTGCCGCTATCCGAGCGCGACAGCTGCTGGACCTGGCCGATGCCGAGCACCGACTCCGTCTTCTCGTCGCCGACGGAGAATCCGAGCAACTGCGCCGCGCTCTGGCAGTCGGCGGTCAGATTCGATTCACAGGCGTGCTCGTCGATGTCGGCGGCCGCCGGGTTCGCCGCCCAGAACACCATGCTGCCGGTGGCCTGCGCGGGCGCGATGGTGATCTTGCTGGTGCTGACCCCGCCGGACGTTCCGCAGACGCTGATGGTGATCGGCTGATCCTGGACGTGCATCGCGAGGTTCTGCCAGATGTCCTTGGGCATCGCCCAGACATTGCTCGAGGTGTAGACCACCAGGTCGTTTGCTTCCATGTCGGCATGGACGGTGACCTTCATCGGGCCGTTGATCCCCGACGCGTTCACGCGCGGCCGCAACCAGTTCTGAGGAAACAGCGAGCCGTCCTCTGGCTCGATGATGCACGGACCGGCCCCCGAGGGAGCCGCGCAGAAATTCGTCGCCACGCCGGGATCGACCATCGGATCCGTCGGGAAGTCGGTGCACTTTCCACCCGGGCCCATGCATGGCGTGATGGTGACGTGACCGCCGGAGCCGGGGTTCACGCCGCCGCCGCCACCGCCACCCCCGCCGGAAGACTCGTTCTTCACGCCGGCGCAACCGAACGCGCCCACCACGAACAAGAGGGCGCTAACCCAGGTCGCAACTACGGTTAAAGGAAACCTGCTCCCCGAGTGCATCACGTGAACCTCCATGAGACTAAGAAAATTGCGGGTGGCGGATCTTCCGCCGCCGCGCCGCATTGGCGGCATCATACCAGAGCTGGTCAAAGGTGGGGGCTACCGCCGTTGTGACTTACGTGGCGCGACAAGAAGGCATACCACCTTACGCGCTCGCCCGGCCAGCAATGGATGCGTTTCGGGTGGTTGCCTTTCCGGATCGGGTACCCAGGTTGAACCTGGAAGGCGGTGACACGCGAGAGCGTGACCAGGGCCGCGCACATTTTGGTCATATATCGGCTGCAACACGGGTATCGGCCGCAATACAGGCGGTAGACGCGTTGCCCGAGAAACTATGGGCATCGGCTGAGAGGACGGGTACGCTCTTTCATATGAAAATCGGGCGTGGTGTCAGCGTCAGGATCGAGTACGAGCTGAAGATCAAGGGCGGCGACGTCATCGAGACCTCCGCGAAGAGCGGGCCCCTGCAGTACGTGCAGGGCGCGGGGAAGATGCTGGCCGGCCTGGAGAAGCGCCTCGAGGGACTGTCCCCGGGCGACGAGCGTTCAGGCACCATTCCGGCCGCCGAAGCCTTCGGCACCGAGGACGCGTTGCCAAAGAAGACGATGCCGCGGAACGAGTTCCCGGAAGGAATCTCGCCGCGCGCGGGTTTGATCTTTCAGGCCAAGGGGCCACAGGGAGAGGCGGTCAATTTCAAGGTCATCTCGGCGAGCGCGGACGAGGTCACGGTTCGCTTGCTCCACCCGCTGGTGGGCCGCGACCTCGATTTCAAGGTCAAGGTTCTGTCAGTCGCGGATTCACGATTCCCAGCCGGAGCGCCACCGCTGCCGGCCGGGGTCGTCGAGCTGGAGCTCGACGAAATCTCGGACGCCTAGCGGCCGGCCATAATCAGCCTGTAATCCTCCGCCACTGCCTGTCGCCGCCTGGCCTGATGCCCATCTTTTGAAACATACGGCGGTCGACTTGGGGGAGGTTGCCGTCGGGAAACGCCTCGATAGCCCCCAGGAAGGAAGAAAGTCATGGCGGGCAAAAGCGAGCACGGTCAGGAGCATCATCAAGAGCCGGGCCAGGCCCAACCACGACGCGGTAGGGGGTTCGCGGGGATGGACGCCGAACGTCAGCGCCAGATCTCCGCAGAGGGGGGCCGTGCCGCTCACCGGAAGGGGACCGCGCACGAATTCGACTCCGAGGAGGCCCGCGAAGCCGGCCGCAAAGGCGGACAGGCCAGCGGGGGCAGCCGCCGGAGGCGCGTAGCCGCCGGGAACGCAGCCGGCGGGACCGAGGCGAGCGAGAGCTCCGAGAGCCCTAGCTCCGAGTCGGGCACCGAAGAATCAGCGGCCGGTCCGACGCACCACTGAGAGAGGGCCCGCAGAGCGGGCTTCGCTGCCGCCCCCCGTCGCTCGCTTCGCCGAGAGACGGGGGCGGTGGTGGCTACTCGAAGTGTCGCGCGAGCGGGATTGTGGTCGGCGATGGCTTGACGAGCGGGCCGAGGCGCGCAATCAAGGAGACTATGGATCGGCAGCCGGTTCGTCGTTTCTCGATGATTCGCGACTTCCAGCTCGCCGACTTCTTCACGCTGCTCAATGGATTCGCAGGCACCGGCGCGGTGCTGTCGTTCATGGGCTTTCTGGTCACCCGGGCGAGCGGGCGCTTCTGGCTGGGCGTCGGCCTCTTGCCGATCGCGCTGGTGATGGACGTGCTCGATGGGCGGATCGCGCGCTTGCGGCACGAGACGTCGCCCCTCGGCCAGGAGCTCGACTCGCTCGCCGACGTCGTTTCGTTCGGCGTGGCGCCCGCGAGCATGGGCTTCGCGGTCGGGCTACAGGGCGGATGGGACGCGCTGTGCCTGGTCTACTTCGTCGGTTGCGGCATCAGCCGCCTCGCCCGCTACAACGCGACAGCGGCGCAGCTCGCGGACGCGCGCGGCAAGGTGACGCACTTCGAGGGCATGCCGATCCCATCGAGCCTGCTGATCGCGATGATCCTGGCGGCGCTCGCCGCGGCGGGGCGATGGGGTGACGCCCTCCCCTTCTCGATATTCCGTCTCGGTCCGGCGGACCTGCACCCACTATCGCTGCTCTACGTGCTTCACGGCAGCGCGATGATCAGCAAGACGCTGCACATCCCCAAACCCTAGTCGTCCGACGAGAAGACGACCTGGCCCGGGTTGGCCTCGTCGCGCGCCGCCGCCGCCCGCGCTCGTGAGAGCGCCGCCAGCTCGCGCTCGATACGCGGGAACAGGTAGCGGACGCGCCCGCGCTCGTCGGGCTCGGCAGCGACGTCGCCGCCCAGGCGCACGAGATCGCGCTCCAGAGCTTCGGCCTGCGCGCGCTCGGGCGCGATCGACTCCAGGGCACGCGGTTCGGCGGGAGAGGCGAAGATCCGCGACAGCAAGGTGCGCCGCGCGTTCCGCTTCGCCCGCGCACGCGCTGCCAGCTTTTCGCGGAGCAAGCGCGCGCCCGGGACCGCGAAGAAGACCGCCGAGAAGATCGCCGGGAACGTCTGCAGCCACACCGACGCGCCCGCGAGCGAGATCCTCGTCTTCATCTCGAACATCGGCACGATCCAGAACGGCGCCGCCAGATTGAACGCGTTGAAAAATCCGATCGCCGCGTTGGTGTTCGAGGTGTTGCCCGTCAGCGGCGCGGCGTGCTCGAGGCGCTCCCAGGCGGGGCGCGGGCGCGCAGTGCCGACCCAGCCGCCGGTCTCGCTCGCGGTCTTGCGCAGCTCCTTGAAGGCGTAGATCACCACGCCGTCGTCGGTCACTTCCGGCTCGCCGCTGTAGTCGGCAAGCAGGCGCGTCGCCTCCTCCTCCGCGCGATCGAAGTCCCAGCCCATGAGCTGGACGAGATCGACCGCACCGATGCGGCCGTTGCGCTGGCGGATCGCCGCGAGGATCTCTTTTTCGTCCTCGAGCGGATCCACCGCCGCCCGCGGCGGGCCGAACACGAAGTCGAGGACGCTCTTGTAGAAGGGCTTCTTCGGCTTCGCCCGGAACCGCTGTCGAGAGGGCACGCCGGCGAAGCCAGGGTTCCAGCCCCAGATCCAGAACAGGTCGGCGATGCCGAAACCAAAGCCCCGGTCATCGTCGCGATCATCGCCTTTGCGGGCGAAGATCATCGCCAGCATCATCGCGACGAACAGCACGAAGTAGACGACCAGTGTGACGACGATCGAGATCTTGAAGAGGAAGGTGAAGCCGGTCCAAAGCGCCGTGCCCACGGTCGCCAGGCGCTCGCGCCAGGTGATCGCGCCGCGCCGCTCGAACGCCGGATCGAACTCGTAGACCAGCTCGCCGCTCTCGGTCGCGCTGAGGTGGCTGCGGTACTCCTTGAGCAGCACGGTGAGCGCCTGCTGAGTCTCGGCCTCGGGCAGGCCCGACACCGCCATGGCGTCGGACTTGGTGAGCTTGCCGCCGCGCCCGCGCAGCGCGTCGAGCAGAATGCCCCTCGCCTTGGGCTCGGCGTAGCCCTTCTTCTCGATCGTCGGAAAACCCTTCGACTCTCCCTGGCTGGGCTTGGCTAGCATTTCCTTGCCTATTCACTGCCTCATGATCAGCCCCGGCGCAACCTCGGCGCCTGGGCACGGTCAATGCGGGTCGATGTCACGGTAGCGCTTCTCGCCGGCTTCCACGCGCAGCGGCAGGCGGTTCTGCGGGGGTGGGAAGGGGCACGACGCAAACTCGGTGAAGGCGCATGCCGGGTTGAGCGCGCAGTTGAAGTCGACGACGACGCGCCCCGTCGCTGGATCCGGCAGCGACGAGTAGAGGAAGCGGCCCGCGGGATAGGTCAGATCGCGATTGGTCTCGTCGCCGAACAGGATGAAGAGCCGCTTGCGCTCGTCGTCCATCAGGCTGTCGAGGCGAAACGTCCGGCCGGCGATGTCGAGCACGACCTGGCCCGGAGAGCGCGATAGCACCGGCCCAACGTCATACGGAATGGTGATCAGCCGCTCCTCCGGGAACGGCGCGAAGCCGCCGGTCACCACCCATTCGCGGCGAGCCGGAAACCATTCCGTGCCCGGGAAGGCGTGGCGAGCCGGGCTCTCCGGATCGCGCACGCGGACGGCGAAGATCTCGCCGCGGCGAACCAGCTCGTAGGACATGCGACCGTGCAGGACGTGATCCGGACCTCCGGCGTCGGCGTCGGAGCGCAGCACCTTCTCCCGGATCGGTACGCCGTCGCTGATCACGGTCTCTCCGGGCGCGATCGAGAGCGTCACGCGTCCCTGCTCGTCGAGTGTGGCGGTCCCGATCGGCAGCGGGTTCGGCCCGGGCTCGAGCGGGTAGCGCGCCACCAGCGTGAGCCAGCCTCCGGCGGAGGTGAGGCGCGCGATGCGCGCCCTGCGAAAGGCCTCGGCGTCTTCTGTGAATTGATCGTCGGTCACGCCCGTCAGTCTAGCCTGCCCGTGGAACGCGCCGCCCGTCTCGACTAGACTAGTCGCCGTTCCCGCAGGCAGCGCCGCCGGCGCTGTCATCGCTCTGGACCATTCGAGGAGGTTGCTCATGACCAAGCTGACTTCGAAACGGAATTGGAATTTGCTCGCGCTCGCGATCGCTGTGATGTTCTCGCTATCGGCTGCCGCCGCTTCGGCGTGTGACGGCATGAAGGATCACGCCCGCGCGGGCGGCGATACTCAGGCCAAGAACGAGAACGGTGGCAAGGCCGCCGGCAAGAGCAAGGAGAAGGCCGGCGCGACCAAGTCGCGCACGGACGACAGCGGCAACAAATCGTAACGGTGTCGTCGCGGAAAGCAGCGCCGGCACCGTCCCTCGGTGCTGCGCTGTATTTCTGTGCGCGTGTCACCTTGGGTCTACAAAGGGAGCGCAGGTGTATTAGCTTCCTTCTCGGAAAATCGATGACTACCAAAGTGATTCTCGTTGATGATCACCATGTCTTTCGAACCGGCCTGCGGGCCATTCTCGCCTCCGAGCCGGACGTCGCGGTCGTCGGCGAGGCCTCGGAGGCGCGGCAGGCGTACTCGTTGCTCGACAGCGCACAGCCCGATCTGGTGCTGCTCGATCTGACGCTGCCCGACGGTGACGGCATCGCTGCCACGCGCGAGCTCCTGCGACGCGAGCCGCGCGTGCGCGTGCTGGTGCTGACCATGCAGACCAACGAGTTCTTCGTCTCGCGCGCCTTCGCGGCGGGCGCGAGCGGCTTCGCGATCAAGAGCCAGGGCCCCGAGGAAATTCTGCAGGCGATCCGTGCGGTCGCCGCCGGCGAGCGGTACCTGTCGCCGCAGTTCGTGGGCAAGATCGCGGAGACGAACGGCAAGCCGGTCGTCCGTGATCAGACCAGCCACGATCCGCTCGAGCCGCTCTCGCGCCGTGAGCGCGAAGTGTGCGATCTGGTGCTGCGCGGCCTCTCCAACCAGGGCATCGCCGAAGCGCTGTGCATCAGCATCAAGACCGTCGAGACCCACCGCGCGCGCATCAACCAGAAGCTGGGCGTGCACTCGACCGGGCAACTGATTCGCCTCGCCGCTCTGCAGGGGCTGATCTCGAGCTAGCGGCGACTGCTTTCGAGCGAAGGCCTGCGAAGGGGCCTCGGGCTTTAGGCCTCGGGCCTCAGGATCGGATCCGGATCCGATTTCTTCCCCGAGGCCCGAGGCCTAAGAGGGTCGGGGTGAGGAGGCCCGACCCCGGGACACGTGGCCTTCCTGCAAACGAGCCTCCTCACCCAAACCCTCTCCTCCACGCAGACGTGGAGGAGAGGGCTTGCGGACTTGCATTAGCGGCCCACAGATCGAGACTCGAGGCGTTGAAGCGAAACCCTCACGCCCTCTGAGGCCCGAGGCCCGAGGCCCCTCACCAACCGTCGCTATTCGCTACGAGAGCAGATCCGCCGCAATGTGCCCGCCCGCGCCCGTCGCGTACGCCGCGTCCATCGCGCGCGCCGCTCGCCTTCCGTCGTAGCTCGCGCGCGCGACCGCGTCGGCCGGGAGGAACCGCAGCGTGAACACTGCGCCCCCACGCGGCCGGTTGGCGACCGAG
>Ga0265342_10000186_pt1 | contig 69301 bp, 61 predicted proteins | sample 4CB327metaG_FD_203125 | JGI IMG/M metagenome (GOLD analysis project Ga0265342, IMG submission 203125) | Rhizosphere microbial communities from Carex aquatilis grown in University of Washington, Seatle, WA, United States - 4-CB3-27 metaG | ecosystem: Host-associated > Plants > Roots >...
GCTTCGAACGCTTTCTCCGCCGCCGGCGAGTGGTCGCGGACCGCGCCCCAGGTTCCCGCCTCGTTCTCGACCTGCACCATGATCACCGTGTGCTGGGGGTCGGTCTTCTTGAGGTGGCTCATCAGCGCGACGAACGCGCGCTTGTCCGCCTCCAGCGCCTGTGTCGAGAACGGCGATGCCGAGTCGATCTTGCGCTGGTCCGCCGTCAGCATGCGCGCCAAGCGCTGCTGATCTTGCTTGAGCCACTGCGGCACGTAGTGGGGACTGCCGTTCTTCCAGGTCGCGAACCAGAGCAAGATCAGGCGCACGTCGTTCTTGCGTGATTGCGCAATCAAGGTGTCGACGACGGTGTAGTCGAACGCGCCCGGTTTGGGCTCGAGCTGTTCCCAATACACCGGCATTTCGACTGTGTTGGCGTGGATGAATTTGACCGCCGGCCACACTTGCGGCAACACCGCGGGCCACGCGCTGGAGTTGTTCACCTGCGCGCCCAGGATCAGGTAAGGCGCGCCGTCGACGAACAGCGCGTAGGTGCCGGGGCCGCGCACGACGCGCGGCATGGCACGAACCATGGGATGATCGGCGGCGCGCGCAACGGGAGACAGCGCGGCGAGGGCGACCGCAAGGGCTAGAGAGCGGAGGGCGGCGGGGCGCATCGCTGATTTGTACTACGGACGCGCGCGGACGGTGACTTCCGTGATCGGCGGCCGGCCGTTCAGGGCATTTGTTGCGTGTGCAAGGTGTGCTCCCGCGAAGTTTGCGCACGGCTCTCGGAGAGCCTTCGAAGCGCGCCCGGCAGGACTCTTCGCCCGCGGCAAGGCGCTTGCACTACATCGGCATCATGAAGCCGACAATCCTGGTTCCCTATGATTTCAGCCCGCCCGCTCGCGCCGCCCTTGGTTGGGCGGCTGATCTCCAGAAGAGCACCGGGGCGGGGCCTCTTCACGTCATCCACGCGGTCAGCGCTCTCACCGTGGTCCCGAGCACCTTGCCCGTCGGTGCGTTGTTGCCGACCGAGGAGGAGATGAAGGAGTTCGAGCAAAAAATGAGGGACGCCGCGCGAGCTCTCGGCGCTACGGCTGTCGCGAGGGTGGTCGTCGGAGCCAGCGCCATTGGCGAGATCGTCGTGGAAGAGGCGCAGGCCGTAGAAGCGAGCCTCATCGTGATGGGTACCCATGGCCGGGGCGCGATCAAGCGTCTCCTCCTGGGCGGCGTCGCCGACCACGTGGTGCGCCACGCCACCTGTCCGGTGGTCACCGTTCGCGTTGCGGAGGCCGAGGCAGCTACTGCGGCTCGCGGGCGAGTCGTGTGACACCCTTCGTTCATCCGGGCGACTTCGCCAATCAAAGGAGATCTGGTGGAATGATCAAAAGCACGGCAAGAATGAGTCTCTTGGCCCTGGCACTGGTGCCGGGAATTAGCGCGGCGAGCGACAGTCCGAAGGCGGCGACCCACCTCGGGCCGCCTGACTACGTCGCTCCCGAGACGCGGGCCGAGCTCGATTCGCGGATGGCGCGCCATGGCACGGTGATGTCCAGCCTGGTCCGCGCCGTCGTCCTGCTGGATCGACCCACGATCCGAGTGCTCGCCGGTCGGATCGCGGACGAGGAAGTCGTCGCGCACGCCGCGCGCTCCCCACACGCTCCGGCGCCACTTTCACTGCCGCGTGAGTTCTTCCTCGAGCAGACGAGGCTGGCCAGCGCTGCGCGTGATCTGGCCGTCGCGGCGGCGGACCGCGCCGACGACCGCGTGCTGGCCGAGCGGTTCGCCGCCGTGACCGGGACGTGCGTGAGCTGCCACAGCAGCTATCTACACGGTCGACCCGCGCCCGACGTCGAAGAGACGACCAAGACCGCCACCGAGAAGAAGCGCTAGTCGCCGATCCTGGCTCCGGTTCCGGTTGTCAGGAAGGGCGCAGTTCCTGCGCGGGTGTTGTGCAATCATTTCGCTTGTCGCTCGCGAATTGGGGCTCATTTACTGGGCATGAGTCTTCTCGACAAAGCGACGAAGGGAGTTGGCCGCACTTTGATCGTTGGCGCGGCCCTGACTGCCGGGTGTGTCAATACCTCGGGCAACACCAACACCCAGTGCCGGCCGCTGACGGCCACGACGGCGGCGAGACCAGCCCAGTGGGGCGGGACGGTGTTCACGATTGTGATGGAGAATCACGATCGCACCCAGATCCTCGGTAATGCGGCCGCGCCATTCATCAACCAGCTGGCACAATCGGGCGCCGTTGCCGCCGGGTACCACGACTCGTTCGTGCACCCGAGCGAACCAAACTACATCTGGATGGTCGCCGGGGAGAACTTCGGCATCCTCAACGACGACGACCCGCGGCCTGGCTCGGCGATCGCGTCCCAATCGCATCTGGCCGACCAGCTCGAGATGGCCGGTCTCACCTGGAAGTCGTATCAAGAAAGCATGGGCACGCCGTGCAGCCTGGTGTCGCACGGTCACTACGCCGTGAAGCACAACCCGTTTGCCTACTTCACGGACATCAACGGCTCCGACGGCAGCGCCTTCCATCCCGGAGCTCGCTGCACCGACCACATCGTGGATTACAGTCAGCTGGATACGGATCTGGCTAGCGGCGCCGCTCCCAACTACGCGTTCATCACGCCCAACCTCATCAACGACATGCACGATGGATCAATCAGCCAGGGCGACACCTGGCTCGCGGGCGAGGTCCCGAAGATCCTCGCGTCCAGCGCTTACCAGAACGGCGGCGCGCTCTTCCTCTTGTGGGACGAGGGCAGCAGCCAAGGTGACGATCCTCCATTCATTGTCGCGTCCCCTCTGGCGCGCGCCGGGTTCGTGTCGCACGTCGACTACGACACCAGCGCGTTCCTCAAGACCACGCAAGCGATGCTGGGGGTCGAGGCACTCCCTTGCGCGACGGACCCCGCCGCCGTGCCGGTCATGAGCGACCTCTTCACCGCTCCCATGGAGTGACGCGCGGGCGATTCTACGTTACGTGAGCGTGCGCTCCGGCCACCCGAGAGCTAGATGCGTCGTAGGATCCTGCGGTCGATGCGAGAACGCCCGTGCCGTGGATCGTCTGAGCGGGTCCTCGCACTTTCTGCGCGTGGGTGCTGCCACCACGTAAGAACTGCGCTCCTCATGATCGGGTCGCGCCGCCGCTGCCCGGCACGCCGGCAGGCGCGCTCGAGCGCCCGCTATCCGCGGGGGCACGCCCGATGCAGGAGTGGCAGGGCAAGGGAACGATCGATTCCTGCACGGTGATGCCTATGCAAGCCATCCCGATTCGAAGGGCGGTTCGACCGGTCGCAGAAGCGAGGCCGACCGCAGATAGTGGGGCGCGACGCCGAAACCCCATGGGCAGGTGGCTGCTGCTGGTCGCGGTGGCCAGTCTCGCCGCCGGGGCGGGCGGCGTCGAGGTGTTGCAGCGCCTGACTCGCGCGCCCCATCGCGTCGAGCGCGTCACGCGCGGTGCCGTGGCCGGCGTCCTGCGAGCTGAAGGACGTTTGCAGCCGTGGACGTCGGCCCGTGTCGGCTCGATCGGTCCCGGGCAGGTGGTCGCTGTCGAGGTCGCCGTGGGGGACTCGGTGACTCGTGGCCAAACGATGGCGCGCCTCGACGACCTGGAGGCGAGAGCTGCGGTCGTCGATGCCCGTGCCGCGGTCGAGACAGCGGTGATTCGCCGCGTTCGCGCCGAGAAGCACGTTACCGAGGAGCTCGCTGCCCTGGACGACGAAGGATCATCGGCCGGAGACGCGGCGCCCGACGATCTACTGACCGGGACAGCCGGCGACGCGCAGCTCGACCTCATGACCGCGCAAGCCGAGCTCGAACGCGTGAGCTCCCGGCGAACGCTGGCCCGCGCCGTGCTCGCCAGGCGCAGCATTCGCGCGCCGATGGATGGCGTGGTGCTCGCCCGATCGATCGATCCCGGAGAGACCATCACCGCGAGCCCTCCGGGGCCACCCCTATTCGTGGTGGGATCCGACCCGGCACATCTTCGCCTCGAGGTCGAGATCGACGACGCATACGCGGCCCGCGTGCACCCGGGGCCGATCAAACTGGTTGCTGACGCTCGGCCGGACCGGTCATTCGTCGCGGAGATCCGAGAGATTCGCCCCGCGTCTCCGGTTCGATGAGCGCGAGCCGCTACCGGATCTCGATGGATGTCGAGAATGTCGACGGAGTCCTGCGTCCGAGCATGACGGCGATGGTGGCCTTTCCGATGACAGCTCCGATGCCCTCCGCGTCCCCATCGCCGCACTTGTGCCCGCGCCGGCGCACGCCGCGGACCACAATGCTGTCGTTTGGATCGTCGATCAGAGCGGCACGCCGGCAGCGGTGACGGTGGAGACGGGCGTCATCAACGATCGCTTCGCCGAGATACGCAGCGGAGGTCTTCGCCCGGGCGACACCGTGACGCTGCCCTAGAGGCGCGGGAAGCCATACCGACACCACCATGACCACGACTATCGCCGCCGCAGGGATCGTATCCGCAGGCCGTGCCGTTCTGACCTGCGAAGACCTGCACAAGGTCTATCGCATGGGCGAGGTCGACGTGCGCGCCCTGGACGGCGTCGAATTCGCGCTGCACGAAGGCGCTGCTCGTGTTGCTCGGCGCCTCCGGGAGCGGGAAATCGACTCTGCTCAACATTCTGGGCGGCCTGGACGTGGCCTCGTCGGGGCGCGTCTATTTCCAGGGCCGCGACATCACTCACGCCGCCGAAGACGAGCTGACGCAGTTCCGGCGCCACAACGTCGGCTTCGTTTTGCCTCTCATCGAAGTGGGTGATCCGGGCGCGCTCGAGATCGTCGTAGATCTCTTGACCACGGCCGCCGTCCAGGTGAGGCCTTGGGCCAACGAGTCAGGCCAGTAACTCAAGCATTCGGGGATCACCGCTCGGCGGCGATGATCGGCTGGGCGTGCGCTTGGGGACGGCTGCGGAAGCGCCGCTTGATGAGCGGCGCCAGCCCTACGCCCAGACCGAAGGCCACGTGAGAGAAGAACCATGTGCCCGGCGCCCCGATCACGCGCTGCCTCATTGTGGGATTCGCGTACGGGAGGGCGACATAGGTCATGAAGAGCAGGACCAAGAGTCCATAAGCGATCCCGGTCACGAGCGTCGGGGCGAGCCGGGGCCTCCGGAGGACAGCCATCGAGAACATTGTTCCGAAGACCACCGACGTGACGACGTGCATGAGCAGACCGGACAGCATCACGCTGGTCCCACCCACCAGAGCTTCGGGCCCACGAAAGGTGGCGCCGATCAGGTTCAGGGGAAAGAGAGCGCCGTAGCCCGTCGCAGTGGCCTGCACCATCAATGTCGCGATCATCAGCGCTCCGCCGGTAACTCCGGTGACAGCCCCCGCCTCCAACGAGGCGCCCCACGACAAACCCCTGCGCACTACGCCAACCGAGGTCATTTCAGCCTGCAATTCGATTCTCGCTTGCGCCATGGAGTCACCTTCCCGTTCCCTGTCGTCTGCTTCACCCGCCGAGCAATGCTTGCGCGATCCAGAGATCCTGTCGGAGGATCGGCAATATCTTTGTGAAGATCATCTTGAGATCGGGATCGTCCACGGTCTCCCGCGCGGCCTCGAGCAGGCTGACCGCCGACTGGTGGTCGCTCACCATCATGCTCAGAAACGCGTCGTCGAACTCGGCTCCGCTCAAGGTTGCCATTCGTTCGGTCGCTGCCACGTGCTCAGCCATCAGGTGGCGGTCGACCGGCGTCACCTCTTCACGCGGTCCCCGTTGCATGCCCAGCTTTCGCGCGCCGTAGTCGACCAGACGCCTGTCGGCGGTGGCGTGGTCCGCGACCAGCAGGCGCCCGTACCGCCGCGCCTCGGGCGTGTCGGCGCGAACCTGCGCCATCTGGCCGGCCCGGAGCTCGATCTCGTTCATCTGGCGAATCCGCGCGATGACCTCGCGCGAGTACCGGAGCGCATTCTGGTTGGCGACCTCCGCAACGGCAGGCCATCCCGCTGGGCTCTTGCGCGTCCCTGGGACGCCTTGGGCCACCACGAGCGCCGGCGCCAAGAGAATCCCCACGACTATAACGATTCGCCTGGTTTCCATCCCACCGTTCCCCTTCCCGGCTGGGAACGTAGTCATCTCTCGCTAGGGAACAACCCGTCTGGCCGTCTCTCTTGAACGCTTGAGACGTGGTTGACGGATCGCGTGGCCAAGGAGAAGTGGGATGCGTGGCGGCGATGGCGCCTCCCGCCAAAGATGGACGTCGCCCATTTGATAGTCAGCGCAAGTGGTTTCAACCCGAAGCCAGGCGTACCGCAGCTCTCGCAGCCGAAAAGCGGACGCACGTCAGCCAGGACGGCGTAAGCCGCGTTGAGCATGATCTGGAACGGCCGGACGCCAAAGAGACTGACTGTGAAACTGCGAGCAAACCATCTCGTACTCCGCAGGTTCCGCAGGACTTCCGCGACAGCTTCTCCTCCGCGCTTCACCGAGCCGTCGGGCATCAGCATGTGGATCGTCGCGTACGCGTCCCAGATATCAAGGTTCGGACTCAGCGCCTTGAGCGCCTCCGGATCGTCGCCAATCGGTCGTAGGACGACGCTGGGGGGACCCTCCACTCGCCGTTCCGATCTCTCCACCCAACGCGCTATGCGGCGGCAAATGCCACATTCGTCGTTGAACAACAAGATCGGCTTTGCTTGCGCTCCCACTAGATGGCTGCCTCTGCCATCGTCCTGAAGGGCTCCGTAATCGTTGTCAGGAGCTCCGCCGTCGTCGGGCGTGGTCCCTCGGCGCGTCCCACCTCTTTACCGTCCAGAAACATCAACAGGGTTGGGGTGCCCTCGATCTCGTAGCTGTCGGCCAGGTCATGCTCGACGGCAATGTTGACCCTGAAAATGGTCTCCTGGGGTTTCACCATCCCTGCCACTTCCTGGAGGATCGGTTCCATCGCTCGACAGTGAGCGCAACCATACGACATGAACTCGACCACGATCGGTCCTGCGCCCTCGATGACCAAGGAAGCGAAGGTGCCGCTGGTGACCGTTCGTATTTCGTCCAACCGGGGACCGCCTTTCAGAGTGATATGTCACCTCAATATTCATCCTTGGACATGGCCGCCAGTCCGAACAACCCGCGCGCGCTGTCAGGTGTTCCCCCGCTCGAAGGCAAGGGTGTCCTCGCAGAATTCTGATGCACGAGGGGTATCACACGATAGTGGCGGCGAACGGCCGCGCGGCGCTGGATCGTCTGGCGTACGTTCAGCCCGATCTGATCATCAGCGACCTCGAGATGCCTGAGATGGACGGCGTCGCGCTGATTCGCCATCTGCGCGCGGCTCCGGCCCTGGCACCGATCCCGGTGATCGTCTTGACCAGTTTCGACGCAAAGAGTGCGCAGCAGCGCCTCGGTGACCTCGTGTCGAATGTCCGCGTGATCCTGCGAAAGCCGGTCAAGCTCGGCGCGATGTTGCAGGTGGTCGTCGACTGCCTCGGACCGAGCGCGAGCGACTAGCGAAACACCCGGAATTCAGACCCGGTCGGGGGAAGCGCTCGCTTGCGCGGCGATCACGCCACCGATATCGTTGTGAGGGGCGTTTCAGAATGCCGGGAAAGTTCACGATCGCGGACCGTTACGGGATCGAGCGCGTGATCGGCTCGGGAGGCATGGGGATCGTTTACGAGGTCACCCACCTGGTGACTGGACATCGCCACGCGCTCAAGACCATCCAGGCCGGACTGGGCGGCGACGCCTCTTGGGTGACGCAGATCCTCGATGAGTCGAAGGTGACGGCCGGGATCGACAGCGAGCACATCGTCAGGGTCACTGACGGCGGGATCGACGGGGAGACGGGGCTTCCGTTCCTGGTGATGGAGCTCCTCGATGGAGCGAGCGTTGCCGCGGAGCTGGTCCGGCGCGGCCGGCTGCCCGCCGCGGAGGTCGTCGATCTCATGCGCCAGGCGAGCCTCGCGCTCGGGAAGACGCACGCGGCGGGCGTCGTACACCGCGACCTCAAGCCAGAGAACCTGTTCCTGGCCAGGAGCGACGAAGGCCCGGTGTGCCTGAAGATCCTGGACTTTGGGATCGCGAAGACCATCGAAACCGGCGCGGACGCGAGGACGACCCGCAACCTCGGCACGCCGGTATACATGAGCCCGGAGCAATTCCGCGGCGACGGCGACATCGATCACCACGCCGATATTTATGCCCTCGGGCATGTCGCGTTCGCGTTGCTCACCGGCCACCCGTACTGGGAGCAGGAGGCGCGCGGCGGGACGTACGCGCTGATGCGCAAGGTGCTCGAGGGCCCTCAAGAGCCTGCCACCCGGCGCGCCGCGGCCCTCGGTGTGTCGTTGCCGCGAGCCTTCGATCGATGGTTCGGCCAGGCGACGGCGCGCGCGGCGGTCCGTCGGTTCCACCATGTCGCCGATCTGGTCGATGGGCTCGCCGCCGCCCTGGACGTGGATTCGCCGCGGTCGAGCGACCCGGCGCCTGCGCCTGCCCGCGGCTGGCGCCGACGAGCCGGAGCGATCGCGATCGCGGGGGCCGCGATCGTCGCGGTGTTCACGGTCGTGCCGCGGCCGTGGCGAGGCCCGCGTGCTCGCGCACCGCTGGCCCCTGAGCATTCGCCGGCGGTCGCATCGCGGGCACCCGGGCCGGAAGGCGCGCCAGTTCTCTCGACGGCAATCGCGCTCGCGCCGCTCCCTGTCCGAGTGCGACCCCACCCTCGGCCGAAGAGTGAGCGTCCGCATATCGGTGCGGCGGCGCCGATCACGTCGGGGAATGCGTGCGCTGCCGGCGATGGCCCCGTCGGCGCGGCGCCCGCCGCGCCCGGGGCACGCGTCGCCCTCTGGGACGGGGACAGGGCAGGCCTCGATGGGCAGGGATGGGAGGGCTGCGACAAGTCTCCCGGTTGCCAGTCCAAGGTCCGCCTCGCCTCGGAGGCCGGGATCAACGGAAGCAAGGGCCTCAAGTTTCACGGAGAAGGGAAGGGCTGGATCGGGTTCGGCTGGAATCTGTTCGGCTGGTTCCCGGCGAACGCGGGTGTGGACCTCAAGCCATACAGCCACCTGACGTTCCAGATTCGCGTCGAGGCGGCGTCGCCAGACGAGGCGCCGGACCCCGGCTCTTTCAACGTTCTGCTGGGCGGCAGCGCCAACAACAACGACAGCGCCAGCGTCCTGGTCGAGCGATACGCGCAGGGCTTCACGGACGGCAAGTGGCACGAGGTCTCGATTCCGATCGCGCAGTTCGTGAAGGGGACCGGGGGCAAGTTTGATCTTGGCTCCTTCTGGGAGTTTCGGATCTCGACCTGGAGCGCAATGCAGCGACGCTTCGATATCTTCATAGACGACATCGCAGTCGAGCAGCGGTGCGCGACTTGACGAGCGCGCCCCTCGACGATCGGCAGTGGGAGGCGCTGGTGGCCCGCGCGGCGGCGGGCGACGAGCCCGCGCGTCGCAGCCTGCTAGAGCACCTTTGGCCGATCTGGACGGAGATGGTGCGATCCAGCCGAAGCATGGGCTCATTCGCTCGATCGGACGACCACGTCGACGCCGTGGTGGGGAGGCTGATCGAGAAGATCGCTCGTCCCGACGGCCGCGCGTTGCGCCGCTACCTCGATTGGCAGGTCACGCACGCCGATCAGACATTTGCCGACTGGATCCGCATCGTGACCAAGAACGCGGTTCGCGACCATCTGCGCGACCAGCTCGGCACCGGCAACCCGACGCAGGCGGGCGAGCCCAGCGTCAAGCGGTTGCTGAACGAGTTCGCGGTGTCGCCGGCCGCGGCCGAGGAACCGGGGCACCGTCCGCCTGTCACCGCCGCGCAGACGGCACGCGAGTTGCTCGAATTCGCGGCATTGCGCCTGCCAGAGGGACACCTGCGGGCCCTGCGCGATTGGCTCGCTGGGGCTAGCTTCGAGGAGATCGGCCGCGCGGAGGGGGACCCGCCCGCAGAGGCCCGCCGTAAGGTCCGAGCCGGTATCGCAGTCCTGCGGCGCCACTTCGGGGCGGACGACGGCGACGCCGAGCTCGAGCAGGACCCGTAAAACTATTTTCGTGCGCCCGCGTGACGGATCGCCGGCGGAGTCCGTCTGTCGAAGTGAGTGGGAGCGCGGGTCCAACTGGCTGGTGTTCTGTTCGCGGCCGTCGCCGCGGGCTGCGGAGCGCACCACACTGACCCTGGCTCGACGACGTCGGCCGTCTGCGCGGCGGCGCCAGGGCCCAGCCCCGGGCCCTCGCCGATCCGCCGGCTCACGCACGTGGAGTACGACAATACGCTGCGCGATCTGCTCGGCGACGACAGCCGCCCGTCGTCCGCGTTCCCGCCCGACGAGCGGCTGTCCATCTTCTCCAACGACGCCGACGCCCAGACGGTGACCCGCTTGCTGGCGGAGGGTTACCTGAACGCGGCAGAGGGGGCGGGGGCGTGGGCGCTCGCGAACCTGGATTCGCTGTTGCCGTGCCCGATCGAGACCGCGGATGACGCCTGCATCGACGCCTTCATCGAGGACTTCGGCGCGCGCGCGTTCCGACGGCCGCTGGGGGATGACGATCGCGCGGACCTGCGCGCGGCATACGACGCCGGGACCGCCGAGGGCGGCGCGCGCACGGGCTTGTCCAGCCTGATCGAGGTCGCCCTGCAGTCGCCGGAGTACCTGTATCGCGTCGAGGTCGACCTGACCGCCGCGCCGGCTTCGTCGCCGACAGCGGTGCCCGTCTCGTCGTGGGCGCTGGCCTCGCGACTATCGTACCTGTTCTGGGGGACGATGCCCGACGCGGCGCTGTTCGCCGCCGCGCAGGCGGGCGAGCTGGCGACCGCCGCCGGCGTGCGCGCCCAGGCCGAGCGGTTGCTGGCCGATCCCCGGACGCGGGTGACGTTCGCGAGCTTCTACGAAGAATTCCTCGAGCTCGACCAGCTGGATGATCTAGAGAAGGACCCTTCGATCTACCCGACGTTCGAGCCGTCGATTCGCACCGCGTTCCGGGGCGAGACCCTTACGTTCATCGACTCGGTGGTGTGGGACGGCGACGCGCGCCTCTCGACGCTGCTCACCGCGCCGTACACGTTCGTGAACGGCAAGCTCGCCGCCTTCTACGGGATGGCGCCGGTCGACGGCACCACCTTTCGCCGGGTCGACGTCGATCCCGCTCGGCGAGGAGGCCTTCTGACCCAGGGGGCGTTCCTCGCCACGCGCGCCAAGTTCAATCAGACGTCGCCGGTCCTGCGCGGCAAGTTTGTCCGCGAGCGGCTGTTCTGCACCACTCCCGATCCGCCTCCCGCCAACCTCGCGATCCGCGCGCCCGATCTCGACCCCCGCCTCACCACGCGGCAGCGGTACGCCCAGCACGCCTCCGATCCCTTCTGCGCCAGCTGCCACCACCTGATGGATCCCATCGGCCTCGGCTTCGAGAACTTCGACGGCGTGGGCGTCTGGCGCGACACCGAGAGCGGGCAGTCCGTCGACGGCAGCGGCGTGCTCGCCGAGACCGACGTCGACGGGACGTTCAACGGTGCCCGCGACCTGGAGCGCCGTCTGGCGGGCAGCCCCGACGTCGAGCGCTGCACCACCAATCAGTGGTTCCGCTTCGCGCAGGGCCGCGCCGACACCCCGGCCGACGCGTGCTCGCTCGATTTGCTGGGAGGGAGCTTCCACGCTTCGGGCGGCGATCTGCGCAAGCTGCTCGTCGCGCTCACCCAGACCGATGCGTTCCGCTACCGCACCGTGGAGCCCGCCCCATGAGCAAGCCATCTCGTTTCTCGTTCACCCGGCGCGACGCGCTGACCACGTTCGGCAGCCTCGCGGCCCTGCCGTTGCTCGACGCGATGATGCCTCACCGCGCGCGCGCCGACGTGACCACGTATCCGCGGCGCTTCGTGGTGTTCTTCAGCTCGTGCGGGACGATCGCGGCCAACTGGACGCCCACCGGGGGCGAGACCGACTTTGTGCTGTCGCCGATCCTCTCGCCGCTCGAGCCGTTTCGCGACGACATCGTGATCATCCAGGGCGTCGACCAGCAGGGTGGCGGCGCGGGCGTCGGCCACCAGGCGGGCATCGGTGGAATGCTCACCGGTGCGGGCCTCAACCCCGGGCCGTTCAGCGCCGGCGGCGGCAGCAGCTCCGGGTGGGCGTCGGGCATCTCCGTCGATCAGCGGATCGCCAACGCCATCGGTGACGACACAGCGTTCAAGTCGGTGGAGCTGGGCGTGCAGGTGGGCGCCCCCGACAACATGGGGCGCATGTGCTACGCCGGTTCGGACCAGCCGATCCCGCCCGAGGACGATCCTTACGCCGCCTTCACCCGCATCTTCGCCGACCTCACGCGCGATCCCGCCGAGCTCGCTCGGATCCGCGCCCATCGGCTGAGCGTGCTCGATCGCGTGGCGGGCCGCTACCAGCGGCTGGCGGCTCGCCTCGGCTCCGGCGACCGGCAGAAGGTGGAGGCGCACCTCACTGCCATCCGCGACATCGAATCGCGCCTGTCCGTCGTGCCGGCGCCCCGACCCGCCTGCCAGGTCCCCGTCCAGGGCGCGGGGATCGACCTCACGGCGAACGACGCGTTCCCCCAGATCGGCACGCTGCAGATGGACCTGCTGGCGATGGCGCTGGCTTGCGATCTCACGCGCGTCGCCTCGCTGCAATGGTCGCGCGCGGCGTCGACCGTCCGCTTCACGTGGCTCCATATCGACGAGCTGCACCACGATCTCTCCCACCGAGGCGACGGCGACACCGACGCCATCGACAAGCTCACGCGCATCAACCAATGGTACGCGTCCGAGCTCGCCTACTTGATCGGCCGTTTGAAGCAGATCCCGGAGGGCGACGGGACGTTGCTCGACAACACCGTCATCATCTGGTGCAACGAGCTCGCCAAGGGCAACATCCACGGCCGCACCGACGCGCCCTACGTGCTTGCGGGCCGCGCGGGAGGCGCGCTGACCACCGGGCGCTTCCTCCAGTTCGACGGCAACGTCCCCCACAACAACCTCTTGCTCTCGTTGATCCACGCGATGGGCCAGGACGACAACACGTTCGGCAATCCTGATTGGTGCACGGGGCCCCTCACGGGCCTGCTTTGACCTCTTCAGTTCAGAAAGGCAGTGGCGCGCGATGAAAACGATTCTGTGTGCACTGGCGGTCGCCGTGGCGGCCGGCGGCTGCGGCAACAACAACGCCGCGAAGTCGGGATCGACCGCGGAGCTGGCCTGCGCGGGGACGCCCGTCGCTTGTGGACTGCTGTCGGCGTCGCAGTGTGCCTCGGCCGCTGGTTGCTCTCCCGGCGCGTGTAGCGGAACGGCCGATTCGTGCGAGGGATTCTCGACGAGCACGGAGTGCCTCCTGCAGCAAGGGTGTACCCCCGGAGGAGCCGCCGGCGCCTGCGGGGGCGTCGCGGTCGCCTGCCTCGCGCTCTCCAGCGACTCCGAGTGCCGCGCGCAGAGCGGGTGCTCGTGGCAAGCGGGATGCTCGGGCCGCGCGGTGGCCTGCGAGTCGCTGAACGCCGCGGCCTGCGTCGCCCAGCCCGGATGCCACGTCGCCACGGCGTCCGACGGCGGATCTGGGCCCGAGACCGGCGCGCCGCCGGTCAACGACTGCGACGACGCGGGTGTGCCCGCACAGTTGGTGATTGACGACATGGAGGACCAGACCCCAGGCATCCTGGGTAGCAATGCGTACGGTGGCTGGTACGTGTACGACGACCAGACCCCGGGCGCGCACATGACTCCCAGCCCCAGCACGCCGTTCACCATGGAGCCGATCCCGGGCGGCCGCTGCGCGAGCGAGTACGCGATGCGCATGAGCGGGACCGGCTTCTCGCAGTGGGGTGCCGGCATGGGCTTCGACTTCGGGTACGGCGCCACGACGATCGGCGGCGCCGCGGTCAAGATTCCCGTCGACGCGCGCGCCTACGCCGGCGTCCGCTTCTGGGCGCGCGTCGGGCAAGCGACCACGACGCACGCCTCGTTTTCAATCGCGGCCGGTAGCTGTCCGCCGCCGGACGCAGGCGCCGATGACGCGGGTGTCGACGGCGCGAGCGCGACCCCCGCGCCGTCCGACTGCACGCTGCCCTACGGCAAAGATCTCACCCTCACCACCGATTGGGTTCGTGTCGACATCCCGTTCGACCAGCTGGTCTCCAACCCCGGCCGGCTGCCCATCCCGCGCGACCAGATTTACAGCTTCGAGTACACCGTCCCCGCCAGCGTGACCTTCGATCTGTGGATCGACGACATCTCCTGGATCCCGGCGCCGTGACCGGATCAGATCTCCGGCCCTTGAGGTCGAATCCGGTGATCCGGCCTCGATCGTCACGACGGACGATCGCGGCAACATCCAGGTGCTGGCCTGGGACTTCACGGTCACGAACCGGTGCAGTCACGATTTGATCCGACGGGACGTTCGACCGCGAGCTGCCCCTGCGGGACAACGACGTGTTTCTCATCCTGCTCGAGAAGGCCGAGGGCGGGGCCCGGCGGTAGGAATCAGAGCGCGCTCACGGGGCCCAAACTCATCGGGGTGGCGTTGGCGCTGGCGGCGATCGCCACATCCGCGACCGGGCAGCTCACCATCCGCTTCCAGAGGCCTCCCGACCCCTGTAGCGCGGTCAGCGTATTGGCGTTCTTCCCGAGCGCGTCGTTCGAGCCCAGCGCGCGGTAGCCGTTCTTGCTGGTGAACGTCGCCCGCCCGGCGGTCACGTGATGAGCGTTGGTATCGACGACGCAGCGATCGGTGATGGTGAACGGGATCAACACACTGAACCCGCTGACGCGGCCCGTGGCATCGAACGCCTGCGCCCGCGCGCTGTAGGCCCCGGGCAGCAGCGTGCTGATCTTCCCTTGCCAGGACACGGTGCCGGTCGCCGCCACGCCGGCGATCACGTTCGGCCCTTGCAGGATCGTGATCTGCACCAGGGTCATGTCATTGTTCACGTCCGATGCCGTGCCCGAGATGGTGACGTCGACGCCGCTGAGGGCAACGGCTATCGACGCGATCCTGGGCGCCGCGAACGGCAGGATGCTGAACGCCACCGGCGCGGTCACCGAGCTCGACAGACCGGCGCTGTCGAACGCCTGCGCCACCACCGTGTAATCACCGGGTACCAGCGCGACCGATACGCTGAACGTGGTCGTGCCGCCGGCACTGACCGTGATTGGCGGCGTGGACGAGAACGCCGACGAGATGGTCAGCTTGACCACCGTGATGTCACCGTTGGGATCGGACGCGGTCCCCGACAAGTTGACCGTGTCGCCGACGACGGCGGCGTTGAGGGAGGTGATGGTCGGCGCGGCGGGGCAACTCGCCACGCGATGCCAGGTTCCCCCCGATCCCTGCAAAGAAGTGACGGCGGAGGCGATGCCCAGCGCGTCGTTCGAGCCGAGCGCGAAGAAGTTCTTGTTGGTGTGGGTCGCGCGGCCCGCCGTCTCGTGCACGGTGTTGGTGGTCGTGAAGCAGGTGGGCACGCATTGCCGGAACTGTTCGTTGCAGACGTTGGGCGCCTGGCACGGATTGCCGGTGGTCATGCAGCCGACGCCGGGCTGGCAGGTCTCCTGGCCGGTGCAGAACAGACCGTCGTCGCACTTCGTGTTGTCCGGAATGATCGTGCAGCCCTGGAACTCGGTGCACTGGTCGATCGTGCAATCGATCCCGTCGTTGCACGGGTTGCCGCTGCTCTGGCAGCCGAGCTTGGGATCGCAGGTCTCGACGCCGTCGCAGAACAAGAAATCGTTGCACACGAAGTCCTCGGGCACGTGCGCGCAGAGCTTCAAGTTCTCGTCGCAGCTCTCGAACGTGCACGAGATGCCGTCATCTTGACATCCAGGTCCCCCGAACTTGCATCCCAGGACCGGATCGCAAACCTCAAGGCCGTCGCACAGCGAGCCGTCGTCGCAGCGCGCATCGTTGGGCTTGCTCACGCAGGCGTGGGTCGCCTCGTCGCACACGTCCTCGGTGCAGTCGACGTTGTCGCTGCTCGGACAGACCACCGGCAGGCCCTTGGCGCAGGTGCCGCTCTGGCATGTCTCCATGCCGTCGCAGAACAGCCCGTCGTCACAGTCGCTGTCGGACGTGCACGACTTTGTCGCAGCGACGCCGATGACGGTGACGTCGTCGACGTAGAAGCCGGCAAAGCGGTTGAAGCCGAAGTCGAACGTGTTGAAGGTGAACTGGAACTGCAGGGTCCCCGACCCCTCGCCGGGCAGCAGCGACGACAGGTCGATGCTGGCGTGCTGCCACCGGGCGGTGTTGCTGACCAGGCTCAGGCGGCCGGCGGGCACGGCGTCCTCGCGGACGCGCACGTCCGGATCTTCGTCGTCCAGGCGGGCGAAGTTGCTCTGCACGATCTGGTACGGCCCACCGTTGACGCTGACCTGTATCGCCGCCTGATCGAAGAAGCCACCGCCTTCGTCGCCGAGGTAGTAGTTGAACTCGACGGAAGCGAAGGTCTCGGAGGTGAGATTGATGACGGGCGAGGTCGCGATGCCCGAATTGGAAAGGCCGGCCTGGTCGTAAGTGCAGGTGTCGTCGCGCCCGTAGTAAAGGGTGTGGGTAGGCGAGTGGCCGAGCACCAGCGCCGCGCATGCGCCGCCGCGGTGCCATAGACCGTTGCCGGTCCCGCTGGTGTTGTCGAAGGTGAAGCCGGCCTGGTCCTTCTCGAAGTCGGCCTGGAACAGGACGTCCGGTGTCGAGAACGCGTAGCATGCGCCGCCGTTGTCGTCGCGTGTGCTGTTGCCGCTGGCGTCGGTCGCGGTCACCGCGAAGCGGAAGGTGCGCCCGGGCGCCAGGGCGAAGATCGACAGCGAGGGGAAATCCGAGAAGCCGTCGGAGGTCTTGCTCTGGGTCAGCGCCGCGCAGCTGGTGCCGTAGTCGACGCGCATGTTGACCGGCTCGGAAGCCTGCGCGGCGATGGTGATCGCGTCGCGCGCGATCAGCGTCGAGGTGACGTTGCTGATGACCGGCGGCGCGCAATCGACCCGGACCTGGGCCGTCGTGACCACCGTCTGCCCGTGGCCATCGTCGGCGTCGTTGTACGTGATGGTCAGCGTGTCGCCGTCCTGTACCTGCAGGACGCCATCGCCGGCGACGACCGGCGCCGCCGCGGTGGCAATCGACCCGGTGAACCGACCCGGCGTCCCCGAGATCTCGGCCAGCGATAGGGTCTCGGCGTCGCCGCTGCTGCTGGTAATCGCGACCGCCTGACTGCCGTTTCCGGCCAGATCGCTGTCGGACAGGGACACCGCGACGGTGCCGCTACAACCCACCGACGACTGTCCGACCGTCAGCCGCCCCAGCGACGTGTTGATCGAGAACTGATCGTAGTAGACGTCGGGGTTCGGTCCGGTGCCGGTGATGCGCCGATCGTCCGACCACAGCACGTGCACGACGTCGCCCGCCACAGCGATCTGGTCGTAGTCGCCGTGGTAACAGGGCGCAATGTTGAAGTCGAAGTTGGGCAACGTCTGCGCCACCGGCGAGCTGACGTCGCTGATGCGTACGTTGGGGTTCCAGCTGGCGCCGCCGTCGGTCGAATAGGTCAAGAAGCGGTCGAAGGCCAGGTCGTTGAACGGATCCAGCCGGCGATCGTACCAGCTGACGGTGAGCGTCCCGGAGTCCCCGCTGGCCAGCGAGGGAAAGAACTGGTCGCTCGTCGTGCCGTCGTCATTCAACATGGTCTCACCCGACCAGCTGTGTGCGCCGTCGGTCGACCTGCGATAGAACACGTTGGCATGGTCGGGACCAAACGCATCGGAGTCGTAGGCGTAGACCGCGTGGATCACGTATCCCGCGCTGGCCGACGGGTCGGGCGTGATCGCGATCTGGGGAGACGACAGATAGCGGATGAAGCCGGTCAACGCCTGGCGCCCGCAGCTGAAGCTGGCGTTGAAGTCCTCTGGCCGCTGCAAGCCGGTCGCGATGTTGGCCATCGGGCTGAAGGAGTTGCCGCCGTCGGTCGACCGGTAGATGCGCTGGTCCTGCGTGCTGCCCACCGATTCGATGCCGCTGACGGTGGCCATGTAGACGTCGCCGTTGGGCGCGAGCGCCGGATACATCCCCTGTCCGGTCGAGCCGGAGGTCGGCATGCTGACCGGGAACGTCCAGCTGGCGCCGCCGTTGTCCGAGTGAGTGGCGACGTTCAGATCCCCGAACCCGTCAAAGTTGGTCCAGCCGATGTAGATGCGGCCGAAGAACGGGCTGCTCGGAGAGTTGTCGACCGCCATCATCTCCTTGTCATCGCCGAATCCGGAATGAACCACGCCGACATACGTGAACGACTGGCAGCTGTTGGTGGAACGCCATAATGACAGGCCGGAGCTGCTGATCGCGGTGTAGTAGAACGTCGCGTCCCGGACGCTGTAGGCCAGGCTGGGGTCGCCGAAGTTCTGGTCGAAGGGGCCGTTGGGAAAGGGACCGCCGTCGGTGAAGGTGACGCCGCCATCGAGCGACACGCCGTGTCCGCTGAAGCCGTTGGCCCCAGCGCCCTCGCCCGAATCGTTCCAGGCGGCGCACACCACGTTGCCCACCACCACCAGCGAGGTCTCGCTCTGGGTGGTCCCGCCCACGTCGAGCGCGGGGTTGTTGACCAGGATATCGCTACCCGGGGTCGACGCCCGCGCCACGCGCGCCGCCAGACCCTGCAGGCGTTGCGACGGCGGTAGGGTCTGGGTCGCCGCGGAGGCCGGGGCCGGCTTCGCCAACCCACACATGACCGCCAGCTTGCGTTCCAGCGCCGCGCTCATGTGCGCGCGCCGGGCCGGATCGCTGAACGCTCGGCACGCGGGATCGAGCGGACCGGACGCAGATGTTGCGCTGGCTGCAGGGCCGCTGGCGGACAGCGCGCTCTGCGCACGCTCTACGGTCTCCCTGGCACCGCCCCTGGCGCCGCCGTCCGCGGGTGGCGCCATGCATCCGGCAGCCGACAGATACAAAAGCGCGAGCCAGCGGGCGCTCCTGCGGTCCCTTCGATCATTCGCACTGGCGGCAATCGAGTCTCCACTCTGCGCGGGGGCATGGCTCATGAGAGAACAACGCGGTGCGAGCCGATTCTTTCGAGTTGGAATGGCGATTTTGCTCGATCATGGCTGGCGAGCCGGCGGCAGCGGGTGCAACGCGCGCACCACGTCGTCTCCCGCGAGAAAAGCATCGATCATGCGGCGGGCGATGCTCACCGTCGGCGGCAGGGCAGGGGGCATGCGCTGCGCGGTGAACCACGCCGCCTCGGCGATCTCACCGCGATCGACCTCGATCTCGCCGCCCGCCCAGCGCCCGATGAAGCCCACCATCAACGAACGACCATATGGCCAGGGCTGACTGTCGAAGTAGGCGAGGCGATCGACCTCGACGCCGACCTCCTCGCGCACCTCGCGACGCGCGGTCGCCTCCAGCGACTCGCCGATCTCCACGAAGCCGGCGACCGCGCTGAAGCGGCCGGGCGGAAAGCTCACGTTGCGCGCCAGCAGCATCTCGTCGCCGCGCACGACCAGGACGATGACCGCGGGGGCGATGCGAGGATGGAACGTTCCGTGGCCGGCCGGGCAGCGGCGTGCGCGCTCGCCGGGCACGGGCTCGGTGGCGGCGCCGCAGCGACCGCAGCGGCGGTGCGTGCTCTCGAACTCGACCAGCGCCAGCGCGTGGCCGGCCAGCGCCAGCGCGGCCTCGGGGACGCGATCGAACAGGCGGCGCGCCGATGCGAACGCCAGGCCGGCCGGTGGGCTGGCGCCGTCGGCGGCCGGCGCGGCCAGCCAGCGCCGCCCATCGAGCGTGCCCACCTCGATCCAGCCGCCGGTCTCGTCGGCCAGCGCGCGGACCGCTTCGTCGGCGCGGCAGGGAAAGGCTACCGCGTCACCGCGCACCGCGACGAGCACCTCGAGCCCGCGCACGACCAGCCCGACCGCGTCCTGATCCGAGTCCGCATTCACGGGCGCAAGCTTACGTGAGATCCCGCGCGGGCTCGATCATGGGCCTGTCAAACACGATGGCGGCCACTCGCTCGTGCTGGCACATGACCATCTGCAGAGGTCGGTGCAGACGCAGAAGCCGACGTGGGGGGTGTTCTGACTATCGCGGTATACCTTGACCATGTCGGAGCCGCAGGGCTGGCAACCGAGCCAGTCTCGCGGGCAGGGCGTGCCTGATAGGATCAAGCCGCTGGGATCGCTGTCGTTGAATGGGCAGAGGGGCGCATCTGCCCGCCGGTAACAGGCGTAGCCCTTCGGTGAATCAGGGTCGTAAGTGCAACGTGGACACACCCACTCGGGTCCGTTTGTGGTCGTCTGGCAAGCGCAGATCTCATTGCCGGCTTTGCCCGGTCCGCAGGTCTTGTCGCAGGAAGGACTCCCGAGGACGCAAGGCCCCTGCTCCCGCACCGTTAGCGGGCAGGGGTTTCCCACCTGCTCGAAGGTGTTCTCGTCCAGTGTGCAGGCACGCGATCCGTCGACGCCTCCGTCGGATATTTTCGCGCTGGCCATGGCCGCAAGGCACTCCGGGGCGGGGGTGTTACCAGCGCTCGCGTCGTCGCCACCCGGAGACGAAAGACCGGCCGTGGTCAGCGGGTCCAGGCGACACGCAATTTCAAAAAATCCAACCAGCAGCCCCAGACCGAGAGCTCGCGCGTGCATCCCGTCCTTTCGGTTGTCTGTGGCAGCCGCCGCGGCTCACGGTCAGAACTGCAGCGACGCCGTCAGCTCCGCCGTCGGTGTGACGAATCGTTTGCGAGCGGCGTCGAGGCGGATCCAATCAGCCTGCACCCGGCCCTGCACGCCGACGCTCACGTTGTGGGCGACGCGCCCATCGACGGCAGCGCCGCCGCCGAGCGACAGCGCCAGCGGATCGCCGCGATCCGGAGCTCCGCCTGCGAAGCGCTGGACGATGCTGGCAGCGCCCAGCCCGGCGGCAAGGCGTGCCTCGAGGCGTGACCCAAGCGCCCAGACCGGCCCGGCCTCTGCGAGCGCCACGAATCGATCGAGGAGGTACTGGTCGGCGCCGGCCCCGTGATCCGAACGGCCAAACGCCAATCGCCCGCCCGCGAACCAACGCACCCCCTGGCGACGGTACGACAGCGCGATGCCGCGCTCGGTACCTCCCACGCCGAGCGGCGGCGCTGCCAACACACCTGCGACCGCCACCACATTCATCCCTCCCTGGCCCGCATCTGCCGGCGCGCGATCGACGTCATATCCGGTCTCTGGCGGCGCGCGGCCGGCGTCATAGCCGGCAACGAGGGTCGTGACCAACCCGGGAAGGAACGGCTCCGAGAACGCCATCTCGGCGGGTTCGGCGTCGGGTTCACCGGTCGAATGGCTGTCGTCCGGGTTGGTGGCTCGCGGGGGCCCCTCATCGTCGCTGTCCTCCTCGCCGCGGGTGCGCCCCTCCGCCGCGCCGGCCCCCGCCGTCGCGAATATGATGGTCGCCACGTCCAGAGCCTGGCCGGATTGAAGCTCGATCGACGCCTGCGTCGTCCCTCCTGCCGGGGCGAATCGCAGCAGGCGGTAGTGTCCGGCGGGAAGCACGAGTTGCAGTGTGCGCGCAGCGTCCTTGAACGCCTCCGCGAAGATCGGCCGCCCGCTGACCGCCTCGACGCGGTAGCGGCCTGGCAACGCGTCGGCCAGCAGCTCGAGCCGCGCGTGCGGCCCGCGCAGATCCAGCGCGGGCGCAGCCAGATCATTGCCCGGGGGGGCAAACCAGGGCATCTGGCCGGTGAGACGCTGGGTGTGCAGGGCGACGAATGCCACCAGCTCCCCGAACGAGACGACCTGATTCCCATCGACATCGGCGCCACCCGCAAGGCCCGAAGCGAGCACGTACGAAAAGGACCCCGCGGATAGGCCATCCACTTCGCCCGCCGGCTTGCCCCAGGCCGACGCCGTCAGCACCCCGAGCGGGATCGAGTCCACCGACCGCTCCAGCGACAGGGCCCGCGACGCCAGGTCGGGCCCGATCTCCGCATCCTTGCCCCGTGGGGCGAACAGGCTCTGAGATCGACAGGCATCGACGAACACGAACGGCCGCAGTCCGGGTGCCACGCGCAGCAACGCCACGATCGCCGCTCGGATCTCGCGGCCGGTGATGGCTGCCTCGGGGCCTGTCTCGGGTTGCAGCAGCACGCGACCCGGGAGCCCATGGCCCGCGTACATCAGGTAGAAGACCGGGGGCGGCGCGCCGCGCGGGCGCGCCGCCAGCTCGTGTGCGATCTCGGCGAGGGTGCGTTCCAGCGCGGTCCGGGTGGGTGGGCCGTCGGGCCGGACGTCGAGCCCCGCGCGTGCCATCGCCTTGCCCGTCTCGGCATCGACAGTGGTGAGGGTCCAGACGCGGACCCGGCGCTCGGGTGTGTCGAGCCCCTTCAAGACCATGCCGAGCCGGATGGCGTCGTCGTCCGCGAAGCGCAGGGTCGGCAGGTGCTGCTGGCCGCCGTTGTAGCCGATCACGACGCCAAAGACATCGGCCGCCGGCGCCGTGCTGGTCGCGCCCGGCGCCGCTGCGCCCGCCGCCGCCGCTTCCCCGGTTGCCATCGTCGAAAGGAGCGCGAGGTGGAACAGCCTCACGGTTCGACCGTCAGCACACCGGACACCTGACTCACCGGCACATCCAGCGGGGGGGCGCCGGCGGCGCTCCGCTGGATGTGCGCAGCGGCCTTACGGACCAAAGCGGCCTCGAGCGGCGCCTGCGAGAACAGCGCATAGACCCGAAGGCGCCCCGGATGATGGGATACCGCGAGGTCGATGCTGGGGCGGAACACGACAAGCCCAGTGTTCGCGTCCGCTCGCGACGGCTCATCGGACGGCCGCGGCAGATAGAAGTGGACGGGCGCGCCCTCGTGATCCTCGATTCCCACGACGGTGACGAATGCGGACGTGCGCAAGTGCTCGACGCCGAAAGCCAGGTACTCCGTCAGCGACACGTGTGCGTCGCTGGAACCCGGAAGCTCCGCGACCAATCGCACGCGACCGGCCCGGCCGTCGGATTCCTTGCGGGCGGCGTAAACCAACAAGGTACCCGCGCCCTTGGGCTGCGGCACGTCGCGTGTGTCGCCGGGCGCGGTCCCCCGCCATTGGATTTCGGACGCTTCCTGGCCCGCCGTCACCGCCGGACCCCCGCGCGTCGGTCGGGGCAAGCCCGACTGGACCAGGACGATGAGGAGCGCCGCCGCGCTCACGAAGGCTGCCGGTATCCACATGATCCCGGCTCTCCGCGACCTACCAGCGGCGGCGGCGGGCGGCGTATTCGTGAACGTGGGCATCCTCGCCGGCGCGCTGTTCGGCGAGGCGGTCAGCGCCGCCAGCAACCGCGCACGGGCGCGTGTCGCCGCCACGGCCGGCGAACGGTCGGCGGCCAGGGCCAGCGCCTCCGCGGCGAGCGAGAGATCGTCGTAGCGCGCTCGACAGCGGGTGCATCTCCGGAGGTGCGCTCGCAGTCGCTCCTCCGCCGCCGGTGGCAGGCTGCCCTCGACCGCGCGCAAGATGCGTGAGCGATTGAGTAGCAAGCTCATGGCTCGATCACTTCTTTCAGCGCGGCAAGCAACGCCGCGTTCGCGGCGGCACGCTCCAGCAGCTTCTTTCGCAGATACTTGCACTGGCGCGCGCTCTGCCCGGTCAGCGCGGCCACCTCGTCGTGGGTCCGCTCTTCCATCAGGGAAAGTTTCAACATCGCGGCCTGTCCCTCGGGGAGCTCGGACGAGAAGCGCTCCACCGCCACCCGCGCACGCGCGCGGCGCATCGCCGCGTCCGGGCTTGCGACATCGTCGGGTGCCGATGTGGACTCGTCCACCTCCTCGCGCGGGTCGGGACGCCGGCGGCGCGCGCGCAAGAGTTCCCTGCAGCGATTCTTGGCCACCGTGCGCAACCACGCCGACAGGGCCCCGATCGCGGGATCGTACGCGGCAGCCACCCGGTGCACCTGCAGCCAGATCTCCTGTGCCGCCTCCTCGCGCTCGAATGGGCTCTTGAAAAACTGACACACCAGCGCGCGCACCGCCGATCCAAACGTGTCGTAAACCAACACAAACGCCACACGGTCACCGCTGCGGAATCGCGAGACGGTCTCATCGTCCACTGAAGCGGGCGGAGTGGGCAGGGCGAACGGGGCGGTTGGTCCGATCGGGCGCTCCCTGCGGCGACCATAGCAGACCGGGCTCGCATCCAGCGTTCGTCGCGTGATTGGTCGCAGTGGTCCTCGCATCTTCACCGCTCGCTCAGCCAAAACCGGGGCCCCGGTTTCCCCCACGCCATGACGATCCCTCTCCCCCAGATATGCCGCCGCGCGACTTTTCGGACAAAAGCCCGCTTCTCTGCTCGCTGAGAATCAGGACCCGTTCTAGGGACGGCCCTCGTGACGCTTGTCGCGATCCAGGCGCTCCATGATGGCGGCGTACATATCGTCGACCTTTTCGTGCATGTGCGCGATCTCGAGCTCGGCCTTCAGATTGACTTGATACTCGATCTCGTTGCGCACGCGCTCGCGCGCGGCCTGGCGATTCTGGCTCAGCAGCACGAAGACCGACAGGATGATCGCCTCCAACGATACCACCATCGTCAGCAGACCGAAGGGGAACGGATCCCACCCTCCGATCGCCGAGCGCGCCAGCGGTCCTGCATTGAGAGCGATCCAGATGGCGAACAACCCCACGTGAATGAACAGGAACGGCAGGCTGCCGCTGAACTCCGAGATCCAGTCGGCGACCTTCATCACGACCGTGCGACTGTCTTCGATCTCGATGTTGGGGTTGCGCGAGGCGGTGTGGCGCAGAAGCCCGACGGTGTTGCGCAAGCGCTGCCCGGTTGCCGCCAGCAGGTGCAGCGCCGACGCCGGGCTGACTTGAATCAATGCTTCCAGATCGCCGCGGTCTACCTCGAGAGCCACGAGACGCTCCTTGACGAGCGCCGCCGATGTTCGGGGGCCGCCGTCGAGGAGCGATATGTCGCCAAAGAATTCGCCCGCCGCTACCGTCTCCAGCGTGATGCGCTCTCCGGTGTCGTTCTTGAGGAACAGCTCCACCTCACCCGAGCGAATGACATAGAGCGTCCCGCCCGGATCGCCGTGGTGGAACAGGGTCGTCCCAGCCTCGACCGTGATGACGTCGATCCGTTCGGCCAATAGCTTGCGCTCCGACTCCGGGAGCTGCGCGAACAACGGCACCCCGGCCAGCATTTCGGCATCAGTCGACATGGCGGCGGAGAATATCAGCGAGCGCGGAAGCCGTGGCGATCCAGATACGCTTCCAGGCGCGCGGGATCGGCGTCGGGGTCGGGCCAGGCGACGTAACCGTCGGGGCGCACCAGGTAAAGCGCGTCGCGACGCAGACCCGCGCGGGCGCGACGTGACGCCGGCAGAGGGAAGAAGCTCAGTGTCTTCTTTCCGGCTCCGATCTCGGCTTCGGGCGGCATCGTGCCGATGAGGCGCGCGCGTCCCACGTCGCGCGTGCCAGCCGCGCCATCGGGGGCGTCGGCCAGGGGAAATACGGCGAACAGGTCTTCCGTATCCAGCGCGACGTGTAGCTCACCGTTCATCATCGGTCCATGCGCGCGCACGTCGGCGACGTAAAACAGATGGTCGTAGGTGCCGCCGACAAAGTCCTCGCCCAGCGCCTCGCGCACCGCGGAGTGCGCCCCGTCGCAGCCCGCGATGTAGCGCGCCATCACCCGCGACGTCGCTCCGTCGGGCAGGCGCAGATCCGCCCGGACGCCGTCCGGCTCCTCTACGAAGCCGGTGAGCTCGACCGGTCGTTCGACGCTCACGCCTTCGCGGGCCAAGAGCTGCGCCCACAATCAGTACGGCCGGCGCGTCCAGCGCGCCCGTGGCCGACTCGGTCATCGAGCCTCCTTGGCGCTGCGCCGCGACGCAGCTCGGATTGGACTACTTTGCCTCGTCTTCCTTCGCGTGCGCCTTGGACATCATCTTGGCGTGACCGGCTTCCATCTCAGCTTTCGTGAGGAAGCCATCCTTGTCGGTGTCCATCTTGTCGAACATCATCTTCGCGCCTGCAACGTGCTCTTCCTCGCTCAGCACGCCATCGTGGTTGGTGTCGAGAACCTTGATCTTCTCGGCCGACGACATCATCGGCGACTTCATGTGGTCCTTGTCCGCTTTACCCGCAATCTCCGCGTGCGCTGCGTCCATCTCCGCGGCGGTCACCTTCCCGTCCTTGTTGGCGTCCATCTTCTCGAACATTTTCTTGGCGCCCGCCTGGTGCTCTTCGGCGGAGATCTTCCCGTCGCCGTTGGTGTCCATCATCTGGAACACCTTGTCCGGGTTGTGATGCTCGTTGGCCCAGGCGCCGGTGGAAATGATGAGACCACAGGCTGCCGGGAGAATGACCACGCCCATTTGAAAGAATCGATGCGGGTATCCCATGACATTGCTCCTTGTGTTTAGCGCTCTATCCCCCTATGGGTCCGCGTGCGGCCGTCGCCAAGTGGAACCTTTGATATTTGGCTCACAAATCAAGGATCCGTGCCGCGTGTTCGTCGAGGCGGGGCCGGGACGTGCCTTCGAGGACCGGTTGGTCGTTCCGCGCGCCGATCGGATCTTGCGCCGCACGCTGGGCGAGCTCAACAGCGAGCAGTTCTGCCAGGGGCCGTTGCGCTGGCACCAGCCTCAATCGCCTCGACCTCAACAAGCTGATCGAGATGGTCAAGGGCGAGACGGCGGCGTCGGCGAGTTCCGCGGCCGAGGACGCCGCGAAGTAAGCGACTGGACCGCGACGCTCAAGAACCGGATTGCGCGCCGGGCGGCACCGGAGTGCGATGCCGCCCGGGGGTCGTTTCCCAATCGTCCTAGAGGCTATTCGCGCGATGCAATGTCGAATCCGCCGACGGGGTGATCGCCTTTCACCCAACTCGTACCGTGCCAGTTCCACAGCTGCATCTCATCCCCGCCGCTCGTGGGCCCGCCGACGATCAAGCGACCGTCGCCGAGCCCCGCGACGCCGGGGCCCCCGTTGAACGTCGCACCGCTGGCGTGACCCCAATTCGTGCTGCTCGCGATTGTGGTGCCCCCGTCGTTCGATGCCATGTCCCACAGATTGCCGCTCGTATCGAGGACGAACAGATCGAGTCGGGGCGGCGCCCATGCAGCGATATCGAGGTCGCCGGTCAGGGTGGCGGGCGGCGTGAAGCCCTTCCAGGTGAAGGTACCCCCATTGGCCGAATTGCCGATATACACCTTGCCGTCGCTGGCCCTGTACGCCGCGACCACGGTCCGGTTGGTCGTCGGGAAGCCCGACAAGGCGCTGGCGCCCCATGATGTAACTGTCACCTTGGACCGCGGCTGGGCGTTGGCCGTCCGGTTGACCGCTTGCCATCCGGACCAAGCCCCGCCGCCATCCTTGGTGTTCTTGACGATGTTGTTGCCTTGTACCCCGAAGACCTGGACGTTGCCGGCGCCCCAGCTGATCGCGTCGGGAGACTGAGTGAACGCGGTCGTGGAGGTCAGCTTCTCCCACGCCGGGGTCGTGACGTTGGGATTCTTCCAAGCGTGATACATGTTTCCCGCCGTATCGCGCACGAAAGCGTCGACGTAGTTTTGACGCCACACCGCCCCGGCGGGCGAGCCGGTCAGCGTCACACCGGTTGGCTTTCCCCATGAAGTCGGATTGAAGATCGTCAACGCGGTGCCTGCATTGACGAGCCCGACGTAGAGCTGATTGTCCGAGTGCAGCTCGAAGTAGTTGGCGTCCGTCGCACGTCCATACACGCAGCCATTTCCACTGGCAGTAGCCGCTTCGTTGCTGAAAAACTGCTGAGTGGTGATCTGAGAGACGGCACCGGTGACATCGGTTGCTTGGGTCTGAATCGTGAATTGGTTGAAGTTGCAGATGTCACCCGTCTCGCAAAATGCGCCGGATCCTTGATCCCAGCCTTCAAAGCTGACTCCGTCGTTCCAGGCTGGGTTGGCTTCCGTCTCGACGAGCTCGTGGACGATCGCGTGCTGTTGAAAAGCGGTGCTGCCGCCGCAACCCGCCGAGCCCGGATAGCCAATCCAGGCGCCGAGGGCGCCGCCGGGAGTTCCCGAAGTCGTGTAATGCCGACCGCATAACCCGCTAACCGGAACCGACGCGTTCGGTGGTAGCAGGAGCACGATGATGGTGTCACCGGTGGCACTTCCACCACCGACGCCTGAGGAGATGTTGTTGATCTCGTTCTGCACGTCCGTCTCAGAGAGCGTAATGTTGCCGCTCGCATCGGGACTGGGCAGAAAAGAATCGTCATGATAGGCCCACATGCGTGTGCCCCCGAGGTTGGGCACGCCCGAAACGACGGTCTGGGTAGTCCAATCCTTGCCGCTGTACTGCGTATTGACGCCGTAGAACCGGGTTCCGGGGATGCCGTACGTTATCGTGTGGAGAAACGAGAACTCGTTGTCGAAGAGCGACTCCACCGAGGCCTGAAAATTCTGCGGGTCCCCATAGATATCCCAGCCCCAATAGATGAAGACAACATCGACACCATCGGAACCGGGATTGTGGTCGTCGAGATACCCCCCAAAGTACGTCAAGAGTGTGCTGGTGCTGCATTGGGCGGAGGCAGTGCGTGCCCGGCAGATCGAGAGCGACACAGCCACGACGCCCACGAGCAGAGCTCTTGAAAGCCTTTTCATTGTGGACGACTCCTTGACCGCCGTTAGCGACAACATGCTGGAACCCCTTTTGGTGAATAGGTTGCGCCAGGTGTCGTGAAAGCGACGCAGCCGGTGGGCAAATCTGCAACCGAGTTGCAGAGAGAGGGCGTCGGCGAAGTGGCCGGACAGACGATGTTCGACGCGGGAGCAGGCGAACACACAGTCTTCGGTCGGGCTGGCGACCAGGCCGGCATTCGCGGCGAGTCAGCGGTCTCGAGAGCCGAGCCGGTAGCCAGGACCGTCGGAGGAGCCTGAAGCCCGGCGGGGGCGGCCGCCGGAGGATCCGACGGAACAAGCTGAGAGGTCGCAGCAGTGAGCGTCAGGGCGCTCGTCGTCGTACCCAGTTGCTCCGGAGGACGGGAGTCGCATGCAGACAACAACATAGGGAGCAGGACGTATGTGATGTGTGGTTTCAAGCGAGACTCCCTTGGTTGCTGGTAAGCCGACCCAATGCCTTTGCGAAATGAATGCGCCTCATGACTGCCCCTCCTTGATCATCCTCAACTCGTGTTGTGGTCTGTTCCGAAGCCAAATAGGCGCGGTCGCCAATCGAGCGGCCATTCGTTGCAGCAATACACACGTCCGACCTTTGCCGGGATCTCCATCATGGCCGTCGATGGTGTCGCGTCGTGTCGACAATCGAGATACGCTCGTCGTTCGAATTATTCCCGTGAATTCGCGGAGGCGCGCGCCCGAGCTCATACAAGATGACGGCGAGTCCGAGCAGCGTTACCACCGACATCCACATGTATTGCTCGTCGATCCAGGTCGGCATCTGCAGATGGTCCCAGGGCGGGCGCCCAGGCAGAAAACGCGTGGGTGCCCAGTCGATGAAGCTGGTCGCGGCGGTCACCGCCAGCAGCACGATACCGGCCCAACGAACACGCACCCACAAGAGCGCCGGTCCGATCAGGAACGAGTAGAAGTAGCAGGTCAGCTCGGGTACCACGGCGATCATCACCGTCGCCATCGCCGCCGCCTCCCAGGCGCTGCGACCGCGCACCGCCCACGCAAGCAGCCCGGCGAATCCAATCACGCCGGCGGCGTATAGCCAGCGGCGCTGGTGGAACGCACGCAGGCGAGCCGCCTTCCAGGTGCCCCAGGGCTGCCCGAAATCCGTGCTCAGCCGGCGCGCAGCGGATCGATGCGGCGTGTCGGCGGCGGCGGTCTGCCCGCGTACGGCGTGATTGCCGCTGGGGCCTTCGGCACCGCCGCAGCCAGGCTCGCCCGAACCGGGCGCGCCACCCAGGCCGACGCCGCCACCGGCGCCGCCGGAAACACCGTGCGTCGCGCGCAGACCAGCCGGCCGAGGCGCGCGCGACGGCAACACGCCGCCCGCGATCCACAACATCAACGCGGCCGCGAATGCAGCGCTCAACCAGCGCGCGCCCATCCAGCCCCGAGGCACGATGGCCGCTCGCGGTGCGCTGTTCGTTGCCGCGCCGTCGAGCGCGCGCTGCAGCCTTTGCCAGGCGACGGCGGTGCCCCGGCTTCCCGCGCGTGTCTGTCGCGCGTAGTCGCGCAGCAGGTCGCGCATCACGGCGCCACCCCGGCCATCGGTTGCTCGCGGATGAATTGCTCGACCTTGCGCCGCGCCTCTTGCAACTGGCGGCGTACCGAGGCGTCGGGGCAACCGAGCACGCGCGCTATCTCGGCGGTCGGCATCTCCTCGAGCTCGAACAGCACGAACACCTCGCCAACCGGCGCGGTCGCGTTCCTGCACCCCGCGCACGGCAAGCAGGACATCGAAGACTGCCGCCGCTGGGCGGCGGGGCAGGGGTACTAGGGAACAGAAAGCCATCCGTTCAAATCGGTGAGACGGAGCTGTGATAGTCTGCGCCGCCATGAGCAAGCGCAATCGTCCCACCACCGCCGCCCAGGCCGCACACCGCGAGCGCCGCCACGACCGTCGCAGCGCCTACAACTCGCCCGAGGGCAAGGCCGCGCGCGCCGCCGCCGCGAAGGCCGCTGCCGGCGCGAAGCCCGCCGCTGCCCCGAAGCCCGCCGCTCCGGCGAAGCCCGCGGCCAAGCCGGCCCCGGCACCGGCGACCCCGCCGAAGACCTGAGATCTCCGAGCCCCTCTCCCGTCCGCGGGAGAGGGATCGGGTTCTCACCACGAGATGTTGCGAGGTTCTCTCCCAAGCGCGCGCGAGGACGTGGTAAGGGGCAAATCATGAAAACGCTCGCTGGTTCTGTGCTGTGCGTGGCGTTGCTCGCGGCTGGCGCCTGCAACAAGACCTCGGAGGAAAAGCCCGCCGGGCCGCAGCCGCCGCCCGCGGCGCAGACGCCCCCGCCTCCGCCGCCAAAGCCGACGGGGCTCGAGGCGCCCGCCGACGTGGCGGCCGCGCCGGCCGATGCCGCGAGGACCACGAGCGGCCTTGCATCCAAGGTGATCGCGCCTGGCCAGGGCAAGGAGCGCCCCGGTCCGCGCGACAACGTCAAGGTGCACTACACGGGCTGGACCACCGACGGCAAGATGTTCGACAGCTCGATCACGCGCGGCAGACCGGCCGAGTTTCCGCTCGACCAGGTGATCAAAGGATGGACCGAGGGCGTTCAGCTGATGGTCAAGGGCGAGAAGCGCCGCTTCTGGATCCCAGGCCCGCTCGCGTACGGCGACACGCCAACTCGTCCGGGCGCGCCGGCGGGCATGCTGGTGTTCGACGTCGAGCTGCTCGACTTCGTGAAGGCGCCGGAGCTGCCGGAGACGCCGCCCGACGTAGCGGCGGTGCCGAAGAACGCGAAGAAGACCGCGTCGGGCCTCGCCTACCGCGTGATCAAGCACGGGCAGGGCAAGACGCACCCGACCGCGACCAGCATGGTCGAAGTGAACTACACCGGCTGGACCACCGACGGCAAGATGTTCGACAGCTCGCTGAAAACCGGCGCGCCCGCCAACTTCCCGCTCAACAGCGTGATCAAAGGCTGGACCGAAGGCGTTCAGCTGATGGCGGTCGGCGACAAGACGCGCTTCTGGATCCCGGGCAGCATGGCGTATGGCGACGGGCCCGCGGGTGGTGGCGGTCCGCCCAAGGGCCTGCTCGTCTTCGACATCGAGCTGCTCAGCTTCAAGTAGCCCCGGCGCGTGCCACGGCATAACCGATGTTAGAGTCGCGCGAATGGTGCGACGGACGAGTCTATCGATGAAGCTCGCGGCGCTCGGCGCCGCGCTGTGGCTGGTCGGATGCGGCAAGCACGCCCCTTTGCCGGGAGAGGTCTCCGGAAGGGGACCGGATGCGGCGACGTCCGACGCGCCAGGCGAGCAGTCGGCGAATGGAACACCCGACGCGCGTGAGCCCGATACCGCGAACGGGACCGGCGGCGCGGCGGGAACAGGAGGCGTGGCAGGAGAATCGGGCGGGGGAGGGCAGGCGGGCGGAGCTGGTGGGTCGGGGGCGGCCGGAGTGTCGGGCGCCGGCGGCAGCGGCGCCGGCGCCGGCTGCGGCGCCCTGATGCCCGAGATGTTCATCGTGCTCGATCGCTCGGCGTCGATGGCCGACACCCCCGACGGCAATCTGGCCGGGCCCAACGACACAACGAAATGGTCGCTGGTTGTCCCCGCTTTGAACCAGCTGCTCGCCGCGAAAGGCGACTCGTTCACCTGGGGATTGAAGGCGTTTCCCGAGGACGGCCCCGCGTGCACCGCCACGACCGTCACCAGCCGTATCGACGTACCGGTAGCGAGTGGAAATGTCCCAGGTGTCACGGCGGCGATTGCTGCGGCGACACCCGCGGGCAACGGGACGCCGACCGCGGCCGCGATCCAGGTCGCGACGACCTATCTCATGGGGCGATCGTCGCCGTCGCGCCGCTACTTGCTGCTGGTCACCGACGGCGAGCCCAGCTGCACCGGCAATCCGCCCAACGTTAGCAATACGATCACGGCGCAAAGCGACGCATTGAATGCGGTGACGGCCGCAGCGCAGGCGGGGATTCACACGTTCGTCGTCGGCGTGGCAACGACGCGCGCGGTCGACTCGGTGAACCTGAGCGCGCTCGCCGTGGCCGGGCTCGAGCCGCGCAACGATCTCCGACCGGGCGCGACCCGGTACTATGAGGCGCAAACGCAAGACGAGCTGTTTTCCGCGCTGACCACAATCACCAGCGGCATCGGCCCCACGTCGACCTGTCCGGGCACCGACGGAGGCACCGACGTGGGCGGTAACGGCAGCACGACGTCGGGCTCGCTGTTGTTCTCGGACGATTTCGAGGACGGCATGTGGGAGAACCGCTGGCTGGTCACCTCCCCGCTCGACGGCTCATCCTGGTCCGTCGCCGACGATGGAGGGAACCACGTGCTCACGCAGACCGCCGTGCTGACGACGGGCCTGGCGTCGCACGTGGCGGGAGGCGACGTCGGCTGGACCGACCAGATGGTCGAGGCGCGGATCAAGATGCTCACCACGCCGGCCCGCGTGCAGCTCGCCGCGCGCTTCACCGACAACTCCGACTACTATTTCCTCGAGCTGTCGGACACCGGCTCGCTCCGGATCCGCAAGCGCACGGTTGGTTTGACGGCGGACGTCGGGGCCGCCGTGACAAGCGTACCGCTGGCGGTCGGCGACTGGAACACGCTCGGGCTCAAGGTTCAGGGCACCACGCTGTCGGCGTACTTCAACGGTGCGCTCGTGGCCAGCGTCTCCGACACGACCGCGCCGCTCACCGCGGGCGGCGTTGCGCTGGGCACGGTTTACGACGGCGTGGAATTCGACGACGTGCGCGTGACCGTGCCCTGAGAGCAATGCCGGGAGAAAGGACGCTGCGAGCGGCGACGGTCGGCGTCGCCGAGAACGGCAACTCGGCGGTGCTGGTCACTCTCGCGCCCGGCGGCGAGTTTCTCGATCGCCGGCGCATCGACCTCACGCACGGTTTGGCGACGCACCCTCATCACCACGAGGGATCGTGGGCCGTCGGCCGCTACTTGAACACGCCGGGGGCGCGGGTGCTTCCGCTCTCCGAAGCCGTGGCGCTGGTCGAGCGCGTGCGCGTGGCCGCCGCCCGCGGCGCGGTCGAGAGCCTCGAGGCGCTGGCCGGCGCGGTCGACGTGCCGATTGCGCGCATTGCGCTCCGCGTGTGTCCCGCGCTTCCGCCGACCATCGAGGAGCGGATCGCCGACAACCGCGCGCAGACCTTCGCCGACTCGGTGATGTATCGCGAGGCGCTCGCGACGGCCGCGGAGGCGCGCGGCTGGTCGGTGCGCTGGTACGACCGCGAGACGGTGTTTCGCGACGCCGCGGCGACGCTCGGCCGCCGGGACGTCGCCGCCTTCCTGCAGGCGATGGGTCGCGCCGTCGGACCGCCCTGGCAGGCCATCCACAAGCTCGCGGCTGCCGCGGCGCTTGCGGTCGCCACCAGGCCCTGACGCCAACCGGTAGAATGGCGCCGCCGTGCGGATCGCGTTCTCGGGAAGCCATCGCGTCGGAAAGTCCACGCTCATCGAGCGCGTCGCCGAGGCCTTGCCCCGATACGATACCGTCGACGAGCCGTACAACCTGCTCGAGGAGGACGGATACGAGTCCGCCGAGGATCCGTCGGTCGAGGATTTTCTGGCCCAGCTCGAACGCTCGATCGGCGCGCTCGCAGAAGGGGAGAGCAACGTCCTTTACGACCGCTGCCCGGCCGACATCCTCGCGTACCTCGAGGTCGGGGCCGGTGGATCGTTCGATGCCGACGAATGGACCGAGCAAGTCCGGGAGGCGATCGAATCGCTCGACTTGATCGTCTTCGTACCGATCGAGGAGCGCGACCGGATCCCATTGCCCGCGCACGAGGACCGCATGCAACGCCAGGCCGTGCACGACCGGTTGCACGAGCTTCTCATCGAGAACGCGCTCGGGGCTTCCGTCGAGGTTCTGGTGGTCCACGGCGATGTGGCGGCTCGCGCGAAGCAGGTGCTTTCGCGCGTCCGGGCGCTGTCTACCTCGTGAACAGCGCGAGGTCGAACGTGTCCGCCATCTTTTGGTAGCCGGCCGGCGTCAGGTGAAGGCCGTCGCCGCTGTCGAACGCCGTCTGCAGCTTGGGCGGCGTCGAGGTGTCGGTCACCGCGGCGTCGAGATCGACGAAGCCGTCGAACGCGCCGCCGCGGATGTACGCGTTCACCGCCTGGCGCGCCGCCTCGTTCGCGACGCTGTAGTACGCGTTCGAGCCGAACGGCGTGATTGTCGCGCCGTAGATCAGTAGATTCTTCGCGTGTGCCTGGCTGATGAAGCTCGTAAACGCCGAGGTGATCGCCGGCGCCCCGACGCCGGCGCCGATGTCGTTCACGCCCTCGAAGACCACGACCCAGCGCGCGCCGCTCTGTCCCAGCACGTCGCGGCTGAACCGCGAGGTGGCGGTCGGCCCCAGGCCGCCGGTCGTGACCGCGTTGCCGCCGATGCCCTGGTTCATCACCGCCACCGTCGACGTCGGCGCGTTCGCGTGCAGCCGGCGCGCGAGAGCGTCCGGCCACCGATCGTTGCCGTTGGTCGTCGAGCCACGACCGTCGGCGATCGAGTCACCGAGGACGACCACGCCCATGGCCGCGGCGCTCGCCATCACATCGACGCCGGAGATGATGTACCAGTGGTCGGTGGTCTGCGCCGTCGTCATGCTGGCCGCACTCACGTTGCCGCCCGCGAGCTCGTAGGACGTCGTCCTCGAGCCCGGATGACCGGTCACGTTGCTGGGGACGCTGCCGAACGCGACGGTGATTGACAAGTTACTAAGCGCGGTCAGGTTGAAATTGAGGGGATCCGACCAGACCGCCATGCCGGTCGCGATCGTCGTCGACGGGCTCGCCCCGAAGGAAAGGGCGTGGTCAGTGGTCGGGTCGATCGTGCTGCTCACCGGCGTTGCGGGGCAGACGGCGACGTGCGCTTGGTTGATGGTCACCGGACCGTTGCCGAACTCGTTGGAGAAGCGGACGCGGATCTGGGCGCCTCCCAGCGAAATGTGAACGACCTGGCGCAGCGTTATGTTGGTGAGCGGCGTCGGCGGCAGGTTGGCGGTTTCGGTCAACTGCGGCGCGCCGGTCCAGGTCCCGACCCAGTGGCTGACGCCGCTGGTCCCCCCGGTGCTGGTCGTGCCGCCGCCGGCGCCACCGGCTCCGTTCGCTCCTCCGGTTCCGTTCGCGCCTCCGGCACCGTTCGCGCCACCCGCGCCGTTCGAACCGGCGCCGCCGTTCGCGCCGCCGAGGCCGTTCGTCCCGCCGGCGCCGTTCGTCCCGCCGGCGCCGTCCGCACCGCCCGCTCCGGACGTACCGCCCGCTCCGGTGGTGGCCGCGTCGTTGACGGTCACCGGCACGCCTCCGCTGCTTGAGGTCGAGCACGCGAACAGGAAGGCAGCCCCGAAAAGGAGGCCGCCGAGGCAAGGATTCGTCCCCGATCGAGAAGGAAGGCGCACTTTATGCTCCGCCAGGTTGTCGATCCTACGAGATTCCCGCATCCGCGCGCTTCGATCAGCAACGCGCCCGGTCGCATGCGAGATTGCTTGTCGTCCCCCGCCGATTCTTGTCATAACAGGAATTGCTGGGTCGAACTCAGCAGCGCTCGAGGTGCAAGCATGCGGGAGTCGAGCAACAATCGCCGCTCACGTTTCTTTGGCTGGACCGTGGCCTCGGTCGCGGCGCTCTCAGTCGCGACCCTGGCGGGGTGCCCGACGGCACGCGACATTCCGCCGCCACCGCAGGACCAACCGGGCAGCGCCGCCGACGAAAAGAAACCGGACGTCCCTTTTTGCGGCAAGGTGTTCACCGACCCGAAGGCGCCGAAGCACAACACGTGTTGCCGTGGCGCTGGCGCCGGGATCGTGAAGAGCGCCGACGTGGTCACGGCGTGCGGCGCCGCGCCGGCCGCCTACCTCGGCGAGGCCCGCGACGACGACGCCTGCCGCCTCTACTTCCAACCGTCGAGCGGCGACGTGCACGACAGCTGGGTGATGTTGAGCCACCCGGTGATCGCGACCGGCGCCCCCGCGCCGGTACGTCCCGATCCGATGCTGCCCTGGCGCTGGAAGAAGGTGGCGCTGCGCGACGCCATCGGATACCAGGCGGTGTCCGCGCTCAATGAGCCGGGACTGCTAGAACGCCAGACGATCCTGTGGGCCGGGCGTGGACGCCGCATCGTGGGATTGCATGTCTCGAAGCAGGTGTGCAACGAAGCGCAGGCGCAGGCGCTGTTACAGCGGGCCATCGACGCCGTCCCCTAGTGCTCCGGCGTCGCCAGCCAGGCGTCGATCGCGGCCAGCGCGCGCTGCACGAGCACTTCCTGCGGCGCGCGCCCGTACTCGGCGCGCGCGCGTTCCGCCAGGGCGCGGGCGCGCGACGCGTAGCCGCCGGTGGCGCGCAACGCCCGCGCCATGGCGAAATGAGTCTCGCCCGCGTGCGTCGGCTCGGCGTCCGTGGCGTCTCCAATCTCCGCCGCTCGTTCCAGCAGCGGCAGGGCCTCGGCCGCGCGCCCCATTCCCAGGCACGCCACGGCGATGGCCACCCGGGGAAGACTGAGCGCGAGATTGTCGGGGCCGGTCTCCGGCTCGATCAGCGCGAGCGCGCGCCGCGCCGACACCTCCGCTTCCTCGAAGCGCCCCAGTGCATTCAGGTAGTCGGCGCGGTTCGACAGGAGGGGCCCGGTCACCGGGTGACCGACGCCGTATCCCGCCTCGAGGAGCGATATCGCTTGGTCGCCGCGCTGGAGCGCTTCGGCAGCCTCGCCGCGTTCGAAAAGCATGAGCGCGATGTTGTTCAACGACAGGCCGTTGTCGGGGTTGTTGGCCCCGCCGGCCCGTTCCTTGGCCTCCAGCGCCCGGCGCGACTCCTCCAGACCTTCGGCGATTCGACCCTGCCGGAAGCGCATGACCGCGCGGTTGTTGAGCAGCAACCCCCACAGGGCGTCGTGCCCGCCCATCCGCTGGAGCACCGCTTCGGCGTGCCGGCTCCAGAGCTCCGCGAGCGCGAAGTCCCGCCCCATCTGGCAGACGACGAACAGCAGCTTGCTCGCGGCCTCGACGATGATCTCGTCGTGGCGACAGAGCTCGGCCGACCAGACCGCCTCTTCCAGCGCGTGCGCCGCCAGTGGCCACTCGCGTCGCTCGTTCAGTAGTCCTCCCCGCATCATCCACGTCTCCGCGATCAGCGGACCGTAACCGACGCGGTGGATCTCGTCCTCCAGCAGAGCCAGCGCGTCGAGCCCGTCGCCGTAGCGACCGACGTGATTGAGCGCGCGGACCTCGGCCAGCCGCGCCCGCAGCCGATCGACCGCCGCACGTGTCGCCGGATCCTCGGGCGGCCGCACCAAGGCCCGCACGAGATTGACGTCGGCGCAACGCTCGATGCCGGCGAGCGCGTTGGCCGCCTTGACCGCGCTCCTGACCACGTCGGCGTCGGCGTTTCGAAACAGCTGCGTCAGCGCGTGCAGGTCTCCGAGGCAGTCGAGCAGGCACGCCATGCGCAGGTCCATGACTTCGGGCGATTGCTCCCCGCGCACGTGCGTCGCCTCGCAGATGTCGACGTACATCGCCGACCAGCGCGCGGCGTAGTCGTCGAGGACGCGGGCGGCGCCTTCGAACGCCGCCGCGGCATAGGGCTTGCCCGTCGCGAGGAATGCGTTCCGCATCTCCGCCTTGACGTCGGATTCGACCGATCGCCCGCGCACGGGCGCCTCCCAGACACCTTTCAGCTTGGCGGCGGCTCCCGACGCCAGCCGGCGGCGTCCCGAAAACCGCCGGTTGTCCTCGAGCGCCGCCAGCAGCGCCTTCATGGATGGCCAGCGCTCCGCCGGATCGCGCTTCAACCCGCGGAGGATCAGCCTGCGGATCTGCGGCGGCACCCCGCTGCGCGCCGGCGGCTCGCGCACCTGTCCGCCGAGGACGCCGGTCTTTCTCTGCTCCATGGTCTCACCGTCGAAGGGGCCGATGCGGTAGAGCGCCTCGTAAAGGGCGACGCAGAAGCTGAACTGATCGGTGCGCGCGTCGGTGTCGTGTCCCAGGAACTGCTCGGGCGCCATATAGGCCGGCGTGCCCATGATCGCGCCGGCGTGGGTGATCTGCAGGACCGTCATATCGGCCGCGACATCGGCCGGCGAGTCCGATGCCCAGCCGACTGGGCTCATCTCGCGGGTCGCGGCCAGGTGACCTTCCTGCCCCGGATCGACCGCGCGGAGGTTCACCGGCGCGGCGCCGCGCCACGGGACGGCGGCGGCCGTGCTGCGCGCGAGGCCGAAGTCCATGACCCGCACGTGTCCGTCGGTGCCGATCATGACGTTGTCGGGTTTGAAGTCGCGGTGCACCAGGTTCTTCTCGTGCGCCGCCGCCAGCCCGCGCCCCGCGTCGGCGAAGATCTTGAGCACGTCGGGCCAGGCGCGCGGCTCCGAGGCGAGCCACTCGGACAGCGTCTGCCCGTCGACGAACTCCATCGCGACGAACACCTCGCTGCCGACGGAGCCGACGTCGTGCACCACGACCACGTTCGGATGCGACAGCTTGGCGATCGACTGCGCTTCGCGGACCATGCGCAGCCGCAGATTGGCGTCGACGATGTCGGCGCCCGGCCGCGCGCGCAGCACCTTGATCGCGACCTTGCGATTGAGCTTGGGGTCGTAGGCGGCGTAGACCTCGCCCATGGCGCCGCGGCCGACCATGTTGAGGACGACGTAACGACCGATGGTGGTCGGCAGCTCTACGGCGCTGTCGGCGGTCGACACCATGCGTGTATACATCGGGCCCCCGGACGGCGTCTTGACGACCGCGGGCGGCGGAGCAAGCCTGGGAAAAGCCTTTTGCGATATGCTGCCTGCGATGGAGACGGCGTGGAAGATCGGGGGCTTGCGGCTCGTGATAGCATCCACCGCGCTTCGATGATCCGTGGCCAATCGGTGCTGCTGTGGGGCTTGCTGCTGGCGGTGGCGTTCACGCCGGGAGTCGCGCTGGGCGGTAAGCCAGCGGCCGACAGGGCGAAGAATGATCCGGCGCCGACCTCTGCCAGTGGCGACCCCGATGTCGAGAAAGCGCGCGAGCACCTGCGCAAGGCCAGCGTTCACTACGACCTGCAGGAGTTCCGCAAGGCGCTCACCGAGTTCCGCGAGGCGTACCGGCTGAAGAACGATCCGGTGATCCTGTTCGATATGGGGCAGTGCAACCGCAAGATGGCGCACTACCGCGAGGCGATCGACTTTTACAAGTCGTACCTGCGCAAGGTGCCCGCCGGTAGCAATCGCGCCGAGGCCGAGCGCCTGATCGGCGAGTCGGAGAAGCTGCTCAAGGGGAGCCCGCCCGAGCCGGGTGCGCCTACGGCGAGTGCGCCTGCGGCGAGTGCCGAAAAAGAGGCCGACAAAGCTGCGCTTTCGGGGGCGGGCGGCCTGGGCACCGAGACGATGCCGCTCGGCCAGTCGATGCGCCGGCACCGCCGCGGGCGGCTTCACCCGGACGCCGGCGCCGCCGCTGCCGATCCGCCCGCCGGGAAATGAGCGCGGCATCCCTGCGCGCGCTCGTCGAAGCGCTGTGCTCCGACCGCTGCGCGGGCCGCGCGCCCGGAACGCCGGGCGGCGAGGCGGGGCGCGCGATCATCGCCGAAGCGTTCGCCGCGGCCGGACTCACCGTGACCGAGCAACCGGTACCCGGGTGCGCTGGCGCGAACCTGGTGGCGTCGATCCCCGCGGCCGGGCGCTCGTTCGACGAGACCGATCGCTGGGTGCTGCTGGCGGCGCACCACGACCATCTCGGGCGGCGCGGTCGCCGCACCTACTGGGGCGCCGACGACAACGCCTCGGCGATCGCGGTGCTGGTCGCCGTCGCCGGGGCGCTCGCGCGCGATCGGCCGCAGCGCCGAGGCGTGCTGGTGGCCGCCTTCGACAGCGAAGAGCCGCCGTACTTCCTCAGCGACGCCATGGGCTCGGAGTGGTACGCGGCGCACGCGCCGGTGCCGCTCGACCGCATCGACATGATGCTGTGCATGGACATCGTTGGCCATGCGCTGGGCGACGAGCGGTTTCCGCCCGAGGTGCGTGGGAGCATCTTCGCGCTCGGCGCGGAGCGCAGCGCGGGAACGGCGGCGCACCTCGACGCGCTCGTCGAGGCCGAGCCCGGTCTCTGGGTACGCCGGCTCGACGCCGAGATCATCCCGCCGCTCAGCGACTATGACGCCTTCTGGAACCGGGGCGTGCCGTTCCTGTTCCTGACCTGCGGGCGCGCGCGCCACTACCACACGCCCGAGGACACGCCGGAGAAGCTCGACTACGAGAAGATGGCGGCGCTCGCGCGCTGGCTCGAGCGCTGGACGCGCGAAACCTGCGCGCGCCCCGAAGCACGCCTGATCTTCGAGAACCAGTGCGACGATGCGTCGACGCTCAGAACCATGGTGGCGGTGTTGCGCTCGCTCGAGCCGCTGTCACCGCGGGCGGCGAGCGGGCGCGAGATGGCCGAGGCCTTGCTCTCGAAATGCGACGCGCACGGCCGACTCGGGACCGCCGACCGCCGGGACGCCGGCGAGCTGATGCGACAGCTCGAGGCCGGTCTCGAGTAGCCTCTTGACGGCGGCGTTCGCGATGGTTTCCCTACCTGGGATAGCAGCAGGAGGTGGACGATGGCCGAATGGGAGCTGGATGGACCGCCCTGGATGACCTACGTCGATCCTGACGAGGCCTACCTGCGCGGTCAGGCGGGTTCCGTCGGGAGCGGGCTCCTCGGCGGTTGGAGTCAGGCGACGCTCGGCGGATGCTTCGGCGCGCGCGAGGGGAGCGAGGCCGAGGTGCGCAAGACTATCGCCGAGATCGCGCGTCGCCGGGCGCGCAGCGTGGTCGAGTACCCGGCGGGCGAGCACATCCCGATTCCGCACGCCGACTGAAAGCGCGCGGCACCTCGCTCCTCGTCAGTTGTTCATCGCGCCGCACGCGAACCAGCTCAGGATCACCCGGCGCTCGTCGGTGGACAGAGGCATGAACGGCGCGGGCGGCATCAACGCGGGGCAGTGGGTCAGCTGCATCAGGATGTGGGTGCCGGCGTCGTAGATGTTCATGTAGCCGTCGAGCGTCGGAAGCTCCTTGCCGGGCTCGTGGCAGAACGCGCAGCGCGTCTGGATCAACGGCGCGACATCGGTTGCAAAGGTCGCCGCGCCGGCCGGGCAGGAAGCGGGATAGTCGTTGGGGCAGGTGCTCGACGACGGCGCATCCGAACAACCGCCGGAGAGCAGCCAGAGGCCGGCCGAGAAGATGGCGACGACGAGCGAGGTGGTGGAGTCGAGACGGCGAATTGGGATGGATCCGTTGGTACTCCCTCGGGCAGCCGCTGAGAATGCGTCAAAAATACGCAGGGGTGTGATCGACTGCACGGAGCTACAGCGGCACGCGCTCGTGAGACAATGCGGCCGATGAGGCGGTCTCGTCTGCGTGAGGTAGCCGTGAAAAGCTGGGTGCTGGCTCTGATCGGCGCCGGCGCGTCCTGCGCGGGGAGCCCCCAGCGGGGCGACACCGGGATTCGCGCGCTCGGGTTCGATCTCTGGGACATTCACTGTCCAAGCGGCATGCGCGTGATCTTCGAGCGCGCGCCGGGCTCAAACATGGTCGGGGTGACCACCGTGGTCGGCGTCGGCAGCCGCTCCGATCCCCCGGGCCGCGAGGGGTTGGCTCACGTCGTGGAGCACCTCGCCTTTCGCGGGCAGGGGGCCGACCAACCGGAGGTCGACCGGCGCCTCGGCTCGCTCGGAGCGCTCCACAACGCATACACGAGCTTCGACGAGACGATGTACTACGAGCTCGCGCCCGCAGCCAGCCTGCAGGCTCTGCTCCAGCTCGAAGGGGAACGCCTGCTCGCGCCGCTCGACGGCGTCGACGACGATACGTTCTTCGTCGAGCGCGAGGTCGTCCGCAACGAGCTGCGCGAGGGCAACGAGACCGACTCGCACGGGCTCGGCTTCGAGGGCATCGAGAAGATAGTGTTTCCGGCCTCCCATCCCTACGCCCGACCGATCATCGGCACGCATGAAAGCCTGTCGGCGCTCTCGCTGGCCGATGCGCGTGCGTTCGTGACCGATCACTATCACCCGGCGGAGATGACAATGGTCGTCGTCGGCGACGTCGATCTCGCGCACGCGGAGACGCTGCTGCGCGAGACGCTGCCGCGGGCGCTGTACGGCGATCCCACGCACGCGCAGCCGGTCGCGGCACCCGGCACTCGCTTGCCGCCGGTGACCCCGCCCCCCGCGCCACCACCCGCGCCGGCGGCGCTGCCGCGTCTGCCCGCCGAGGTGACCACACGCGAGGTCTGGATCGGGTGGACGGCACCTGGCGGCTTCGGCCCGGAGCGCTTCATCGGTGAGATGTGGGCCGGTCTCGTGCGGCAGAACCTCCGCAGCGCCCGCTTCGACGATGACGACATCGCCGGTGTCGAGGTGTTCTCGTATCCCGGCGCGCTGGCGACGGTCTTCGGATTGCGGGTAGCGCTCACCGTCGGGGATCACCCGGAAAAGTCGCTGAAGGAGGTCGTTGCGTCGATGCCCTGGATCGGTGACGACGAGATCTATCTCGACCGGCGGTTCGAGCACTTCAAGGCGTGGACGCTACAGGAGCTGGTGTTCGACGCCGAGAGCACCGAGACGCGGGGGCAAGACCGCGCCGTGTTCGCGCACTTCACGGGCAGCCTCGGCTACATGGGCCGCACGGTTGCGGCGATCCGGTCGATCACCGCAGACCAAGCTCGCGACTTCGCTACCCGGTACCTCGCGCCCGAACGCGCGCGCGCCGTACTGCTGGAGCCGATGATCGGCAACCCCGCCGCAATCGTGGCGAGCGCCGGCGGGCCGGCGATGCTCGCGCCGGCGCCGGGAGCGAAGCTGTCGCCGCCGGCGATCGCGCCGCTCGAGCCGATCCGATTCCTGCGCGACCTCCATCGCGTCACGTTGCCCAACGGCCTGGAGATGATCATCATTCGCCGCCCGGGCGCTTCGGTCGTGACCGCTTCGCTCGGCGTGCACGGGGGCTGGGATTCGGCGGGGCTGGGCGTGGGCGCAGCCAGCCGGTACGCGATGAAGATGTACTTCGAGGAGTCGCCCGGCGATTTCGGCATCGAGCTCGGGTTTCGAGCTCACTGGGACCTGTCGACGATCGCTGCGACCGCCGGCGTCGGGAACCTGGACCGCGCTCTGGAGATGCTGGTCTTCGCGCTGCGCAGCTACGACGTCGAATGGCCCAACGACAAGTTCCAGGACACGATCCTCCCCTTTCTGAGGCGCCAAGAGGGTGGGGCCGTCGGACGGTTCGAGCACAGCTATCAGGACGCGCTGTTTCGGGGCCATCCGTCGGGGGTGTCGCCGACGGGCGACCAGATCGCGGCGACGAAGAAAACCGAGATCGCCGGTTGGCTCGAGCGGGCACTCAATCCCCGGAATGCGTTGCTGGTGATCGCCGGCGACGTCGATCCGAAGCAGGTCGAGGCCGAGGCGCGCGAGGCGTTCGCCAGCTGGACACCGGCGGGCAGTGTGGTGGCTCCTCCCGCTCCGTTTCCTGTATCGGCGCCGGCGGCCGCGAGCGGGGGAGCCCTCGACCGTCCGGGTGAGTTTCTCGTCGTTCACCGCCCCGGCGCCACCCAGGTTCTGTTGCGCATGGGTTGCCTTTTGCCACCGGCTGACGCGCGCGCCGATGCGCTGCGCGAGGTTGCCGCTCGGATCGTGGGAAACCACCTGGAGACTGTGCTCCGGCACCGGATGGGATCCACGTTCGGCGTGCACGTGGGGGCGCACTCCCTGCGCGGTGCCGGGGCGGTGATGCAGCTCTCGGCGGCCTTCGACAACGGCAGCTTTCCGGCAGCGTGGGCCGAGCTTCAAACCGTCTGGGATGCCTCGGCCTGGAGCACGCTGGCTACACCAGAGTCGGTGGCGCGCGCGGCCGGCGGTCTCGCGAGCCACCAGCTGCGTGCCAACGAGCGCTCGGCGTCGCTGGCGGCCGGAGTGCTTGACGCTTGGAACGCGGGCTGGCCGCTGGATTCACCGGACCAGTACATCGGCCACCTGGCGTCGATCACGCCAGATGAGGTCAACGCCACGCTCGCGCAGTGCGCGGCCGGGACCGAGGTCGCGCTGCTCGGCGACGAGCCGACGATCCGCGCCGCCACCGCCGCGCGCCGGCCGCCCGTCCAGGCAACCGCCCCGGCCGCGAGCGGTCAGTCGCCGTAGCGCTCCTTCACTTCACGTCGCGCAGGCGGCCGGTCTTCACGTCGTAGACGAAGCCGCGCACGGGGACGTCCTGGCGCACCAGCGGTGACTTCTTGTAGGCGGCGAGATCGTCGCGGACCGACTGGTCGAGCTCGGAAAAGGGGAGGAACGCCACGTGGTCGGCGTCGGCGCCCCGTTGCTCGCGCAGTTGCTTGCGGATGCTGTCGTCGGTGAAGGTCAACATGCCGCAGTCGGTGTGGTGAATCACCGCCACCTCCTTGGTGCCGAGCAGCGTCTGGCTGATGGCCAGGCTGCGCAGCGCCTCGCTCACGCGCCCGCCGGCGTTGCGGATGACGTGGGCGTCGCCTTCGGTGAGCCCCAGCGCCTTGGCAGGGTCGATGCGCGCGTCCATGCAAACCACCACCGCCAGCTGGCGTCCCGGCGGCAGGGGCAGGGCGCCCTTCTTGAAGTCCGCGGCGTACTTCGTGTTCGCTTGCAGAGTCTCATCAATGACCGACATGGCTTCTCCTTTCGTTGAGGGCGGGAGCAATCGTGGGAACAAAAGGCTCGTCGCGGAGCAGGCCGAGGCAGCGCCGCTTGATCGCGGCGAATTGCGCGGTCGTCGCGAGTTCGGGTTTGCGCGGCCGCGCGAAGTCGACCGGCAGCACCTCGCGGATCCGTCCCGGGCGCGGGCTCATCACCAGGATCCGGTCGCCGAGGAAGATCGCCTCGTCGATGTCGTGGGTCACGAAGATCACCGTGACGCCGACGCGCGCCCAGATCGCCAGCAGCAGCTCCTGCATCGCCAGTCGCGTCTGGGCGTCGAGCGAGCCGAACGGCTCGTCCATGAGCACGATCCGCGGCTGCGTGATGAGCACGCGCGCGATCTCCACCCGCTGCTGCATGCCGCCCGACAGCTGCGCGGGGTAGGCCCGCGCGAAATCGCCGAGCCCCATCTGCGCCAGCAGATCGTGCGCCGCCGCCCGTCGCTCGCGCCGCCCGACGCCGCGGACCTTCAAACCGAAGGCGACGTTGTCCTCGACGGTTTTCCACGGCAAGAGGGTCTGCTGCTGAAACACCACCCCCACGTCCGAGCGCAGGCGGTCGCCGCGCACCGGCTCGCCGTCGATGGTGATCGCGCCCGCGGTCGGTGCGATGAAGCCGGCCAGCGCGCCGAGCAACGTCGACTTCCCGCAGCCCGACGGGCCGAGCACACACGCGAGCTCGCCCGGCTGGATGGTCGCGTCGAGATCGCGGACGGCCACGATCGGCGCGGGGCCGTCGAGCGTGATGGTCAACCCGCGGACGTCGATGCTCGCCGCGGTGGGCTTCGTCGTGGTCACGCCGTTCGCTCTCGGGGCAGGGGGCGATGCCACGGCATCAGCAGCGCGCCGCCGTGCTTGACGAGGGCGCTGCTCAGCATGCCGAAGACGCCGATGAACAGCATGCCGACGACGATCTCGGGATATTGCTGCAGGTTGTACGACTCCCAGGTGTAGTAGCCGATGCCGTACTGGCCGGCGATCATCTCGGCGGTGACCAGGCAGAACCAGGCGGTGCCCATGCCGATGCTGAGGCCGGTCATCACGCTCGGCAGCGCGCCGGGGAGGATCACCTCGCGGAACAGCGCCAGCCGGCGGGCGCCCAGGATGCGCGCGGCGATGATCAGCCGCCGATCGAGCGTCTCCACGCCGTGGATGGTGTTGAGCAGGATCGGGAACAGCGCGCCCATGAAGGTGATGAACACCATGCTCAACTCCGACGACGGGAACATCAGGATCGCGAGCGGGATCCAGGCGACGCCGGGGATCGGACGGAGCACCTCGAGCGTCGGCAGCAGCAGATCGCGGGCGCGGCGCCCGCGGCCGATCACCAGGCCGAGCGCGACCCCCACCAGCGCCGCCGCGGCGAAGCCGCCGAGCACGCGCGCCAGGCTGTTGCGCAGGTGGAACAGCAGCTTGGGCGACGCGAGCAGCGCCGCCGCCGCGCGCGCGACCTCGACGGGCGAGGGGACGTTGCGAAAATTGACGATGCCCAGGTCGGCGTGGCGGACCGCGGCCCATTGCCAGAGCGCGACGGCGGCGACCAAGGAAGAGCCTCTGACGACGACGCGGCTCCAGGCGCGCGGCGTTCTCCCTCGAGGGGTCACGCGCCGGGCGGCCAGGTCTTCGAGGCGCGCCACGCGATCGAGCGGCGGGGCGGGGAGCGACGCGTCCGCGCTCACGGCTGCGCCGCCGCGGTCACGCGCGCCGGCGGCCGGACGCGGCCATGATTCGCGTGCGCCCACGCCTGGGCGCGCTCCTGGGTCAGGAACGCGGCGACGACCACGGGCTCCTGCGCGTGACCGCCATCGTTCTCGACGAAGAACGCGCGGTCGGCGAGCAGTTTCACGCCGGTCTCGCGATCCTGGACGAACGCGGCGCGGATCGGCTTGCCCTGGCGTCCGAGCTCCTTGACGGCGGCGAGCGTCGACTGCGGCGTGGCGTAGGCGCGCACCTTGGCCTCGCCTTTCACCCAGATCTGCCCCGCCAGCTTGGGCTCGCGGATCGGCTCGCCGGTGCGGGCGTCCTTCCCGCGCAGCGGCAGCGGCTCGTAGCTCTTGAGGCGCGCCTCGTAGTCGAGCCCCTCGGCGCGCGCGGCCTGGCGGATGAAGCGATCGTCGATCCAGGTGTTGAGATCGAGCGTGGTGTCGGTCTTCTTGAGCAGCTTCAGCGTCTCGACCGCGGTCGCCAGCGCCTGTCGGATCTCCGGCTTGATCGTGTAGTCACGCGTCTGGATCCCGAGGGGGCCGTGAAACATGTAGTTCACCTCGGCCTCGATGCCGGTCACCGACTGGATGAGCTCGCTCAGCTTCTCGGGATCGGCTGCGAACAGGCGGTCGGCCTCCAGCGACGCGCGTGCGAACGCGACGACGATTTCGGGATACTTGTCGGCGAAGGCGCCGGTCACCAGCAAGCCGTGCTCGGTGGGGACGCCCACCGTCGCGCCGTCGTAGATCTTGCGCGCGAAGCCGCGATAGGGAAAAAGCTCGGCGAACGGCACGAACTCGGCGTGCGCGTCGATCTTTCCGGTCTTGAGAAAGGTGCCGCCGACCTCGGGCGCCTGCGAGGTGATCACCACGTCGCGGTCCGGATCCCAGCCGAGGTCGCGGATCGCGCGCAGGAGCATTCCGTGCGCCGTCGAGCCGAACGGCACCGAGATCTGCTTGCCCTTGAGCTCGCGCAGGCTCTGCACCGCCGAGTCGACCGGGACCAGGATGCCGTTGCCGCCCCCGGTGACGCTGGCGGAGAGCGGCCCGATGAAGACGCTGCGCTCGCCCTGCTTCTTGAAGGCCACGCCGTTCAGCACCGACGGGAAGTCGGCCATGGCGCCGAAATCGAGCTTGTGCGCGACCATCTCGCTGGTGAGCGGCGCGCCCGCGGTGAAGTTCTTCCAGCTGATGTCGTAGTGCACGTCTTTGTACCGGCCATCGTGGGGCAGGTACTTCTCCAGCAGCTTGAGCTCGCGGATGATGAGGCCGCCGGTGGCGCAGTTGATGGTGGTGTCCTGCGTGCCGACGGCGATGCGGATTGTCTCGCCGGCGCGCGCGGGTGACGTCGCCGCCGCAATGAAGGAGATGATCGCGATCGAGATGGCTCGTTCGAATGGGGATCGGGGCATGAGTCGTCTCCTGGTTCAGCTTCCGTGCAGCGTGGACAGCGCGCGCGCCGCGGCCTTGCGGACCTCGGCGTCGCGATCGGAGAGGAGCGCGCGCAACGGGTCGGCCGCCGCGCGCAGGCCGAGCTCGGCGAGCGCGCCCGCGGCGCCGCGCCGCACGTCCGCGACCGGGTCGCCAAGGCGCTCGACCAGAGTCGTCCCGGCGGTTGCGGCGCGCGCCCGTCCCAGCGAGACGACGACCTCCTTGCGGACCTGCCACGCCGGATCCGCGGCGGCCGCGACCAGCGCGGCGATGGCCGCCGCGGCCTGGGAGCGGCCGAGCACGATCGCCGCCTCGTTGCGGACCTGCCAGTCCTCGTCGGAGAGCGCGGCGACCACGGCCGGCAGCAGCGCTTCTTCGTGGTCGGCGGCGAACAGGTCGAGCGCGCCGACCGCGAGGCGTCGCACCGACGCATCGGGGTCGCGAAGCCGCGCGCGCAACGCCTCCAGCGTCTCGGGCCGCCGCAGATACGCGAGGGACACCACCGCTTCGCGGCGGACGATCGCCTCGGGGTCCCCGAGAGCGGTCACCAGCGGAAGGACCGCGCGTGGATCGCGCCGGTCGCGCAGCGCCACGATCGCGGCGGACCGGACGGCCGCGCGCGGGTTGGCCACCGCATCGAGCAGCGCGCCGGTCGCGCTCTCGTCGCGCAGCTCGCGCAGCGCGGTCGCGGCGGCGTCGCGAACCGCCTCGTCGAGATCGTCGAGCGCTGCGATCAAGACCGGCGCGGCTCGCCCGTCGCCGAGATCCTCGAGCAGCCCGACGGCCAGCCGGCGCACCGTCGGATCCGGATCGGCCGCGGCCGCGAGCAGGGGCTCGAGCGTGAGCGGGCCGTCCTCTTCGAGAGCGATCAGCGCGAGCTGCCGTTGCGCCGGATCCGGGTCGTCGAGCCAGGTCATCGGTTGTCTCCCATTCGGAGCTCAGCGGATCAGGAAGGGAATCTTCACGGTGATGGCGTCCTTCGGGCAGTCGATCTCGCAGGCGAGGCAGTACCAGCACTCGTCGAACTTCATGTGCGCTTTGCGCGTCGCCAGGTTGACCGCCAAACAGTCGACCGGGCACGAGTCGATGCAGATGTGGCATCCAGTGATGCAGCGGCTCTCGTCGACCACGACCGGCGCGTCGAAGCGCTGGGTGGTCTGCGCGTTGCCGGCGGTGTGGGCCGCGGCCGCCTTGGCGCGCTCGCGATCGGCGATCGCGCTCATGACGGCAGCTCCGCTGCAGGCCGCCCGGCGCGTGGCGATTCGCCGGCCGCCGGCACGCGGATGTCGTAGTAGCTGCGCCGCTCGCGCTCGTCGAGCGGCACGACGTATTCGGCGACCGGACGCGTGAACGCCTGCATCGATCCGTCTTCTCCCTTGCGCAGGTTGACGTGCGCGAACCAGCGCTCGTCGTCGAGCTCCGGGTAGTCGAGCCGATAGTGGTAGAGGCCCCAGCGGCTCTCCCGGCGGAACAGCGAGGCGCGCGCCGCCATCTCGGCGCAGTCGCGGATGAAGCCGGCCTCGACGAGGCGCATGAGATCGTGCGGCTCGCGCGCGCCCGCCTGCTCGAGATCGTCGTGCGCGCGCAGGAAATGCGCGAGGCCGATCTCCATGCGCGTGGCGGTCTTGGGCGGCTGGAGGTAGTCGTTGACGAAGCGGCGCACCTTGTACTCGATCTGCTGGTGGGGGATGCCGTCGGGGCGCGCGAGCGGCGCGTAGACCCGGGCCTGTTCACGTGCGATCTGCTCGCGCTCGTCGCTCGTCGCCTCGGCGCCGGGGCTGCGCGCGGGCAGCGCGCCGCCGAGGTCGGCGAGCGCGCTCTCGGCGCAGATCTCACCGTAGGTCATCGCGCCGAGCAGGTAGTTATGGGGCACGCAGGCCATGTCGCCGGCGGCGTAGAGCCCGGCGACGGTGGTGCGCCCGTGCTCGTCGACCCAGACGCCTGAGCCGCTGTGGCCGCTGCACAGGCCGATCTCCGAGATGTGCATCTCGACCATGTCGTCGGCGTAGTCGTGTCCGCGTCCGGCGTGGAACCGCCCGCGGCTCGGGCGCTCGGTGCGGTGCAGGACGTTCTCGATCTCGGTGCGCGTCTCGGGCGCGAGGTGGGTGAGCTTCAGGTAGACGGGCCCCGACGCCGATTGCAGCTCGCGGTAGAACTCGAGCATCATCTGTCCGCTCCAGTAGTCGCTCTCGATGAAGCGGTGGCCGCGCGCATTGACGGTGTGGCCGCCGAACGGACCGGTGACGTAGGCGCACGCCGGGCCGTTGTAGTCTTTGATGAGCGGGTTGATCTGGAAGCACTCGATGCCGGTCAGCTCGGCGCCTGCGTGGTAGGCGAGCGAGTAGCCGTCGCCGGCGTTGGACGGGTTCTCGTAGGTGCCGTAGAGGTAGCCCGACGCCGGCAACCCGAGGCGGCCCGAGGCGCCGCAGCAGAGGATCACGGCGCGCGCGCGGATCACCTCGAAGCTGCCGTCGCGCACGTTGAGGCCGAGCACGCCGGCGACGCGTCCGTCAGCGTCGGTGAGCAGGCGCGTCGCCATCACGCGGTTGCTGACGCGCACGCCGGCGCGGCGGATCATGCGCGTGAGGATCTTCTTGAGATCGTAGCCCTCGGGCATCGGCAGCACGTAGTTGCCGTTGTGGTGCACCTTCTTGACGTCGAAGTCGCCCGACCGCGTCTTCTGGAACTTCACCCCCCAGCCGTCGAGCTTCTGGATCATCGCGAAGCTGCGGCGCGCATAGGCCAGCACTGCGCGCTGGTTCACGATGCCGTCGTTGGCCATCGTGATCTCCTTGACGTATTGCTCGGGCGTGGCGTGGCCGGGGATGACCGCGTTGTTCAGGCCGTCCATGCCGATCGCGATCGCGCCGCTTCGCTTGACGTGCGCCTTCTCGAGCAAAAGCACGCGGCCCTGCGGCAGCGCCTCCTGCGCGCGGATCGCAGCGGTGCTGCCGGCGCTGCCGCCCCCCACCACCACCACGTCGACCTCGGTCTCGTGGGTCGGGAGGTCCGCTACCAATGCCACACCCGATCGAAGCGGCGGAACAGCGCCGGCAGCTCGCTGGTCCTCACCGAACGGAGCCCGGGGATGAGCTCGTCGGGCTGGATGCCACGGATCGCGGCGTCCTCCTGCACGTAGAGGACCTCACCGCCTTTGTCGATCAGCGACTTCAGATCGCGGTCGATGCGCGGCGGCTGGGTCTGGGCGCGCGCGCCGAAGCGGAGGCCGCTCGCGTCCTGGTCGCGGACGCCGTAGTTGACGGCGTTGCCGCGCAGCAAAAGATGGGTCGCGGCGCCTGACGCGCGTAGAGAATGCGCCAGCCAGATGATCGGATCGTCCTGCTCCTCCAGCGTCGCACGGTAGGCGGTCTCGACGATCGAAAGAATGCTCTCGGCCATGATGTCTTCTCCTTCGATGGCGTCAGCGCGTGGGGATGACCAGTGTGCTGCGCGAGCCTTCGCTGAAGCGCAGCAGGTCGGCGGGGCTCCCGCGCCGCGTGCCCGGGATGGCCTCGGCGACGCCGCGCTCGTCCACGCACAGCCCGCAGTTGACCCAGTCGAGCTTCACCTTTCGCTCGGCCGCCTCGGCGAGGAGCGCGGCGACCCAGTCCTTGGTGTTCGGGTGATCCTCGGCGGCGGCGTCGTGGCCGTGGACGGCGTTGGCGTGCGGCGTCTGGCGCGCGAACGGCAGCGCGACGGCGCCCTCGTAAGCGAACACGTTGACGTTGAAGCCGCGGCGGAGCGCCGAATCGATGAGGCGGAACGCGGTGGTGCTCCGCGCGTTCTCGTAGGGCGGGTCGTTGAGAACGAACGTGATCGTGGTGGATGCGTCGCTGTCGGACGTGGACATGGGGTGGTCCTTTCGCTAGGGCAACGAGGGCGGCGCCGGTCTCAGTGCCAGAGCGCGCGTGCGCCCGAGCCCAGCCGATCGACGATGGCTTCGACGCCGGCGGGTGTGACTCCGTCGGACAGGCGCGCCTTGGCGATGCCGCGCTCGCGCAGCGAGAAGTCATCGGCGAGCACGCGCACGCCGGCCTTGCCGAGGTCTGCGAACCAGGAGGCGTGCTCACCGGCGCGCGCGGCCAGCACGGCGTTCTGGACCAGGAACAACGTCACGTCGTTCTCGGCACGCGCGAGCGAGGCCGCGAGCTCGTAGAAATAGCGCACGTCGTTCGATTCGAAGGGGTCGCGCGATTCAATCAGCAGGTAGCTGGCCATGGCGGTGGGTCCTTCCTTTCGAGCTTTCCAGGGGGCCGACGAGCCCGTCGATACGATGGTTGTCCATATGTCCGTTAAAATGGACAGAGTCAAGAGTAAAACGCGCGCGGGCGTGACGGGAACATTCTGGCTCTGTGGGAAAATCGAGCGCTTGACGGGGCGGACGCCGCCGCGGGCCCGCCGCCTCTTGCGAAGTACCTGACCGTCTATTATCGTAGACCCATGATCCGCTGAGGCGGATCGAGAAGGAGGTCGATCGTCATGCACGTCCTGGCAGAGCAGTGTCCCTGGTACGTGGCGGGGCCGCTTCTGGCCCTGCTGGTGATCGGCCTGCGCTGGTGCGGCAACCTGCACCTGGGCGCGCTCGGCAGCTTCGTCGCGGCCGAGAGCTGGATCGCGCGGCCGCGCGGGCTACCCAGCTGGCGGGTCTTCTTCTTCGTGGGGACGATCGCGGGTGGTGTCGCGTACGCGCTCGCGACCGGCGCGCTCCACGCGACCTTTGCGGACGGAGCCTTCGACGAAATGGGGCTCGTGGCCGGGCGCGGCCTGGCGGCGCGCGCTGCGCTGCTCGCCGGCGCGGGCGTTCTCATCGGATTCGGCGCGCGCACCGCCGGTGGATGCACGTCGGGACACGGAGTGTGCGGCGTGGCCCAGCTGTCGGCGGGCAGCATAGCCTCGACGGCGACCTTCGTGATGGTCGCGGTGCTGGTCGCCCGGCTGCTGCCGATCGCGGCGTTGGGGGTCGCGCGGTGACGGCGCGGGCAAAATCCGAAGGCCGCGCCGCCGGCAGCGGTGGCCTGGCGGCGCGGATCGCGGGTCTCGTCCTCGGTATCGGGTTCGGGTTCTGGCTCTGCTGGGCGCGCTTCACCAGCTACGACGTGATCCTGGCGGGTCTGCGCTTCGAGCAGCTCTATCTGTGGCTGATGTTCGGCGCCGCGGTCGTCACCGCCGCGATTGGCCTGCGCGTTCTCCGCGCCGCGGGCGCGCGCACCTGGATCGACGGCGCGCCTGTCGGGTGGAGCACCACGCCGGTTCGGCGGAGCCACCTGGTCGGCAGCGCGATGTTCGGCATCGGCTGGGCGGTCGCCGGGACTTGCCCCGGCCCCGCGGCGGCCCAGATCGGGCAGGGACACCTGGCAGGCATTTTCACGGCGGCCGGCATCTTCGCCGGCGTGGCGCTGCAGGGCTGGATCGCGACCCGGCGCGCGCCCGCCGCCGCGTCATCCGTTTCGCCCGGCGCCTGCGCGCAAGCTTAGCCTCCGGTCCCCTCTCCCGTCCGCGGGAGCGGGTCAGGGAGTGGGCAGACCTTGCGAGCAGCACCGCCCGCGGACGTTGCGAGCCGCCTGCATTCCGTGAAAAACTCTCGGCGATGCGGTGGGGAGTGCTCTTCGGGTGTGCCGTGGCGGTCGCCGCCGCCGGGGCCGGTTGCGGATCGTCATCGAGCCTTCTGCACGGTGACGCCGGGAACGACACACCGTCGGCGGCCGGTGGCGCGGGCGGCGCTGCCGGAGCGACGGGGACCGGCGGTGGGACGAGCGCCGGCGGCGCAAAAGGTACCGGCGGTGCGCCGGGAAGCGGCGGCTCCAGCGCGGGCGGCGCGCCGGGAAGCGGCGGCTCCGGTGCCGGTGGTGCCGGGGTCATCGACGCGGGTACCGACAAGCCCGGCGTCCCATGCGGAAGCAACGTCTGCACGGGCGCGACCTATTGCTGCAATCCCAGCTGCGGGATCTGCGCGCCGGGAGGCTCGCTGTGCGCGCCGCTGGTCTGCGACGCCGACGGCGGCTCAACCGACACGCGCTCCTCGTTCGATGCGCTCGGGTGCGCTGCGATCCCCGCGCTGGATTCCAACTGTGGCGGCGCGCGCCCGCCTCACTACTATGTGTGCGTGCTGTCGACGTTGGCCGCGCCGTGCACGGTGGTCAACATCGGCAACGTGACCAACACCTTCTGCTGTCCCTGAGGGTTGGCATTCGGGTCCGCGATGCCGCGCTCGGCTCACCGCCGGCGAGCGAATTTTATTGCCACGGCTGAGATGTTTGACGAGACTCGCCGGCCAAGAAACGATTGTTCAAAGGTGTAGTCCAACTTGCCAACGGCAGGACGGGAGCGAGACAGAATGGTTAAATCAGTCAAGGCAATCTTGATCGGCCTCACGTTGACTCTGGGGGCCTGCGGCTCGGGATCGGGCGGCGGCAACGTCAACAAGTTCGTCGGCGTCTGGTCGCCGACGGCGGGCACCTTCACGTTTACTTGCGCGGGTCAGCCGACTACGAGTCAGGCATCCGGCAACGTGGTGTGGACGGCGGGGACGACATCCGATCTGGTCCAGACCATTCCCGACACTCAGTGCGTCTTCCACGCCGATGTGACCGGGACGACGGCGAGCGGCGTTCCGGGGCAAACGTGCATTGTCAATACGAACACCGGAGGCGATTCGATAACTGATCAGCTGTCGTTTATTGCGTACACGTTTTCGCTCAGCGCCGACGGCCTGACCGCCACCGAGAACTATTCGGGTAACGACGCCAAGACCGATAACACCACCGGTGCATCGGAGAACTGCACGTTCACGCAACAGGCGTCGTACTCCAAGCAGTAGTCCGTATGCGGGCGCGGTTTCCATCGATCGCGTCGCTCCTGGCCGGCCTTTCGATCCTTGTTGCACTCGCGCCCGGTGCTCTCGGGTGCCTGGCGCAGAGCGCTCCGGCCACCGCGAGCGCGAAACCGCCGGCCGTGGCGGCGCCGTTCACGGTGCTCGACTGGGATGGGCACCGGGGAGCGGTGTCGTTCACTTTCGACGACGCGCAGCCGTCGCACGTCGAGCACTACGCCGAGCTGCAGGCGGCCGGCGTTCCGATGACCTTCTACATCAACAGCGGCAAGCCGGCGTTCGACGACTTCGACGCCGCCTGGACGCGCGCCGCGCGCGACGGGCACGAGCTCGGCAACCACACCACCCACCACTGTCACGCAGACGCGACCGCGCACGTCAGCGGCTGCATCATGGGCGCGCCGCTCGCCGACGCCGGTGCCGAGATCGAGGACAACGCCAAGTACATCACCGCGCACTATCCACAGACCGCGGTCTGGACCATGGCGTCGCCGTTCGGCGACAACGGCTGGAACGGGCCGGCGCGCACGCAGGTGTTCCTCAACCGCGGCGTCCAACGCGGGATGATCGCGCCCGGAGGGGCGACCGATCCCTTCAACCTGCCGGTGTACCCGGTGGTGACCGGCGAGAACGCGGCGCGCTTCAACGAAGCGACCGATCGCGCGCGGGCGGCGGGCAGGTGGGTGATCTTTCTCTTTCACACCATCACGCCGACCGCCGCCAACTGGTACGCGCCGGTGGCGGTCGCGGACGTGGTCGCGGCCATGCAGCATGCGCGTTCGCTCGGCGACGTATGGGTCGACACCGTGGCCAACGTCGGCGCCTACTGGCGCGGCCAGCAGATCCTGGCGGCGGCGACGTCGTCGGCGAGCGGACCGGCGACGACCTGGACCTGGACGCTGCCGCCGCATTTCCCACCCGGACGATCGCTGCGCGTCACCCTCCGCGATGGCGGCACGCTGGCGCAAAATGCGCAGCCTCTCGCGCGCGATGCGCGTGGCGAATACCGGGTCGCGCTCGACGCCGGCACGCTCGCGCTCACGCGCTGATCCGCGCGTAGAGGCGCCATGGAACGGCAGCGCGGCTGGCAGTTCTGGATCGATCGCGGCGGCACGTTCACCGACGTGGTGGCCCGGCGACCCGACGGGCGGCTGGTGACGCACAAGTTGCTGTCGGAGAGTCCGGCGCAGTACCGCGACGCCGCGATCGAAGGCATCCGGCGCCTGCTCGCGGCGGCCGGTGAGCCGCTGGACGCGGGCGCGATCGCCGCGATCAAGATGGGGACCACCGTCGCGACCAACGCGCTCCTCGAGCGCAAGGGCGAGCCGACGGCGCTGGCGATCACGCGCGGCTTTGGCGACGCGCTTCGCATCGCTTATCAGCACCGCCCGCGCATCTTTGCGCGCCGGATCGTGCTGCCCGAGCCGCTCTACGCGCGCGTCGTGGAGATCGACGAGCGGGTGAGCGCGCACGGCGAGGTGTGGCGGCCGCTCGACGAAGCGGCGGCGCGCGCCTCGTTGCAGGAGGCGCACGACGCCGGCCTGCGCGCGCTGGCGATCGTGCTCATGCACGGCTATCGCCACCCGGCGCACGAGCTGGCGCTGGAGCGGATCGCGCGCGCGATCGGCTTCGTCCAGATCAGCGTCTCGCATCGGGTCTCACCGCTGATGAAGCTGGTCGCGCGCGGTGACACCACCGTCGTCGACGCGTACCTGTCGCCCGTGCTGCGGCGTCACGTCGATCGGATGGCGGGCGAGCTGCCCGGCGTCGACCTGCGCTTCATGCAATCGAATGGCGGGCTTGCGGCCGCGGCGCGCTTTCACGGCAAGGACGCGATCCTCTCCGGCCCGGCCGGCGGCATCGTCGGCATCGTCGAGACCAGCCTGCGCGCCGGGTTCGACCGGGTGATCGGCTTCGACATGGGCGGCACGTCGACCGACGTCTCGCACTTCGCGGGCGCGAGCGTCGCCGATCTCGAGCGCACGTTCGACACCGAGGTCGCCGGCGTGCGCGTGCGCGCGCCGATGCTGTCGGTCCATACCGTCGCAGCGGGCGGGGGCTCGATCGTACGCTTCGACGGCGCGCGCTTTCGCGTCGGGCCCGAGTCGGCCGGCGCCAACCCGGGGCCGGCCTGCTACCGGCGCGGCGGGCCGCTGACGGTCACCGACTGCAACGTCGTGCTCGGCAAGGTCCAGCCGGCTCACTTCCCGCGCGTCTTCGGCGCGGACGGAGCCGAGCCGCTCGACGTCGATGCCGCGCGCGCCGGGTTCGCCGCACTGGCGGCCGACATCGCCGCGGCAACCGGCGAGCGGCGCGCGCCCGAGGAGATCGCCGCCGGCTTCGTCGAGATCGCGGTCGCGAACATGGCCAACGCGGTGAAGCGCATCTCGGTGGCGCGCGGTCACGACGTCACCGCCTACACGCTGGCGGTCTTCGGCGGCGCGGGCGGCCAGCACGCCTGCCTGGTCGCCGACGCGCTGGGGATGACGCGTGTCTTCGCTCATCCGCTGGCCGGCGTTCTGTCGGCCTACGGCATGGGCCTGGCCGGGGAGACGGTGATGCGCGAGCGCGCGCTCGAGGCGCCTCTCGACGCCGACGCGCCGCGCGCGCTCACCGCGGCACTAAATGCGCTGGAGGCGGAGGCGCGCGCCGAGTTGCAGGCGCAGGGGATTGTCCTCGCACGGATCGAAGTCATCCGGCGGGCGCACCTGCGCTACGAGGGCACCGACACCGCGCTCTGCGTCGGCGAGGCGGACGTGGCGGCGATGCGCGCGGCGTTCGAGGATGGGTACCGGCGCCGTTTTTCCTTTCTGATGGAAGGTCGCCCGATCGTGGTCGAGGTGGTCTCCGTCGAGGCGTGGGCGCGGTCGGAAGCCATTTCGGAGGAATGGGACGAAAGCGCGGCGCTTCCACCGCGGGAGACACCTTTGGGTCCACTCGAGGAGGTGCGGCTCTACACCGCGGGCGCGTGGCACGTGGCGCCGCTCTATCGCCGGGCCGACTTGCGCGCGGGGGACGCCGTCGCTGGGCCGGCGATCCTCGCCGAGGAGAACCAGACCACGGTCGTCGAGCCCGGCTGGCGCGCCGAGGTCGCCGCGGCCGGGCATCTGGTCCTGACGCGGCCAAGAACTCTTTCTCCCTCTCCTCCACGTCCGCATGAAGGAGAGGGTCGGGGTGAGGAGGCCCCGGATCCGGTGCGGCTCGAGCTGTTCAACAACCTGTTCATGAGCATCGCCGAGCAGATGGGGCTGCGGTTGCAGAACACGGCGCACTCGGTGAACATCAAGGAGCGGCTCGACTTTTCGTGCGCGATCTTCGACGCCGGCGGACGCCTGATCGCCAACGCGCCCCACATCCCGGTCCACCTCGGCTCGATGGGCGAGAGCATCGAGACGGTGATCGCCAGGAACAGCGGGCAGATGAGGCCCGGCGACGTCTTCGTGCTCAACGCGCCCTACCAGGGCGGCACCCACCTGCCCGACATCACCGTGGTCACGCCGGTCTTCGACGACGCGGGCGGCGAGATCCTCTTCTTTCTCGGCTCGCGCGGGCACCACGCCGACGTCGGCGGCACCAGTCCGGGTTCGATGCCGGCCGACAGCCGCCACGTCGACGAGGAAGGTGTGCTCATCGACAACTTCCGGATGATCGATGGCGGCATCTTTCGCGAGGCGGAGACGCGCGCGCTGCTCTTGGGCGGTCGCTGGCCGGTGCGCAACGTCGAGCAGAACCTGGCCGACCTGCGCGCGCAGGTCGCCGCCAACGCGAAAGGCGAGCAGGAGCTGCGCGATCTGGTCGCGGGCTGGGGCTTGCCCGTGGTGCGCGCGTACATGCGGCACGTGCAGGACAATGCGGAGCAGGCGGTCCGGCGCGCCATCGGCGCGCTCGCTGACGGTCACTATGAATATCGGCTCGATCCGGGGAGCCGCGACGGTGACGGCGACGGCGCGGGCGCGATCATCCGCGTCGCGATCCATGTCGACCGCGTCCGAGGAGCCGCGACGATCGACTTTACCGGTACCTCGCCCGAGCTCGCGAGCAACTTCAACGCGCCGCGATCGATCGCGGTCGCGGCCGTGCTCTACGTCTTCCGGACGCTGGTCGAGGACGACATCCCGCTCAACGCCGGCTGCCTGGTGCCGCTGCGGATCCACATCCCCGACGGCACGATGTTGAGTCCGCGCCATCCGGCCGCCGTCGTCGCGGGCAACGTCGAGACCAGTCAGTGCATCACGCAGGCGCTCTACGGCGCGCTCGGCCTGATGAGCGAGAGCGCCGGCACCATGAACAACTTCACCTTCGGTAACCAGCGGCATCAATACTACGAGACGATCGCCGGTGGCTCGGCGGCCGGCCCGGGGTTCGCCGGCTGCGATGCGGTGCAGACCCACATGACCAACTCGCGGCTCACGGATCCCGAGGTGCTGGAGTGGCGATTCCCGATTGCGGTCGACGCGCATCGGATCCGCCGCGGGTCGGGCGGGGCAGGGCGCTGGCGCGGCGGCGACGGCGCTGTCCGCCGCATCCGTTTCCTTGAAGCGATGACGGTTTCGATCCTCTCCAACAACCGGGTGGTCGCGCCGCGCGGTGCGCAGGGCGGCGGCGACGGCCTGCCTGGCATCAATCGGATCGAACGCGCCGATGGGCGCACCGAGATCCTCGGCGGGTGCGGGCGTGCTGAGCTGGCGGCGGGCGATACCTTCGTTATCGAAACCCCAGGCGCGGGCGGCTTCGGACCGCCCGGCTAGGCGTCGCCAGGAGCGCAAGAAGCGCCTGGGCACTCCCTTGTGCGTGGGCGCGCTGCGCTGCCCGCGTCGTCGTCTGAGTGCTTTTCTTGTTGGACATGTGCGGACGGCGCTTTAGGTTCTGCCCATGAGCGAGCTTCCGACCCATGCTGGTGGATGTCACTGTGGCAAGGTGCGCTACGAGGTCCGCCTCGATCTCGGCGCGCCGGTGATCTCCTGCAATTGCTCGATGTGCGGGCGCGCGGGGACGTTGCTGACGTTCGTGCCCGCGGCGGAGTTCAAGCTGCTGTCAGGCGAGGACGTCCTCACCGACTATCTGTTCAACCACCACGCGATCCATCACCTGTTCTGTCGCGTCTGCGGCATCAAGTCGTTCGCGCGCGGGAGCGGCAAGGACGGCCCGACGGTCGCGATCAACACGCGCTGCCTGGATGACATCGACGTGGGCAAGCTGAAGATCCAGCAGTTCGAGGGGCGGAGCCGGTAGTAGGAGCGCCTCACGGCGCCGCATCCACCGCCGCGCCCGCTCTTCGCGGCGGCGGCTTCAGCACGTACAGGTCCTTGGGCTGCAGCGTCGTGTCGGGCAGACGCATGCGGTACCTCACCGGGCGGCGGTGGTCGGCCAGCTGGCGCTCGGGGTTGAACACGCTGTTCCACTTCCACAACATACGGACGAAGTTGGTCTGCCCGCGCGCCACCAGCTTCGCCGCCAGCACCGCCGTGTCCTTGAGCGCCGCGAGCCCGAGGTGCTTGGTGTTCATCACCCGCTGCGTATGCACCAGCTCCTCGTAGAACTTGTCGAGCGGCAGGCGCGTCGGCAGCACCGCGTGCTGGATGTCGAACAGCCGGTAGTCCCGCGTCGCCAGATTTCGCCCCTGCTCGAGGAACGTCTCGGTGCCGGGGTAGGGCGTGTTGACGCTGATGTTCACGATCTCCGGCACCGACAGCGCCCACTCGCGGATGGCGCGAAAGCGGTCGGCGTCCCAATCGGGGTCGGCGATGATGTTGATCGCGACCATCATCCCCAGCGAACGCGCGAAGTCGAGCGCCTCGAAGTTGGTCGACAGATTCACGCGCTTGCGGTGCAGCTCCAGCGCCTCCTGGTCGACCGCCTCGACGCCGATGAACATGTAGTCGAGCCCGAGGCGTCGCCAGTAGCGGAACACGTCCTTGTTGCGCAGCAGCACGTCGCCGCGCGTCTCCAGGTAGTAGCGCTTGCGGATGCGCCGGCGCTCGAGCTCGCGGCCGATGGCGAAGCCGTGCTCGGCCTGGATGAAGGCGACGTCGTCGACGATGAAGACGCCGGGCTCCTGGATGCGCGCCATCTCATCGGCGATCCGCACCGGATCGAGTCGCCGGTAGCTGCGCCCGTAGAACGTCCAGGCGCTGCAGAACGAGCAGTCCCACGGGCAGCCGCGGGTCATCTCGATCGACGCCGCCGGGTCGAGCACGCCGATGAAGTACTTGCGCCGCCGCGGCAGCAGATCGCGCGCCGGCATCAGCCGATTGAGATCGCGGACCTGCTCGGGCGGCGGGCCCTCGCCGGCCGCGGTCACGACACCAGGCAGCGTGTGCAGCGCCGCCCGATCGTGCGCCGCCGCCTCGAGCAGGCGCGGCGTGATCTCCTCGCCCTCGCCGCGCACCACGCAGTCGATCGCGTCCCCCGCGTGCTCCAGGATCTCGCTCGCGGTGAACGAGGCGCTGTGGCCGCCGACGAAGAACAGCACGTTGGGCAGCCGACGCCGCGTTTCGCGCGCGAGATCGATCACCTCGGGGATATTGGCCAGGTAGTTGAGGCCGAACCCGACCGCGTCGGGGCGCCAGGTGTCGATCGCGCGCCGGTAGTCGTCCTGCGACGCCGCCTGCAGGTCGAGCACGCGCACCTGGTGCCCGGCGCTCCGCGCCGCCTCGGCGCACAGCTCGACGCCGAGCGGCTCGAGGCGCAGGAAGATCTCCGTGTACATGAGACCGCTCGGATGACAGAACAGGACCTTCATCTGATTCTCCTCAGCGCGCCCCGAGCTCGCGCAGTGAACGGCCGCCGTCCTGCGCTGCCTGCCGATCGCCGCGCCCCGACGGAAAAGCGAGCTCGCGCCAGACCGGCAGCAGGTCTTCGACCAGCACCTCGTGCCAGGTCGGCACATTCCGCACCGACCAGGCCCGCGCCGCGTGCCCCATCGCGCGCAGGCGCGCGCGGTTCTCGAGCAGCGTGTGCAGCGCGGTCGCCCAGGACGCGGGCTCGGAGTCGGGGACGATGAGGCCGGTCTCTCCCTCGACGACGAAGCGCCCGCTGCCGCTCGACGCCGCGACCAGCAGGGGCAAGCCCGAGCTCGACGCCTCGAGGACCGCGTTGGACAGCTCCTCGACGATCGCGGGTTGCGCCGCCAGGTCGGCCGAAGCGTAGGCGCGCGCGAGCGTCTTGGGGTCGAGGACACCCGGACACACGACACGGCTGCCGAGCAGCGCGACCAGCGTCGTGCGGTCCGCGCCCTTGCCCGGGCAGAGCAAGTGAACGGGCAGCCCGCGATCGACGAGCAAGCGCACCGCGCGCGCGAGCGTGAGCACGTTCTTGACCCGATCGAGCCGCCCGACGGAGATGATCACGGTGCTATCGCGCGGAATGCCCATCTCGCGCTCGAGCCAGGAGCGGTCGCGCTTGCGCGGATCGAAGAGGCCGTGATCGATCCCGCGGCGCAGGCGGGACACCCGGTCGCGGCCGAGCAGGCCCACGAGCCGCAGCTGATCCTCGGCGCTCGACGCGAGCACGCGCGCGCACGCGCGCAGGTGATCGTCGAGCCGCCGCTGCATCCGCGCCTCCGCGCGGCCGGCCAGGTTCAATCTGTCCGCGAGCAGGCGCGCGAGGCGACCGTCGCCGGCGAAGCGCTCGATGGTCGCGGTGGTGAAGACCCGCGCGTAGTAGGGCTCGGTGGTGTGGATCGAGCTCACCAGCGGAATGCCTTGCCGTCGCGCCACGCGCGCCGCGGTGCGCGCGAACGCGAAGACGCCGTCGGTGGTGTGAATGACGTCGTAGTCCGCGAGCGCGGCTGCGAGCCGGGGGTGATACGGGGCCAGATCGCTGTGGTCCGGAACGTGCGAGAGAAACGGCAAGCGCGCCGTGCTCAGTACCGGGCGGTGAGTGCGGTAGCGAACATGCGGCGCGATCACGTGGGTCGCCTCTTCCGTGCCCGAGAAGTGCACGGTGAGATCGAGCGACGGACCCAGCGCCACGGCCGCCGCGGCGATCCGCTCCCAGGTCTTGACGTGTCCGCCCGCGCTCGGCGTCCAATGCAGGTCGACGAGCGCTCCCACTCGCAGCGCCGGATCGAGCGGCCGGCCGCCGTCGATTCGCTTCTTGCTCATCATCGTCCTTGTCGGGTGCGGAGACAGTCAGTCGTCCCGTCAGGAGGAATCTGCATGGTCCTGGGCGAAACCGTCGTCATTCGCTGTTATCCATTTGCCCACTCAGCGGACCCGACGCGATTCGGGTGGCGCTGTATTTGCGCGGTTTGTGAAACATTTCGGCAACCGCCCAGGCTTGCGTTTGACAGTGACTTTGGCGGTCACAAATTGTGCGCCTTCTTCGTCCGTGGGCCTGCAGAGCGTGGCGGCCCTGACTCAACGGCCGGCGTAGGCGGATCGGGGATGCCGCGCCAGCTCCTGCAGACGGTCGAGATCGACCGGCGTGGTCAGTACTTGGTCGAAACCGGCGGCGGTTGCGGCCGCCGCGCACTGATCAGCCGGAAGCCCGGTCACCGCGATCAGCGTGGCGTCGCGCAGCCGCGGATCGGCGCGCAGGGCGCGCGCGACGTCGTGGCCCGACAGCCCCTTGCCGAGCACGACATCGCAAAAACCAGAACCGGGCGCACCTCACCCGCGATCCGGATCGCCTCCGCCCCGGTCCGCGCGATCGTCGCCGGCAAGCCGGCCTGCTCGAGCGCGTCACCCATTGTCTCGGCCACGTCGGGATCGTCGTCGACCACCAGCGCGCGGCGGCCCTGCGCCGCTCCTCCGCTGGCGAGGCCGACGCCGTCTGACCCAGAGCCGCGCGCACCGCCACTCCCAGCTCGCTGCCCGCTGAACATCAAGAGCTGGCGGGTCAACGCCGAGCCGCGCTCCGTCGACTCGAGGCTGCGCCGGATATGGCCCGCGGCTTCCAGCCGCCTGAGATCGTCCTTTCCGTTCATGTCGTGCTCAATTCGTCGGCGCGGGCTCCTCTAGGGCCGTGAGCACGCCGCTGACGCCGACGACTTCGCCATCACCTTTCAGGGTCGGCTGCAGGTAGATGTCGTGAGTCCGGCGCGCGCCGTCGAAACCGAGCGTGATGCGCCTGCGCAGCGGCTTGGCGGCCGCGATCACCTCGCGTTTGAGATCGGCCAGGACGCGGCCGTCGCTAGCGAAGAGATCCTGATCGTTGCGGCCGATCATGCGCTCGGCAGTCTGACCCAGGATGTTTCCGAACGCCCAGTCGTAGACGAGATCCGAGGTCTGGCCGAAGATCGCCGTGGGCGCGCTGCCGAGCGCCACGATGAGCCGCCGCCAATCCTCTTGCAGACCCTTGATCTTGGTGATGTCGACGAACGTCACCACCAGCCCGTCGATGACGTTGTCGGTGGTCCGATAGGGCAGCATGCGCATCAAGTACCAGGCCCCGTCATCGGTTTGCACCTCGGCTTCTTTGAAGACCAGCGTGTGCAGAACCTCGGCGGCGTCGGCCGACAACGTCTGATGTTTCAGCTTCGAGACCAGATCGCCCACCGGACGGCCCACGTCCGAGGGGATCAGACGAACGACCTTCTTCGCCTGGTCGGTGTAGCGTTTTATGTTGAGCTCACCGTCGAGAAAGATAGTGGCGATGTCGGTGCCGTTGAGCAGGTTTTTCATGTCGTCGTTGGTGCGCGACAGCTCCTCCACCTTTCCTTGAAGCTCGGCGTTCACCGTTTGCAGCTCCTCGTTCAGGGACTGCATTTCCTCCTTGGAGGTCTCGAGCTCCTCGTTGGCGCTCTGTAGCTCTTCATTTGTGGATTGCAGCTCTTCGTTGGTGGACGTCAGCTCCTCATTGGCGGTTTCGAGCTCCTCAACCGTGCTCTGGTGCACTTCTTTGGCGTGCTGTAGTTCGCGCTCGAGAGCGGCGAGCCGCCCCGGCATGCCCTCGGGTGATGGCGCCGCCCCACGGGTGGCTTCCAAGATCTTGAGCGGTTCGACATTCTCGAAGGCCACGAGGAACAAGCCGCGCAGATGCTCGGGTTGGCTCAGCCGCTTGACCCGGAGGTCGACGCTGATCTCGTGCCCGTTGCTCTTGACGCGGACGCCGCGCTGGATCACCCCCGTCTCGCTTTCCACAGCGTGACGCACGGCAACCGCCAGGTCCAGTTGCAGCCCCTCGCGCGCCATGTTGTAGACGTTGGCGCTGGTCTGGGGCCCCGGGGCCGGTTCCAGGAACTGTCCCGTACGGCCGTGGATGTGAACGATCTCTCCGCGTTCGTGCATCAGGATTGCCGGCGGCACCAGGTTCTGAATCAAGGCCCGTTCGGCGCTTTGCGCGAGGGTGGGCTCCACGCTGCGTCGCCCGAACGAGGGGATCACCAGCTCGCGCCTGCCGAGATCACCGTTGTTCGGCAGATCCGTCACATAAGCTGTCGAAGGGGCGTCCTTGCGGCGAAAGATCTTCCACTTCTTGTCCAGCGGCTCGAAGAGGAGCGCGAAGCTGCCCACCGCCTCCGACGTGCCGAGAAAGAGGAGACCGCCCGAGCGCAACGCGTAGTGGAACATGGGCATCAGTCGTTGCTGGAGCTTGGCGTCGAAGTAAATCAGGAGGTTTCGGCAGGAGAGCAGGTCGAGCTTGGTGAACGGTGGATCGTCGACCAAGTTCTGAGGGGCGAAGACCAACATTTCGCGGATCTCTTTCTTGACCCGGTAATACCCATCCGCTGGCGTGAAGAATCGCTCTAGCCGTTTGGCGCTCACGTCGGCGGAGATGCTCTCCGGATATTCGCCTGTGCGTGCAATCTCGATCGCATCCGGGTCCAGGTCGGTCGCAAACACCTGGATACCAAAATGTGATTTGGTTTGCTCCATCGCTTCCTTGAACCCGATCGCCAAGGAATAGGCTTCCTCGCCCGTGGAACAGCCCGGCACCCAGATGCGGAACACGTAACCCTCGGGCTTGTCCCGGAGGAGGGCCGGCAACAGCGCGGCCAGGGCATCGTGCGCGTTGGGATCGCGAAAAAAAGAAGTGACGCCGATCAGCAGCTCCTTGAACAGACGGTCCACCTCGGTGGCGTTGTTCTGGAGGTAGTAGAGGTAATCGCGGAGCGAATCCATCTGGTGAACGTTCATGCGGCGTTCGACGCGCCGCCGGATGGTCGTGCCCTTGTAGTAAGAGAAATCGTGGCCGGTGCGGCTGCGCAACAGCACGAAGATCCGTCCCAGGAGGTCATCGCCCTCGGCCGGTCGTTGGGTGAGCTCGCCCCGGCGGGCCAGCGTGCCGGCGTAGCTCAGGAGCTGATTCGGCATATCCGCGGGGCTGAGGACGTAGTCGACGTGCAGGCTGGCGATCGCGCTGCGAGGCATGGACGAATAGAGGGCGCTGCCCTCGTCCTGGGCCATGGTCATCCCTGATTGCGCCTTGATCTCCCTCACGCCCAGCGTGCCGTCACTGCCGGTCCCCGACAAGACGATGCCGACCGCGTTCTCTCCGGCCGCGCGCGCCAGTGCGCGAAAGAATGAGTCGATCACCAGCGAGCGAGCGCGGGGTAGCGCGGGATCCTCGGGCACCAAGGTCTCGCCTTGCAGCCCTACGGCCACGCCGCCGCGCGCGAGGTAGACGTGATTGGGCTCGACCCGGGTCGGGCCGCCGATTTCGGTGACCGGCATCGCGCTGTGGCGGGCCAGCAGCTCGGGCATGAGGCTGACGCGCCCAGCGGGCTGGTGGGTGACCACCACGAACGCCATTCCGCTGTCGCCGGGCATGTGATCGAAGAACTGCTGGAGCGCCTCGAGCCCGCCGGCCGACGCGCCGATGCCCACTATCACAACGCCGCGGCTTCCTTCTTCATTGAGCCGATCGTCGGCGTCCGGTGCGGTATCAGGCGCAACGCTATTCTTGCTGGGCTCGCGGGTTGCGGTGGTCGCCTCCGGCTCGGGCCCACCTTCCAATGTGTGCTCATTCACCATCTTAGGTTGGTCTCACGTGGGCGACTATACGCGCGGGCAGACTCTCATCAAGGCTCCGACTCGGACTTAGAAACTTCGCAATCGACAGTGCGGAAGCAAGCGCTCTATGCTCTCGTTGTCATCATGGCTTCGACCTCACGCTCGGCCGGGGGATGGTCGCACGAGTCGCTGCGGCGAGAGCACGAAGACCTGACTCGTCAGTTTCAGGCGACGGTCAAGACGATGATCGTCCAGCGGCGCGCGGTCAGCGATCTGCACACGCTCGCTTCCTGGGCGCTGCGCATGAGCCCGACCGGATGGGCACTGGTCCGCCGCGGAAAGATCGCTTTCTCCAATCATTCGTTCGATACATTGGATCGCGGGAGCTTGATTGGACCAGGCTGGTCACAGGTTCCTGAGGCGGACGGGCCCCCAGTCGCGGAGCAGGCGGCACCACGCTCCCTGCGGGAAATCGCCGTCGACCTTGCGCAGTCGCTGCTCGCCGATGGAATTCTTCGACGGCGGCACCGCTTCGCGCGAGCTGGGATCTTCGTCGAGACGATGGTCGAACGGCCTTTGTCCAGCGACCAGACTCAGGTCGCCCTGGTCCTGGTCCGGGACGTCACGGAACAGGTGAAGGCCGACGAGCAGATCGGGGCCATGCGCGCGCGCCTCAACGAAACCGAACGGACCCGCGTCGCTTCTGAGCTGGCGATGGGGGTGGCTCATGATCTGGGCAACTTGGTCGCGGCGCTTCGCGCGCGGGTCGCGTCGCTGCCTGCCAGCCCCGAGCTGCGCTCCACGACCGCGGCGATGCGGGCGATTCTTGAAGCGCAGGCTGCGCTGGTCAGCAAGCTGCAGGCGGTCACCCACCCCAGGCACGTCGCTCCCGTGCGGTTGAACCTGGTGGGCGACGTGTTTCAGCCGGCGATGCAGATGGTCGAGAGCTCGCTTCGCATGAGCAGCCTGGCGGGCGGCGCTCGCATCTCCGTTGGCATCGATGCGTCCACGCCGGCCGCGCTCTCGGTCCTCGCGCCTCGCGACGATCTCATCAACGTGATCATCAATCTGATCCTCAACGCGCGCGACGCGATGCCCGCGGGCGGATCGATCCGCCTCGCGGGCGCGCCGTGTCCCGGTGGCGTCGTCGTGCGCGTCGAGGACGAGGGCACCGGCGTCGCGCCTCATGATCTCCCCCGGATCTTCGACCCACTCTTCTCGACCAAGGGGAATGACGGCATGGGAATGGGTCTCGCGACGGCGGCCGCGCTGATGCGCCACCTGCGCGGCACCATCAGCGCCCGAAATCGGCAGCCGGCCGGCGCGTGCATCGAGCTGACATTCGTCGACCCGGCAGAGGCCGATCCCAATCGCGCCGAGCCTCCCCCGCGGTGAGCCGCGGCGCGCCTATTTGCGCGCGCTTTCGCTGTCGACGATCTTCTGCGCGGCGTCCTCGTGTTTCTGCAGCGTCGGCAGCATGTCCGATAGCAACTGCTTCAGTTGATCGTCCCGTTCGTCACCGGGTCGATAGGCCTGCTCGGCACCAAGCCGAGCTGGGACATGATGGTGAACTGCGACACGCTGCTGATGGTCGGCTCGAGCTTTCCCTACTCGGAGTTCCTGCCACGCGAGGGGCAGGCGCGTGGTGTGCAGATCGACATCGACCCGAAGATGCTCGGCATTCGCTATCCGATGGAGTTGAACCTGGTCGGCGACGCAGGGCCGACGCTGCGCGCGCTGATCCCGCTGCTGCGGCGCAAACAAGACCGATCCTGGCGCGACGAAATCGCCGATAACGTCGACGAGTGGTGGGAGCTGCTCGATGCGCGCGCGATGAACCCGGCCAAGCCGGTCAATCCGCAGCGCGTGTTTCGCGAGATGTCGCCGCGCCTGCCCGACAACGCGATCCTCGCGGCCGATTCGGGGTCGGCGGCAAACTGGTACGCGCGCGACGTGAAGATCCGCGGCGGGATGATGGGCAGCCTGTCGGGCAACCTGGCGACGATGTGCCCCGGCGTGCCCTATGCCGTCGCGGCAAAGTTCGCCTATCCGGAGCGGGTCGCGGTGGCCATGGTGGGCGACGGCGCGATGCAGATGCTGGGCAACAACGGCCTCCTCACCATCGCGCGCTACTGGAAGGAGTGGTCGGATCCGCGCCTGGTGATCCTGGTGCTGAACAACCACGACCTGAATCAGGTCACCTGGGAGATGCGCGTGATG